>ENA-OQCL01000221-OQCL01000221.1-human-gut-metagenome-genome-assembly--contig:-NODE-221-length-30321-cov-16.491919_pt1 | contig 30321 bp, 23 predicted proteins | sample MGYA00242502_ERZ504586 | MGnify/ENA primary metagenome ERZ504586 (study PRJEB26092, sample SAMD00036316) | human gut metagenome | host: Homo sapiens | study: EMG produced TPA metagenomics assembly of... | reverse complement strand
AAAGCGTACCCGCTCCTCCGGGTCCAGCCCAGCGGTGGGCTCGTCGAAGAGGAGTACCTCCGGGTCCCCCAAAATGGGCCTGGGCGATGCCAGCCCTGCGCACCATGCCCCCGGAGAGGGCCTTCACCCGGCTGCCCGCCCGGTCGCTGAGGTTTACCAGGTCCAGCACCCGGCGGATCTCCTCTTCCTGCTCCCCCTTGGGCAGTCCCTTCAGGGTGGCCAGGTACTCCATCATCTGGGTAAGGGTCAGCTCCCGGAACATGCCGAAGCTCTGGGGCAGGTAGCCGGGGCTCTCCCCGCCCTGGATGGAGCCGCCGTTTAGCCGGTACAGCCCGCAGATGCACCGGAGCAGGGTGGTCTTGCCCGCCCCGTTGGGCCCCAGCAGGCCGTACACCCCGGGCTGGAATTCCATGGAGAAGCGGTCCACCGCCACCCGTTTTTTGAAGCGTTTCGTCACGTCTTTCAGCGTTAGCGTCATTGTCCCATCGCCTGCCTTTCCAGTTCCGCCAGTTCCGCCTCCCCGGAGAGGTTCACTGGGCCGTAATATTGGGAGACGATCTCCTCCGCCAGGCTGTCCGCATCCCACCCGAACCGGAGGAACATGTGGTCCGAGAATACCAGGGCCAGGCCGTATCCCGCCCGGTTGAGGAGGATCTCGCTGTCTTGGAAGAGAACATAGTCCGAGAGCTGTATGACGGGGGAGAGGCCTTGCCTTTCCTCTTCCTGGGTGACGGCGGTCTGGAGCTTGTCCAGCCACTCCTTGGTAGCCTGGTACCCGGGCGGGCCAGGGGCTTGTCACCAACCGGTAGGGGCCCAGCTCCCGGGCCTCCAGCAGTCCTCCCATCAGAGAGAGACCGTTGGCCCTGCCCCGGTAAGCGCCGCCCGTTTCCGGGAGGCTGACCTGTACATTTTTCCCGCCGGTGACCTTCACCGCAAACTCGGCTCTCCGGCAGGTCCGTCCGGGGGATAAAGGCAAGCAGCCGCGTCTCGTCCCCCGGCTCGCCGTAAAAGATCTTCCGGTACCCCGCCCAGGGGTAGTACGGGGAAGCACCCGGGCAGGCACGCCCCCTGGCTGCCACTGTAAAACATGGGGCTGCTGCCGGCGTACTCCACGGTAAGGGAGGACGAGGGCCCCGCAGGGGTCACAGTGAGGTAGTCCCCCTCCCGGGTGAAGGGGAGGGCCGCGCCGTTTTCATCGGTGACGCGGGTCACCTGGTAGCCGTGGTACAGGGTGAAGGGGTACGCGGAAAGGGCGGGGCCCTCCAGGTCCATGGTGACGGCGGCCCGGAGCTCCCGGCCCAGGGCCAGGTCCATATCATAGACCGCGATTTGGAAGGCGGGCTCCTCCTCCCGCTGGGGGTGCTGGCCGTAGTAGGCGTCGTCCGCCCGGAACACGCTGGTGGGGGAGGTGGTGAGGTCGATCAGGCTGTCCCCCTGGACAGCGAGGGCCAGGCACCCGGCAAAGCCGGCCAGGCACGCCCCGGTAGCGGCGAGGCGAACCCGCCCCCGCAGGAGCTTCCCCGCCAGCGCCGCCAGTGCCAGGCACAGCCACAGGCCGGTGAGGCTCCAGCGCCAGGCCTCGCAGGAAATGCCGTACTGGTAGTCCATGGACCAGGTGGTGTTGGGGGGCAGCACCCAGCTGAACACCGCCTTGGCGGGCCAGATATTGATGTGGTAGCCGTCGCTGAGGATGCCCGGCACCAGGTCGGAGACAGGGAGCATCCAGAATCCCAGCAGGGCCAGCAGGGCGTAGGCGGGCAGCCGTTTGCAGCACAGGGCCAGCAGCCCGCCCACAGTGACAGCCAGGGCTCCGGCAGCAAGGGTGGTTCAATGCGTTGACCGCCAGGGTGTGGGGGAAGTACATCCCCGGCGCGGTGGCTAGCAGGCCCAGCAGGAGGCAGGCGGCCTCCATCGCCAGGAAGAATACAGCCGCCAGGCAGAGGAGGACTGCCCAGGGCGCGGCGTAGAGCCGTGCCTTCCCCCAGGGGATGGCCGCGGCTGTCTCCTCCAGGCCGCTTTGCCGGACGCTGGCGAGAAATTATCTGCATCTGGCGCAGCATAGCGTCATTGCATATGAATCTGACATGGCAGGGCTGGCAGTTGCGCCCGCTCGGAGCCATCATCGCCGCCGCGGTCAGCGTATCGAGCTGAGCGTCGGTGAGCATTATTGGCTTATACTCTCTTATTGTCTGGCGTGTGAGTACGGCATCGATGACCTCATTTCTGATTATATCAGCCATCTTTAAGGGCCTCCTTGACAGCCTTGTTTATGACCCTGTCGTTGCGCTCGACCGAAAGCTCAGAGGCGTAGCCCTCGACTATTGTCTTGAACTCGTCCCCGCGCAGGCTCTTGAGGCAGTCGTCGCGGTAGCGGTCATAGTATTGCTTCGCCTCGTCCTCCGAGGGATTCTCTCTGAGAATAAGGAAAATATAGTTGTCCATGATAAGCACTGTGTTCGAGCCGACGGAGAGCTGCTGAACCTTTTCGAAGAAGCCCTCGGGATAGGAATCCGTGCCTTTTTTTATAAACTGGAGCTGATCCGAAACTGTGGAATCCGGATGCTTCTTGGAATAGAGCTCAACTATCTCGTTCATCGTCTGCCCGTTGCCCAGGCGCGTCGAGAGCTCCATGAACTCCTTGTTCATTGCCGCTTTCTGATCCGCAGTCATAACTACGGTGTCGCCGTTCGCATCGGTAGTCGTAAGATAGCCGGTTATGGCGCGGAAGGAGATATAATTCTCGTTATAGTATTTCTTTATATCGTCCTCGCTGACTGCCTTTTCGCCGCCCTCGTCATAGATATAATAGAAAAGTCTGTTGCGCGAGGTGTCGGCGGTCTCTATCTTCATGAGCGTCTGCTTCGACACGCCGAGCTTCTCATAGTAGCCCGAGAAAACATGCCAAAGGTCCTCAAGATTATTCGAAGCCGAGCGCTTTTCGGAAGCGGAGAGAGTCAGCCCGTATTCGGAGAGTTTCGTATTGACCGCGACATATTCGCAGCACAGCTCAATCGCGGCGTCGATCATCTGCTCGTTCGTCGCATCGGCGGCGAGCTCATATTTTTCGGGGAACGCGTGAACCTGGTCGAAATAATATAAAAACGTCTCATAATCTATCTGCGCGCCCGAGATATTCAGTGCGCTCTTTTTTGATGCCGAACAGCCCGCAGTGCAGAATACGGCGGCAAGGCAGAGCAGAACGGCGATAAAGCTTTTGAACTTCTTCATTTTCATTTATCCTTTCATCAGATATCGAGCCATGCGGAGGCATCCGCGTCGGAGGGCATACGCCAGTCGCCGCGAGGCGAAAGGCTGACAGAGCCGACCTTCGGACCGTCCGGTATGCAGGAGCGTTTGAACTGCTGGGAGAAGAATCTCTTCATAAATAACCTGAGCCATTTTTCAATCTGCTCGCGGCTGTATACTCCGTCAAACGCGCGGCACGCCATGAACATGAGCTTGTCGGGTGAAGCGCCGAAGCGCTGGAAATGATAGAGGAAGAAATCGTGAACCTCATAGGGGCCGAGTGTGTCCTCGGTCTTTTGCGCTATTTTGCCGTTTTTGTCGGGCGGGAGCAGTTCTGGGCTGACAGGAGTCGCGAGTATCTCGCGGAGCACTTCGCCGAGCTTGCCTCCCCTCTCGTCCGCAACGAAATCGACTAGATATCTGACGAGCGTCTTGGGCACGGAGCAGTTGACTCCGTACATGCTCATGTGGTCGGCGTTATAGGTGCACCAGCCGAGCGCAAGCTCGGACAAATCGCCCGTGCCGACGAGCAGCGCGCCCTCTTTGTTTGCGGTGTCCATGAGTATCTGCGTGCGCTCGCGCGCCTGAACATTTTCATAAGTCACGTCGAGTATGCTCATATCGTGACCTATGTCCCGCATATGCTGAGTACACGCGGGGACAATATCTATATCCCTGAGCTGCGCTCCGATGCACTCGGTGAGCGTGACGGCGCTCGACTTCGTTTGCTTCGTCGTGCCGAAGCCCGGCATCGTGATGCAGATTATATTTTCTTTCGGCAGGGCGAGAAGATCAAACGCCTTGTCCGCAACAAGCAGAGCAAGAGCCGAATCGAGTCCGCCCGAGATGCCGATGACCGCTTTCTTGAGCCCTATATGCTCGATTCTCTTCGCGAGTCCCGCCGCCTGGATATTGAATATCTCGGCGCAGCGCGCGCGTCTGACTTTTTCATCCGAGGGCACGAACGGGTGCGCGTCAAAAGTCCTGTCAATATCGCTCTCTTTGAGCTCCGGCAGGGTTATATCAACGCGCCTTATATCGCGGTCAGCGTAACGAGCCGCGTTGTCATAAAATTCGCTGTTTCGGCGCAGAGCTTCGAGCTTTTTGATATCGATGCAGGCGTATACCGCCGCGCCATTTCGCTCAAAGCGCTCGTTTCTCGCGAGTATGCCGCCGTTTTCGGCTATCGTACACGCGCCGGAGAACACAAGGTCTGTCGTGCTCTCTCCGATGCCGGCGGAGGAATAGACATAGCCGCAGTAGCACCGCGCGCTCGTCTGCTCAATGAGACTCAGCCTGAAATCGTTCTTTGTGACCATCTCGTCGGAGGCGGAGATATTTACTATTATATCCGCGCCGCTGAGCGCAAGGACTGTTCCGGGCGACACAGGCACCCACATATCCTCGCACAGCTCAATTCCGACTGCGGCGCCGTTGTCCGCGCAGAAGAGCATATTGCCGAACGACACCTCCTGCCCGCAGAGGGTGACGGTATCGCACGGCGTATCAAGCCCCGAGACGAAGTGGCGTTTTTCATAGAACTCGTTGTAATTCGGCAGATAACTCTTCGGAACGACGCCCATAAGCTTGCCGTTCTGGAATGCGGCGGCGCAGTTAAAGAGCCTGCCGCGCACGCGCACCGGGAGTCCGACTATCACGAGCGCGCCGATATCGGCACATTCAAGAATGAGTCTGCCGAGCGCGGCCTCCGCGCTTTCGATGAGCCTGTCCTGCGAAAAAAGATCGGAGCAGGTATAGCCTGTTATGCACAGCTCCGGCAGGGCGATTATCTGCGCGCCGGACGAAGCCGCCCCTTTTATCAGCGGCAGCATATTATCAACATTTTTATCAGCCGCGCCGACCGTCACCCTCGGGCAGACCGCCGCGGTCTTGACAAATCCGAAATCCTTCAAGATATCACGTTCCCTTTCGCGAATCTTATTATACAGATTATAGTATATACTAATCCGCGCTTTAAATCAATCCTTTTCATTTTTCGGAGGTGATCCCACGGACTCGTTTTGTTCGCTCGTTTCTTCGATAAATTCGGCGGTCTGGGGAGTCCCGCTGCTCGTCGCTTTCACGGGCACGGGGCTTCTGCTGAGCGTGCGGTCGGGATTTTTCCAGATAACGCACATTGGCGCATGGATGAAAACGACGCTCGGCAGTATATTCAGCAAAAAGAGCCGGGAATCCGGCAAAGGCTCGATATCGCAGACGCAGGCGCTCTCCGCCGCACTCGCCGCGTGCATGGGCACGGGCAACATAGTCGGCGTGGCGGCGGCGATAGCCTCAGGCGGCGCGGGCGCGGTTTTCTGGATGGTGATAAGCGCGATAATCGGCATGATGAGCGCGTGCTGTGAAAACATACTCGGCATAAAATACAGATACCGCGACGAAAACGGCGAATGGATGGGCGGCGCGTTCGTCTATATGGAGCGCGGACTGGGATTCAGGCACATGGCAAAAATTTTCTGCGTTCTGTTGGTCATAGCCTCGCTCGGCATCGGCAATATGACCCAGGCGAACGCCGCCGCGCTCTCGCTCTCGGGCTCGTTTGGGCTCAGTCCCGCGATAACGGGACTGATTCTCGCCGCAGGCGTGTTCGCGATAACCTGCGGCGGGCTCAAGAGGATCGCCTCGGCGGCAGAGAAGATAATCCCCGCCATGACGGCGATATTCATTCTCGCGAGCTTTGCGGTCATAATAAAGAACTTTCGCGCCGTGCCGTCGGCGTTTTCGCGCATAATATCCGAGGCTTTTTCGCTGCGTGCGGCGGCAGGAGGAGCGGCGGGCTACGGGATAAAAAAAGCTCTGCGCTACGGGGTGGCGCGCGGAGTTTTTTCAAACGAAGCAGGGCTCGGCAGCAACGCGATAATCCACGCGGCGGCGCAGACGGATTCACCCGCCGAGCAGGGCTGCTGGGGCATACTTGAGGTTTTTCTCGACACGGTCGTCATGTGCACCGTGACTGCAATAACTCTCTTGGTCTCCGGCGCGCCGACGGACGGCGACGGCTCACTCGCCTGCGCCGCGGCATTCGGCAGCGTATTCGGAAAAGCCGGGAGCATTTTCGTCTGCGTGAGTATCTGCATTTTTGCCTTTGCAACGCTCATCGGCTGGTCATATTACGGGCGGCGCGGGCTCGAATATCTGCTGGGCGCCAAGAGCGCGAAGATATACAACATAATTTACGCCGCGGCGGTATTCGTAGGATGCGTCGCCGACCTCGAGCTTGTATGGGAGCTCTCAGACCTCGCGAACGCGCTCATGGCGGTGCCGAACCTCATCTCGCTCTGCCTGCTCAGCGGCGAAGCGACAAAAGAGCTGAAAAAGACATATCATAATTGATATATAGGTATTGATTTATTGATATAACTATGTATAATATAAGAAGTATAAATATGCTGTATTGTGGAGAGTTGTGCGGAAGAGGCAAAAAATCAGTCGGTTCTGTACCGCAATCCCTCAGTCTCGGCTTACGCCGAGCCAGCTCCCTTTACACAAGGGAGCCAAAATAAAATTCCACAGTGTTATAAAATTTGTTTTCAAAAGTTGGCTATGATAAGCCTTTCCCACCGCTTGCGCGGCAACGGTGCATCGAATACAAACTGCGAGTCAATAAACTTGTGCTAAACCGCGGGCGACATCCGCCCATACCGTATACATTTTACTTATTACTTCAAACGAAGCCAGCAAAAATATTCGGAGTCGAATTATGCCGGGATTTTTATGTGATCTGCATATCCACTCGTGTCTGTCGCCATGCGGCGACGAGGAGATGACTCCCTATAACCTTGTCAACATGGCAAAGGTCATGGGGCTGGATATCCTTGCGCTGACCGACCACAACTCTTCGCTCAACTGCCCCGCCGCGGCGCGTGCGGCAGAAGAGGCGGGAATAGCTTTCGTGCCCGGCATGGAGCTGACGACTTCCGAAGAGGTGCACATCGTGTGCCTGTTTCCTGATGTCGATTCCGCGCTCGCGTTTTCGGGCTACGTTGCCGAGCACCTGCCGAAGATTAAAAATCGGCTCGATATTTTCGGAGAACAGCTGATAATGGACGACCGTGACGGTATTCTCGGGCGCGAGGAGAATCTGCTGAGCACGGCGAGCTTTATTTCAATCGGCGAGGTTTTTCCGCTCGTCTCCGGCTTCGGCGGGGTCTGCTATCCCGCTCATGTTGACCGCCTGTCGTTCAGCGTGGTTGCAAACCTCGGCTCGTTCGACGAAAACTGGGGATTCGCAAACGCCGAGATGTCCGCTTTCGCTCAGGCGGACAGGCTCATTGAAGAGCATCCGCTGCTCCGAAAAATGAGGCTTCTGCGCGCATCCGACGCGCACTGCCTCGAAAATGTCGGCTCGGCGAGCACCGAGCTTGAGCTCCCCTGCGCATCGCCGCAGGCGGTCATTGATCTGTTGAAAGGTAATTACTACCTGCAGGGTATGTAATTGGTATATAGTTTATCGATATTTTTTTCCTTAAACTGTAGCAATTTTCAGACCCGCATGATATAATTACTCTTAATGTGAAAAGGAAACTCCTTTTTGCCTATCTGTTATTTTTCTCAAACCTAAGGAGGGAAAGGCTACAAATGCTCAAAAAAATCAGTAAGATACCTTTTTCCGGCACCCCGGAACAGGAAGAGAAGCTCCATGCCGTTATCGCAGAATGCAGCGGCGACAAGAGCCTGCTGATGCATGTCATGCAGGAGGCTCAGCTCATCTACGGTTATCTTCCGTTCGAGGTACAGGCTATGATAGCCGAGGGAATGGATGTTCCGCTCGAGAAGGTATACGGCGTATCGACTTTCTACGCCCAGTTCGCTCTGAGCCCCAAGGGCAGATACAACATCTCCGTATGTCTCGGAACCGCCTGCTATGTCAAAGGCTCGCAGGCTATCCTCGACAAGATAAGCGAGAGACTCGGCATCGGCCCCGGCGAGTGCAGTGACGACGCGTGCTTCTCCATCGAAGCCTGCCGCTGCATCGGCGCGTGCGGACTCGCTCCCGTCATGACGATCAACGACGATGTCTACGGCAGACTCACCCCCGATCAGATAGACGGCATTCTCGACAAATACCTGGACGCTTAACGCCATGCGCGAGCTGTCACTCAACATTCTCGATATAGCCCAGAACTCCATATCAGCCGGGGCGTCGCTGATAACAATAGATGTCAGCGAAAGCAGAGAAGAGCATCTTCTCACGCTCACGGTTTCCGACAACGGCTGCGGCATGGACGAAGAACAGCTTCAAAATGTCTGCGATCCGTTTTTCACCACGCGCACAACGCGCAAGGTCGGCATGGGCATACCGCTGTTCCGCCTCGCGGCAGAGCAGACCGGCGGCAGTTTTGAGATAACCTCAAAAAAGGGCGTCGGCACCTCCACAAAAGCTATATTTCATTCGGACAGCATTGACTTCACTCCCCTCGGGGACATGACCTCGACGGTAACGGTGCTCATATCAATGAACACCGACAGGGATTTTATCTACCGCCGCTCGGCCGACGAAAAAGAATTCGTGCTTGACACGCGGGAAATAAAAAATATCCTCGACGGCGTGCCGCTCGACAATCCGGATGTTGTGCAGTGGATGAAAGAATATATCGACGAGAACACAGCGCTACTTTAAAAAACCATATGACGGCGCCCGGCGCCGGGAAAGGAATAACCATGAAATCACTTGCTGAACTTAACGCAATAAGAGATAAGGCAAAGGCCAATATGAATATACGCGAAGACAACGAATACACAACCCGCGTGCTCGTCGGCATGGCTACCTGCGGCATCGCGGCAGGCGCAAAGCCTGTGCTCACCGCACTCGTTGACGAGATTGCACGCCGCAATCTCAGCCATGTCACCGTCTCGCAGACCGGCTGCATCGGCATGTGCCAGTATGAGCCGATAGTCGAGGTTCTCGAACCCGGCAAAGAAAAGGTCACCTATGTCAAGGTAACGCCCGAAATGGTCGCGCGCATCGTCAGCGATCATCTCGTCAACGGCAACCCCGTCAGCGAATTCACGGTCGGCGCTATCGCCAAATAACAAGGAGGAAAATCAATGTATCGTTCACACGTTCTTGTCTGCGGCGGTACCGGCTGTACTTCTTCTCACAGTGCAGAAATAATTGCCGAGTTTGAAAAGGAGATCGCCGAAAAAGGTCTCGCAGACGAAATCAAGGTCATCAGGACAGGCTGCTTCGGTCTGTGCGCCCTGGGTCCGATAGTCGTTGTTTATCCCGAAGGCGCGTTCTACAGCCAGATAAAGGTTGAGGACGTTCCGGAGATAGTTGACGAGCACCTCATCAAGGGCAGAATAGTCAAGCATCTGCTCTACGATGATACCGTCGCCGGCGACACCGTCAAGAGCCTCAACGAGACTCAGTTCTATAAAAAGCAGAAGAGAGTCGCGCTGCGCAACTGCGGCGTTATCGACCCCGAGAATATCAATGAATACATAGCCATGGACGGCTACCAGGCTCTTGCAAAATGCCTGACCGAATACACCCCGGACGAGGTCATCCAGATAGTCAAGGATTCCGGTCTGCGCGGCAGAGGCGGCGGCGGATTCCCGACGGGTCTGAAATGGAGCTTCACCCGCAAGAATCAGGCGGATCAGAAATATGTCGTCTGCAACGCCGACGAGGGCGACCCCGGCGCATTCATGGATCGCTCCGTGCTCGAGGGCGACCCGCACTGCATCGTTGAAGCTATGGCGATATGCGGCTACGCCACCGGCGCCACCGAGGGCTACATCTACGTCCGCGCGGAGTATCCCATAGCGGTCAAGAGACTTCAGATAGCAATAGACGAAGCGCGCGAGCTCGGACTGCTCGGCAAGAACATCTTCGACAGCGGCTTCGACTTCGACCTTCATATAAGACTCGGTGCAGGCGCATTCGTCTGCGGCGAGGAGACCGCGCTCATGACCTCCATCGAGGGCAACCGCGGCGAGCCCCGTCCGAGACCTCCGTTCCCGGCGGAAAAGGGTCTTTTCGGGAAGCCCACTACCGAGAACAACGTTGAGACATTTGCAAACATCCCGCAGATAATCCTGCACGGCGCGGAGAGCTTTGCCTCCATGGGCACCGAGCGCTCCAAGGGCACCAAGGTCTTTGCACTCGGCGGCAACATCAAGCACACCGGCCTCGTTGAGATCCCCATGGGCACGACCCTGCGCGAAATTGTCGAGGACATCGGCGGCGGCATCCCCAACGGCAGAAAGTTCAAGGCGGCTCAGACCGGCGGCCCCTCCGGCGGCTGCATCCCCGCGAGCCTCATGGACACCGAGATAGACTACGACAACCTCACCGCCATCGGCTGCATGATGGGTTCGGGCGGACTTATCGTCATGGACGACAGCAACTGCATGGTCGATATAGCCAAGTTCTTCCTTGACTTCACCGTTGATGAGTCCTGCGGAAAGTGCTCCCCCTGCCGTATCGGCACGAGAAGAATGCAGGAGATACTCGAAAAGATTATCGCCGGCAAGGCGACGCTCGAGGATCTGGACAAGCTCGAAGAGCTCGCCCATTACATCAAAGAAAACTCCCTCTGCGGACTCGGTCAGACGGCCCCCAACCCCGTCCTTGCGACCCTCAAGTTCTTCCGCGATGAGTATATAGCGCATATAGTCGACAAGAAGTGTCCCGCAGGCGTATGTAAGGCGCTGCTGAGCTTCAAAATTGACAAGGATCTGTGCATCGGCTGCGGTCTCTGCGCCAGAAACTGCCCCGTCTCGGCTATCGGCAAGACCGACTATGTCGCAGAGGGTCACAAGCTGCCGTCGTACACTATCGACACGGCGAAGTGCATCAAGTGCGGCGTCTGCATGGAAAACTGCAAGCGCGCCAAGGCAATCAGCAAAGGTTAAGGAAGGAGGGTCAACACAGCATGGAAATGGTAAACATAAAGATAAACAACATGCCCCTGAGCGTACCCAAGGGCATATCCATACTTGAGGCGGCGCGTATGGCCGGCATTGAGATCCCGACCCTCTGCTACCTCAAGAAGATAAACGAAATCGGCGCATGCCGCATCTGCATGGTCGAGGTCAAGGGCGCGCGTTCGCTCGTGACCGCCTGCGTGTACCCCGTTAACGAGGGTATGGAGATATTCACAAACACCGAGCGCGTCCGCAAGAGCCGCAAGATGACCCTTGAGCTCATTCTTTCGACGCATGACAGAAAGTGTCTCTCGTGCGTCCGCAGCGGAACCTGTGAGCTCCAGCAGCTCTGCAAGGAGTTCGGCGTTGACGACGAGGGTCGCTTCGACGGCGCGAATCCCGTTCACGAATACGACGACTCCGCTATTCATATGATAAGAGACAACGGCAAGTGCATTCTCTGCCGCCGCTGCGTCGCAGCATGTCAGGCTCAGCACATCTCCGTTATCGGCGCAAACGCCCGCGGATTTGACACCCACATCGGCTCGGCGTTTGAGAGACCGCTCGATTCCGTGGCGTGCGTCTCCTGCGGCCAGTGCATTGTCAACTGCCCGACCGGCGCTATATATGAGAAGGACGACACCGCAAAGGTTCTCGAGGCTATCAACAATCCCGAGAAGTTTGTCGTTGTTCACACCGCGCCTTCAATCCGCGTCACCCTCGGCGAGTGCTTCGGAATGCACATCGGCACCAATGTTCAGGGCAAGATGGTCGCGGCACTCAGACGTCTCGGCTTCGACAAGGTCTTTGACACCGACTTCGGCGCAGACCTCACGATTGTCGAAGAGGCAAACGAGTTCCTCGGCAGAGTCCAGAACGGCGGCGTGCTCCCGATGATAACCTCCTGCTCGCCCGGATGGATAAAATACTGCGAGCATTACTACCCCGATATGCTCGATCACCTCTCGACCTGCAAATCGCCCCAGCAGATGTCGGGCGCGATAATCAAGACCTGGTATGCCGAGAAGATGGGCATCGACCCGAAGGATATCGTCGTTGTCGGCATCATGCCCTGCACGGCGAAGAAGTTCGAGACAAAGCGCGACGATCAGGCGGCGTCCGGCTATCCGGATGTTGACTACTCGCTGACCACGAGAGAGCTCGGCAGAATGATCGAGAGCGCGGGAATATACTTCAAGCACCTGCCCGACGAAGAGTTCGACAATCCTCTGGGCGACTCCACCGGCGCGGCCGTTATCTTCGGCGCAACAGGCGGCGTTATGGAAGCGGCGCTGAGAACCGCCGTTGAGAAGCTCTCCGGCGAGGAGCTCAAGAGCCTCGACTTCACCGAGGTTCGCGGCACCGACGGAATAAAGGAAGCTTCCTACACCGTCAACGGCATGGAGATAAAGGTCTGCGTAGTCAGCGGACTTGCAAACGCCAACACGATTATGGAGAAGGTCAAGAACGGCACTGCCGACTATCACTTCATCGAGATCATGGGCTGCCCCGGCGGCTGCGTCAACGGCGGCGGTCAGCCGATACAGCACGCAGTCGTGCGCAACTTCGTCGACCTCAGAGCGCGCAGAGCCGCCGCTCTCTACGAGGCGGACAAGGATATGCCCCTGCGCAAGTCGCATGAGAGCGAGGCTGTCAAGCGTCTCTACGCCGAGTTCCTCGGTGAGCCCGGCAGCCACAAGGCTCACGAAGTGCTCCACACCTCGTATGTCGCGAGACCGAAATATAAATAAGCACAAATAAAGAATCAATCCCGCTCTGCAAAGGTGGGATTGATTCTTTAACTTTTTTAAAAATCAAAACACGATTGACTTTTTTACTCTTTTTGTTAAAATATAATTGTAGCGCAGAAGCATTGTCATTTATCCGCCTCAAGGAAATTGAAAGGATGTGAAGTGATGAAAAAAAAGCAAAAAATGCTTTTGTTGTGATTTTCGAGGTGCTTCTTTGGCCGCTGTTCATGCAGGCGATAATATACTGCGTCTGCGAGCTTTTCCGCCCTGTATTTAACTTCTTTTTTACACATATGCACGATTTCTATTATGACTGCATAAGGATTTCAGAGTATGGAATGTTTTACTTTTACGCGTTTCGCTTCATCTGGGCGGTCGCCTTTGTCAGCCTGTTCTTCTTCTATCTTTCAAGGAGAGCTCAAATTCGTAAATTCCGTTCTTTCTTCACCGTCTTTGTCTTGTCGGCGATACCGATGATTTTGATGCGAATCACCATGCAATATGATTGGATAATACACCCTGTATTCACTTCTCCTCATCAGGATTTACTGCCGTTTTTAACCTTCTTGTTCCGTTTTCTGTATGTTATAATTCCGCTTTGGTCATTAGCAAACATCATTTTCTCCGTAAGGAGAATAACGGCAAAGATTCAACCGTAAACACTGTAAAAGCTATAGCAAAACCCGCCTCAGACTTATATCTGCGGCGGGTTTACTTTGGCGGGTTTGATTTATATATTCTTTATCTCGTCAAAAATCTCCTGCGGGATTCGTCTGTCTTTATAATAAAACTCGCGGTCGTGCTCGCTTATCTCCCTCGCGACGCGGCAGGGATTGCCGTAGGCGACGACATTCGCCGGAATGTCTTTCGTCACGACGCTGCCCGCGCCGATAACGCTGTTATCCCCTATCGTTACTCCGGGCATTATCACGGCTCCCGCACCTATCCAGCAGTTTCTGCCGATATGCACGGGCATATTGAACTGATACGCCTTTTCGCGCAGCTCGGGCAGGATAGGATGTCCCGCTGTGGCAACGGTGACATTCGGGCCTATCATCGTATAAGAGCCGATGTATATATGCGAGTCGTCCACGGCGGTGAAATTGAAATTAGCGTATACACTGTTGCCCAGATGCATATGCGCCCCGCCCCAATTCGCGTGAAACGGCGGCTCGAGATAGCAGTTCTCGCCTATTTCGGCAAACATCTCTTTCATTAATTCCTGCCTTTTCTTCTGCTCCGTGGGGCGCGTTGAATTGAACTCGTAAAGCAGATCGAGCTTTTTGAGCTGTTCGTCAAATATCGACTCCTCGTTGGGATAATACAGCTCGCCCGTGAACATTCTTTCTTTCATTCCCATGATACTTCTCCTTTTTGTGTTTTTCCACCTTGATTATACTTTATGCGCCCGCTTTTTCAGCCTTTTTTGAGCAAATGCGCGCATGTTCTGCGACATTCGGGCTTTTTTGTTGACTTTGTGTGCTTCAAATATTATACTTTATAATAGACTTATATAGGAGATTTTTGTTTTAAGTCGGAAGGTGAAGAGAAAATGGATAAATTCATGCCAAAGACCATCGAACAGCTCAACGCCGAATTTGAGGTGCGCATGGAAAAGGCCAAGCAGGATGAGCTGAACGCGGCGGCGGAAAAGGCGGCGGCAGAGATAAAAGCCGCCGAAGAAGCACGAAAAGCCGAGGAAGCCGAGGAAGCCCGCGCAGCAGCCGAAGCAAAGGCAGCAGCCGAAGCAAAAGCGGCTGAGGAAGCGAGACGCGTTGAAGAGCGCAGCTATGACAGCGCGATAGACAACTCGGTTATCTCCGCAAACGAGCTCGAACCGGTAGAGGACGACTTTGAAGAGACTTATTCCGGCGAGGAAGAGGTTTCTGTCGAAGAGTCAGAGCCCGAAGTTAAAGAAGCGCCTGTTGAAAAGCAGAAGAATGAATACGGCGAACCCGATCCCCACGGATATTTCGGCGCGCCGATAGACAAAAGCAGACCGCGCAAGACCCTCTCCGAGGAGACAGCTTCCAAGGTCGAGCCGAAGTTCGACTTCGAGCGCACCTCGGACTATTCAGGCGCAATGCTCCAGAACGGATTCAAGCCGCAGAAAGACAAATTCAAGGGCGCGAGGATATTCACGACCGTTCTCATCGTCATAATAGCCGTTGTGTCGCTCGTCACCGCGCTTCTCTGCGTTGCAGCGGCGCACCCCGACAAATTCCTGCTCGACCGCGGACTCGCCGTGTGCAGCGAAAATGTCGCAGGGTCAAATATAAAGAGCGGCTCGCTGTGCCTCACGCGCAGGGCATCCGCCGCATCCGCGGACGAAGTTGCGCTGTATAAGCTCGGCGGCAAATACGCATTTGCGTTCGGTTCGTCTTTGCCCGAGGGCGCTTCAATAGTCGCACTCGCCACGCACTGCGTGCCGTTTATCGGCAAGTTCATCTCGAGCGTTACGAACATGTGGATAGTCTACGCCTGCTCGGCTCTTGCGGCGATACTCATCATCCTGATAATCAGGCTCGCGGCGTTCAGCGCGCCGGAGGAGAGCGTCACCGACGGAGTAAAGAGCAAGAAGAGCCGCAAATAACAAAAAATCAAGGGCCGCACGGTTGATCCTGCGGCTTTTGCATTTGGAGGAAACCCAATGTCAATAGAAAGAGTCAGAGAATATTTCAGAAAGCTCGGAATCGAGGACCGAGTAATGGAGATAGACGAGTCGAGCGCGACCGTTGCCCTCGCGGCAAAAGCTCTCAGCTGCGAAGAGGGCAGGATAGCAAAGACTATATCATTTTCGCTCGACGGTGCGCCGATACTCATCGTCGCGGCGGGCGACACGAAGATAGACAACGCGAAATACAAATCGCGCTTCGGCAAGAAGGCAAAGATGCTCTCGCACGAAGAGGCGGCGCAGCTTATCGGCCACGCGGTCGGCGGAGTGTGCCCGTTTGCCGTGAACGACGGAGTGAAGATATATCTCGACGAGTCACTCAAGAGATTCAATACGGTATACCCCGCCTGCGGCAGCAGCAACAGCATGATAGAGCTGACTCCCGCCGAGCTTGAGGAATACTCCAAGCCCGAAAGCTGGGTCGATGTCTGCAAGCCGATGGCATAAAAACCGGGGCGGCGAAGAAAAAATTTTTCCAAACCGCCTCCGAACACTTGACAAACCGCAAAAAAAATCTTATAATCACATAGCAAACCAATGGGGGCGTAGCTCAGCTGGGAGAGCGTACGGTTCGCATCCGTAAGGTCGAGAGTTCGATCCTCTTCGTCTCCACCAATGACACGAATACTGCTTTTGCAGTGTTCGTGTTACCTTTTTTTAGAAGAGGATCGAACAGGACGGTTCTGCGAAGCAGAATTCCGAGCGTCCGGTGGACGGTCGGAAAGTCCGCGTGCGTGTCGGCGCACGGCAGTGCGCCGAGCGATCCTCTTCGTCTCCACCAGTAACACGAATACTGCTTTTGCAGTGTTCGTGTTATTTTTATACCCACGCCCGATTTTCTAATCTTCGTTTAATCTTTACACGCTATGATAAAATCCGTATAATTATACCGGAGGGTGATCCAATGCGTATTCTGCTTGCCGAGGACGAGAAGAGTCTCAACAGGATAGTCACAAAGCAGCTCAAGGCTGCCGGCTACAGCGTGGACAGCTGTTTTGACGGCGGCGAGGCATATGATCTGATAACATCGACCGACTATGACGCGGCGGTGTTCGATGTCATGATGCCGATAATGAACGGGTTCGAGCTTGTCAAAAAGATAAGGGCGCACGGCATCGACACGCCGGTGCTGTTCCTGACGGCGCGCGACAGCATCGAGGACAGGGTCACGGGGCTCGACATCGGTGCCGACGACTATCTGATAAAGCCGTTTTCGTTCGACGAGCTCTCGGCGAGACTGCGCGTCATGACGCGCAAAAAATACGGAGAAAAGACGGGTATAATTTCCGTCGGCGACCTGACAGTCGACACGGCAGCGAGGCGCGTTGAACGCGCGGGCAGGGAGATATCGCTCTCGGCAAAGGAATATGAGCTGTTGCAATATCTTGTGATGAACAAGGGCGTTGTACTCAGCCGCGAGAAAATTGAGGATCACATTTGGAACTACGACTACGAGGGCGGCACGAATGTTGTCGACGTATATATCAGATATCTCCGCAAGAAGATAGACGAGGGCGAGGATATCAAACTCATTCACACCGTGAGGGGTGCAGGCTATGTCATCAAATAAAAAAACAAGGCCCGTGCGCCGCCGCTCTTCGTTCAAGCTGCGGATAACAGTGTGGATAACGCTGCTCATCGCCGTTGTCAGCTCCCTCGGCATCGGAGGAATACTGATAACAGGCTCGCAGATTGCCGATTCGCGCCTGCAGAATGAGCTGATAAGCACGGTCGAGCGCAATGTTGACGAGATAGAATACAAGAACGGCATTCTCGAAATCGAGAACGATTTTGCCTTCTTCGTCGACGAGGTCTACTGCAATGTCTTTGACTCAAGCGGCAGATATATCGACGGCGAGTCCCCCGCTGCGCTGATAAACAGCGAGAATCGCAAGAACGGCGTGGTCGGAACATTCGAGACAGACGGGAACAAATATTATTACTACGACACCCGTCTCGATTTCAACAAATACGAATACGAAATCGACGCCTTTTCAGGGAAGATAATCAAATACGAGGCGGACACCGCGATGTCCGGGCTCAGCGACCCCGTCTACAAAAGCACCGAGTTCAAGGACGGAATAAACAGCGAGAAGGCGATTGATATCGCGCTCGAACACGCGGGTCTGACCCGAGGCGAGGTCAGCTCGCTGAGCGTTGAACTGCCAGCAAACGCGGACAGGACGGTTTTCAAAGTTGAATTCATATGCAGTAACTCGACCTATCCCCCGGTCTGGGTACGCGGATTCATCAACGCCGACGCCGCCAAGAGCGCGTTCGACGCAATAACCATGACGGTCATATACATTCTCCCGGCGTTTATTATTATCGCCGCCGTCGGGGCGTATTTGATATCGCGCAAAACGATGAAGCCGGTTGAGAATATCTGCCGCTCGGCGCACGAGATAACCGACGGTACCGACCTCTCGAAGCGCATAGAGATGGAGAAAAGCGCGGGCGAAATATACACGCTTGCCGAGACCTTCAACGACATGCTCGCAAGGCTCCAGACCTCGTTCGAAAATGAAAAGCAGTTCACCTCCGACGCCTCGCACGAGCTGCGCACACCGCTCGCCGTGATAAAGGCGGAATGCGAATACGCGCTGTCCGACAACGCGAGCGAAGAAGATATGCTCGAAGCGCTCTCGTCGATAGACGAGCAGACGGACAAGATGACGAAGCTCGTCACGGCTCTGCTGACGCTCTCGCGCACCGAGCAGGGCGACAAGCGCTACAAGCTCGAGGACACCGACTTAAGCGAACTCGTCAAAAAAACATGCGCCGGTTTTGTCCCCGTGAAGAACATCACGCTCACTGCGGACATCGAAGACAATATTATAATCCCCGCACAGGCGCAGCTGATATCGCTGATGCTCGAAAATCTGCTCTCGAACGCCGTCAAATACGGCAGAGACGGCGGGCACATTGAAGTCAGACTCAAAAAGGACAGCGGCATCGTGCTCTCGGTGAAGGATGACGGAATCGGGATAAAAGAAGAGGATCTGCCGAAGATATGGGGCAGATTCTACCGCGCGGACGAATCCCGCAGCCGCGAAAGCGGATTCGGCTTGGGGCTCTCGATCGTAAGCCAGATAGCGGCGCTCCACGGCGGAAAAGTCTCCGCATCCTCCGTTTACGGCGAGGGAAGCGAGTTCACCGTGACATTTTGACGGCGGTATAACAGCATAAATAAATGAACCGGTTGCAGTAGATTTTCTGCTGCAATCGGTTTTGTTATTTTATATTGTTGGGCGGCGTGGATGGACAAATCCCAATTCATTAACATCACAATCCATTGTTTCACAGGCTTCAAACTTTCCGAAAAATTTTTGCGCTCTAATCTTTCTTTAATTTTCGCGGGTTATTATATGGGTGTACTAAGGGACACGATCCCGATAAGAAAGGACAGATACTATGTTTGCAAGTATTTTCAAATCCATCGGAGTCGCGCTCATGTCAGTCATTATGGCTATCTTCTCTGCGATCGCTCCGCCGCAGGATAAGCCCGCCACGGGCTCGGGCAACTCCGGACAGATCCAGCAGGAAGTAAAGATAAGCCTTGACGCCGCGATAGACATTGCAGTCGCCGATGCGGGCGTTGCAAGAGCCGACGCGAAGTTCACCGAAGCGAAGCTCGACAGCGACGATCTTGTCGCCCACTACGATATCGAGTTCATCGCCGGGGCTAACGAATACGACTACGAGATAGCGGTCGCGGACGGCAGCATTCTAAAAAAAGAAGTCGAGCCCGCCGACCCCTCGAAGCCCTCAAAGCCCCAGCCCGATGTCTCAGGCTATATCAGCATCGACGAGGCGAAGGCAATAGCCCTCAAGAAAGTTTCCCTTGACGCATCAAAGGTCACTTTCAAGAAAGCGGAGCTTGACGCGGACGACCGCACCCCGCACTATGATATAGAATTTGTCTCGGGCGGATATGAATATGAGTTCGAGATAGACGCAAAGAGCGGAAAGATTCTCGAGTTCGACCGCGAGCGCGAGGATAAGAAGCCCGCAGTTGACACATCAAAGTTCATCTCCGTTGAGGAGGCAAAGGCCGCCGCGCTCAAGAGAGCTTCTCTCGACGCATCGAAGGTCACATTCACCAAAGCTGAGCTTGATATTGACGACCGCACCCCGCACTATGATATAGAATTTGTCTCGGGCGGATACGAGTACGAAGTCGAGGTCAACGCGAAGAACGGCAGAATAATCGACTTCGACCGCGAGCTTGACGATTCAAAGCCCGCCGACACCTCGAAGTATGTCTCCGCGGACGCCGCGAAGAAAGCCGCACTCGACCATGCGGGTCTCACCGAGTCTCAGGTCACGGAGCTCAAAGCCGAGCTTGACACCGACTCGCTCACCGCGCACTACGATGTTGAATTCAAATGCGGCGGATTCGAGTATGAGTACAAGATAAACGCGAAGAGCGGAAAAGTTATCTCGTTCGAAAAAGAGAGAGACTAATAGATTTTTATTCAGTCCCGGATGTTGAGTCCGGGGCTGTTTTTATTTGTAAACTTTTTTCGTTTTTCCTTGACTTAAAGCCGACTTCAGGTTCTATAATAAAGTCAAATCAAAGGAGGAATTATCATGAGAAAAGATTTCGGCGCAAAGCCATTCACCTATCCGCAGCCGGTGCTTATCCTCGGTTCCTACGACAAGGACGGCAACCCCGACGCTATGAACGCCGCATGGGGCGGCATCAGCGGCGGCAATGAAATATCCATGTGCATAAGTGCGGGTCACAAGTCCACGAAGAATGTTCTCGAGAGAAAGGCATTCACCGTGAGCATGGCCGACCTCGAACACACTGCCGCCTGCGACTATGTCGGTCTTGTCTCCGCAGGGAATACGCCCGATAAATTTGAAAAGGCGGGATTCCACGCCGTCAAATCGAAATTTGTTGACGCGCCGCTGATTGAAGAGCTGCCCATCGCCGCAGAGTGCAGGCTCAAAAGCTATGATGCAAACACCGGGCGCATGGTCGGCGAAATAGTCAACGTCTGCGTTGACGAGCGCGTGCTCGACGAGAACGGAAACGTCGATGTTTCAAAGGCGCAGCCGATAACCTTCGACCCGTTCAACAACACCTATGTTGTCCTCGGCGAGGCAGTCGCAAAGGCATTCAGTGCCGGCAACTCGCTCAAATAAAAATATACGCAAAACGCCCCGCACGTTTCCATGCGGGACATTTTGTTTTTCGGATGTAACTTTTAATATTTTATCGTGAAGTCGTTTATTGTTGTCATGCCGACTTTTACTCTCGTGTTTGAGCCGAGCAGGTGCGCCGTCAGTTCAATAATAACGGGATAATCATAGTGGGCATAGACCATATTGCCGGTGGACTTATCAAACTTTGCCGAGATAGTGCCGTTGTAATAGGTGAATCTCTGGTCGCTGAGCGAGAGACCGGGATAATCGAAGTTCACCATGTCGGCGGTCAGCACGCCGAATGCCGCGGCATAGCCCTTATCGCCCGAGGGATTGACCTCGGTGCCGAAAGTCAGGGTTATCTGATATTCGCTGCCCTTGTCCTCTATCTTTGCGCTCTTGACATCTGATACTGTGAGCTTGCTGACCCAATCCTTGCCGCCGACGGGGAACACTGCTTTGATATCCTCTTTTGAGGTCAGGACTATCGCCTTGTCGTCGCGCTTCATGAAAGTTTTCATCGCGCTCTTGCCGACTGCGTCTATGGCTTTCGGGAGCTCGGTCTTGTCCGCATCATTCTTCGTCTCGGTGTAGTTGCGGGTGACGGACTTCGCCTGATATTTTACCCTGTTCGCGCCGGTGTTGAAATAGGCGATTATCTCGGCCTTAGTCCAGTCTTTTGCATTCTTCGAGGGCGCGGCAGTGACCTGCGCATTCGTCTCGCCGGGCTTCGCGGGGTCGGCCGATTGAGTTTCGTTTGTCTCGCCCTCCTGCGCGGTGCTGTCCTCGGGAAGGGCGGTCGTGTCATCGACAACATCGCCCGCCGCGCTCGTCTGCGCTTCGCCGGTGGTGTCGGTATTTGTTTTTGCATCGTCCTTTTTGCATGCGCACAGCAGCGACACAAGCAGAACAAGGATCGCCATAACGGCGGCTATCGATCTTTTCATGGATTTTCCTCCTCAGAATTCATATTCACCCGCTCCAACGGTTTTCTCTCTTCCGTCGGGCAGAATAATATCCGCTTGGCAGTTCGACGGGACGGATATTTTATATTTATATCCCCCGTCCGTTTTGTCCCAGCGCACGAATATTTTTCCGTATACGCTGTCATAGCTCGCCTCGGCGAACTCGAAATGCCCGCCCGGGCGCGGGGCTATAGTGAATCGGTTTTCTCCGGCAACATTTATTCCGCACATCGTGCCGAACAGCCACTCGCACACGGCGCCCTTGGAATAGTGATTGAGCGAGGCTATGCCGCCCTGCGCGGCGGTGCCCTCCCACGACTCCCAGACGGTGTTCGCGCCGTTTTTGGGCATGAACAGCCAGCCGGGCATCTGCTCGTTTTCAAGCAGGCGGTAGGCATATTCAATATCTATATCCGCCAGAACGCTCAGTATCAGCGGAGTCGATAGGAATCCCGTGCCGAGCCGCCATGAGTAGTTGTCAAGAGCTTTTATGAGCCGCTTTTTCGCGTATTCCGACTGCTTTTCATTCAGCAGACCGATATAAAGCGGGCGCACAAGCTTCGCCTGGCGATCGGTATCGAGCGAGAATTTTTTCGTGGAGACGAGCGCGCTGTAGCCCTTTCTCGCCCTCGCCGCATTCTTTTCGTAGAGCTTTCTGTCGTCGTCTTTTCCCAAAATGCGGGCGATATCCGCCATCGCCTCGAGCATGAACACTATGTACGCAGTCGTCTCCTCCGGGTTAGGGTTGACAAAATCCGTAAATTTAAGAGCCTTGACATCGGCGGGCTCCGCCCATTCGCCGTAGGACTGGCGGTAGTTTGAAATATTGCGGAAATTTTTGAGCCCCACTCCCGTCGGCAGGGCGGTAGGATACCACTTTCCGAGGGTCTTTATTTTATATTCGGCAAAGGCGCGCATGTTTGGATAGAAGCGTTCGAGAATCTTTCTGTCGCCGTACTGCTTATAGAGCCTGTACGGGATAAACACGCCCGCATCCGACCAGCCGGCCGAGCCGTCCATAAAAGTCATATAGAAATCCACACCGCCGCGTGGGGCTATCTGACGGAAATCGCCGTTTTTGAGCTGTTCGTCGCACATATCGCGCACGAATTTTTCGGCAAATGGCGCATAGTCAAAAAGATAGCTCGCGGTTTTGCAGAATATCTGCGCGTCGCCCGTCCAGCCGTGGCGTTCGCGGGTCGGGCAGTCTGTCGGCAGATCGGTCGAGTTGCCTTTTGCCGACCACTTTGTCGCTTCGACGAATTTATTGAGCAATTCGTTGGAGCTGTTGAAGAATCCCGTCTCTTCCATGTCTGAATAGACGGCTATGGCGGTGAAGTCCTCCGGGCGGACGGTCACATCCGTCTCTACGCTTATATACTGAAAGCCGAATATCGCGAACTTCGTCTTGTAATGATTTTTGCCCTCTTTGCAGATGTATTCGACTCTCTGCAGAGGCGTTGTCTTATGCTTGTTCTTGCACTGTATGTTTTCGAGCGTCAGCTCGCCGCCGCGCAGAAGCTCGCCGAATTCCAGGGTGATTTTCTGCCCCTCGCGGGCGTTTATCTCAAACTCAACATAGCCCGCCATATTCTGCCCGAAGTCGAGCAGTTTTTTCCCGCTAGGGGTGACGGACAGAGTGGGCTTGAAGCGTTCCTTTTCGGCTATCGGGAAATTATTCGACGCGCTCGGCACGACTTTGCACTTCGTCTCTTTCGCGTGACCGCTGTATGACGGCGTCATATTTGCGTTGACCCGCTCGCCGTCCTTGTTGTCCGCAAAGCGTATGGCGCCGTCGTTGCTCCAGAGCCACGAGCCGTCGGAGGTGACGGTCTGCGCCGTGCCGTCGGTATATTTTATCTCAAGCTGAGCGAGCAGTTTAGTCTCGGTGCCGTACTGATTTTTGAGTCCCCATGCGCCTACGCTGCCCCTGTACCAGCCGTCGGCAAGCTCGGCGCAGAGCACGTTGCTTCCCTCATGCAAAAGCACGGTCACATCGTAGGTCTGATACTGTATGCGCTTTCTGTATTCCGTAATTCCGGGGGCTAAGGGCATGGTGAAGTCCGTACCGTTTAGCCCGGCCGAATATATTCCGCAGGCGGTCATATAGAGGCGCGCCGAGAGAATCGGCTTTTTGCACTCGAACTCTTTTTTGAAGCAGTCAACCGGATAACGCTGTTTTCTGTTTATATTATAGTTTCCTGTTATCCACTTCGCGCTCCAATCTGAGGCGTTTCTGAGCCCGATCTCGAAGAATGCCGGCTCGCTCCAATCGCCCTCTGCGCCGTTTTCGTCCCAGAGCTTCACTTTCCAGTTCACTCTCAGGCGCGACGGAGTATCAAGCGGATATGGGATAAACGCCATCTGCGGGGATTCGACCTTGCCGCTGTCCCATAGAATATTGCCGCGCGTGTCGGAGGCGATTATTCTATATGCACTCTGCGCCTTCCCGCCCTCGCAGTTCCACATGAAGCGCGGGTTCTTTATATCTATCCCCAACGGGTTTTTGAGATACTCTGTTTTAAGCTTTACGGCTTTCATTCTGTCGTCTCCCCGTTTCTCTGCTTTATCTCCTCCTGCTCCTTGGCGATATTCTTTTCGACATTCAAAAACAACAGAAGTATCGCAAGGACTATGCCGGTTATAGTCTCAAGTCCTACGAAAGTAAATGTTATCGCGCTCTTGACGCTCTCCGACTGCACGGCGATGAGCTTGCCCGCCGCATCGAGATAGGGCGCGACATAGCCGGACTTCGAGAGAATGAGATTGAATATACCCGTACAGATTCCGACGCTTGCGACGGCGATCGTGTTATATATCGACATCGCGATGCCGTCGCACCTGAAGCCGTTTTTCCACTCGACATGGTCGAGCACGTCCGCGAACAGCGCCATGAACACATAAGAGCACGGCAGACCGCCGATATTCTTGATAAACTGGCCGATAAGCACTATCACCATATTTGTCGGCGCGAGCCAGCATATAGCCGAGCCGACAGCATAGAAGATAAAGCCGACTGCCGTTAAGTTGCGCTTGCCGAATTTTTTCGCGAGCGGCCAGACGGCGAAAATGCCGATGCCCATCGGGATGCCGCCGATAACGGATAGCATGGTCTGGGTCTTGCCGTCGTTATATGTACCGAGGACATAGTTCGAGAAATAGACGAGCGAGATGTTTTTGATAGTCGAGCCGACGGTGAAAATGAGAAAATATATGAAAATTATTATCATATATTTGTCGCTGAAAACTGCCTTGAGCTGAGTTGCCATTGCGACGCTCTCTTTCTTCTGCTCGCCGCCTTCGAGGGTGATGCGCTCCTTGGTGAAATAATACTCCATGAGCGTCAGCGGCAGCGCGATGCACGAGAGAATACTCATCGTAACTATCCACTTTGATTTGTCAACGCCGAGCTGCGGCATGATGAGCATGGGGAAGATGAGCGCGACGATTATGCCGCTCATCATTATAGTCGATATCTGATTGAAAACCGAGAGCGAACCGCGCTGTTCCGTGTTTCTCGTCGAGAGCGGAACCATAAGATTGTGGCTCATGTTATAAATTGTATAAGCGAACGAATAAAACAGATTATACGAGAGCATGACCCATATCACCTGCACCGTCCGGTTACCCGAGGGGACTGTGAAGAGCAATATGCCGGTCACGGCGACAAGCGGCGCGGAGAGCAGCAGCCAAGGGCGCGCCTTGCCCTGCTTTGTGCGCGTGCGGTCGATGATATAGCCCATGACTATATTCGTCACAGCGTCGATTATCTTCGACACTATCGGGAACACCGCTAGGAACGCGCCGCCCCACACGGTGGTGAGGTTTAGGACATCGGTATAATAGACATTGAGGTAGGTCGCGAGCACGGCGTTTAAAAGCAGCGCGCCGGACGGGCCGAGCAGATAGCCCAGCCACTTCTCCTTCGCCGTAACATCGGGCGAGGTCAGGCGCGAATCAAGCGCCCGCTTTTCAAAAAATTTTGCTTTTGCCATCACGAGAACTCCTTCATTTATTTTATCTTATGGATATAAAAATATATTTGCAGCTGCCTTTGCCACAGCTTTATGCGCTTGCGGTGCTTTTTATATGATTTGAGCCGTAAATCGACCCCGTAGGATCGGCGCGGCTAAAAAGTTAAAAGGCTGAATGAATTTCTTATATAGTTGTCGCTGCGGTTTCGGCGCGTCCTCGGATTCCGTCTGAAGCTTTCCGTAACGCGTCGTTTTCCGCAGGCGATAAAATCATTGGAGACAGAAAGGTTAAGGTCTCCTTGACAATTGAAAGATTTCATATTACACTACTATTATATCTACATCGTGTCGGATTAACAATCATCAGTTTTGTTAATCGCTGTTATGAAACCGACAAAATCATCTGAAAGTGGCGGGATAATATGAACACAAAAAATAACCAGCGCACGAGACTTTCAAAAATATTGCTCAAAAACGCGCTGATGGATCTTCTGGGCGAGAAAGGCTCGGTAACAAAAATATCCGTAAGAGAGCTGTGCGAGCGCGCCGACCTCAACCGCTCGACCTTTTATGCGCACTACTCCGAGCCGAAAGAGCTGCTCGAAGAGGTCGAAAACGAGCTGCTCGACGCGACTCAGGATCACTTAAAGAAAATAGGCGCAGAAAACGACCTCGGCGCGCACAGATATCTGCTTTCATTTCTAATGTATATCAAAGAAAACGACAAGCCGTTCCGCACGCTGCTTGTCGACTCGGTTGACCCCGCGTTCCGTTCAAAATTCATGCAGCAGTCGATAATTCAGTTTATTGAGAACCTGAACATCGTTTTTCCGAAGGAGCAGGAGCAATATATCTATTCATATATTCTCAACGGCAGCACGGGCGTTATTATCCAATGGATACGCTCGGACTACTGCGTTGACGAGGGCGTGCTCGTTGACTTGCTGTTTTCGATAAATCAGAGCGCGCTCGTGAATCTCGACATAAAGCCGCGCATATAGTTGAAAGACTACCAAGCAAGTGGTATAATTGTGAAAACTCGCGCAATAATGCGCAAAATGCAAGGAGACGACAAAAATGAGAGAGAGCAAGATCACAAGGGACGAAGCGTTTGAGCTTCTGAAAAAATACAACAAAGACCCGTTTCATATCCGCCACGCGCTGACTGTCGAGGGCGTTATGCGCTGGTACGCGAAGGAGCTCGGCTATGCGGACGAGGAGGAATATTGGGGCATAGTCGGTCTGCTGCATGACATCGACTTCGAGCTCTATCCGAAGGAGCACTGCAAGAAAGCTCCAGAGCTGCTCAAGGCGGGCGGAGTCGGCGACGACATGATATATTCAATTTGCTCCCACGGCTATGGCATCTGCGTAGATATCGAGCCAGTTCACGAGATGGAAAAAGTGCTCTTCGCGGCGGACGAGCTGACAGGGCTCATCTGGTCGGCGGCGCTGATGCGCCCGTCCAAGAGCGTGATGGACATGGAGGTTTCGAGCCTCAAGAAGAAGTTCAAAGACAAAAAATTCGCCGCGGGCTGCTCGCGCGATGTTATCCGCACGGGCGCGGAGAGACTCGGCTGGGAGCTTGAAAAGCTCCTCGAGCAGACGATACTCGCCATGCGCTCATGCGAGAGCGATGTCAACAGCTTCATGGAGACTTATCAGGCGTAAAATGAGCAAAAGACTGCCGCAGAATAATATCTGCGACAGTCTTTTTTATTTGCGTTTTATATTCAGTCCAGTGCGGGCTCGGGAGCGAGCGGTGCTTCCGTTGCCGGCTCGGTCACGGGGACTACCGGCTCCGACGGGATCGGATTTATCGGCTCGTCGGACGGTTTTTCCGTCGGTTTTTCCGTTGGCTTTTCTGTCGGTTTCTCCGTAGGCTTTTCCGTCTGCCTCTCGGTCGGCTTCTCCGTGGGCTTCTCCGTCGGCTTCTCTGTCGGTTCGACTACAGATACATTTATGAGCATCTTTCCGCTCGCCGTTTCCCCGTCGGAGTCTGTAACGGTGACTTCCACGGTGTACATTCCGCTGACCTTCGGGGTATATGACATGCTTTTTTCCGATTTTTCCGCCACGAGTGCGCCGTTTAAAAATATCTTTATTTTATAAGAAGTATATTTCCCCGTTCCGCCGGATACGAGCGCCGACGCGTGTATCTGCGGCGCGGCAGTGCCGTTGTTCGACACCTGCGCCGCCGCAACGGCTGCGAGGGTCGGATTCTCGACGGTCACGGTGCATGAAGCGGTCTTGTTTCCGTCCTCGGTCTTTACGGTTATCACGGCAGTACCCTTCGCCTTTGCCGTGACGCGCCCTGAGCTCGAGACAGATGCTACATTAGCATTGCTGCTCGACCATGTGACTTTCTGATTCGCCGCATTGCGCGGAGCGACTGTCGCCAGTAGCTGCCTCGAATCGCCGACCGTCAGGCTGAGCGAAGATGAGTTCAGGGTAACGCCCGTGACATGGTCGATATATACCGTCACCTTGCAGACTGCCACGCGGTTGCCGTCCTTTGTGGTGACTCTGATATTTGTCGTGCCCTCTTTTTTCGCCGCGACTATGCCGCCCGCGACCTCCGCTATCGACGGATCGTCGCTCGACCAGGTGTAGTCCTTGTCATATGCATCGGCGGGAATAACAGTAGCGGTGAGCACTTTAGTCTGACCGACTCTGAGTTTAGCCTCCGTCGCGCTGAGTCTGACGCCCGTCACGCTCTGGTATTTTTTCTTGCTGTAAAATGTCCTTGTGCCGTTCTTGTTCTTTATCGTCAGAACACCGTTAGTGACGGATATTCCGTAGCTGTCCCAGTCGCTCTTTCTGTCCGCATATCCGCCGCCGGTCGATGACTTCGTATAGGTGCTGAGAGTTGCGATGTCGAAATTCGTCGCCTTTATGCCGAAGCGGTCGCCCGTCTCGTCGCCGCCCTTCTGCGCGGTGTATATTTCAATCGTGGAGTCGGGATTGTTGAACAGATACCACACTCCGCGCGCCTCTCTGTAGCAGGTTCCGGTGTATCTGTCCTTCGTACCGGGAGCTTTCACGAATTTCTTATTATTGATATAGAAGCAGCTGCTGCCGAGAATTATTTTATTTGCGCTCAGCGAGCTCTCCCATGAGGAGAACGGCACGAAAATTGAGTTGCCCCAACTGCCGCCCGAGGACGAAAGCGACTTTGAGGGATAAAGAGTATACGCCGCGACGCTCCCCGAAGACGAGGGCAGCGAGAAATTATACGAGCGCAGATTCATTCCGCTCGCCGAGTTCGACACATCGACAAATATATCGGAATAGCCGTCGAGATACCATCTGCCGGAATATTTCGCCGCGGTATCGGAATATTTCTGCGCGGATTCCTCCGCCGCCGCGGGCTGATTTTCGGACCCGCTCTCGGTTTTTCCCGTCGCTTTCCATTTCGCAGTGAGGTTCAAATCGTCGTTTATGGGCGTTGAGAAATCGAACTCGGTGTCGCCGTTGAACCAGCCCTCGAATTTATATCCCTCGCGCTCGGGAGTCGGCGGCGCAAACGCCGCTTCGCCGCGCTTTATCTCGATTATTTCATTCTCTCTGCCGTCGCCGTAGCAGAGCACGAGCAGGACTATATCCGTGCCCTCGTCGATGCTGTAGGACGCGACAAGGGTGATATCCTCCGTTATCGCGGTGTTGAAATCGAACGCCGCGCCGTTATACTGCCACTCGATGAAAGTGAAACCCTCTTTGTGCGGATCCCACGGCTTTTTGGCGCTCTCGCCGTCGCGGATATGCTGGGTCTTTATCTGCGTTCCGCCCGAACTGTCAAATGTCACCGTGTGGACTGAATTTTTGGAGCAGGCGGCAAAAACCGCGAGCGCCGTCAACAGGACTAATAAAACTGCCGTTACCCTCTTCATTGCGATCCCCTTTTCGCTTCGTAATAAGTATCGGTCTGACATAAATATATGCCAAATGTATTTCAAAATAATTCTACTGCAAAATAAATTATTTTTAATCACTTTTGAGAATTATGCAGTCTCTATGAAAAATATTTTTCATATACTGATTTTTGTTCAAAAATAAAACAGCTATTCATAAAAGAGCAACCCCCGGCGAAGAAAAACACCGGGGGCTTGGAATATATAAGTTGTATAATCATAGCCCGCACAGATAAATTTTTCCGAAAACATAACAGCACTCCTTTACGCTAATATCATAACCGAGGACGGAAAAAACTGCAACAGATAATAAAAACATTGCCATACTTTTTTAAATGTGCTAAACTAAATTTAAATATTTATTACTCAGATAATGCTAAGTACAGCTTATTGTAAACCAAATGTGATATTATTAATTTAGTGAAGTATTTATCATGAATGAAAGAGAATCTATTTCTTATCTAAAAATATTTATGTCAAGATAACGGAATGGTAGGTGTGATTTATGCGAAAGTGTTTTGTTACAGTGTGCGTCATATCTCTGTTTCTACTGTTCGGAGGACTAAATGTGTATGCAACGACAAATTATGGATTCGAAACGACGGACTTATCAGAGAATGAAGTTGACCAAATATGGCAAAATATTAATTTAAGGAAATCTTCTGATTTGAAATCCTTAGACAGCATCGAATTGCCTATTGTTTCTTTTGATGTTTCTAAAGACGACATAATACTTTTGGGCTTTAAAGAAAATAA
>ENA-OQCL01000220-OQCL01000220.1-human-gut-metagenome-genome-assembly--contig:-NODE-220-length-30350-cov-6.546604_pt1 | contig 30350 bp, 30 predicted proteins | sample MGYA00242502_ERZ504586 | MGnify/ENA primary metagenome ERZ504586 (study PRJEB26092, sample SAMD00036316) | human gut metagenome | host: Homo sapiens | study: EMG produced TPA metagenomics assembly of... | reverse complement strand
GTATTTCTGCAAGGATAAAAAATGCGTTGCGCCCGTTGGAATGGATCTGCAATATGTATGTCACGGCAATCCGCGGCACTCCGGTGATGGTACAGCTTTTCATCTGGTCCCTTGTCATTCTGGCGTCCTGGAAAAATGCTTTGCCGATTGCGTGTATTGGCTTTGGGTTTAATTCGGGGGCTTATGTAGCGGAAATTATCCGTGCGGGCATTGCGGCCGTCGATCCAGGGCAGGAGGAGGCAAGCCGTTCTCTCGGGTTGTCTAAGGGCGCTACGATGCGTTATATCATCATGCCGCAGGCAATCAAAAACATTCTGCCGGCGCTTGGAAATGAATTCATTGTTTTGCTGAAAGAGACGTCTGTCGCAGGATACATAGCCGTCAATGATCTGACCCGTGCGGGTTCGATTATCAAAACGGTAACATATGATGGCAATATTTATTTTGTCATTGCATTAATTTATCTGGTTATGGTAATGGGGCTGACAAAGCTGCTGCGGCTGCTTGAAAGGAGGCTGGCGAAGAGTGATAAGGGTTAAGGGCCTGAAAAAGGCATTTGGAGATCACCTGGTACTAAAAGGCATTGACTATGAAATCAAAAAAGGTGAGAAGATCGTCGTCGTCGGCCCGTCCGGCTCCGGCAAAAGCACCTTTCTGCGCTGCCTGAACCTCCTAGAAAAGCCGACGGAAGGGGAAATCTGGTTTGAAGATCAGCTCATCACTGATCCGAAGGTGAAGCTTGATGAAATCCGCGAGCAGATGGGCATGGTGTTTCAACAGTTTAACCTTTTTAATAACCTGACAATCCTGAAAAATATTACGCTCGCTCCAGTTAAGCTCAAGCTCATGAGCAAGGAGGAGGCCGATGAAAAGGCCTTTCAACTGCTTGACCGCATCGGACTGAGGGACAAGGCCGATGCGTATCCCTCCCAGCTTTCCGGCGGGCAGAAGCAGCGTATCGCGATCATCCGCGCGCTGGCGATGAACCCGAAGATGATGCTCTTCGACGAGCCGACGAGCGCACTCGATCCGGAGATGGTCGGCGAGGTGCTGGCCGTTATGAAGGAGCTTGCCGACAGCGGCATGACGATGTTTGTCGTCACGCATGAGATGGGCTTTGCCCGTGAGGTGGGCACGCGGGTCGTTTTCATGGACGATGGGCAGATTTTGGAGGAAAACACGCCGCAGGAGTTCTTTGCGCACCCGCAAAATCCACGCTTGCAGGATTTTCTTTCCAAGGTGTTGTAAGACAAATCGCAAATCAAAAAAACATGCGCGAGCGGTGCAAATCATGCTCGCGCATGTTTTTTTTAGTCCTCTGAAGAAAAAATGTATTTCTGTCAATAAGAATTTATATTTGCTGTTTTTCATAGTAGCCCATCCCTGGGCGGAATGTATCAGACGCAGTAAATCTGTGTTTTTCCAAAACAGGTATCCGTGCCTTCGTGTGCCCGGCTTTTGTATAAAGAATAGAAATTGCAAAGTCCGGCATCCAGCGATTGGCTGCGAGTGAAACAATTTCATTGAGTAGGGGGGCGGTCTCGTAGGGCAGGGCGAGGTCGATCCGCAGCACGCCGAATCCGCTGAGGCCGCCGCCCAATGTGCCGCCGAAAATTTCAGCCGTGCCAACCGCTTTTTTTACCGTTTTATCAATGATTGCAAAGCGGATATACGCTTGCTGCTGATATTCGCGCAGCCAGAATCGGATGCATTCCTGCATTTGTGTGAGCGTTTCATAATAAAAATCGCTCGTGCAGCAGTCCGCGTTCATGTTGGCGACTGCCCGCCGGTCGGAATAGCAGGCCAGCAGGTCCTTCGCATCGTCCAGTTGTACCAGCCGGAGTAAAAAAGAGGAGGTTTCATAAACCGGACATTTTTGATACGGGTTGCTCAAGTGCACCACATCCTTTCGGCTTTCCAGTATATCGGTCAAAAGCTGACAACAAGCCGTCATATTTAAAAAATGGGATTGCATTTTAAAACACGCCTTGTTATACTCAGTTTCATCATGAAAAGGGGGGAGCGCATGGAGCTGCAACAGGAGCTTCTGTGGAAAATTGTCGAACGTGAGCTGGGGACGGGCCTTATCTCCTGCGAGCCGCTGAATGCCGGGGGCTCGGCGGATGTTTACCGGGCAACGGTAAAGGGGGAGCCGCATACTGCCTGTATCAAACTGTTTCGCTCGGAAGGCGCGGCGGGGATGGCACGGCAGGAGGCGGAGCAGATCGCACTTCTGGCGCAATACTCAATTATCCCGTTTCCGCGCCTCTATTTTGTGCACGATGCAACGCCGGAGGAACCGCTCGAAGCGCTTGGGATGGAATTGATGCCCGGCGTATCGGCGCTCAACAAAACATTTTACTGGAAGTCACCCGCCAAGCGCAGGCGGATGAGCGATCTGTCGGTGGACAGCCTGATCCGTATCCATTCTGCCGAAAATGACCGCTTTGGCCCGTTGGACACGCCGGACTGCCCCACATGGAACGATTTTTTATTACCCCGCTGGCAAAGGAGATTCTGGAGAAGGCGCAAAAGGCAGTGCAGGATGGGCGTTTTCGCGCGGAAACCTGCGAGACGATGGAAAAGGCGTTTCGCCGCTATGAAGATATCTTTGGGGAAGAAATCCGGCAGGCGGTGCTCATCCATGGGGACTACTGGCCGGCAAACATCCTGATCGACCCCAAGAGCCTCCTCCCGCAGGCGGTCATTGACCCTTACAACAGCATGTGGGCGGATCGAGAATATGAGCTCTTTGCGCTGAACAATGTGATGGGGAGCTGTTTTAGGCTTTATGAGAACTATAAAAGCAAGGTGGAGCTGAGCCGACTGTGCGACCTCAAATGTGCATTTTACGCCCTTTACAGCGAGGTGAGGTGGTTTCACCAGCTCGGCGAAGGATCGCATCCGTTTATGTGGACGCTGGCGAAGCGGCTGAAACGGCAGATGAAGCGGTTTTCCCTAGGATGATAAGAGGCTCTCTCGGCTAATCTCTGTGGCATTCAGAGAGGAGGGGAGCCTATGGATTTTACAGCGGTCACTGCGGCAAACAGGCCGCAAGTCAATCGGTTTATCCGGGAGCGCTGGTTTTCAACAGACATGATCCTCCGCGGAGCAATCGTAGACATGACGAAGGCGGATGGGATTCTTACCCTGGATGATGGGCAGATTTTGGAGGAAAACACGCCGCGGGAGTTCTTCGGGCATCCGCAGAACCCTCGGCTGCGGGATTTCCTCTCCAAGGCGCTGTAGGATCTGATTGCCGCTCGAACAAAAGGGCGGGCGGGTCAATAGCAAATGGCGGCCTCATAAAACGCAAAAAGAAGGCGTTCCTCAAAGGCATAAAGCCGTCAGCGAACACCCTCTTTTAATTCATAGTCCGTTGGGGAAGCGCCATATGGAACGATATCGCCGTTCGAGGAATAAGAAACTTTTTTCGGCGCGCACAGCAATTGCGTATCCAATTGGCTCAGCTTGCGCAAGGCAAGCGCAGGATCCTGCTCATATTGCAGCATAATTTTGTTGACGGCTTTTATATACGCTTCCTCAGAGAGGGGCTCGCTTGATGTATATGCCAATGTGTTTAGCGTATACCCGAGCAGTAGCACGACAACTAGCAGAGAGGAAAGAATTTTTTCATTTTAATTTTTCTCCTTTTTAAAATATTCAATGATTAATAATACGGAGCCTAAAGTCATAAATACAATTGATAGAGGGATCAAAAAAGCGATTAGTCCATCGTCAAACAGCATATCTGTACCTGCTACAAAGAAACTAACTAAACCACTCAGAAAAAAAACAATGCCAATGATCAAGTGCTTCAACGGATCACCTCCTCTTTATATAAGTTAGTATATATATGCATTATATATGTAAATAAATAGAGAGTCAACCACTAATGAAATTTTATATTATTTATTGCATCCAAATCTGTTTTTTGCGTTCAGAGCATTGTGAAGGCTCGGCTGGATCAGCCGATGATAGCCCTCAAAAATCTGATACGGCTTGCCAGTGCTCCAGCAATGCAAAATACTGATTGGCATTTGATAATGCCATATATCAAAAAATCACCGGATCCTGTCATGGATCGGCATCTTTTATATAGTGATATGCTTCTGACTGCCTTACTTTTATGGATCAAGTCGCGCTTCTGCTCCTCCGGCAGGTCAAGGCCCAGCGTTCCGCCCGGATTCATGATGTGATCCGGATCGAAATGCTCCTTGAGCGCACGATAAACCTCCATCTCATTGTGGCCGATCTGGGCCTCCAGCCACGGGGCGGTCATCTTGCCGATGCCGTGATGGTGGCTCATGGAAGCGCCGGCCTTTTGGATGTGATCCATAATACCGTACTGGTATTCGAGATATTCATCAATGCTGTCCATTTTCGCCTGGAAGATGAAGTAGAGGTTTGCGCCCTGTGGGTAGAAGTGAGACATATGCGTCATACACATCGTGTTCGGGCGGCTCTTACAGTAGGTACGCACGCTTTTGTAAACGTCCATGAAGTTATCCCAGTTGACGGAGCACTCCAGTGTGTCGAGCATCAGGCCGTAATCGCCCAGATCCTCGCGCAGATACGGGTCGCGGAAGCGGCCCTTCTCCCAACCTCTTGTGACGATACCGGTAGTGTACATTGCGCCGTATTTATGGCAGATATCCCAAATGCGGCGTTTTACGTTTTTGCTAAAGTGGCGCTCTCCCTCCGTGAAGCCAAGCATCAGGCAACGCTTGTTGGATTCATAGCCGCGCGCTTTGAGCAGCGCGTCAATAGGCGTATCCGCCACGCCGTAGAGGTGGAAGGCGATCTCCGTTTCCTCCGCGTCGGACACACGGAACACGGATGGGAAGCCGAACTCGCCCTGCATGATCTCGCGGGCGGCGGTGACGGCGTCGTCCCAGTTGTGGAAAACATAGCTGAAGCGGAAGCGGTTTTCCGGCATGTATTTGAACACGCGCAAGGTCACGTGCGTCAGGATGCCGAAGGTGCCCTCGCTGCCCATCATGATCTGGTCGATTGACGGGCCGGTTGCGTTGCGCGGGCACTCGTCGCTCTTGATAATGCCCACGGGGGTGACATATTCCTGGCTGATAACGATATCCTCAATCTTTCCGTAGTAGCTGGAGTTCTGGCCCGCGCCGCGCGTGACCGTCCAGCCGCCGACGGAGGAGTATTCAAAGGACTGTGGGAAGTGCCCGCAGGTGTAGCGCCCCTTGGCATGTAGTTTCTCCGGCGCGTTGTTGAGCACCTCCTCAAGCTGCGGGCCGCTCATGCCCGCCTCCACGGTGATCGTCTGGTTGTGCTCACTGAAGCGGATGACCTTGTTGAAATTTTTGCGCATATCGAGCGTGATACCGCCGCACACGGGCTCTACACCGCGCGTGACGGAAGAACCGCCGCCGTAGACGTACATCGGGATTTTGTGCTCTGTGCAGTATTTGACAAGCCCTATGATATCCGCGCGGTTGCGGGGGTAGACCACGGCGTCTGGCACATTCTCGACAATGTGCTTTCTAAGGCGCATCAGGTCGATCATCGTTTTGCCATAGGCGACGCTCAGGCGGGCGTAGTCGTCCACCGTGACGTTTGCGCGGCCCACAATGGCGCGCAGGTCGTTTAGCTGCTCGTCGGTAAAGCGGGAGGGGTGGTCGTATTTGACCGGCTCTAGGCCCATCTCCTTCTTTTCCTGGAAGTCGTCATCCGTCATGTCGAAAACATCCTTCATCATGCGGTAGAGGGAGCGGCTGGGGGCTTTGAATTCCTTTGGATCGCCCCATTTCAGGATGGAGCGCCAAGAATCGGCAGGCGCTTCTTCATGGTACCAGTCCGGATAAAAATCGGACACCTTTTTTTTGCTGAGAGCCATTGCTGTATACCTCCTGTTTTCTGAATTTGATTCGCTCGATGCCTGTTTATGCTTTTTCGCACGCTGCGCCGTGAACCCGGCAGGGCGCGGGGTTTCCGGTCATATCGCTGGTGGCGACGATCTTCACGCCGCATACGTTTTTGAGCACCACGCCGCCAATGGGCAGCCGTTTTTTCAGGATGACGGCATTGATCTTTTCCATGGCCTGCATGATCTGCTCTTTCGGCAGCTCGCCATCTGTTTTCACGCTCACATAGGGGCAGTCCGGGAAAATGGTTTTGACCGTGCTCGCAATGGAGCGAGTCGGGTTTTTCAGCTCATTTTCCGCGAAGGCCACGCCTTTTTTGCAGGTGGCGCCCGTCACCTCTATCTTACCATCCTTTTCCATCACCTGCAAGCGGCAGCCGTTTGGACAGACAATGCAGGTCATCTCCTGCACGGTATTTTTCATAAAGCACACGCTCCTTTACTGCCGCGCTTCCATCTTCAGCTGGAGGCTGCGGACCTTTTCTTTGGGCGTAACGGTCAGCGTTTCCATTTCAGAGGGCAGCAAACGCAGATAATTTTTCTTTTTTTCCGCCTGGTCGTTGACAAGCAGCGTAACGGACTGGCCGCGCCGGTCTGTTCGGCTGCGGAAATATACGGTGAAGGAGCCGGGCTGCTCCATATCGTAATACTGTGGCACCGCGTAGAGAAAATCCCCCTTGCGGTAGCTCAGGCGCACCCGGCAGCGGTCGGCGGGCTGGTAGTGCGCCGCCGCTTTGCCCGCGAGCTCGCCGCTTTCGGAAACGTAGTCCACAAGGTCGTTGACGTGCAGGGCGTTGCCGCAGCAGAACACGCCGGGCACGCTCGTCATCAGCCTCTGATCGACGAAGGGTCCCTTTGTGGCTGGGTCGAGCTCCACGCCGAGCTGCTCCGCAATCTCGTTTTCCGGCAGCAGGCCGACGGAGAGAATGAGCGCGTCGCAGTCGATAATGCGCTCCGTGCCCGCGATGGGCTGCATGGAGCCGTCCACCTGGCAGACCTCCACGGCCTCCACTCGTTTCGTGCCGATCACGCGCGTCACGGTGGTGGAGAGGTGCAGGGGAATGTTATAGTCGTTTAAGCACTGTGCAACGTTGCGCGCAAGGCCGGCGGGCGCGTCCTTGATTTCATATACGCCCTCCACCTGCGCGCCCTCCAGCGTCAGGCGGCGGGCCATAATCATGCCGATATCGCCGCTGCCGAGGATTACGCATTTTTTCGTAGGCATACAGCCCATAAGATTGACGAAATGCTGCGCCGTGCCCGCGGTGTAAACCGCCAGCGGGGCGGTCGCCGTGAATCCAAACCTGGCGGGCCCGTTTTTTCCCGGGCAGCCGCAGGCCAACACAGCGCGCTGCATTCCTCATAGAGGAGGCCGTCCTGCGTTTGGATTTCCAGCCGGAAGCCGCCGCCCGGCTGCTTTTTCGCATTCAGGACGAAAGCGGAGGTACGGTAGTCGATCTCCATCTGGAGCAGCTCTTTTAGAAAACGATCCGCATATTCCGGGCCGGTGAGCCGCTCGCCAAAACGCAGCAGGCCAAATCCGTCATGAATGCACTGCTTTAAAATACCGCCCATTTTTGCTTCCCGCTCGATGAGCAGAACGCTTGCCTTTTCTTTTGATGCGCTGATCGCGGCCGCAAGGCCCGCGGGTCCGCCGCCTAGGACGATCACGTCATACCGTTTCATGCTGACGACCACTCCTTTCTCCCTTGTGTGTGCGTTCCAGGATTAGGTTAGAATCCTCCCCGCTTTTGGTGACCTCCTCTGGGGAAAGCCCCGTCTCCTCGCAGATGATCTGCGTGACCAGCGGGGAACAGAAGCCGCCCTGGCACCGGCCCATGCCGGGGCGCACGCGGCGCTTGAGCGCGTCGATCGTGGTTGCGGGGATGGGGGAATGGATCGTGTCCACGATCTCACCCTTGCTGATGCCCTCGCAGCGGCAGATGATCACGCCATAATCCGGATTCTTTCGGATGATCTCCTGTTTTTCCTCTGTTGTCAAATCGCTCATATGGGGAATCACCCTCCGGCGCGGGTTGAAGCCTGTATTCGGCTTTACCTCCATCTGCTCCTGAAGCGCATCCACCGTGATCCTGGAGATTTCCTCTGCGATCGCAGGGGCGGAAGCAAGGCCCGGCGACTGGATACCGGCCGCATGGATGAGGTTTTGCACATATTCGGAGCGTTCGATGATGAATTCCTCTTCATATGTAGCGGCTCGGATGCCGGCAAAATAGGTGATTACGTCCGAGGGGGCGAAGCCCTTGATGAGCGGGAGGTGCTTTTTCAGGATCGCGTCGATATTCTCGCGGTGCGTGCTGAAATCCTCGCGCATCGGCTGCTCGTAGGCGTCCGGCCCCACGAGCACGTTTTGGTCAATCGTGCGCATCACACCGCCGCCCTTGGTGTCGGAGGTGGCCTGGCTGAGATCGATCAGCCCCATTGAGCGAGTCACGAGCGGGCCCTTCTTTTTATCCAGAATCACCAGCTCTCCCTTGCGCGGGTGGATGGAGAAAAAGCGGTCGTTTGCCATCTCGGCAATCTGATCGGAGAAAACACCCGCTGCGTTGATGACGAGCCGCGGATGGATGGCGCCGCGGTTAGTGAAAACGCTGCCGATCGCATCCCCCTCCATCTCCATGCCGGTGACGATGGTGTCAAGAGAAACCTGCGCGCCGTTTTCCACGGCGTTTTCCGCCAGCGCAACGGTTAGCTTATAGGGGGATAGTACGCCGGAGGAGGGGTATTCAAACGCGCCTAAGGCGCGGTCTGTGATATTCGGCTCAATTTCACGCAGCCGCTTGCGGCTGATTTTGCCGCCGACAATCCCCAATTTGCGCGCCCGCTCGCCGAGATAGGGCTCTGCCACCGTGCCGAAGATATGGTCGGCATAGAGAATCAGATTGCCATACCTCTGGAAGGGAACGCCGAGCTCCTCGCAGAGCTGTGTATACATCGCGTTGCCTTTCACATTCATCTTACCGCGCAGCGTGTTTGCATGGGAAGCAATGCCGGGGTGGATCATTCCGTCGTTGCGGGAGGAGGCGTGCATGGCAACGTCGCTCTCCTTGTCGAGCAGCAGGATGTCGAGCGCATTTTTAGACAGCTCGCGGGCAATCGCGCAGCCGATCACACCGCCGCCGATGATGAGCACATCCGGCCTGCGGCCTTCCAGCGCGTTATCCCGCTGTTTCGGCGTGCGGATAGGGGGCGGTGTGAAGCCCTTGAGTGTAATATCGTTGATTACACCCTTATAGCCCGCCTTCGCGGCGATTTTTCCGGCTTTGACGATGGCTTTCCAATCGTCAAGCTCCCCCTCCAGCCGGATGGATTTGCGCCACTCGGTGCAGGAGACGCCCTCGTACCCTTTGCCGCGCAGCGTGCGTTCAAGCTTTTGAGCCGTTGTCATGGGAATCACCTCTCCATTTATTTCAATCGTATCTTGCCGTGGATTATAAAAGGGAAATGGTTCGGTTGTCCGAACCTCTTGACAGGATTGTATCAATTTATTATACTTTTGTCAATAAATATAATTCATTTCGTTTAAAAATTCTTTTGGATGGTGCGTTGAATGCTCAGTGTTTCACTTGTTCAATTGATGAGTTTGTTCAAAGGGCTGCAAGATAAAATAGGGCTTTGGCTCATGGTGGCGCTGTGTATTCTGGCATTGCTGGGTTCCAGCGCCTATTTTCTTGTGAAAAGCCTGATCCCGCCGGTGCCGGAATCCATCGAAATCGGTCAGGCGGACGCGCCGAGCAACCGCGGCAAAGCGGATTATGCGCTTATGCAGGCGCTTACGGCGCGCAAGGAGCCGGTCACCTGGGTGTTCGCGGGGGATAGCATCACGCACGGCTGCATGCACACAGACTATCTGCGCAATTATCAGGAGCATTTTACACAGGCGCTCAAAGCCACACCGGAGCGCGCGCGCGACACGGTGGTGAACACCGGCGTATCCGGCGCCACGACGCGGGAGCTGATGGAATATTTCAACGCCTGGGTGGCGGATTACCAGGCGGACGTCGTCTTTCTCTGCTTCGGGATGAACGACTGCGCAACGGATGGAATCACGCCGGAAAGCTATGCCGGCAATCTGCGCGAGGCGGTCAGGCGTATCCGGGCGGCCGGGGCAATCCCCGTGCTGCAAACGCCGAACACAAGCAACCGCCAGCGCAAGCTCAGGCCCTATCTGGAGGCGGCGCGGGCGCTCGTGCGGCAGGAGGAGATTCTTCTGATCGACCACAACGCTTTCTGGTCGTCTCATCCAAAAGAAGTGAAAAAGCTGATGGCGGACGGCATCCACCCGAACGAATACGGGCACCTGATGTGGGTTCGCTATCTGCTGCAATCGCTTGAGCTGTGCGTATCCGAAGAGGGAATCTTTGTATCTGGCAGCTATCATGATCTTTCACTGCCGGAGGATCCGGACCCAGCGCGGGCGGAATTTTCCCTTGACAAAGCCAAAAGCGCCTTGTTTGCGCCGTATTTTTCGCCCGGGCAGCCCTTCGTTTGGGTGTATCTCGGCGGCGGGACGACCGCTGGAACGCGTTTCAGTCAAAACGGCGCGCGGGCCTACCCGGAGCATATCCAGGAGGTATCCCGCTGGGAAATGATTGGCGACGAATTTACGAGCCGGATGCGTTATGCCATCAACCAAGCGCACAGCGGCGATACAGTTTCCGACATGCTGCTGCATTACGATGATTGGGTGGGCCGTTTTCACCCGTCGGTTGTGTCGATCATGCCGGAGTTTGAAGGAGAGAAATCAGGCCTGAATGTGCAGGCGCGGTTTGAGCATGACTTGAGCGCGCTCATTAGCAGGGCAAAGTCGGATGGCGCCCTGGTGATCCTGCAAATGCCGTTGACCCTGCGGAAAGATTTGAGCGGCTGCCTTGCCACGATGAGGAACCTTGGGCAGCAGGAGGGTGTGATATTGCTTGATCTTACGCGTTTGGCGCAGGAAACGGCACAGAACGATGCGCGCGTACAGGAGCGATGGTTTGATGAAAACGGCCGCCCGAACGAAGAAGGGGAGCTTGTGATCGCACGTTACTTTTGCACGACCCTCCTGGATGTGCCGAAAAACAGCCGAATTTTGACAAAACACTATTCCTGTGTATAATTAAGATATGGATTTTTTTGGAAGAAGGGTGCGAAACGTATGCTGGATAAAGCAAGCTACACTCCTTTATATATTCAGGTGAGAGAGTATATATTAAACCGCATTCGAATGGGAGATTATAAGGTAGGCGACCGCCTGCCCACTGAGAAGGAGCTTATGGAGCAGCTGCAAGTTGGACGGGCAACCGTGCGTGCCGCTCTCAATGAGCTGGAGCATGAAGGCCAGGTGGAAAAGCGGCACGGAATCGGCACGTTTGTAAAAGAGCCAAAGCGGGAGCTAGGCTTTGAACCGTTAATTTCTCTTTCCCACTACCTGGATAAAATGGGCATCCGTTGTGTCAATCGCGTGGTGAAGGATGAGCCGGTTACGGTGGAAGCCGGCGTCCTCAGCGAACGCTGGGCGCCCGGTAGGGTGGTGCGCCGCCTCAAGCGTGTGCGCTATGGCGAAAAAATCCCGGTGGCTGTGGAGGATAACTACTTTACACAGGAGCTTTATGAACGCATTGCCGGGAGCGCGCAGAGCGAGGCCTCGATTGCGCATGTGATCCTCACGCAGGAGGATTTGAGCGTGGGAAAAATCGATTATTCAATCGTGCGCCGCGTACCGACGGAGAAAGAGCAGGCGGAGCTGCGTGTGCTACCGAACCAGCGCGTGCTGGAAATGACGCGCTGGCTGTATTTTGAGGGGGATGAGGCGCCTTCCAATTTTGTGCGCTTCGTCATGCCGGAGCACTTTATGGATTATCCCTTCGCCGCCATGAAACGGGATTGAACAAAAAACAAATGCGCCGCGTTTGTTTTGCCGGATAGGAGGCGGTTGGCATTTGAACATACAGATAAACCCTGAAAAGCAGTTTCAGCGCATAGAAGGCTTCGGAGCCAGCGGCGCCTGGTGGGCACAAATCGTGGGCGGATGGGAACACATTGATCCCGCAAGCGGCAAGCCGGTCCGCGCTCCGTGAACACTCTTCTATTTTAATTGTTTGTATTCCACTGAGCACGCGCGCTTTGTCCGGCGGAAGCGATCAATCTCGTGAAAAAGCTTCTGCGGCACTCCTTGAAAAAGGGGAAGGCAAGGCCTGGCGATACACAGCGTTAGAAATGAGAGCTGACAAGGCGTGGTGGAGGGGGTTTATGAAAAAGCTGATTTTGGATCGTGACGTTAAAATTTATGCCCATTTGCAGGAGAATGGCAATCACTATGTAATCCCGCCGGCGGCTCAGCCCAAATCATTTGTGGGAAACGCGTTTTTATGGGCGCTGGATGAGGGCGAGGATACCTGTTCACTGCTTCAAACAACCGGAGGCTATCGGGTGCGGCACAGTCGGGCAGGGGTCGATATCTTTTTTGATGCGGATTACAGCACTGTCGTGTATAAAGGGGTTCCATCCTGCGATTTTCTTGGAAATGCGTTTTGTGTGCGGGTGGATGGCTCAGACGCCTTAGAGCGGGCAATGGCAAACTTCTATTGGAAGAGCATCTTAAACCAATGCGCCGAGCGCTCCTTTATGCGCAGAAAAAAGCGGCTGCGGGAGGGCTATGTTCTTTCAACGCTGGAAACAAAGTTTTATGGGGGCACTTACCCCGCTGTGGATCACGAATTCCATATTCGCGGCAGGGTAGCGATGGGCGACGCCTTTGATTTGCAGGTGGTCCGCAGAATGCTGGAATTGCAGCTGCGTCTCATGCGCACAGATTGGCGGCGGCAGTTCCGCATTCCGTGTTCTCTACAACCGAATGGGCGGAGGGAATACCGCGTATACCGCAAAAGCAAGGATAAAAAGGTAAAGGCCGTAATGTTTCTGCTCACAGGCGTAATCGAGCTGGTGGAAGAGCTATATCATTACTTCTGCCTGACTAAGGACCTTGGGTTTGTAAAAAAGCATTTGGGCACTCTGGAGCGCGGGCTTTGCTTTGCAGAGCGGTTTCTGGATGGGAATGGCCGCCTTTGGGGCGATGTGTATTATGAAGATCAAGTCATAAAGGATGGCGCCAATGCACAGGCGCAGGCCTTTGCCGTGCATTCGTTCGAGTTAATGGCGCGGCTTGAAGCCATTGCCGGAGCCCCGGAAAAAGCGGATCGTTATGCAGCGTTGGCCAATAAAATGCGGCACAATTATATACAGCCTATCCCGGAGGGCTATTGGAGTGAGCGGGACGGCCGCTATGTGGATTGGATCGACCGGCAGGGTGCGGCGCATGACCATATCCATTTGCTGAGCAACGCCTTGTCCGTCACCTTCGGTTTCAATGATCCCACCAGAAACGAAACGGTGAACGCCGTGATCGAGCAGTATGACGATGTTTTTCAAAAGTTCCCATCCTTTGTCGCGGCAAAAAATTGAGGATTATACGCAGTCGGAAATTGGCGTGGGTGGCCCGTATGATTTGTGCGCCGCCGGGCGGTATTGGTGCCACGATGCAAAATACAGGCGGGAAAAGGCGGATGCAGCCCTGCTCAAGCGCCAGTTAGAGCGGGTTGCCCAGCAGGCCGGGGCCGACAATTTTGATATGGGCGAGCGGTATGATATGAATTATATTTACTATAACACGGGGGAAGAGAGCAAACGGAATTGGCACGGCTCGCCTTCCTATTATGAATACCCGAATGTGTTTCTTGATGTGCTGGTGCATGACTTTTTGGGGCTCCGGCCGGATGAAGCGGCAGATCTTTTGGTTGCCCCTTGCTGCACGGGCGATACACAGGTTTCCATGGCGAGCTTTGGCGTGGCTTATCGGCTATCTGGGCAAGGCTTTTCAATCCGGAATATTTCTGGCGTATCCAAAAAGGTGCGTGTTGATCTATCGAAGATTTTTGCCGGTTGGAAGGATTGTCACGGCGCATCCGGCGCCGTCTACACGCTGCTGCCGAATCAAAGCCTGCATTTTTAAAAGCTTTCCATTCGGGCAAAGGAACTGTAGAAATGAAAAACAGCTTGTCATTGCTGGCCCGGCAGAGCGCTGGGCCTGTATTTTTTGAATCGATTGCTTCCTGACGCGTAGTTCCTCTGTGCTTCTATTTTTCTTTTCCACTCTTTTGGAATATTTGTGGTGAAAAGGCAAAGAATAACGACGCAGAAAAGCCGAGCGCTATCAAGTGGGGCTTTTCAAACAGGGAGGCCGCGCAGAGGCGCTGCGCGGCTCTGTGAAAGGAAGGAATCATACGCATGATCTTTTTGAAAGCGTTTCTGGTTGGCGGGCTGATCTGTGCCGTAGGCCAAATTTTAATTGACTGGACGAAATTGACGCCCGCAAGAATTCTGGTGCTGTTTGTTACGCTGGGCGTGCTGCTTGGCGCAATTGGCCTTTATGAGCCGCTGGTAAAGTGGGCCGGCATGGGGGCCAGCGTCCCTTTGACGGGTTTCGGTTATCTGTTGGCGAAGGGAACGAAGGAAGCCGTGGCCAGCCAGGGCTTGCTCGGTGTGCTGACGGGGCCGTTGACAGCCGGTGCGGCAGGCATTACGGCTGCGATGATCAGCGGGCTGTTGGTGTCCTTTTTTGCAAAGCCGAAGGATAAATAAAGGCTGCGATGGCAAATGGGGACTCTGGCTTCACAATGCAGATGCAGCGCGCGCTTTTGTATTGCCTGTGCAGTGGTTTCCGATAAACGTTGCCTTCCGCGCCGAAAAAACTTGAAAAATCCGCCGGGGATTACTATAATTAAATTTACGAGTAATTTCATATTGAAATCCCTGGAAAGGCGGTTTTTTGGAAGATGGCAGAGCAGAAGAAAATGGTGGAGGAAATTACCTCCATGGAGGAAGATTTCGCCAAGTGGTATACGGACGTTGTGAAGAAAGCGGAGCTTGCCTCCTATTCCTGCGTGCGCGGCTGCATGGTGGTGCGACCTTACGGCACGGCGCTGTGGGAGAATATCCGCGATAACCTCGATCGGCGTTTCAAGGCGCTGGGGCATGAAAATGTGATGATGCCCCTGTTTATTCCGGAAAGCCTGCTCCAAAAGGAAAAGGATCATGTGGAGGGCTTCGCGCCAGAGGTGGCGTGGGTCACGCACGGCGGCGCGGAACAGCTTCAGGAACGCCTGTGTGTGCGCCCGACGAGCGAAACGCTCTTCTGCGATCACTATGCCCAGGTTATTCATTCCTACCGTGATCTGCCCAAGCTCTATAACCAGTGGTGCTCCGTTGTGCGTTGGGAGAAGACAACGCGCCCGTTTTTGCGCACCATGGAATTTTTTTGGCAGGAAGGCCACACCATGCACGAGACCCCACAGGAGGCGGTGGAGGAAACGGAGCGTATGCTCAACGTCTACGCGGATTTCTGCGAGCATGACCTTGCGATTCCCGTGGTCAAGGGCCGTAAGACGGACAAGGAAAAATTTGCAGGCGCGGAGGCAACCTATACGATTGAAGCGCTTATGCACGATGGCAAGGCTCTTCAGAGCGGCACGAGCCACTATTTTGGCGACGGGTTTGCCCGTGCGTTCGACATCCAGTTCACTGGGCGGGACAATACGCTCCAATATCCGCACCAGACCTCCTGGGGTATGTCAAGCCGTATCATTGGCGCGATTATCATGACGCACGGGGATAATAACGGCCTCGTTCTGCCGCCGGCCGTCGCACCCGTACAGGTGGTCATTCTGCCGATTGCAATGCATAAAGAAGGCGTGCTCGATAAGGCGATGGAACTGCGTGACCGTCTGGCGGCAACATTCCGCGTCAAGGTGGATGACAGTGATAATTCCGCTGGCTGGAAGTTTGCGGAGTATGAGATGAAGGGTGTGCCGCTGCGGCTGGAGATTGGCCCGAAGGACATTGCCAATAACCAGTGCGTTCTAGTGCGGCGTGATAACCGCGAAAAAACCTTCGTCTCACTCGATCAACTGGAAGCGGCCATCGCAGAGCAGCTGGAGGCCGTGCGTGCCGGGCTTTATGAAAAAGCGCTCGCCCGCCGCGAAGAGATGACTTACAGCGCCAAAACCTTGGAGGAACTTAAGGATCTTGCAGAGCACAAGCCTGGCTTTATTAAGGCGATGTGGTGCGGCGACCTCGCCTGTGAGGAAGCTCTCAAAGAGGAAGCGGGCGTTACCTCACGCTGCATCCCCTTTGAGCAGGAGCAGCTTGCCGATACCTGCGTTTGCTGTGGTAAGCCGGCAAAGCATATGCTTTACTGGGGCAAGGCGTATTAACAGATATCAGACATCCAAATTCAAGCAATCAGCGCCTGCGGCAGAAATGCCGCGGGCGTTTTGACGATATGACAGGATTGTCATGCAACCAAGCGAAAAATATGATATACTCGATTCAGATGAAATAAATAGGGGCGGATGTGCATGCGGATTTTGCTGGTGGAGGATGACCGTACAATCGCCGTGGGGCTCGTCTATGCGCTTGAGCAGGAGGGCTATGCCGTGCATCATGTGCCGGATGCTGCCGGGGGCAAATTGGCGGCGGAGCGGGAGCCGTTTGACCTTGCCATCCTCGACCTGATGCTGCCGGATGGCAGTGGATATGACGTTTGCCGGGCATTGCGGGCAAACAGGGAAACCCCTGTGATTTTTCTTACTGCATGTGACGATGAAGTGAATGTGGTAATGGGCCTTGAGATGGGGGCAGACGATTATGTGACGAAGCCTTTCCGCATCCGGGAGCTCATGGCGCGCATCAAAAACGTGCTGCGCCGCCGGGGCCGCCCGGATACGGAAGCGATCCGGCTGGGCAATATATGGATTTATCCGGCCCAGGCGCGCGTGATGCGGGGCGGACAGGAGGTTTTTCTTACAGCGCTGGAATATCGCCTGTTGCTGACGTTTGCATCCAATGAAGGGCAGACGCTCACTCGCGGGCAATTGCTGGAAAGCATTTGGGATGCGGCAGGCGACTTTGTTAACGACAATACACTGACTGTTTACATCAAGCGGCTGCGAGAAAAGCTTGAGGACGACCCGCAGAAACCGCAGCTGATACAGACGGTGCGCGGGCTAGGTTACCGGGCCGTAGGCAGCGCGAAAAATGCAGAGGAGCATCGTTGAACGCTTTTATCATATTGTATGCCTTTGGAATGGGGGCAGGATCGCGGCTATGCGCTGAAAACCGCTGTTGACAAAAATAAGCATCAATTTGATGAGAAACAGGAGACGCTATGAAAACAAGATGGTATAAAGACGCGGTTGTTTATCAGATTTATCCGCGCAGCTTTCTGGATTCCAACGGCGATGGCGTCGGTGATTTAAACGGCATTCTGCAAAAGGCTGATTATCTGAAGGAGCTCGGCATAGACGCCGTATGGCTGTCGCCCTGCTACAAATCGCCAAACGACGACAACGGCTACGATATCAGCGATTATCGCGACATCATGGATGAATTCGGTACGCTGGCAGATTGGGAAAAGATGCTGGAGGCCTTTCACAACCGTGGAATCAAGGTGCTGATGGATTTGGTTGTCAATCACACGTCGGACGAGCACCCGTGGTTTCAAGAGAGCCGGAAGGATCGGACAAACCCTTACAGGGATTATTATATCTGGCGCGACGGCATCGGGTCGGATCACAAAACGCCGCCCAACAACTGGCGCGCTTGTTTTGGAGGCTCTGCGTGGGAATATGATGAGGCGACCGGGCAGTTCTATCTGCATCTGTTCAGCAGGAAGCAGCCGGATCTGAATTGGGATCATCCAAAGGTGCGCGAGGAAGTGGCGGCCATCTGCAACTACTGGCTGGAAAAAGGGGTGGATGGATTCCGGTGCGACGTTATTACCTATATTTCAAAGCCGGAAGATCTATACCGCGCGTCACAGAACGACGTTGTGGTCGGCCCACGCTGGAAGGAATATATGCAGGAGCTTTCCGAACGCTCGTTTAACCAATTTGACACGATGATTGTCGGCGAGGCAGCAGGCATAGATTTTGCCCGCGCCTGCGAGATTACGCAAGAGGGCGCGGGGCTATTGGATCTGCTCTTCCACTTTGAGCACGTCGGTGCGCGTGCCGTCTGCGCCTACAACCAGAAATCTACCAATCTGCGCCGCTGGAAGCGCACGCTGTTCCGTTGGCAGGAGCTGCCGGAGGGCTCTTGGGGCGCTTTGTATTATGAAAATCACGACCAATCAAGGAGCATTCCGCGGTTTGCCCCTGCGGGTGCGCACCGCGCGGCAGCCGCGAAGAGCCTCGCGATTTCCCTGCTGTTTCAAAAGGGGACGCCCTTTATCTACCAGGGGCAGGAGATTGGCATGACAAACTGCCCGTTTAAAAGCGCGGATTACCGCGACATTCAGTCCGTCAATCAGCTGGCGGCAGCTCGTAAAAAGCCGTTTGGCAGCATTGTTGCCTATTTTACCGAGCGATATTTGCAACGGTATGCGCGCGATAACGCCCGTACTCCCATGCAGTGGAGCGATACGGCAAACGCAGGCTTTACAAGCGGCACGCCATGGATGAAAATCAATGAAAATTACCGGGAGATTCACGCGGATGCACAGTTGAAAGACCCGGATTCCGTATTCCGCTTTTATCAAAAGGCATTGGCGTTGCGCAAGACATATGCGGATATTGTGCGAGACGGCGCATTTGTGCCCATTGATGCGCAGAATAGGGAGGTGCTTGCCTTTGCCCGGCGGCTTGGAAGCCGGCAGCTTTTGGTTGTATGCAGCCTGTCGCCGAAGCCGGCACGCGTCAAAATCCCTGCGGAGCTCTGTACAGGCGGCGCGCAGCTTTTGCTGAGCAATATGGAAGCCCCGCCTGCGCTTACAGAAACAATGCGCCTTGCACCCTGTGCCAGCGTGGTATGGGAATTGTGCATGGATTGATCGGCGAAAGAGAGAGGAAGATTCACATGCAGATTCTGCGCAACCGTGAGCTGTGTCGGATGCTGGCCGTTATGCTGGCGGTCATGGCGGCAGGGAGTGTTGCAGGCTTTTGCTTCGACTGGCGGGCCGGGTGCCTTGCGTTTTTGGTAGGCTTGCTTGTAGCCATCTGTGCGATAGGGTTTGCAGGGCGGCAGTACCGTCGCCTGCGCCGATTGAGCGCATGTTTGGAGCGCATCTGCGCAGGCGATTATTCGCTTGATGTACGAAATAACGACGAGGGCGAGCTGAGTATCCTGCAAAACGATATCCATAAGGTCACGCGCATTCTCCGTGAGCAAAACCAGCGTTTGACAGAGGAAAAAACACGCCTTGCCGACTCGATGTCCGACATTTCGCACCAGCTGAAAACGCCGTTGACCTCTATGATGATGCTGGCGGATCTTTTGCAGTCTCCTGACCTGCCTCCGGATCGTCGGGAAGAGTTTTCAAGGGGATTGCATGCGCAGCTCGACCGGCTGGAGTGGCTGGTATCCTCTCTGCTGAAGCTCGCCCGGCTGGATGCGGGGGCGATTGTGTTTCGGCCTGCGATGCATGAAGCGCGCGCGGTGCTGGAGAAGGCGTGCGAGCCGCTCTCCATTTCAGCGGAGCTGCGGGAGCAGACGCTTCTCATCGATGTGCCGGAGGGGCTTCGCGTAAAATGTGATTTGAATTGGACGGCGGAAGCGCTGCTCAACGTGATTAAAAATTGTGTGGAGCACACGCCTCGGGGCGGCACGGTAACTGTGTCGGCTCGACAAAACCCGCTCTATGCGCTCTTTATGGTTGCGGATACAGGCGAGGGTATTGCAAAAAAAGATCAGCCGCATCTATTCGAGCGGTTTTACAGGGGCAAAAACGCCTCGCCGGACAGCGTCGGGATCGGCCTTGCCATGGCGCGCACCATTTTGCGGGCGCAGGGCGGTGAGATCAGCGTTCGGAGCAGCCCGGGGCAGGGCAGCATATTTTCGTTGAAGGTATTTAATCAGGCGCCTTAGCCAAAGGGGAACATGGCGTACAGTCAGCAGAAGAGGTGATCCAATTCATGAAATGGGATGCGAAACAATATTTAAAGTTTGAGGCGGAACGCACGCAGCCAGCCCGCGACCTTGCGGCCCGAGTCACGTTGGAAGAGGAGTGCCGCAAAGCGCTGGATATCGGCTGCGGACCGGGCAACAGCACGCGGATGGTAAAGCAACGATTCCCGGAAGCGGATGTGCTGGGGATCGATCAATCCCCGGAGATGATCCGGGCCGCGAGGGAGGAGAACCCGACGCTGTCTTTTCAGGTTTTTGATGTGACTCGGGATTTCACTGCGCTTGGTACGGATTATGATCTCGTGTTTTCTAACGCCTGCCTGCAATGGGTGCCGGGCCATGAACAACTGCTTCCCCGCCTGATCGGGCTTTTGCGGCCCGGTGGGATTTTGGCGGTGCAGCTGCCCAACAATTTTGAGGAGCCGGTTCACCGGATCGCCGAGCGCGTAGCTGCCAAGGCAGAATGGCGATCGTGCTTCCCGGAGCGGCGTGTTTTCTATCAGCTCACGCCGGAGCAGTATTTTGATTTGTTGAGCGCCAGCGCTGGGGACTTTACGATGTGGGAGACAGTCTATTATCACAGGCTGCCCTCTCATCAGGCGATTCTTGAGTGGTACCGTGGCACAGGGCTACGGCCCTACCTCTCCTGCCTGACGAAGGAAAACCAGCGGCTATTTGAGCGGGAGGTGCTCGATGGAATTGCGCGCGCCTACCCGGTGCGGCAAAATGGAGAGGTTATTTTTCGTTTCCCGCGGCTGTTCTTTACTGCTCGGCGGTAGGGTTTGGTGAAAGGCGGGAGGGAGTGATATCAAACGCATGTTTTGGAGCAAAGAGACGGCCGATCAAAAAACAAATTCCATTCTATTCAATTGGGGAATTGATCCGGTGAAAATAGCCCGTCTGCATCCCTCTGTATGGAGCGCTGATGGAACGTATGTTTTAAAACGTGGCGAATAGGTTCCTGAGATAGAAAACGGCATTCTGTGAGTGTGTTGGAATGGTCCCGACAAAAACAATCACACTCTTCCGCATCCAAACGGGGAAGTTCTCTAAAACAAAGGAAAGCCTGGTCGGCCTTGTTTGGTGACCCGATTCAGCTCATATGAAAAAAACGCTTTCACCACGCTCCCACTTTACGCATAGGATAGGGGAGCGGGGAAAGCGTTTTTTGATGATGGATCCCGCTAACAGGGGGTGAGTGCCATTGAACGGCCTGTTTTATGCGGTGCTGGAGGCGCTGTTGCTCGTGGTGGCTCTTTCGATGGATGCGTTTGTTGCGAGCTTTGCCTATGGCGCGCAGCGGATCAAAATTCCATTTTCGTCCGCCGCGATTATCAGCGTGATCTGCACGGCAATGCTGGCGGTTTCCCTTCTGGCAGGGGCGTTGCTGCGCCCAATTTTTGCCGCAGGGGCTGACCAGGGGGTTATGCTTTGCGCTCCCTTTTTTTGTTGGGTGTTGCAAAGCTGTGTGACAGCGCGATCAAAACTCTGATTCGCAGGCATAAGCGGATGCACCGGCAGGTTTCCTTCTCGGTGTTCAGCTTGAAATTTATCTTGGATGTCTATGCCGACCCGGAGAAAGCAGATCGGGATGGCTCCCGGGTGCTCTCGCCCGCAGAAGCCGCCTCGCTGGCTGTTGCGTTATCCCTTGACGGGCTGGCGGTTGGCTTTGGCGCGGCGCTGATGCAGGTGAATGTGTTGATCGTAATGCTGTTTTCCTTGGCCGTTGGGATGCTGGCGGTCCGCTTGGGTGGAAAGATCGGTAACCGCGCGGCGCAGAAATTATCCTTTGACCTCTCCTGGTTTAGCGGGGCGCTGCTGATCGTGCTGGCAATCTTAAAGCTATAGTTACTTAAGCAAAGGCAGAATTTTTTCTGTGATGACGGCATAGCCCTCCGCCGTGGGGTGGAGTCCGTCGTATGTAAACGCCCGCTTCAGATCGCCGTTTTCATCTGAAAGTTCTTTTGTTAGGTCAAGAAAGACTGCGCCGTTCTCCTGCGCGATGGTTTTGATCTTTTCGTTGATTGCTGTGATACCGGCATTTGTTCGCTTCCCAACCATAACGCGCGCATAGAGCGTTTCCATATGCTCGTTTACCGGGTAGATCGCCTGCACGATCAGATTTGTCTCCGGCGACTGCTCCCGGATCATTTTGACGGAGTCCGTGATGTTTTTCAGCAGTTCCTCTTCCGGCACACCCTGGCCAATATCGTTTGTGCCGATGAGCATCACGACGTTGCGCGGCCGGAGTGGTATGACAGTGTCGTTGAGGCGGTCTTTCATGTGGCCGCTTGTTTCCGCGCTGATGCCGCGGTTGTAGACGAGGCTTCCGGTCTTTTGGGTAAAGGAGCCGTAGGCCTCCGCCACAGGGTAATATTCTGTGATGGAATCCCCCAGAAAGACGGTTTGGCCGGTGAGGGAGGTTGCGTTGGCGGATGTAAAATTATCCTGCTTGATATCGAGCTGCGCTTCGTTGAAGCCGTTGAGATATTTCACGCCGAAAATGACAAGCAGGATCACGGCGATCAGCAGGACGGTCGGAATCGCGGCGGCGAGCAGGACGGCTTTGCTTTTTTTCACAATGATTTCCCCTTTTGATCTGTTTTTCTGCATATGTATACGATAACATATTTGATCCGGAATCAAAATCAGAGGAATTACGGATTTTGATCGGTATTTTTTAAGCGATAGGGGGCGGATTGTAATCCGTCCCCGCTCTAGTTGTTCAAAGGAATACTTCTCGCTAAATCGATAAATCCCCCTTGGAAAAAACGCCGTGCCGGCGAAGGAGAGCGCAAGCCGGCAAGATACAGCGCCGCCGCTCCCCAGAGGCCTGCCGCCTCGCCCGCCATGATTTTTCCGGCGCGAAGAGCATGAAGGAACAGCCGCCGCTCCTCGCGATGGGGAGCGGCAGCTTAAAGATATTAAGGGACATTTTTTATTACGAGCAGCGCGAGTAACAAAGCAAGGCTTGCCATCATCACGCGGGTCTAAGAGATACGCACAGCTTGCGATTGCAGAAAACCAGCGGCTATTTTTTATTACGAGCAGCGCGAGTAACAAAGCAAGGCTTGCCATCATCACGCGGGTCTAAGAGATACGCACAGCTTGCGATTGCAGAAAACCAGCGGCTAATTTTTTATTACGAGCAGCGCGAGTAACAAAGCAAGGCCTACCATCATCACGCGGGTCTAAGAGATACGCACAGCTTGCGATTGCAGAAAACCAGCGGCTATTTTTTATTTGTATTTCGGCCTGGCCTTGTAGGACGTATGCAGCACCTCATGCGCAAGATGGCTGCCCGGCTCGCCGAAGAACTCGGTGTACACCGTTTTGATCGCTTCACTCTCATGCGATTTGCGTACGGGGAGCTTGCGGTCCGCATCATAAAGCGCTGCGGCGCGGCGGTTTTTCAAATCAACGAAGTTACGCACTACCGCGTGTTGAATCGGTTGCCCGCCGCCGTTGATGCAGCCGCCGGGGCAGCCCATGATCTCGATGAAATGATAGGGGGATGTGCCGGCCTTCACCTGCTCCATGAGCGTGTGGGCATTGGCGGTGCCGCTGGCGACCGCCACCTTGAGCTTGAGGCCGGCCACTTCATATTCCGCTTCCTTCACGCCGTCCATGCCGCGCACGTCGGTGAAATCCACGTTGTCGAGCGCCTTGCCGGTGAGCGTTTCAACGGCCGTGCGGAGAGCAGCTTCCATTACGCCGCCCGTCGCGCCAAAGATGACGGCCGCGCCGGTGCCCTCGCCGAGCGGATTGTCGAATTCCTCATCCGGCAGGTGCTTAAAGTAGATGCCAGCGCTCTCAATCATGCGGGCAAGCTCGCGGGTGGTGAGCGCGATATCCACATCCGGGTAGCCGGAGGCGGACTGGTCGTCGCGCTTGGTCTCAAATTTTTTCGCCGTGCAGGGCATGATGCCAACGACGACGATCTTCTCCGGATCGATCCCCATCTTTTTTGCATACCAGGTTTTGATCGTCGCGCCGAACATCTGCTGCGGCGATTTGCAGGTGGAGAGGTGGGAGATCTGATCAGGATAGTAGTGCTCGCAGTATTTGACCCAGCCGGGGGAGCAGGAGGTGATCATCGGCAGCACGCCGCCCTGCTGCACGCGCTCGATAAACTCGTGCGCCTCCTCCATGATGGTGAGGTCGGCGGCGAAGTCGGTGTCGAACACCTTGTCGAAGCCGAGGCGGCGAAGCGCCGCAACCATCTTGCCCTGCACGTTCGTGCCGATGCTCATGCCGAAGCACTCGCCGAGGGTTGCACGGATAGAGGGGGCGGTCTGGACAATCACGTATTTCTCCGGATCGTTGATGGCGGCAAGCACCTTGTCGCTGTCGTCCTTTTCCACCAGCGCGCCGGTCGGGCAGTTGACAATACACTGCCCGCAGGATATGCAGGAGACGTCCGCCAGATCTTTATCAAAGGCGGAGCTGATATGCGTATCGAAGCCACGGGCATTCGCGCCGATCACGGAGATTTTCTGCATATCGCAGGCAGCGACGCAGCGGCGGCAGAGGATGCACTTGTTGTTGTCGCGGATCATATGCGCGGCGGAGTCGTCGAACTCGTAGTGCGGGTTCGCGCCCTCGTAGCGCGTTTCGTCATCTACGCCGAACTCTTTGCAGAGCTGCTGCAATTCGCAGCTGCCGCTGCGCACGCAGGAGAGGCACTTGCGGTCGTGCGTGGAGAGGATAAGCTCCAGGGTGATTTTGCGGGAATTGCGCACCTTTTCTGTATTTGTAAAGACCTCCATGCCTTCATTCACCGGGTAAACACAGGCGGTAACCAGGCTTCTCGCACCCTTGACCTCCACCATGCAGATCCGGCACGCGCCGATTTCATTGATGTCCTTGAGGAAGCACAGCGTCGGGATCTCGATCCCGGCATAGCGCGCCGCTTCGAGGATAGAAATGCCGTTGGGCACACTCAAGGGCATGCCGTTGATTTTGATATTGACCATTTCCATTGACAGGCACACTCCTTTCGTTATTTCTTCTTGATGGCCTGCATCTTCTTGCACTTTTCAACACACGCGCCGCACTTGATGCACTTGCTGGTGTCGATGGTGTGCGGCTTGCGAATTTCGCCGGAGATCGCGCCCACCGGGCAGGTGCGCGCGCACAGGCCGCAGCCGATGCACTTGTCCGCGTCTATGTAGTAGTTGAGCAGTGCTTTGCAGACGCCGGCAGGGCACTTTTTATCCACCACATGCGCGATATATTCTTCGCGGAAGAACTTGAGCGTTGCCAGCACCGGGTTCGGGGCCGTCTGGCCCAGGCCGCAGAGGGAATTCTGCTTGATGTAGTAAGCAAGCTCTTCGAGCTTATCAATATCCTCAAGCGTACCCTTGCCGGAGGTGATCTTTTCGAGAATCTCCATCATGCGCTTGGTGCCGATCCGGCAGGGGGAGCACTTGCCGCAGGATTCGTCGACCGTGAATTCTAGGAAGAATTTCGCAATGTCGACCATGCAGTTATCTTCATCCATGACGATCAATCCGCCGGAGCCCATCATGCAGCCGATAGCGGTGAGGTTGTCATAGTCGATCTCCGTATCCATCAAAGAGGCGGGGATGCAGCCGCCGGAAGGGCCGCCGGTCTGCGCGGCCTTAAACTTCTTTCCGTTGGGGATGCCGCCGCCAATTTCTTCGACGATCTCACGCAATGTGGTGCCCATCGGGATTTCCACAAGGCCCGTGTTCTTGATCTTGCCGCCCAGGGCGAACACCTTTGTGCCCTTAGAGCGCTCGGTGCCCATGGAGGCGAACCAATCCGCGCCCTTCAAAATGATCTGCGGGACGTTGGCAAAGGTTTCCACGTTATTCTCCGTTGTGGGCTTGCCAAACAGGCCTTTGACCGCCGGGTAAGGTGGACGCGGGCGGGGCTCGCCGCGGTTGCCCTCAATGGAGGTCATCAGCGCGGTTTCCTCACCGCAGACGAACGCGCCTGCGCCAAGGCGGATGTGAAGGTCAAAATCGAAGCCGGAATCGAAGATGTTTTTGCCCAGCAGGCCGTATTCCTTGGCCTGTTGGATGGCGATTTCCAGGCGGTTGACCGCAATCGGATACTCCGCGCGCACATAAATATAGCCTTCCGTCGCGCCGACGGCATAACCGCAGATTGCCATAGCTTCCACGATACAGTGCGGATCGCCTTCCAGCACGGAGCGATCCATAAATGCGCCGGGGTCGCCCTCGTCCGCGTTGCAGACGACATATTTCTGATCCGCCTTGTTCATGGCGGCCAGCTCCCACTTGCGGCCGGTTGGGAAGCCGCCGCCGCCGCGGCCGCGCAGCCCGGAATCCTTAATCACCTGAATGACCTGCTCCGGCGTGTATTCTGTCAGGCACTTTGCAAGCGCCTGATAGCCGTCGTAGGCGATGTATTCATCGATATCCTCCGGGTTGATCACGCCGCAGTTACGCAGCGCCACGCGCTTTTGCTTTTTATAGAAATCAGTTGATTCAATGCTCTTTACAACATCCTGATGGATGGTGTCATCATACAGCAGACGCTTGACGATACGGCCCTTAAGCAGGTGCTCTTCCACAATTTCGGGCACGTCCTCAACCTTTACCTCGCTGTAAAAGCAGCCCTCCGGGTAGACGATCATGATCGGGCCGAGTGCGCACAGGCCGTGGCACCCTGTCTGGACCACCTTGACTTCATCTGTGAGGCCCTTCTCCGCAATCTGCGCTTCCAGCGCCTCAATGATCGCGGGGGAGTTTGCGGAGGTACAGCCGGTACCGCCGCAAACCAGTACATGGGAACGATACATTGCTTTTCCTCCTTACTTATTTGGCGATAGCGCCAACGGTATATTCTGTGACGACATTGCCGTTGACGAGGTGATCTGTTACGACGCGGGCAGCCTTTTCCGCCGTCATTTTTACGTAAGTAACCTTTTCTTTGCCCGGCTCCAAAATTTCGACGATCGGCTCATACTGACACATGCCGATGCAGCCAGTCTGCGCCACGGTAACGTTTTGCAGGTGGCGCTTCTCCACCTCGTCCATAAACGCGTTGAGAACCGGGCGCGCGCCCGCTGCGATGCCGCAGGTGGCCATGCCGACCACAACGCGGGTGACGTCGCTCTGATCCTCGCGGACGGTCATCTTTTCCTTCGTTTTCTCTTTTATTGCCATCAATTCTTCGAGTGTTTTCATTGAGTAACACCTCCACATATCATTTGGGTCTGTTCGGTGAGATAGCCCTGGATCCATTCGCGCACCTCGGGCGTGTCGAGCGGCACGCCATCCAGCATTTGGCGAAGCTCGCGCGTATCCATCGTGAAATCTTTCTGATCCTTTTGCCGGCAATAGCGGAAATCCCGGTCTGTGTTCATGCAGATGAGCATGGTAACAGTGGAACAGATATCGCCCAGCGGGACGAAATCCACATGATCGGTATGAAACAGCGCTGTCACGACCGTCCCTTTGCCGGGCTCGGAGTCGATCTCGAAGCTGCCTCCCGTCATCTCGGCCGCCATACGGAACAGCGGCACGCCCATGCCGACTTTACGGGTCGTGCGAGTGGTGTAGAATGGATCGGTCACGCTTTTGAGCTTTTCCCTCGTCATGCCGCAGCCGTCGTCTGCAATGCGGATAGTAAGTAGCCGCTTGGCCGTATCCTCCCGGATATCGATTTCGATGAGCTTTGCGCCTGCGGAGATAGAGTTTTGCGCGATGTCCAGCACGTTGAGTGAAAGTTCACGCATCGCTTAATCCATATACTTCTGTAGGATGCCGGGGATTTCATCGGCGGTGAGCTTGCCGTAAACGTCGTCGTTAATCATCATGACGGGGGCAAGGCCGCAGGCGCCGATGCAGCGGCAGGCGGTCACAGAAAAGCGGCCGTCCTCCGTGCACTCTTCGGGGCCGCATTGCAGCATTTCGCATACCTTGTCGAGCACTTCCTGCGCGCCCTTGACATAACAGGCGGTGCCAAGGCAAACCGAGATGTGGTAGGTGCCCTTTGGGGAGAGCGCGAACTGGGCGTAAAAGGTGGACACGCCGTACACCTTTTCAAGCGGCAGGTTCATGCCGTCTGCGATCATGACCTGCACTTCAAAAGGCAGGTAGCCATAGATCTGCTGCGCCTGCTGCATGACATGCATGAGCATGCTTTTGTCATGCTTGTTTTCCTCAATCACGGCCTTGAGCTGCGCTTCCTGCTCAGCGGTGCCATGAAAGGGGATACTGCTGACTTTTTTGAGCATTGACAAATTCCTCCTTACGGATATGTGACTGTACCTGCGAATGCGGCCTGTGCCGAATCGAATGGCGCGCCGTGGAGCCTGGCCGCACCCAAATGCCGCATTCCTCTGCGCCAGACGTGTTAAAAATTTAACAAATCTACGCATCCATACCGATAAATTATAGCAGAAATACAATTAGAAATCTACGGTGTTAGCACGGGATAACAAAAAAATTGTTGGAAATCGGCTTTTATCCGGGAAAATCGTAAAAGAATGTGGATTTTCAGGAGTTTAAGCCTATTGTTCGGTAGAATCGAGCGTGTTATAATAAACCAATCAATCGTTTGGAGGGGACAAAGTGCTATTTAACTCCTATATTTTATTTATTATTTCTTCCAATCGCCATTATGGGCTATTTTTGCTCAATCATTTTCACAAGTATCAGTTGGCAAAGGTATTTTTGCTTGGGATGTCGCTGTGGTTCTACAGCTACTTTAATGTGAAATATTTGCCGGTGATTCTTTTGAGCATCGGCCTGAATTACCTAGCCGGGATCTTCCTGCTCCGAGAGGGGCCGGGGAAGGCGGTGCGCAGGCTGGTTTTTCTATCGGCCCTACTGGTCAATATTGGCGCGCTGTTTTACTTCAAGTATTTTGATTTTTCCTGGAGAATTTGAATACCGCCTTGAAAACAGATTTCAACCTGCTGCATCTGGCGCTGCCGCTGGGGATCAGTTTTTTCACCTTCCAGCAGCTTGCGTTTCTCATTGACAGCTATCGCAGGGATGTGCCGAAATATCCTCTTTTGGATTATGCGCTGTTTGTTGCTTTTTTTGCCTAAAATTTTACAGGGGCCGATTGCGCTCCACAGCGAGATGATCCCCCAGTTTCAGGAGGCGGCTAGGAAATCCTTTTGTTATGAAAACTTCTCCAAGGGTCTGATGGCAGTCGCCTTTGGCCTGGCCAAAAAGGTATTGCTGGCGGATACCTTCGGCAAGCTGGTGGATTGGGGCTATGCGGATGTGGGTGCGCTTGACACAGTGAGCGCCCTTTTGGTGATGCTTGCCTATACGCTCCAGATTTATTTTGATTTCAGCGGTTATTGCGATGTGGCAAGCGGTATTTGCAGCATGCTGAATATCGAATTGCCGATGAACTTCAATTCACCCTACAAGGCGCTCACGGTTTATGATTTTTGGAAGCGCTGGCACATCACGCTGACCCGGTTCTTCCGCACCTATATCTATTTCCCGCTGGGCGGCAGCCGGAAGGGGACGTTGCGCACCTATTTCAATATTTTCCTGATCTTTTTCGTTAGCGGCATCTGGCACGGTGCAAACTGGACGTTTATATTATGGGGCGCGCTGCACGGTGTTGCGATGGTGCTCAACCGGATTTTCAAAAAGCAGATTGACCAGCTGCATCCGGCCCTGAGTTGGCTGGCAACATTCGCTTTTATCAATGTAACGTGGGTTTATTTTCGCGCGGCGTCCGTTTCAGAGGCAAACCTATTCCTGCGCCAGATTCTTCACCTGAATCTGGCGCCGATCCAGAAGGCTGCAATGGATGTATTTGTGCTGCCGGAATTTGATTTCATATTTCAATTGTTCCACACATCCCGCCCGCTGCTGCTGATGGCGGCATTCTTTGCCTTTGCGCTATTTGCGATTCTTGGCATGAAAAACACGAATGAGCGCATGAACCGGTTCAAGCCGAGCGCGCCGCTGTCGCTGGTGACCGCCGTGCTTCTGGTGTGGTCAATCCTGTCCTTTGGTGGCATCAGCACCTTCCTTTATATTAATTTTTAGGAGAACGCGCAATGTATAAAAAATTTGTACGCAATACGCTGATGATGACAGTCGCGCTGCTGATCGTATGCGGATCGGCTATCTTTGCAATCGACCCCTATTACCATTACCATACGCCCTGGTTTGGCTTGCAGGCAACGCCTTTTCAGGAGCGGTATTGCAATGCGGGGCTTGCGGAGCATTTTGATTATGATAGCGTAATTATCGGTTCTTCCATGACGGAAAACTTCCGTGCCTCCTGGTTTGACGAGGCTTTTAGCTGCAAAACGATAAAGCTTTCCTACTCCGGCGCGCGTTCCATCAATACCAAAACGATCATGGAGAAGGTTTTTGAGCACGGCGGGGTTCGCAATGTCTTTTTTGGGCTGGATACCGCAATGCTGACGAGCGCGCCGGATTTTACCCAATTTGATATTCCGGAGTATTTGTATGACGGTATTGGGGGGAATGATGTCAATTACCTGTTGAATAAAAACATC
>ENA-OQCL01000219-OQCL01000219.1-human-gut-metagenome-genome-assembly--contig:-NODE-219-length-30371-cov-6.025261_pt1 | contig 30371 bp, 17 predicted proteins | sample MGYA00242502_ERZ504586 | MGnify/ENA primary metagenome ERZ504586 (study PRJEB26092, sample SAMD00036316) | human gut metagenome | host: Homo sapiens | study: EMG produced TPA metagenomics assembly of... | reverse complement strand
GGGAACCCGCCTTAATATCCACTGGCGGCAAGGAAAACTGCTTTTCTCCGCAGTTAATTTGTACACGGACATCATGAAAATCCGGAAATGACAGCCCGCGCTCATAGGCAGAAACAAAAAAGTAACCGGAGCCACTCTCATCCATGCGCACCGAGCAGGAAGGGCGAGAACGATCCATTGCACCAGCACGTTTTTCCCTGGGAAAGAACGCTTGCTTCACTGCCACCCGCTCATCAAACCGGTTGATAAACAGATGCAGGAGCCGCAGCCGATCACCATGCGGCCGGCACTCCCCCCACCTGCTGATCGGAGCCTGAAAATCATAATCAATGATTGGATAATTATTCGGGTATCCCGTTATGCGGCTTTCCTGCATCAAACGGTCATTCGGGTTTCTACCGCCGTGATACATATAATAGCCGATCCAATTCATTCCCGACGCAAATCGGGTAAAGCCCACCCCGTAGCCATCGTTTTCATGAATGATCGGGCGGCGGTGCTGGGTGACCTGGTTGCCAGGGCCAAGCTCACAGGAGGCATAGGGAAAATCACCAAACCCGGATTCATTGCCTGTTTGGATCTCATGCAGGTCTCCGCCAATTTCCGCTTCAGTTTTGGCAGCAGATATTTCAAACCGATTCGCCGGCACGAGCGGTTTTCTGTTCTGCGTCCAAGGAGCTTCCGGGTAGCCGCCAAACATCGGTAAAAACGCTTGATCCGGCGTGTTGGTAGGCCATGCTGTCATGGTGAAAAACGGCGTTCGAAAGCCTGCCTGCTCCGCGAGCTTGCGCAGCGTGTGAATATGAGAAATATTTCCTCCGTATTCATTCTCCAGCTGCACGCCGAGCACCGTTTCGCCATCGAAATAGGGCTTGATCTCCGCTGCGAGCCGCTTCCAATAGCGCTCAACACACCGCAAATATCGGGGGGCGTCACACCGCTTTCGCGGCATTCTGTTCACATAGCGCGGAAAGCCGCCATATACCACCTCGCCATGGCACCAGGGGCCGATGCGCAACACGCAGGGCAAGCCGGTTTTCCGGCAAAGGGATAGAAAATGGGCAAGATCCTTATCCCCGCTGAAATCGAATACCCCTTCCTCCGGCTCATGGTAGTTCCAGAAAACATAAGTGGAAACAACCGTGATCCCCGTATCCTTCATCTTGAGCAGCTCCCGCTCCCACATCTCCCGCGGCAGGCGGCTGAAGTGAAGCTCGCCTGCAATGGGCAAAAACGGCCTGCCGTCTTTGGTGAAATAGAGGTTGTTCGCGCCATACCGGCTGGAAAGATTGCCAAAATGAAAGCCCATCTCCTTGACCTTCCTTGGCACACAATTAAAATGAAACGCCAGCATTTCATAAATCTCCTTTCTTCCCTATCCAAAATCATGTGTAATCAGGCAGCCTACGCCCGTTCCATCCAGAGCACAAGCGCTTCTCCCGGTAAAAGCTCCAATTCAATGGTATCCGCCCGGACGGTACGCTGGTACCGCAAATTCGTTGGCGGCGCAGAGGCGGCCATTTGGGCCATGCCGCAAACTTTTACAGAATTCTTGATTTGACTTCTTTTCATAGACATTATACAATATCCAAAAGGGCAAACCTTTCAAAAAACAATTGAAAACTTTCGAAATCCTGCCATAAAAATGGGGATAGAACTATGAAATCCGATGAAACCGGCGTTTTAAACAAATCTGATCTATATTTTTCATCGCCGTCGCCAACAGCCAAGAGGCTTTATTACTATTCTCATCAGCGCGGGGCACTTTTACTGTACGGCAAACTATCATTTAATCCGCAAAAATTATGACAGCCTATTGGTCACACATATCATAGACGGCAGCTTTACCTTTGTCGTCAAAGGGCGCCATATCACCGCGAGGCAGGGCGATACCGTCCTTCTGGATTGCTTCCATCCGCATGAATATTATACCAATGACAGCTTCGAATCCATCTGGGTGCATTTTAACGGGCCGGATTGCCTCAACTGGTATCACGAAATCATCCGCAACGAAGGGAATTTAATCCAATCCGGCAATCCGGAGCAAATTGAGGGTTTGATCTTTCGCCTATATGACGGCATTCGAACGGCAGACGCCACCCCCGAAATCGATTTATCGTTGGAGCTTTACAGGCTGCTGGCGGAGTTTGCGCGCCCGCTGCGAAGCGAAGAAAACAGCCTCCACTACGAGGCAAATATCCGCGACGCCAAGCAGTATGTCAACGAGCATTTAAATCAAACCATTCGTGTCGGCGATCTTGCTCAGGCAGTCCATATGAGCCCCTCGCATTTCTCTCGGGTTTTTAAACAACAAACCGGTTTCTCTCCCTATGATTATGTGTTGGTATCCCGGCTAAACCGTGCAAAGGAATATTTGCAAAAAACAAGCATGACTGTTTCCGAAATTGCATATGAGGTCGGATTTAACAGCGATACAAACTTTATCTTCTTTTTTAAAAGCAATACCGGGCTTTCCCCCGCCAAATTCCGCAAGCTGAAATTTTAATATCCCCCAATCGGGCAATGCTTTTGAGCGCTTTGCCCGGTTGGGGGTTCTTTGATTGATATCCGCATACGCAGCGGCAGGGCGTCCAGCTAAGAGCAGGCGCTCAGGGAGTGATCAGCCGCGCCATTCTACTGCATCTGCCATGCTTTTTCTCGGCCTGGCGGGAGGCGCCTCCTGCGCATATCCCACGGCCATCGCCGCGAGCAGTTCCCCATCAGAGCCCAGCCATTCGCACAGCTCCGGATAGGCAAAATAGGTATCGCAAATCCACAGGCTGCCAAGCCCCAGCTCTGTGGCCGCAAGCGCCATATTTTCAACCGCGGCCCCAACAGATTGCGCGTTACAAAGCTCGAACACCCGCTCTTCCAGCGTTAAAGCGGCATGGAGAGCACGGCCCATCGGGTTCACAATAAAAATCAGCACAGGAGCCTGCCGCATAATACCCAACGTATGCACAGCGCCGCCGAGGAAACATGCGCTGCCCGGCAGAAGCGGGCTGTTTTTTTCTCGCTGCAAGCCCCGCTCCATCGCCTGAAGCGCTGCGTCTTTCGCTGCTCCGGTTGCCACGATAAAGCGCCATGGCTGCCGGTTTTTTGAGGAGGGAGCAAGCAGACCCGCCTGCAAAATTTCTTCCACCATATGTTTCGGAACCGGCCGCTTCAGATATCTGCGGATGCTCCGCCTAGCTCTGATTTCCGGAAGCAATGTAGCATCTCCTCCCCCATTTCATTCCATAACGTCCAATAAAGCCAATCATTTGCACTTCTCTAACTTTTCCCGTTTTTTCCTGCTTTTCCACTGGCCGGATATAACGTGTCAGGTATTTTTCCGAAACGGCCAGTAGTGGATACATCACTGCGGTGACCAATGCACCCTTTACCGCATTGAGCGCCGTGGCTCCGCCCACCGCTGTGAGCAACACGGCTCCCGTTAGCTCGGTATGCAGGAAATAGCGGAAGAACAACGGTGCGATCAGGTAATTTCCCGCCGCGCCAATCACAATCATAATGAGCGATGCGATCACACCCGCCAGCGTTAGGCAGGCAGCCCGGGAGCGAAAGCGGCCTAAAAAGCGTTTATAAAGCAAGGCAAACGGCACAACATAAGCGCACCCCACCAGAAGATTCATCAGATTGCCGAAGCCCATCTGTGAGCCGATCCCACGCACAAGCAGTTCCAAGAGGTTTTTGATGAGCTCCACCACAACGCCGACGCCGGGCGATAGCAAGGCACCTGCAAACGCGGCCGGTACATCGCCGAAATCAAGCTTCAGGTGCTGAAGCCCCGGGATTGCGGCAAAGATCGGAAATTCCAACATCATCAGGACGAATGCGATCGCCGACAGCAGGCTAATGAGCACGAGGCGGACTGTTTTCTTTTGCATAGCAGACAACTCCTTTTTTCCGCTGTCAACGAAAAAGCCCTGTATCCGCAGATACAGGGCGCTCAGACGCAAAAATGACTGCGCCGCTTCTTTCATCCGGACTATGACCGTCGGCTCCGGGATCGCACCGGAATCGGCCTAACAGCTTTCACCGTTGGCTCGCGGGCTCGAAGCATTTTGCTCCATTACCGCCGGTGGGGAATTACACCCCGCCCCGAAGACAGCAATTTACTTTATCTCTATTGTATGCACACAATCACAATTTGTCAACAGCAGGAAGAAAATTTTTCCGCTCACTGGCTTTTGCCCTCCTAGGCATTATCATCCGCCTCCAGCTGCTCCTGTAGCTGCTCCCACTGTGCATACAGGCGCTCCTGCTCCTCATGCAGGGAAGCAAGCTGCTGCGTCAATTCCAGCACTTTTGCATAATCCGCCGCAATTTCAGGCCGCTCAAGCTGTGCGTTGAGCGTTGTGATTTCCTCATCCATCCGGGCAATTTTCTCTTCACAGCGGGCAATGCGTCCGGTGAGCTTACGGCGCTCGCTTTCACGCTCCTTACGCAGCTTATAGGCATTCTGCTTCGGCTTTTCCTGCGCCGCCTTTGGCGTGGGTGGCTGCTCCTCCAACGCCTGCACATAATCATCATATCCTCCGAGGTATTCCTTCACCCCATCATGCGTCAGGTGGAGCACACGGTTTGCGATTTTATTAATAAAATAACGGTCATGGGAGACGATCAGCATGGTGCCCTCATAGCCCGCAAGCGCATCTTCCAGCGCCTCGCGCGAAGAAATATCCAGATGGTTGGTCGGCTCATCCAGCAATAAAAGGTTTGCCCCGGAGAGCATCAGCTTGAGCAGCGCCGTACGGGCCTTCTCCCCGCCGCTCAAATCCCGCACCAGCTGATACACATCGTCTCCCTGGAAGAGAAACGCGGCTAAGGCGGAGCGCACTTCTGTCTGCGTCATCGCGGGGTAGGTATCCCAAATCTCAGCGAGCACCGTTTTCTCCGGATGCAGACCCCCGAGGCCCTGGTCAAAATAGCCAATCTGCACATTCGTCCCAAAGGTGAAGCGGCCGCCGTCCGCCGGCGTTTTGCCTAGGAGTACGCGCAATAGCGTCGTTTTGCCGCAGCCGTTTGGCCCGAGGAGGAAGGCGCGGTCGCCGCGCCGGATATGCAGCTCCACACCGGCAAACAGCTTCTTTTCATCAAACGACTTTTGCAGCCCAGAGGCCAAGATTACATCGTTCCCGCTGACCATACGCGGCAGGAATGCAAATCGGAGGCTCTCCAGCTCAGCTTCAGGCGCTTCCAGCTCCGCCTTCATGCGCCCAAGCATCTTCTCCTTGCTCTCGGCGGTGCGGATATTTTTTTCGCGGTTCCACTGCCGCTGCTGCGCAATGATCCCCTCAATCCGCTTGATTTCCCGCATGGAATTCTCATAGTGCTTTTGCTGCACCTCGCGCTCCTGTTTTTTAAACTGTTGATATTCCGTATAATTCCCTTTCAACAGTTTCACATGCCCGTGCTCCATTTCCATGGTGCGGTTGGTAACGCGGTCAAGAAAATAACGGTCATGCGAAATAATCAGCGCGGCGCCTGTGAAATCGCGCAGGAACCCCTCCAGCCACTCCACGCTCTCAATATCCAAGTGGTTCGTCGGCTCGTCGAGCAGCAAAAGATTGGCCCCTGAAAGCAGGAGCTTGCCGAGGCTGAGCTTTGATTTTTGTCCGCCGCTGAGATTGCCGCAGGGCTGACCGAACTCTTTTTCCGCAAAGCCGAGCCCCATCAGCGCCGCGCGCGTCCGGCTGCGGTAGGTAAGGCCGCCCATGCGGTCGAACCGCTCATTCAAGGCCTGTTGCCGGTCGATCAGCTCATTGAGGCTTCCCTCCCCCAATTCCAGCTGACAGGTTGTTTCATTCAACTCCCGCTCAACCTGCATCACATTCTGAAAAACGGAAAGCATTTCATCATAGATGCTTCGCGTTTCGTCTGCGCAGGCATGCTGCTCCAGGTAGCCGATGCGCGCCTGCTTGGAGAGGAAAGCCTCGCCCGACGTTGGCTCCATCTCCCCCGTAATCAAGCGAAACAGCGTAGTTTTGCCCGCACCGTTCACGCCAATCAGGCCGATCCGATCATGCTCGCCTACCTCAAAGGAGACATTGTCGAACAGCTTTTTTTCGCCGAAGCTGATGCTTAAATTGTATGCGTGTAAATATGCCATTGATTTTAACACCATTTTCATTTCAAACTGTCTGTTATCATAGCATGTTTCCGCCATCCAGGCAAGAAACAAAGCAAAAAATGCAAAGCGGCGCAATGCACCGGGTGCATTGCGTCGCTTTCTTTGTTTATGCCGGATCAGCTTGATCGCTGCAAATCGCTTTTGTTATGCAAGCGCCAACAGATCCACCGTCTGTGTTTTGCCCTCAATCTTCGTGCTGAACACAGCCTTCAGGAGATACTTGCTGACGGTGATATAGGTTTCCGGCCTGCCGTTCTGAATATCCAAACGGTATGCATTTGCCGCAGAAGCGCTAATGACAGCCTTGAGCGAACCGCAACCGGCAAGCTTTGCCCAGTCGATCGCCTTGAGGGTGATCGTCGCGGTGGCGAAATCGCCGATGTCGAAGCTAATCGTTTGGCCCGCGATCATCGCGTTGATGCCGTCGGCCGTCAGGTCAATATTCAGGTCGCCGAGCATACCGGATACCAAGGAGCTCATTTCATCCAGCAGCGCATGCACCTGATCGTTCAGCGAACCGCTGCTGATGGCGCGCGCAGCGCGCGGCAGCAGGTCGAGAATGGTGTTGAGCGGATGTTTCATCAGGTCTTCCACCAAGTTGACAATCGGCGTCAGCAGAGCGCTGAACGTTGTATCGGATGCGCCGTTTTCCTTATCGTTTTCTTTTGCCTGCGTGTAGCGAGCAGTAAACTCCTCAGAAGAAATAACACCCTTCAGCCCAAGGCTCTCAAAGATCGGGATAATCCGCTCATATGCGCCATAGATGTAGTCTCCCTTAGCGTTCGTCTTGTTCTCCATGGTAAACACCATAGAGATCAAGCCGCCCAGCGGACGGAACAGGGTGATCAACGCATCGCGGAAGCCCTCCTTATCGCCATCCTGGAATCCCCAGTCGCCATTGGCAAAGGTGATTGCGTCATAGGCGTCGTAGGTATCATTCTCAGCGGCAAGCGCGGCAATTTTTTCACGTGCGCCGGTAAACTTCTCTTCCGGAATCATTGCAACAAAGCCGGAGGGGCGCATTTTCGCCGCCGCGCCAGAACCAACAATCGCAATTCCCTCCACCAGCGGGCCGAGCACGCCGAAGAGCTTGAGCAGCAGGCTCATATTCTGGTTGCTGAAGAAGGAATATTTCGCAACGCCCTTCAAAGAGCCATTGGCGTTGTAGGCAAGCGCCGTCTTAAGCAGAGAGGCTAGGAGCGCGTCTGTCGCGGCAATATTAGCGCTCAGCAGGGGACGCATGCCCGGCACCTTCAGCTCCCAAACATAAGTGGGCTGATACGCGGCGATTTCATCTTCAAACATATCGCGAGACGGCACCAGCGGCTTGATCGGATCATACATATTCTGGATCATGGTGTACTTCTCCATGGCTTCGCCTGAAATCTGAGGCCTCAGGCTAGAGGGAAGCGCGTTATACCGCTTTGCCGACTCCGCGACCACGTCGTTGTTCACTTCGTCAAATTTGATGCCCGCGATGTATGCTTCGAATTCGAGAACCTTTGCATAGTCGGCATAGTCCTTGCACTGCTTGTAGAGATTCATAACTGAAACATAGGAGGTGGAATAGCCGTTCGAAGCATTTGTGACAACATAGCGGAACGCCTGAATGCCATCGAAAACATCCTGGATGGCCGACAGCTCGTTTTCATTCAGCTTGTCATAAGCCGCCACGGCCGCTTCCGCCTGGGTGGAATCCTTCGTCTCATTAAACACAACGCACGCCAGCCGCATCTGCTCGATCACCTGCGGGGCGGCGCCAGCCTTCAGCTCAGTGGCATAGGAGGCTGCTTCCTCGATACCCTTCATGCAATTTGCACTCAAATGGTTCTGTATTGCCGCATCCGCTTCGCAGTACGCTTTGATCGCCGCGAGATATTCTGTGTTCGCTACGCCGCCCTCATAATTATTCTTGTTGGGCTTTTCGGGCAGCACCGTTTCGCAGGGGTTCTGCGCCGTGTAGCAAAGGCCTATCATCTTGGCCAAATCGGCCGCGCGCGTCCCCCGCTTTGCGTTATAGGAGCCATCCGCATACACATAATAGAAGTAAACGCTCGTGCCGCTAATATAAAGGCCATCCGCATACATCCGCACCAATTCCGGCGCGGCTTTGAATGCGTTGATATAAGCCTCCAGCGCCTGCTGCTCTTTTTCATCTGTAAACTTAGAGCTGGTAGAAATTTTAGGCTTGCCTTCATGTAGGGGAGCAACCAAGGCAACGGCTGCATCACGCGCTGCATGCGGCCCAACATATGCGGAAAGGTTCTTCGTGACCTTCATCTTATTGGCGGCGCCAGTGCCTCCATCAAGGAATGATTCGCGGTTCACCACTTCACGCAGGAACCACAGCATCAGGTCGATATCCATCGCATCCTTTTCCGCCTCGGTCAGGGCTTTACAGGCGTTCACGGCCGTTTCATAAAGCGCAAGCTTTTTGTTATACGCTTCTAATTTTGCAGCATCCGTAGGCACTTTTGTAGCAATGTTCGTACTATCCGCTTTCAAGGCGGTCAAGGCTTCCTTTGCAGCCTTATAAGCATCGCTCTCGCCGATCTCTGCAATTGATTCCTGAAGGCTCTCCACTTTCGCTTCCACTGCGGCGGCCGCGGCCTGCGCCTGCTGTGCAGCTGCTTTGCCATCTCCCGCTGCAAATACGGGGGACATGGAAGAAACGGCCATTAAACCGGCCAACAAGGCGCTTAACAGCTTCTTACTCTTTTTCAACGTTTATTACCTCCCTTATTCTAAAGCCGGACGTCCGTGCTGAGAAAACCTCCTTTCTCCAAAAATCCGTCTGATTCGGACATATATCCGCAGCTTTCATCGATCCATAAGGATGACGCACGATGATGAGGATGTCCGAACAGATTTTACGGTCGTTTTCATTCTAAAATGTTAACTCAGCATTGTCAAGATGAATATAAATGAAAAATAATCGGTATTATTTTATATACAATCTGCCGTCATGCATAAAAGAGATACAATTGATCGAATGAGGATATCTGATCACCCAGCTTTTTTTGATTCAGCGGCTTGGGCCAACGTAACGGACGCCGCATAGGCGTTGGGCAGTTTCTACGATCAAACAAGGCCCCCTGCGGCACAAGCCACAGGGGACCTCTCTCATTTGTTCTGTTTCACAGAAGGGCGTTTGCCTTATTTCTGCCAGTCGTAGTTATAGAAGCGAACCTTCACCGGATCAGAGGTTACAGTGTTGCCATAGATATCTTCCACTGTTACCTGAATCCAGCAGGAATGCGCGCCGACCACGCTGTTTTTCGCACGAATAACCGCAGTCATACCGTCCGCAGCGGGCTCGATATCCGCCTCCGGATCGTCCACAGACCAGTTGGCATACTGCCAGGTGATGCTCTTAACCGTTGCGCCATCGTTGATGGCAACGCCGAGCGTAACAGGCGTACTGTTCCACCGCTTCGTCCAGGAAACCTTCTGATAGACTACTTCGCCAACGGCTGCGCCGTTCTGCGTGATAGCTACACTAGTGACTGCTGTGCCGAGATCAAGCGCACGGAAGGCTGCCGTCAGCGCCTCGCACGCCGCGTCAACGCTTGTCTGGTTAGCAAGCTCAGAAGCAGCAATCATTTCGGCCTCGGCCAGCACTTCGCTGATCTGAGCCTGCTGCTCTGCGGTCAGCTCTGTGCCCTTCACAAGGGCAATCGCCTCATTGAGGGCCGTCTTATCCGCGCGCACGCGCACCACGCAGCTCACAGTGAAGCCGCCATCCTCTGTGGTGGCGGTGATCTCCGCATCGCCAGGGCCAACCGCTGTGACAACACCGTTCACCACGGTTGCCACACGTTCATTGGAGGAGGCCCAGGCAGCATTCTTATTCTTCACCGTGACCGGTTTAAAGCTAAGGTTCAGCGTGAGCTGCTCGCCCTGAAGCATGTTGGCAGAGGTGCGGTCGATGGAGACATCCGTCACCTTGCCTTGGAAGAACGCAATCAAGCGCTCGAAGAAATCGATCAGGCCGTTTGTGCCAACACCGTCTCCAGTGATGAACCCGAAGGACAGGAAGTCAAGCACGCTGTCGGCCCACTTGGCAAGATCGATCAGATCCTGGTTGCCGCTGTCATAGAGCTTCTGGAACACAGCGTTCCACCGCTCGTTGAAATCCTTCAGCGAGCCGATCGCACCGTCCGCTGCGCCATCCGTGCCTTTGAAGATGGTGTAAGCCGCGCCAAGAATCTTGTCAACGCCGTTGTCTTCCTTATACATCTTCGCAAAGGTATTCAGCACGTCGCGCAGGCCCTTCTTGAGATCCTCGCTCATGCCCATCTTGTTGGCGATCAGGTCTGCCACGATGTTGATGTTATCCTCATAGAACGCAAGCTCCACAACGTTGCGCAGAATCACGGTGACGAAATCCGCCTGGTCGATGTTTTCGAGACGGTACGCCTTCTCGCCGGACTTGGACGTATATGGCGTGACCGTGCCCACTGTGAGCATGTTGAAGTCATAGAGGAACGGGATCTTCAGGTTGACCGGCTCGCCGTTGATCTCAAGGCCTGCCAGCGCATCAATGATGATCTGGGTCAGGTCAAGATTAAGGCTGAATTCAAGGTCGTAAATCGGGCGGACCGTGTCGAGCAGGACAAAGATTGCCTGCGCGGTGTTTTCAACACAGACCTGGAGGCCGCCGTTATTGATGAAATAGAGAATATTCGGCAGGATCTCAAAGACTTTGTTCACCGGATCGGTATAAATCTCCTCAAGCAGGTTGAGCACCGGCGTGAGGATCGCGCTGAGCGCAACGCTGCTATCTTCCTTGACTGCCGCGGCATAGTCATCATACGACATAATATCGTCCGGGTTGCAGCCGAGGCTTTCGAGGATCGGGATGACGCCGGTCTTGTAGCCCGGGTAGCCATTAGCCTTCACCACACCGAGAACCTCCAGATCCTGATCCGCGAGAACGGTTGCGAGGATCGGCGTGAACGGTGTGAGCGCCTTGGTCAGCGCCGCGGCGAAGCCGTCCTTGTCGCCGTCTTCAAAGCCCCAGTTGTAGCCTTCCGTGACCTCATCCCAGGAGGAGAGGTCGATGCCGACAATGCCGAGAATCGGCTTAAGGTCGACGCCCAGTCCGCCGAGCAGGTCCTTCACCATCAAAACAAGAGAAGTGAGCGTCTCGTTGGTGTAGATGCCCGTAATATAGGATTTAATGAGCTCGCTGAGCTTCAAGGTATCCTTGCCGCCCAAGATGAGCATCATATTGTCGATGAAGTCCGGCAGGCGGTCGGAGATGTACTGCGCCTGCTCTTTGGTCCAATCCTCACTATAAGTCACGTTGTTGATCACAGCGCCGGCCTCGCCGTTGGCAATGGCCTCGTCGGCCGCATCGGAGAACGCATAGCTCATCTGCTTAGAGGCATACTCCTGCGGAACGAACAGCTCAGTGACCGCCGCGATCACGTTATCCGGGTTGTTGCCGAGGTTCTTGAGGATGCCCATGATATCATCGCCAAGTTCGATCTCGGAGCCCGTCATCGACCCAATCAGCGCGAAGAGGGAATCCATGAAATCCTGATCGCCCAGCATCGGCAAGATATAGCGAAGAACCGCCAGCAGAGTAGCTTCTTTGTCAACAACAAGCTGGCGCCGCGTGCCGCCCGTGCGGCCGCTCGGCGCTTCCACCAGCGTGCCCTGGCTCGCAAGCATCGCCTGGTTGATGGTCGGCAAAACAAGGTTTGCTTCCGGTGCAACCAAGCCAAGGACTGTGGAGAGGAGGACGTTCAGATCTGTGAACATCGCATCGCTGAGGTTAATCCCTAAATCCGGGATCAGAGTGGGCAGGCTCATCACCAGATCATACAGATTATCGGCGTTCAAGCCAGCCAGTGAGAGCAGAGAGGTTTTATAATACGATACCCAGTTGCCGAAGAAGGAATCGCCGATATCCAGAATCGGATTGAGCTTAGTAGCCTTGAGGATCTCCCCAATGATGCCGAACTCCATGATGTAGGCAAACTTCGGCAAAAGCTCCAGCACGGTTGAAACCGGCTCTACCGCAACTGTATCCTCCACCCAGCTGAGCAGCGGCAGCAGGATCGCACTCATTAACTGCTCTGTGGTGGTGTAGGTGTTGTAGGTAGCTGTTGGTACGATATTGTCGCACTCCAGCATCTCAAGCAGTGGAAGAACAGCATTGTTGTAAAGGTTGACAGCGTCCATCCTGAGATACGCGTCAACAATAATGGTGGTATGCTCCGACATTGCTTGATTGGTCAGCACAGAGCGCAGGATGGGAGCTAAGCCGCCCAGCGCCTGGCCAAGCGCGGCAACAAAGGTCTCCTTATCATGCACGCCCCAGGAAACATCTCCGTTTACATTAAACTGGGACCAATCATTACCGGCAGCGTTGAGCGCCGCAATGACGCTGCCATACCTGCTGCTGTCAAGAACTTTCGACAACGTATTGGGGTAAACGTTGAGATTTAAATCGCTAAACCTATCCAGGATCAACTGACCGGTAAGCTTTATGCCTAAAATTTCTGTAAGCTCCAGATCCTTCAACGCATTCACAAGCATTGGATAAATAGCTGTGACAATGGTATTCACCATCGCATCTGTATACAGCCCGGTCTCCAACGCCCCTTGGATAGCCTCTTGCAGCGTCCCCTCAATCCCGAGCAGACCAGTAACCTCTTGGTTCTGCATGAGGGAATCGATCTTTGTGATGGTTTCGGAGAGCTTCTCCTTTGTCACATCGTATTCCTCGCCCTCGGTGCGGGCGATATCGCCGGGCAGGATGTCGCGCGTTGGGTATTCCGGCTCATACTTCTGCCAGCCGGACATGCCCTTTGTCTCCACAAAGCGGTTATACTCTTCGAGCATTGGGGCCAGACGATCATACTTTGCCTGAAGCTCGGCGGAAACGGTAATGTGCTCGAGGATATTGGCCTCCACACCGCCGATGGCCTCTTTGACCGCTTTGTAGTTGAGCAGCGTGATTTGGCCAAAGTCGCTGTAGTTATCAATAGCTTTATCAAGCTGCGCTTCTACGCGATCGGTCAGCGTTGTGTCGATGCGGGCGGCATAGCTTTCAATCGCAGCCCACTTCTCCTCGCCAAAAACACGGTTCAGCGTATCAGCATCATATTGTGCAAGCTCGGCCAGCTTCGTCTTTGCGTTGGCCTGCCGATCATTGATGAGCTCATCCGTGGTGAGCGTGGTCAGATCGGTGTTCAGGAGATCGTCATTAAAATAGACCAGATACTCCTCCACCTCAGTGGAAAGCTTGCGGGCCTCAATTTCGACCTTCGCGTTGTGGATAAACTCCGTCACATACGCCGTGCCCTCCGTGAACACACGGCTGACTGCGGCGGGCTTGCGGGCCGTCACCATATTATACTGGGCAGTGGCCTCCGCCCAGGTTTTGGTGAGGTCTTCATCGGAGATGGTTGCAAGATCCGTTGCCGCAATCAGCGCGTCGATTGTGGCCTTGATGCCCTGCAACTCGATAACCTGCTTTTCCACCTCGACAGAATCAATAAACGCGTTGATCTGTTCCATCTTGAGGCCGGTTTCACCAAGCGCATAGGCAATCGCCTCGGCGGTGCAGCCGTTGAGATTCGCCCTGAGGGCGTTCATCTCATCGAGCAGCGCTACAAGGGCGTCATACTCCATCGCGGCAGGGTCGTTCTTCATCTTTTCCGCGATCTGCTGCGCAAACTCCAGCGCAAACTTTTTGTCGCGCGCGGTAGTCGCATCGCTGATGAAAGCTTTAATCGCGGCCTTGTCGAAGAAGTGGTTCATCACCGCGTCGTTGCCCCACAGGGAGCAGGCGTCCACGGCGGCCTGGTTTGCATTCACAAGCGCCACAAGCTCTTCCGACGTCATTGCGTTGAGATCACTCTTGAGCAGCTCTTCTGTGAAATAAGAGCCAAAGGCCTTGAGCTGCGCCGGGATCTCTGTATTGGGAGCCGTTTCCGTGCGGCTCCAGCCATTCGGCTTGAGATAGTTACAGGCGTTTTTCGTGGCGTTGAGGAAGCCCGAACTCCACTCATGACGGCCGTGCGCCCACAGATATTCCACCGCTGTGGGAATAGAATCCGGCAGCTTGGAAATGTCGCCATCCTGTGCAAGCAGGAGATCCGCTATGTCGCGCACGATCCGAATGCCATAGGTACGTTCCTTCGGCTGATCAGGTTGGCTGAAATTTTTCCAATCAGCATTATTCCCGTTCATCCCGCCGACAAATGCTTTGATGGCTGTGCGGGCATTCGCCAACTCGTCGCCGACAACGCCATATTCGTTTTGCAGCTTTGTCAGCACAGACTCGGCAACGCCGTGCGCGGTATTGGCCGCGTTGTCGTTCTTGCTGGTGTGATTAGGAGCTTCCGCCGCTGCCACCACCCAGAAGGCTTCGGCTGCCGCCTCAATCTCCCCGGTCGGGTCGTTCACGACCGTGATGTAGTTCTGCGGGCTGCCCCAAGACGCATGGCGCACCCCGTCCGCCTTCAACGCCGCCGCCAGCGCATCATAAGGATCCGCCGCCAGCGCCGTCAAGCCAACGCTCAGGCTTGTCATAACCATCAAAACAGCCATGAACACGCTCAGCGCCTTTTTGGAAATTTTCATGTGCATACCTCTTTTCTTTTCACGATTCCTGTGCATCACCTTCCTGTGATCCCCGGCCCTTTGCACAGGCCTTCTGCAAACGTTTGCAGGGAAGCCGGTTCATATTCCTCTGGTCGTTCCAAAAAAGCCTATCACATCCCTTTTTTTGTTGGAATTCTCTAAGGTGCTAGAGTCTTCCTTAATTATTAATAATAAATGAATATTCGAATTTATTATTGCTGATCAGAACTTAACAATTTTTTAACATACTCAATAAAAATCCTGTATCTACAAGCTTCTTATTGTTTATATGCCTTTTTCTTTCCCTCAATTTTCTTCTAAACCCATATTTTGTTTTTCTACATAATGTCGAAATAAAATTCCATTTTCACAACGTATTGTCGATTTTAGTTTAACATATAACGCCCCTCCTACTTTGTGCATTTTACACAAAACAGACTAGGATCGGATTTTTTTAACAAGACGCCCCCCATTGGTAATTCCTTGCTAAATAATTCGCATCGTTTCATTGAAAAAATGCCTTTCATTTCCCATCGATATGCCATTTTTACAGACTGGCATGAAAAAAGCGGAGGAAAGATGAGCCGTCTTTCCTCCGCTTATATTTTATTTATTGCCTTTGAAAATGCTTAAAATATCAAAATAGCCGTCGTCATCCGGGCCATAGGGGTTCTTTGCAGGTGGCGCTGTCGATCGCTTCGGCTCTGGCGGCAACTCAAAAGAAGGGCGATCCGCCTTTGGATCTTTTCCCTCCGCCTCCACAGCGGCGGCGCCTTTTTCCATCGCCTCTTCAAATGGGGATTTTGCCGCTGCCGGTTTTGCAGATGGCGCCGCCTCGGTATCCGCCCGCGCCCCATCTTCACCGAAGCCGGTTGCAACCACGGTAACAACCATTTCATCATCCAGCATATCGTCAAAGGAAACGCCCCAGATGATCGTTGCATCCGGATGAGCCTCCTTAGCGATGATTTCAGACGCAACCTCCACATCCTCCAAGCCGATATCATCAGAAGAGGTGATGCTGATAATCACACCGTGCGCGCCGTGGATGGAGGTTTCCAACAGCGGGCTGGAAACTGCCGCATTCGCAGCGGCTTCCGCTTTATCCTTCCCACTGGCATGGCCAACGCCCATATGCGCATGGCCCGCATCTTTCATAACAGCGGTAACATCCGCAAAATCCAAGTTGATGAAGCCCGGCACCTTAATCAGCTCCGAGATGCTTTTCACACCCTGAAGCAGCACGCCATCCGCTTCGTCAAACGCGTTTGCAAGCGTGATCTTTTTGTCGGAAACGTATTTTAACCGTTCGTTCGGAATGATGACAAGGCTGTCCACATGCTCCGCCAGCTCCGAGATGCCCTGCTCAGCCTGCGCCATGCGGCGGCGGCCTTCAAAATGAAAGGGCTTTGTAACGATACCGACGGTGAGAATCCCCATCTCCTTGGCAAGCTGTGCAATCACCGGCGCTGCACCGGTGCCGGTGCCGCCGCCCATGCCTGCGGTGATGAAAACCATATCCGTGCCTTTAAGCGCATCCGCGATCATATCATGGCTTTCCTCAGCTGCGCGCTGGCCCACCTCAGGGTGTGCCCCAGCGCCCTGGCCATGAGTCGTTTTCTCACCGATCTGGATTTTATGGGTAGCCTGGGAGTGATTGAGCACCTGCCTATCCGTATTCACGGAGATAAATTCCACGCCCTGCACACCGGAGCGAACCATACGGTTCACGGCGTTTCCGCCGCCTCCGCCCACGCCGATGACCTTTATTTGTACTACATTTTCAAAGTCGTTATCAATTTCAAACGGCATTCATACGTCCCCCTATTGAACAATCTATGTAAAACAAACCGAAAAAAGCCACTGCAAATGGCGCCGCCTCCGTGAGCCGCGCACCGTATCCTGCCATCTTGGCATAAAGATACAGGATGATTAGTAATATACTAACACGGCGGGGGGTAAAATTCAATATGGTAGAAAAAGAATTTGGATATTTTTTCGTTCCGCCCGCCTTTCCATCATGCTCCGGCCTGTGTTGCCGGCTGGGAAGCCTTGCTTGTCTGGGCTGGTTCAATCGTTTCACTAAAAAAGGCTTTTTTGGGGATTGTCAGATTAATGCTGCCTTTTTTATCCGGATTACTCTCCTCCTCGCGTGCAATCACCTCTTGGCCGAGCTTTAGCTTCTGCGCAAGCTGATCATCTTCTCCCAGCAGCATCTCCATACGTCCCTGGTAGACCACCCGGATATCCCCAAGATCAGATAAATCGATCCGCGTAATTCCGGAAAGCCCTGTCTCCTGCACAGCATCCAGCAAATGGTCAAGCACCGTTTTTTCCTGCGATTGGCCGTTTGCCTGCTGCTCACCCACGGTTTCACTTGCCGCGCGCGCGCTTTCGCTCTCTTGTTCCTTTGGCGGGAAGCTCGCCTGTTTACCGGGCGAGGCGCTTTTCACCTCAACGCCCTTGAGCAGGGCAGCTCCCTCGGGCAGCTCTGTCGCACCGATCTCCAGCACTTTGCCGCTGCCTGTCATGATGAGATAGGAATTTCCCTGCTGCACGGCGAGCTTGAGCTGTGCCTCCTTCACGGTAATCACCAGCTTGTCCGGCAGCTTACGCTTGATGGTGACAGATTCCACATAAGGGAGCTTTTCTGCAATCCGTCCGGCCGCCTGCTCTGTTTTGCATAGGAAAAGGTTTTCCCCTTTGGCAATGCCAGAAGCCTCTATGACCTCTTGTGCCTGATAGCGGCTATTTCCCTTCACCTCAAAATCCGCAATATGAAAAAACACCGTGAACGTCAGCACCGCGCCCACGCAGAGAAGCAGCAAAAACAGCACAAGATAAAGGATTGCCTTTTTCCTGCGCCGCTTCTTCAACGAACGCAATTGCTGCTCGCGCCGGATCTCATCGCGGGAACGCGGCGTCTGCTCCGCCTGTGCAGGCGCAGCCGGCCTCTTCTGCGGGCCGGCTGCCCGTTTTAAATTAGAATTCTTCTTCTGTTTCATCGCAGATCTCCCTCTTGATTTGCGCCCCAATCACCTGGAGGCTTTCCTCAATCTTTTCATATCCCCGGTCGATATGCCGGACGCCGGTGATTTCCGTGTTGCCGCGGGCAGACAGGCCTGCAATCACCAGCGAGGAACCTCCCCGCAGATCGGGAGCCACCACCGGCGCGCCCGATAAAAACGGCACGCCCTCCACAACCGCAACGCGCCCCTCCACCTTGATATGCGCGCCCAATCGCATTAGCTCACTAACGTGCTTATAACGGCTTTCAAATATATTTTCAATAATAACACTGGTGCCGTCGGCAATTGCGGTCATCGCCATCACAGGCGCCTGCGCATCGGTTGGAAAACCCGGGTAGGGCATCGTCCGCACCGTGTGCACCCGATGGAGCCGGGGCGGTGCGCTGATCGTCAAATCCCGCGCGCAGATGCTGATATCACAGCCAGCCTCCTCCATCACGGGAATGACCGGCCCCAAATGCGCCGGAATAATATCCCGCAGCGTCAGATGGCCGTGTGTCACCGCCGCAGCGGCCATATAGGTTGCGGCCGTAATACGATCTGGAATCACTGTGTGTTCTGTGCCGGACAGGGCCTTTACGCCGTTTATGACGATTGTTCCCTCACCCGCGCCGTGAATACGCGCGCCGCACCCGTTGAGAAAATCGGCAAGATCGCTGATTTCCGGCTCCCGCGCCGCATTGACAAGCACCGTGCGCCCCTGTGCCGTGGCGGCGGCCAGCATGATGTTTTCCGTAGCGCCTACGCTTGGAAAGGATAGCGCAATCTTCACGCCCTTCATCGGCTCCGGACAAACACAGTCGAGCCTACCGTGCTCCTCCTGAATCTCCACGCCAAATTGCCGCATAGCGGAAAGATGCAGGTCGATCGGCCTCAAGCCAATTTCACACCCGCCCGGTGTGGACAAGCTTGCCTTGCCCATCCGCGCCAAAATCGGGCCGAGAAACACCACGGAAGAGCGCATCTCCCGCATCAGATGATCTGGGATATCGGAGCGTTCAATGCTTGTGGCATCTATCGTGACCGTGTTGCCCTCCCGCTCCACCTTACAGCCGAGATAGGTCAGAATCCGGATCGCCGCGTCTACATCTGTCAGCCTGGGGCAGTTATGTATGACGCAAGGCTTATTGGTCAAAACGGCAGCCGCAAGAATCGGCAGGGCGCTATTTTTAGAGCCGTGTACCCTCAGCTCCCCGCTTAAGCGCTTCCCGCCTTCAATGACGATTTTCTCCATTGTCGCACACCCTTTCGCATAAAAAACACAAGCGGGCCGTTTTGCCGCCCTGCAATATACTATGCATGGGGTGAAATATGCGTGAAAAGAGAAAATGCGCCGGAGTGGATTGAGCGATCTAAATTTAGGAATGTTGATCCTTTTGGGCCAAGCCTGCAATCACTGCGTAAATCCGCTCGTTTGCATCTGTAATCGCAAGGGCCTTTGCGTTTGCCTCAAGCTGCCTGCGGCGCTGTGGGTTGCTCAGCAGCCGATCAAGCTCCTGAGCCAGGCGCTCTCCTGTCAAATCTTTTTCCTCGATGAGCACTGCGGCATCTTTGCTGACAAGCGCCATTGCGTTGTGGTATTGATGATTTTCCGCTACATTGGGGGAAGGGATCAGGATGGACGCCTTCCCCATCGCCTCAACCTCGCTCAGGGAGCTTGCGCCGGAACGGCAGATCACCACATCTGCCGCCGCCATGCAACGATACATATCGTCAATATATTCCCGGATAATCACATGCTTTTCGAGGTCAGGATCCACACCCCTTTCCTTAAGCGCATCCTGCACCCACAAACCGTACTGCCCCATGGCATGCATAAAATAGCAGTCCGCCTGCTGGTGTCGCCCGGCGATTACCTCTACCATCGCACGGTTAATTGCTTCCGCACCCAGGCTTCCGCCCATGGAAAGCACCAGCGGACGATCGTCGAGCCCCAGCTCAATGCAGGGAAAGCAGCTGCGATCTGCGCGCAGCAGCTCGCCGCGCACGGGAAGCCCCGTCACGGTGCATGGTTTTTTCGCATTCAGATATTGTCTCCGCCGCGGGAACGGCGAGCATCACCTGATCTACCTTCCCAGCAAGCACCTTGTTTGTTTTTGCCTGGAAAAGCGTTTTGCTCATGAATCGCGGTTGGAAAGCCGAGCTTTGCCGCCATGCGCAGCACCGGCCCGCTGACATAACCGCCAAAGCCCACCACCACATCCGGCTGAAAATCGAGCAGAATTTTTTTTGGCCTGCGCGGAGGATTTTGAGCAGTTTTGGAAAGTGTGCCGAAATTGCGCTTTATGTTCTCAAGCGTCAGCCTCCGCTGAAAGCCGCTGATATCGATCGTTTTAAAATCATATCCCGCGGCGGGGACAAGGCGCGCCTCCATTTTTTTCCGCAGTGCCTACAAACAGGATCTGTGCCTCCGGATGGCGCTCGCGCACCATTCCCGCAGCTGCCAGTGCGGGATTGATATGGCCGCCCGTTCCACCGGCGGCAAATAAAACCTTCATAAAACTTTCCCTTTCTGTTCCTAACAATCTGAGCGTAAAAATTTTTCCCGATGTTGTTTTACATTTTCCGCACCCTGGAATAGCGTGATACGGACAAGACGATTCCCATTTCCATCAACAAAATCATCAGCGAGGTGCCGCCATAGCTGAAAAACGGCAGGGAAATGCCCGTATTGGGCACCGTGTCCGTAACAACTGCAATATTCAGCGCCACCTGAAGGCCCACTTGAAACACAAGCCCCATGGCGAGCAACGCACCGAATCGGTCGCGCGCCTTCATAGCGATAACGAAGCCACGCCACACGAGCAAGCCAAACAGGATGATAATCGCGGTTGCTCCAATGAAGCCGAGCTCCTCGCAAACGATGGAGAAAATAAAATCATTCTGCGGCTCAGAGACATAGAGGTGCTTCTGCTTAGAATTGCCAAGCCCTGCCCCCAAGAACCCGCCGGAACCGATCGCATAGAGCGACTGGTTGGTTTGCCAGCGCGCTCCGAAGGGATCGAAATCCTTATCCAACCATGCCGTGATGCGCTTTGCCGCATAGGATGGCAACTTATCTGGAAAGATCACAAAGAAAACCACCACCGCAATCACCGCAACCGCGCCAATGACAAACCAGCGCATTTTGACCTCGCCAAAAAAACATCATCAGCCACGCCGATTGAAAACATCAAAATCGTACCGGACAGATGGTTTTCAAGAAACACAAGCCCGCACATAAGGCAGATCACTGCCGCATAAAAGAGCATATAGAGCGTGGAAGTTGCCTTGCACGGGTTAATCAGGCCGTTGGTTTTATCACGCAGAAAATTCGCCGTTCTTCCCCGGGAGGGCGTTTTATCAATAATCTGCCGGTGGTGCTTCTCCATGCTCCAGGCACAAAAGAGCACCAGCGCCACCTTGGCGATCTCCGAAGGCTGGAAGGTAAAACCGCCTGGCAGCGGAATCCAGCGCTTAAAATCGCCCAGATTGGTGTGATAAAACAGCACCACAACCAGCAGCACAATCGATATTGCAATGCCGGGTATGGCAAGGTACTTATACCATTCATAGTTAATCTTCGACACCAGGAACATCAGCACTACGCCTACAATGGCAAAAATCAGCTGCCGTTTAAAATAATAGGTGCTGTCGCCATCATTATAATAGGCGTAGGTATAGCTGGAAGAAAGCAGCATAATCAGGCCGATGGTCAAAAGAGCGAGCGTAAACATCATAAAAGGCACATCAAACGCATCCTTTGACATCAGTTTACGCAGCGCAGAGACCTTGCTTGTACCCTGAGGCTGCATTCGGTTGCGGTTGCGCGCCGCATTCGCTCTGTCTGCCATGATCAGGCCTCCTTCGTTTCCATCCGGCCGGGAATTCTCAGCCGAAATACATAAGCAAAGCTCCCAAAGCCCCGCCCAAGATCGTGATTGCGCTAAACACAAAAACGATCTTCGTCTCTTTCCAGCCGGACATTTCCAGTCCGTGATGAATGGGGGTCATTTTGAAAATACGCTTGCCAGTGCCCGTTTTATGCTTCGTAATTTTAAAATAGGTGCGCTGGATAACCACGGAGCCGCCTTCGATTACATATATAATGCCCACCGGCACCAAAATAATCGGGCAATCCAGCGAATAGGCCAGCGCCACTACCATACCGCCGAGGAACATAGAGCCGGTGTCGCCCATCATAACCTTGCCCGGATACCAGTTCCAAATCAGGTATCCGCCGCATGCGCCGGCGAGCGCCGCGCCCATGATGCTCACGCCCATCGCCTGCCGCAGAACGCCCATGATCGCAAAGGAAATTGCGGCGAGCATCGTCACGCTGCCGCACAGGCCGTCGATACCATCGGTAAAATTGACGGCATTGGTCGCCGCATAGATGACGATAATGCCAAATAAATAATAGACAATCGGATGAAGAGGAATATTCCCCAAGAATGGGATATACATATACGTTCCGTTTGCAATATGCAAAGAGGCAAGGTAGGCCACCGCCACAAGAAGCTGTGCGGCCGTCTTTTGCTTTTCCGTCAGCCCAAGGTTGCGTTTTTTGACCACCTTGATGTAATCATCCGCAAAGCCGATGATGGCAAAGCCAAGCGCCATCAGGATGCCTCCCCAGAGCTTTGTGTTCGCGTTTGCGCCACTCAGGTCGGCCCCCTGCACGAGATGCCCGCCTAAAAAATAATCGGTCAGTGTCACGGCCAAAAGCGCTGCAATTGTGGCGATGATGAACATAATGCCGCCCATAGTAGGCGTGCCCTGCATTTTTTTATGCCAACTCGGTCCGATATCCAAAATCGTCTGCCCAAATTTCAGCTTGTGCAGCCATGGCACCAGCACGATACCCAGCAGCGCCGATACCACAAAACCGAGCACAGCGCATAGTATGATTGCAACCGTTGTGTTCATTTGATTTTCCACCCCTCATAAATTGCTTCGATTAGCTCCTCGAACCGCATGCCGCGGCTCGCTTTGAAAAGCACGGCGTCACCCGGCTGGAGCGTGCGCAGCAGCTCTTCCAGCAGCCCATTTTTGTCAGCCGCATAAAAGCACTGTGCAATGCCCGCCTCGTTAGCTGCCTGCGCCATCCTGGCTGATTCGGGCCCACAGGCAAAAAGAAGCGCAACGCCCTCCTGCGCCGCAAATGCTCCAATTTGCGCGTGCGCCTGCCCGGAGAGCGAACCGAGCTCCAGCATATCGCCCAACACAGCGATGTGGCGCTTAGCATCCAGCATCCGAAGCGCCCGAATGGCCGCGCGCATGGAATCCGGGCTCGCATTATAGCAATCCTCCAGGATTGTCACGCCATTTGCCTGCCTGACGCGCTGGCGCATCCCCGCCGGCTCATATTCGCCCAGTGCTTGGGCGGCGGCCTGCGGCGCAATGCCCAGGATGAGCCCCGCCGTAAAGGCCGCGAGCGCATCATAGACAAAATGCATTCCCACCACAGGCATCTGGACGCTGACGCTGCCATAGCCATAGTTGATCGTGAAGGAGAGCTCGCGGTCACTCTGCGTGATTTTCTGCGCGCGGATGCGGCAGCGTTCCTCTTCGATTCCATAATAGAACACCGGCCGCCCTTTAATTTGCGCGCCTGCGAGCAGCGCATCGTCCCCATTTAGAATTAGCGGCGCGTATTCATCCATTCCGTCGAGCAGCTCCAGCTTCGCCTTGCGGATATTTTCTCGTGAGCCTAACTGCTCCATGTGGGAAACGCCTATGTTCGTGATGATCCCCACCGTCGGCGCGGCGGCGCGCGCCATGCGGGCGATTTCCCCGAAGCCGCTCATGCCCATTTCAAACACTGCCGCGCCGTAGCCTAGATCCAGGCCGAAGGCCGTCATAGGCATGCCGATCTCATTGTTAAGGTTCCCCTCGTTTTTTAAGGTTTTATATCGTTTTGAAAGGACGGCGGCCGTCATCTCTTTCGTCGTCGTTTTGAACCCACGCTGCCTGTCAAACCCACAACGGGGATTTGAAAAAACTGGCGGTAGTAGCCTGCCAGCCGAAGCAGTGCCTCACGCGTATTTGCCACTCGGACATACGGCCCGCGACAGTGGATGTCACGGTGCACCATCACGGCCGCAGCACCCTCCTCAAAGGCCTTCTCCACGAAATCATGCCCATCGAAGCGATCCCCCTTGATGGCGATGAACAGGCAGCCTTGCGAGATCTTCCGGCTATCGATACAAACGCTTGTAACTTGCGCTTCCCCATGCGCTTCTCCCTTGCAGGCCAGCGCGATTTCCCCGATTTGAAGCGGCAGCATAGGCGTCTCCCCTCTCTGTTAAACCTCTTGTTTCAATTCTTTTAAAACCTGCGCTACAATCTCTCGCTCGTCATAGTGGATTTTCCCAGCTTTTAAAACCTGATAGGTTTCATGACCTTTCCCGGCGAGCAAGACGATATCGTCCTTTTGCGCCAAGCGCATGGCAAGGCGAATAGCCTTTGTTCGATCCGGCTCGACATGCACGGGGATGGGAGCTTCCCGCATTCCCTCCAGCACGTCCGCAATGATTTGTTCGGGTTCCTCGGAACGCGGGTTATCCGATGTAACAACCGCCACATCCGCAAGCCGCGCGACTACAGAGCCCATTTTGGGGCGTTTGGTTCGGTCGCGGTCGCCTCCGCAGCCAAATACGCAGAGAATCCGCCCGTGTGCGATCTCCCGCAGGGAGGAAAGAATATTCTCCAAGCCATCCGGCGAATGGGCATAATCGATAATGACGGTATAGTCCGTATTGGTAGGAACCACCTCGATGCGGCCCTTGACCCCTTTTGCCGCGCGAAGGGCGCCCAACGCTTGTTGAAAGGGAACGCCCGCCTTCATGGCGCAGAGCAATGCGCCCATAGAATTATACACCGAAAAATGGCCGGGAATGCCAAGATGCACACGGCCGATCATACCGCTGCCCACCAATTCATATTCCACACAGTCCGGCAGATCGCGCACGTTTTTCGCCGTGAAGTCGGCGCCGTCCTGCCGGATAGAATAGGTGGTTACCACGCTTTTTGTGCCCTCTATCATAGCGGCGGCCGAGGAATCGTCAAAATTGATAACAGCTTGCTCTGCCTGCTCAAAGAGCTTGTGCTTTGCCGCCCGATAGTTTTCAAAGGTGCCGTGATAATCGAGATGATCCTGCGTCAGATTGGTAAATAGTGCGATATCAAAGCGCAGCCCCGCCACCCGCTGCTGTGCGAGCGCCTGGGAAGAAACCTCCATCACACAATGCGTACAGCCCGCCGTTACCATCTTTTGGAAGAGCTCGTTGAGCTCATAAGGGTCCGGTGTGGTGAGCTGGGCTGGGAACACCTCATCCCCCGCCATATTCTGCACAGTGCCGATGAGCCCTGTGCGATACCCCGCGGCATCCAAAATTTCTTTAATCAGGAAGGCCGAGGTTGTTTTGCCGTTTGTTCCTGTTATGCCAATCAAATGAAGCCGTTGCGCCGGATCGTGAAAAAGCGCTTCGCACATGAGTGAATAAGCGGCCCTCGTATCTGGCACGAGCACTTGGCAGGAAAGCCCCGTATCAGCCTGCGCAATCACTGCGGCAGCGCCGCTCTCAACTGCTTTCGCCGCCAGCGTATGGCCGTCAATGTGATTTCCTCGGATGCAGACAAACGCGCATCCAGGCTTTACCTTACGGGAATCATCAGTGATAAATGTGATCTCCGGGTCGAAATCCGGCAGTTCCGGAGTAACCCGCCGCAGCAATTCCGATAAACGCATTGCCGCACCTCCATTTCTGAATCGAATATAGTTTAGTATAACATAAAACTGCATGCTTTATGGTGCCGTTTTGCTTTTTCTCTGCGCATTTTCTGAAATGCACCTTCCTAGTGCATCATAAGCAGACGAGCACGCTGCACGCTCTGAATTGCAGTCTTAATCTCTGCGCATGGCGCAGTCTTAATCTCTGCGCATGGCGCAGTCTTAATCTCTGCGCATGGCGCAGTCTTAATCTCTGCGCATGGCGCAGTCTTAATCCTGCGCCAGGTCGTTAACGCCTACATTGGATTTAAAATAGATCGTCACTACGGTGCCTTCGTCAACCTGCGTGCCCGCTTCTACGCTTTGTTTATAGGAAACAGATTCCCCCATGGTCAAAGAGTTGCCGAATATCTTCGGATTCAGGCCGTATTCCAGCGCCTTTTGATTGGCTGCCGCCACGCTCAGATTATTGCTCAGATCCGGCACGGTCACCTTGCGCTTCTCAGAGGTTTTATCTGTGTATAGGACGACAACGCCGTTTTTGGGGATAAGCTGCCCTTCGGCGGGCATCTGGCTGACGACTGTTTTGCCTTCGCCGACCGTCCTGATGTTAAAGCCGCTGAGCGCTTCGCGCGCTTTGGCGACGGACAGCCCTGTGACCGACGGCGTTTCCTCGCCGAGATCTGCCAGCTCTTTGGCGGTATATTGTGGATCCACATTGAGATAGTTGAGCGTTGCCTCCGCCACCTCTGCCGCAACGGGCGTTGCGATCTGACCGCCGTTGATCTGGCCAACCGGCTCGTCGATTACGATCAGCATGGAAATCTTCGGATCGTTTGCCGGAGCGAAGCAGACGAAAGACGCGACATACTTGCCTTCCTTTTTACCGCCGCCTGCAAGCTTTTCGGACGTACCGGTTTTGCCCGCCAAGCGGAAGCCGGCCACATAGGCGTTTTTGCCGGTGCCTTCGGAGACGACATGCTCCATCATATCTGCAACCTTAGCCGCGCTCTTTTCTGAAATAACCTGACGCTTCACTGTGGGCTGTGTGGTGGAGATTGTGTTGCCCTCCTCGTCCAAAACGGAGGAAACAACATAAGGCTTCATCATCTTTCCGCCGTTGGCAATGGTGTTAACAGCTGTCAGCATCTGAATCGCCGTGGTCTCAAAGGTCTGGCCGAAGGAGGAGCTTGCAAGCTCCACGACGCCAAGCTGCTTGAGCGTATGATAAGAACGGCCTTCTACCGGCGCCGTTTCACTGGGCAGGTCGATGCCTGTTTTCTCCGTGAAGCCAAAAGCCTCAAAATACTTATAAAATTTCTCCGCGCCGAGGTGCTGGCCGACTGTGATAAAAAACGGGTTGCAGGAATTCATCAAGCCATGGGTGAAATCCTCCGTGCCATGGCCCGCGCGTTTGTGGCAGTGAATTTTTGTGCCCGCCACGTTGATCACGCCGTTGCAGGTGTAGGTAAAGTTTTCCGGGATCACGTTTTCTTCCACTGCCGCAGCAGCCGTGACAACCTTAAAAACAGATCCGGGCTCATAGGTATCCGTAATCGCGCGGTTGCGCCACTGCGTATACTGCGCGCTGGTAAGCTCCTGATATTTTTCCTCCGGGTTCGTAATCTTTTCGAGCTTCTCCGCCGTTTCCTTGTCTGCGATGGTGTGCGGCTCGTTTGGGTCAAAATCCCCTTTTGTGGCCATGGCAAGGATGCCGCCGGTCTGCACATCCATCACAATCCCATAAGCGCTTTTCGCCTGGGCGTTCACACGCGCCTGATCGAGGCTTTTCTCCAAATAGTATTGGATGACTTCGTCAACCGTAAGCACGAGAGAGTTGCCTTGCTTGGCGTCATATGTTGTTTCATACGGCGTATCCATGCTATCCATGCCGGCGTTTTTCGCCGTCAGAATCCGCCCCGGCGTGCCGGAAAGCGTTTCGTTATATTTCGCCTCCAGCCCCCACCGGCCCACACCGTCCGCTCCAGTGAATCCCAAAACAGTGGAAGCAAGGTGTGAGTTTGGATAATAGCGCTTTACATCCGGGTCGATAAAAATAATTTCGGCATAATAGGCATCCTTTTGATCATCGGGCACATTCTTCTGATCAATTTTTTTGAGCGCATCATCGTGCTTGGAAATAAAATCGCTAACCGCATCCTTCATTTCCTTTTCTATCTGCTTTTTAACCGCCACATAGCCGTAATTTGATTTCTGCGCTTTTTTTAAGATGGTTTCCTTATCCATTTCAAGAATTTCGGCCAACCCCTCAGAAATCGCCTCACGCACCTTGTCGTTCGGAATTTTGGAGGGATTGATGTAGACAAGCCAAACATTAGCGCTCTGGGCGAGCACTTTTTTATTCCGGTCGTAAATCAGGCCGCGCTGCGGCTGAATCTCTGTATCGCTGAGCTGCTGGCTTTCCGCCTTGCTCCGATATTCATCCGCCTGAATCAGCTGAATCCGCACCAGGCTTGCAACATCCATCCCGAAAACGCCGAAAAGCAGCGCCACCAATACGGCGACCGCGCGTTGCACCATATGGCGCGAAGGTCTTTTACTCATGAAAATCATCATCCTTTCAAACTATTCACATGGATGAACGTGCTTGTATCGAAACAGCGGTGGCCGCACCGCCGCCGCACGGAAAGCCTGTTTCCGCGCGGCGTCAGCCAGCTCACCGCATCAAATTCTGTCTGCAACGCTCCGGCCGCTCCGGCCGGAATCAGATGCCGCCTTATTCATAGGTATTGCCCTGCTAAAAGAGATATTCCAAAAAATCCTTGAATGCCGATCCGGCGGATGGCTTTTTCGCCTCTTGGTTCGCGCCGGCAGAGGATTGCGTTTTGGCGCTTCCGGCATCCTTATCTTGATGCGCCGCATTCCCAGTGTCAGAGGCATCATTCGACTGCCGGCTCTTGCCGTTGGCCAAAAGAACCTCGTTATCCTGCGGGATATTGATGCAGGCAACCGGCGCATCATTTTTCACCATACCCAGCTTTTCGCGGGCATAGGCTTCCACCTTATCAAGGGATAGCTTCGCGCTCAATTCCATATTTAGCCGGGTATTTTCGCTTTGAGCGATTGCCATCTGGTTTTCAAGCTGCCGATAGGCATGCGTCAACTCATCCTGACGAACCTCGCTGTAAAGCATCCCGCCCAAGAGGGAAATCAGGAGGCCGGAAACCAGGATGGTTTTTACCGTTCGGCGCAAGGAGTCGATATTTTCGCGCTGGCGCTGGAGCGCGTCTTTTCGCGGCTCGGGTACTTTGGTAAGCCTTCGGGGCGTTTTCTGCGGCCGGGCCGGGACACGTTGCGGCGCCGCCTGCGCGCGCTCAAAACGCGCAAAATCATACGCGCCGCCTGATGTACGCTGTGCCATGGTTCGGTCTCCTTTCTATATTAAAAATAAGATTTGACGTAGATCTTTTTAAATTTTACTCGCCAACTTTTTCCACCGCGCGGAGCTTGGCACTGCGGCTGCGCGGATTTTCCTCCAGCTCCTTTGCAGAAGGCCCCTTCACCTTAAATGGCAGCCGTGCGCGCGGTTTTCTGCCGCAAACGCAGACAGGGAAATCCGGCGGGCAAACGCATCCCTCGCACCAGGAGGCAAACCGCTGCTTGACCATCCGATCCTCCAGGGAGTGAAACGTGATGGCGGCAAGCCTGCCGCTCGGGTTGAGCAGGCCGAACATCACATCAAGCCCGGTTGACAGCATGTCCAGCTCGCCGTTAACTGCGATGCGCAGCGCCTGAAACGTTCGTCGGGCAGGATGCCCCCCTTCACGCCGCGCTGCGGCAGGGATCGAAGCTTTGACCAGCTCGGCGAGCGCGAGCGTTGTTTCCAACGGCTGCTGCGCACGGGTGCGCACAATATTGCGCGCAATGCTTCGGGCATAGCGCTCCTCTCCATATTCGCTCAAAATGCGCGAAAGGGAACGCTCGTCCAGCGTACGCAAAAGCTCCGCCGCCGTCGGCCCTCGCTGGGACATCCGCATATCGAGCGGTGCATCCGCATGGAAGGAAAATCCACGTTCCGGCGTATCTAGCTGGTGGGAGCTGACGCCCAGATCAACCAGAATGCCATCCACGCTAGAGATACCCAACCGGCTCAGCACCGTATCTAGACGGGCAAAATTTTCCTGCACAATGGTCACCTGCGGTAAAGAGCCAAGCCGCTCCCGCAAAACAGAAATTGCGTCGGGATCCTGATCGATGCAGATCAGCCGTCCGCCTGCCGAGAGCCGGGCCGCGATTTCAGCGGAGTGGCCGCCGCCGCCCGCCGTGCCATCCACATAAATACCGCCGAGCTTGATCTCCAACGCGTCAATTGCCTCGGTCAATAAAACAGGCTTGTGGGAGAATTCCATGGCGGAAAAAGCTCCTTTATCTTCATATCGTCTTTGCTTCGGAAAGCGGCATTACCGCTCCAGCACACTGCCAAAATCGTAGGAAACGCCAAAATCATCCTCACCCTCCGGCAGGTCGAGCTCACGTGTAAACTCCTCGTACCACGCATCCGGATTCCAAATTTCCACCTTGCGGCCCGCCCCGGAGATGATGCACGCCGACTCAAGCTTTGCATAGCGCTTGAAAATGGCCGGGATCGTGATACGGCCCTGCTTGTCCGCCTCAATATCAAATGCGCTGCTCATAGTGCGCCTTTGCACCTTGCGCATTTTCTCATCAAAGAGAGATGCATTGATTCGCTCGGAGATTTCTTTCCAGACCTCGTCCGGATACAGCACCAGGGCAGGAACATGCGGAGCAAAGCAAAGGGTAAAGGAAGGGCCCAATTGTTCCCGAAATTTTGCAGGGATAAACAAACGGCTTTTGGCATCCAGCCCATGCTCAAAAAAAGCCCTTGAATTCCGCAGGCTTTTTTCTTCTA
>ENA-OQCL01000218-OQCL01000218.1-human-gut-metagenome-genome-assembly--contig:-NODE-218-length-30843-cov-5.685441_pt1 | contig 30843 bp, 32 predicted proteins | sample MGYA00242502_ERZ504586 | MGnify/ENA primary metagenome ERZ504586 (study PRJEB26092, sample SAMD00036316) | human gut metagenome | host: Homo sapiens | study: EMG produced TPA metagenomics assembly of... | reverse complement strand
ATAACAACAATGGGAGAAATTGTTTTTTATTTTCCTTGATTTCTTTAATTTTCATATCAACACGCTCTCTAAATTCCGATTTGTTTTATTCTTAGATTTGATTATTTTCATTCTGCTCCAATTCAATCACATCTAAAATGCCACAATTCAGGGCTTCGCAGATACGCAGCAGCGTTTTCATACTGATATGCTCGCCCTTGCCCATGTTGGCAATCATGTTGGTTGTCAGACCGGCGGCAAGCCGCAAGTCCTCTTTTCTCATGCCACGCTCTTTCAGGGTGTTCCATAATGGCTGATAGCTGATGTTCATAGGCTTCCCGTCCCTCTTTCCATCGTCAAGTGTTCTGCACCCATTATAGCAGAAATCTTGCGTTTCCACAATATTTCTTGACCGCACCGCCGGTTCCGTCTGGATTGTGCTTTTCCTTTCTTCGCTTTTGTTACATCTAATTAGCCATGAGCTGCTTCATGCCCTGGCTTTTCCCTGCCGGCATATTCCCTCCTTGACATCAAAACAGCCTCTCAAATTCATTGAGAGGCTGTTTTAGCTAAATGGCTGTATGTACGAGCGGTTATTTGTATGTTTTCACTTGCAGTTTTGTGGTGAATACACGTCAAGGTCACCGGCCGCCTCCATCTTGAAGCGGTTCATGGCCTCGCGGGCGTTCGGGTTTACGAGGTTGTTGCTCCTGGTGGACATCGAATTGCATCTCCTTTTCTCTCTTTTGAGCCTTGGCTCGCTTATATTCTTGCCGCTCTGCCCGCTTATATGCGGGCTTCTTTTATGCAAATTTTAGCGCTCGCGACGTACTTTTCCGGGCCGATTAAATTTTTAATTCTCTTTTCAACTATTTTCGTCCGCAGACTGTCTAATATACAGAGCAGCTGCTCTTCACAACTGCGAAAAGGATGTTCCCTCTCATGGACAAATTTGAATTTGCCCAGCGCTTTCAGGCTGACAAGGCAAAATACTATCGCATTGCCTACTCCTATGTCAAAAACGAGCACGATGCCCTCGATGTCATGGGAGAAGCTGCCTACAAGGCGCTGCGCAGCCTCAAAGCACTCAAAACGCCGGAGTACTTCTCCTCCTGGATGACGCGCATCGTCATCAACTGCGCGCTCGACCTGCTGCGGCAAAATTCACGGGTCACTTTCCTCGACGACGCGCTGCCGCCGGAGTCGGAGCCGCCTGACGAGACCGCCCTGGCGCCGGAGGACTCGCTCGACCTCTATACCGCGCTCGATGCGCTCGGGGAACGGGATCGCACCTGCGTCATCCTGCACTTCTTTGAGGGTTACACCTACGAAAACGTCTCCCGGATACTCGGGGAGCCGGAATCGACTGTAAAATCGCGCGTTTACAGGTCGCTTGGAAAAATGCGGACGTTCTTGCAGAAGGGAGAGCATTGAGCAATGAACATTGGAAAGGAAAAATACGACGCCATCCCCATCCCCGCCGAGCTCGACGCTGTAATCACAGCGTCTATGCGCCGCGCGGAAAGAGCCGGGCGCCTGCGGAGCCTGAGACGCTTCGCGGCCAGCGCGGCGGCGGTCGTCTGCGTGCTGTTTGCCTGCGCAAACATCATGCCCATCTACACCTATGCAGCGCAGATGCCCATACTAGGGAGCATCGTGCAGGTGCTCCAGATAGGCAGCGGCGGCGAGCTTACAGACGGCGCGCAGGGCAAAGTCGGGGACCGGGGCGAGGGCGTACTGCTCAGCTTCGAGGGCGCCTCCGGCGAGCTGAGCGCCGCGCCTCACTACAGCGTTACCCGCTTTTCCGCTCCGAACAGGCTGGAGCTCACGCTCAGTGGCGTGCGGAAAATCGACTTTGACGCGCTCTTTAAGAGCCTGCTCGGCACTGAGGCTGTCCGCGACGCCTACCGCATGATGGTACTCGACGACTCGTCCTACGGCATAGTCATAGTCCTCAACGAGGGCTGGAGCTGTGAGATTACCGAATACTCCGACCCGGGAGCGCTGATGCTGAACTTTATTGAAAGCGCCCCCTCCGGTGAGGATGAAGTATACTACCTCCGCTCCGAGGCCATGACCTATACTGACGAGCTGGGCCTGCTCTGCGAGGAGTACCACGCCGAGGCGGCGACGCAGCTGCGGACGCTCAGCGGCGAATACATCGTGACCATAGGCCAGTACGCCACGCGCGCTGAGGCCGAGGAAGCGCTGGCCGCGCTGAACGAGATGCACGGCGAAAGCGGCTTCTTCGTCGCATCCGGCGCACCGGGTGATACGCCCGAAAACTGAAGCCGGTGATCCCGGCGATACGACAAACAAGCAAGGAGAACAAAAAATGAAAAGAAAACTTAACGCCCTTTCCGCCGCATTTCTATGCCTCTGCCTGCTCACTGCCTGCGGCTCTGAGCCTCCCAAAGAGAGCGAGCCCGCCGGGCTGCCGGAAGTGAGCGTGCCGGATGAGGGGCAGTCCGCCGAGCCCACAGGCGAGGACATCAGCATCCCCAGCCCCGACTCAGGCGAGGACGACGGCACGGGTGAGGTTCTTGAGGAGTGCTTCGGCCTGCTGGGACTGGACAACGAGGCCGCTAAAGACGCGCTCGGGGGCGGCACGGAAAACATCGCCGCCGACGGTGAGACGCTCATCGGCTGCATCTACAGCGCCGAGCTTTTCGGTGAGGAGACTGAGCCCAGCACGATATACGACGCGGATGGCAAGGTCAGTTCCGTCTCCATCTACCTCGCCGGCGCCGAAGCCGGCCCCTACGCCGAACGGCTCACCGAACTCTACGGCGAACCCGATGCGGACAGCGCGGGGGAATCTGCGGAGTCCGGCAGCTCCTGGGAGGTCTGGAAGACTGAGCGCGGGCAGATAAAGCTGCTGCAAAGCTACGGCCTGTGCACGCTCGAAATAACGGCGCCCAGCGTGGGGCTGGGCTAAAAAACAAGGCGCCCCGAGTACATCGGGGCGCCTTATTACGCGCGGGCGCTCACTTTTTTCGCCTGAATATATAGCTCCTGAAAAGTATGACGTTCATCACAATGAAAAACAGGATGAGTATCAGCAGCGTCAGCAGGGGCTTCACCGGGGCGAGGGTCGCCAGCAGCATCATCGGGAAGCCGAAAACTATTGCCGGGAAGTTCTGATACACCAGATTGTCCAGCGCCGGGGTCTTGAACTCGCCGTCTATCTCGCGCAGGAGGATGACGCCGGTGCTGGCCGTGCCGGTCAGCATGCCGTACATGGTGAGGAACTGTTCCTCCACGTACTCAGGAAAGAGCTTCTTCGCCACAAAGTAGTTGTATACATACGTTATCACGAGGCCCACGACGCCCATGATGAGGATGATGCCCCAGTAATCCTTGAGGACGCTGAAACGTATGGCCGCGATACCCGCGACGACCATGATGTCGAAGAAAAAGTTGCTCGCGCGGGTCATCAGGAAGGCATTGGTGTATTCCTTCTTTATTATGCGCTTTTTCTTCAGCCAGCCCATAAGGAGCTTCACCAGCGTCGCCGTCAGGACGCCCAGCAGGAAGTTGAAGCCGTAGATGACGGATTTCATGCTCGGCAGCAGCAGGCCAAGAACGTCCATGAGCAGGTAGGCCAACAGATATGCCAGCGCGATGAGGGCTATCTGGATGGTCAGCTTGTCGATGCTCTCCTGCATGGGTATCTCGTCGTCGGACTGTATCTGCTCGGAGCGTAGGGCCTTTTCCTCGACCTTCATGAGCTTTATCTTTCCCCGGCGCTTCTGGATGTTCAGATGTATAACGCCGCCTATGCTCGCACTCAAAAAGCCCAGGGCCGCGATGGTAAGGCCGAAGCTCTTGCCGCCGACAAAGCCGAAGTCGTTTTCAAAAATGCCGCCATAGTTGAGCGCCTGGCCGGTGCCCTGGCCGTAGCCAAAGGGCAGCAGGATGCCCGCCGCAGGGAAAAAGCCCGAGACCACCAGAGCCGCGACTATCGAGATGCCAAGGCCGAACACTGCCTGGAGCAGATATGTCGAGACGGTGGTCACGCCTGTATTGAATATCTCCACGGTGCGCTTCTTGGTCATCTTTGTGGCCGAGGGCTTGAACGCAGAGGCTATGAAACCCAGCGCAAGGGTGTGATATGTAATGATCTCAAGCGCCTCTGTGCCGTTTCCTCCGAAAAACGCGGTGTCGTACATCACGTCACCCGTGAAATACTTGTACAGTCCCGCGACGACGATGAGGATGCCGCCGCCCAGGACAGAGGCCGGTATCAGCGAGGCCTGAAGGAATTTTATCGTCTTTTTGAGTACATTCGCCGCCAGCAAGCTCATGAGCAGCACCGCCGCCAGATTCAACCCGCTCCATACACTATAATCCCAGAAATTCTCCACTCTTGTCACCTCTGCCCATATTTTTGCTGCGGTAATATATGTTCACATATTTGAGCGCGTTGAAACGCTTGCCGCCCTTTAGCTGATACAGCCTCTCACCGTGATAGATATTGAGTTTGTTCCTCCCCAGGACCGATACCGCGCTCACCTCCCTGAAGGGGAAAACCAGCTCCTCCCCGCTGCCTTCATCTATGACTATCCTGTCGCCATATAGGCTTACGGAGGCATCGCGGCGCAGCAGCGCCTTGCGCTCGTATACTACGACTTCGGAAAGCCGGACACTGTCACGGTACAAAGGTTCTTCCGTCCACTTCGTCAGGTCCAGCGAGCGCACGAACTGTTCCTGATAGTCGTACCAGTCCGTGACGAACTCGAAGGGGAAGGTGAAGCCCACACCACTCAGGCGTTTGTCCTCTCCGTAACTTATCTTCCGGCGGCAGCGCCTGCATTCTATCTCGTTGCCGTGGCTCTCAAACTCCGAGAGCCCGCACCAGGGACAGACGTACATCGCCCGCTCCAGGTATTCCGCCCGCCGCCCCGACTTGTAGAGCCCGTCGGCCACGCCCTCGTCCACTGCGAGGCCCTCCTCGATGATGGCGAGCAGCTCAGACTTTGAGAGTCCGGCGTATTCCTCCGGCTCTATGACCCGCGACACGTAGGCCCGCATCTTTCCGCGGCGGACGACGTCGCTCCAGCGGGGGTGAACGCCATAACCGCCCTCTATTCTCAAGAGGGCGACGGGCAGCTTTATCAGCTTTGCCAGGGAGGCTATGGCAGGGTTCATATACCCTGTCCGGCCGCTGTAGGTGCGGTTCCCCTCCGGCGCGATGGCGATAGTGCCCCCTTCCTTTGCCACGCGGACGCAGTTTTTGACCGCCGCTACGTCCGAGGTCTGTTTCTTGATGGGTATCGGCGCGACAAGCCAGCGCAGCAGCGACGATATCCAGCCGTTCGAGAAAAGGTCCTCGCTCGCTACATAGTACACCGGTCCCCGGAAGGTCATGCCTACGAAAAACTGGTCGAAAGCCGTCTGGTGGTTCATGAGGATGAGATACGCCCTGTCCCCCTGCTCTCTGAATGGCTCTATCTTTATATTGTATTTGAGCTTTGTATAAGGATACAAAACCGCATACGCTATGTTCCTCACGACCCGATGCCGCGGTCTGAGCCACGGCACCCGCTCTTTCTTCTGTCTATCCTGCTCCATCCTGCATACACATCTCCCCTTGCAGTCCCGGCTCCCCCCCAGGGCTGCGGATCTCGGATTTAGTTTAATACCTAATTATATATAATAACACAGCATGGTGTTCAATTACAAGAAGCTGGAGGACGTGGCGGCGCGCAAATCTTTGTACTTCTCAAATATCAATTTTGTGCCAATCGCCGATTAGAGGCAAAAAAATCGCCCCAAACTGAAATCTGGGGCGATTCTTTTCAGCTTGTTTTCAGTTTTGGCCGCCGCGCTGCTCCACGAGGCTCTTGGCAAGATATTCTATCATGCTCCTACGGGTAAGGATGCCGCAGAGGGCTCCGCGGCCGTCCACAATGGGAACGAAGTTCTGGTTCAGCGTCGCCTGCACCGCTTCGCGGAAGTCGGCGTCGATGGGCAGGGCCGGGCAGAAGTCGCGCCGGACTATGCCGCTTATGCGGAACTGCTCCTGCGCCCTGGGGTCCGTCGTGCCCGTGGCCAGGATATGGCGTAGGAAGTCGCCCTCCGTCACGCTGCCTATATACTGCTCGTGCTCGTTGAGCACCGGTATTGCCGTGTATCCGTGTACCGTGAAGCGCTCCAGCCCCTGGCGCACCGTGTCGTTCTCGTGCAGGAACACCGTCGAGACCTTAGGTATCATGACCATTGCAATATTCATGCGCAAACCTCCGATTTTTCTTGCTTTCCGTCACCATTATACCAGACCCGCCGGGAAGGGCAAGCAAATGCTATTGTACAGGCTGCAAATTTTGCGCTATAATGTGGGCAGATCGCTCGTCGGGAAGGATAGGAACGGATGAAGAGGCTGGTTATCGGTATACTTGCGCACGTGGACTCGGGCAAGACCACACTCAGCGAGGCGCTGCTCTACCGCGCAGGCGCGCTGCGGAAGCTCGGGCGCGTGGACCACCGGGACGCCTTTCTCGACACGGACGAGCTTGAACGCGCCCGGGGCATCACCATCTTCTCCAAGCAGGCGGTCCTGAGCCTGCCCGGGGCCGAGCTCACGCTGCTCGACACTCCCGGACACGTCGATTTCTCCGCCGAGGCGGAACGCACGCTCCAGGTGCTCGACTGCGCCGTGCTTGTGGTCAGCGGCACTGACGGCGTGCAGAGCCACACGGAGACGCTCTGGCGGCTGCTGGAACGCTACGGCGTCCCGGTCTTTATCTTCGTCAACAAAATGGACCTTGCCGGTGCCGACCGGGACCTGCGCCTGGCCGAGCTGCAAAGCCGTTTCGGCTCCGGCTGCATAGACGTCTCCGACCCGGCCTCGGCAGAGGAGCTTGCCCTGTGCAGCGAGGAGCTGCTTGAGACGGTAACTGAGGGCCGGGAGCCGACGGACGAACAGCTCTCGCGGGCCGTGGCACGACGTGAGCTCTTCCCCTGCTTCTTCGGCTCGGCGCTGAAGCTCGAGGGGGGTGGACGAGCTGCTCGACGCCCTGCCCCCGGCTCTCCCCTGCCCTGCCTGAGCGGGAAGACTTCGGGGCGAGGATATTCAAAATAACCCGCTCTGAGGACGGGCAGCGCCTCAGCTGGCTCAAAGTAACCGGCGGAGTGCTGCGCGTCAAGGCCGAGCTCGCCTCCCGGCCCGACGCCCGCCGTCCCTGGCGCGCCAAGGCCGATCAGCTCCGGCTCTACTCCGGCGCGAAATACAAACTGCTGGACTCCGCGCCGGCAGGCACGGTCTGCGCCGTCACGGGCCTGGCCGAGAGCCGCCCCGGCGAGGGCCTGGGCTTTGAGCCCGATGCCGAGGCCCCCGCGCTGGAGCCTGTGCTGAGCTATCGGGTGCTGCTGCCCGAGGGCTGCGACGCGCAGACGGCGCTCCGCCAGCTCCGGGAGCTGGAACAGGAGGACCCGGCCCTCCACGTCGTCTGGGACTCGCGCCTGGGCGAGGCGCACTTGCAGCTCATGGGCGAGGTGCAGCTCGAAATCATGCAGAGCCTCATAGAGCGGCGCTTCGGGCTCAAGGTCGGCTTCGACGAGGGCGGCATCCTCTACCGCGAGACGATCAGCGCCCGCGTCGAGGGCGTTGGCCACTTTGAACCGCTCAGGCACTACGCCGAGGTCCACCTGCTGCTTGAGCCCGGGCCGCGGGGCAGCGGCGTGCAGCTTTCAGCCGACTGCCGGGAGGATGAGCTGGCCGCGAACTGGCAGAGGCTCATACTGACGCACCTGGCCGAGAGATCTCACCTCGGCCCGCTCACCGGCGCGCCGCTTACGGACGTGAAGATAACCCTTCGCTCCGGGCGCGCGCACCCGAAGCACACGGAGGGCGGGGACTTCCGCCAGGCGACCTACCGCGCCGTGCGCCAGGGCCTGCGCTCGGCGGCGGCGAGAGGCGGCTGCGTCCTGCTGGAGCCCTGGTACGAGTTTACGCTCCGCCTGCCGCAGAAGGCCGTAGGCCGCGCGCTGGCCGACATGCCCCGGCTCTGCGCCGAGTTTGAGCCGCCTGAGACGGAGGCCGAGGGTACGGTCATCCGCGGGCGCGCGCCGGTCTCGGAACTGCGGGGCTACGCGCGCGAACTGGCCGCTTACACGCGCGGGCGCGGCACTCTCAGCTGCCTGCCCGCAGGCTACGCTCCCTGTCACAACGCCGAGGCCGTCATCGCTGCCTCGGGCTACGACGCGGACGCCGACACGGAGAACACGGCCGACTCCGTCTTTTGCAGCCACGGCGCGGGCGTGCTCGTCCGCTGGGACGAGGCCCCGGCGCGGATGCATCTGCCGAGCATATTTGCCCGCGAGGAGCGCATTTCCCGGGAAGAGCCGGAGCAGCGCGCCGCGCGCGCGGCGGACTACCGGGGCATGCTCGCAGCGGACAAGGAGCTCATGGCCATCTTCGAGCGCACCTACGGCCCCATCCGGCGCGACAGCGTCCAGGCCATGCGCCCGGTGCGCCGCCCGGAGCAGCCTTCCACCTCCCGCCGCGCGGCCAGGCCCGGCCCGCAGGGGCCGGAGCACCTGCTGGTGGACGGCTACAACGTCATCTTCGCCTGGGACAGCCTGCGCGAGATAGCCGAGGGCAATCTCGACGCCGCGCGCGGGCGGCTCATGGACATCCTCTGCAACTACGCTGGCTACCGCAAGATCGTACCCATCCTCGTCTTTGACGCCTACAAGGTCAAGGGCGCGGAGCGCGAGGTGGAAAAATACCACAACCTCTACGTCGTATACACCAAAGAGGCCGAGACGGCGGACATGTACATTGAAAAGACGACGCACGAGATCGCGAGGAAGTATCCCACGCGCGTCGTCACCTCGGACACGACGGAGCAGCTTATAATCCTCGGCGCGGGCGCAACGCGCGTCTCATCCCAGAACTTCGAGGAGGAGGTCCGCGCCGTCGAGGCCGAGATAAGGCAGTACCTGACGGAAAAGCAGGCCCCGTAATGCAAAAAATGCCGCCCGATGGGCGGCTTTTTGCGCTCGTTTCAGACCTCGTAGCCCTCGACGACACGGTTGAAGCTGCAATCCGGCGTGGGGAACTGGCCGGAGAGCGCCTCCTCGTGGAAGGCGTTCAGGCCCTCCACCATCGCCTTGCGGATGTGGGCGAACTGCTTGACGAAGCGGGGCGTGAAGTCGCCGTACATATCCAGCAGGTCGTGCGTAAGCAGCACCTGGCAATCGACGTACGGCCCCGCGCCTATGCCCAGGATGGGAACGCCCACGGCCTCGGTCACGGCCTTGGCGACGCCGCTCGGTACGCACTCAAGCACGATGGAGAAGACGCCCGCCGCCTCCAGCGCCTTCGCGTCCGCGATGAGCTTTGCCGCGCCCTCCGGCGTGCCGCCCTGCATCTTGAAGCCGCCGAAGCTGGAGGCCGACTGCGGCGTCAGGCCGATGTGGCCCATGACGGGGATGCCCACCTCTACCATGCGGCGGATGGTCTCTGCCATGGCCGCGCCGCCTTCCAGCTTGACGCAGTCGCAGTTCGTCTCCATGAGGATGCGGCAGGCGCTGCGTATGGCCTGCTCAGGACTTTCCTGATAGCTGCCGAAGGGCATGTCGCCCACGACGAAGGTGTCCGGCGCACCCTTAACGACGGGGCGGATGTGGTGTATCATGTCGTCGAGCGTGACGCCGACGGTGGTGTCGTAGCCCAACATTACCATGCCCAGCGAGTCGCCCACGAGCACGACCTCCGTCTCGCTCTCGTTTACGATGGAGGCCGTGGTGTAGTCGTAGGCCGTGACATAGGTAAACTTGCGCCCCTCCTGCTTGTATTTCTTGAAATCCGGTACTGTCATCTTTTTCTTTGACATGCTGTCGTCTCCTTTCCTCTTTGAGCTCTGCTCCGACTACAAGCATATACGCAAAAAGCGCTTTTGTATAGCTAATTTTTTGCCGCACAGCGGAACGGGAACAAAGGCAGCGGTTTTGCTGTCTTTAATACGGGCTTATAACGCTGACACATTGGAGGTGTTACGCTTGAAAAGACAAGCCGCTGCATTACTTATGGCGCTGGGGCTTTTGACCGCGCTGGCGGGCTGCGGGGCGCGGGAGGCGGAGGTCTCGGCTTCGCCGGAGCCGACGCCAACTGTCACGGCCGCGCCTGCGCCAAGCGCCTCGCCCGAGCCGCTGGAGACTCCCGAGCCTTTTGACGGCACCATCTTCGTCAGCTGCGAGCAAAGCGGGCTCGCCAACACCTACGAGGGATACATAGTGCTCAAGGCGGACGCCCTGCTGCCCACGGTCAGCATCGAGGGCCGCGACGAGGCCGCCAAGGCAATAACCGATGCCCTGCAAGGCGCGCTCGAAGCCACTGAGGAGAGCACGCGTGAGGCCTACAAGGCCGCCTGCGAAGCCTTCGACGCCCTGGACGAGGCCGGGCGCGAGACCTGGCTCGCCCACGGCTGGAGCAGCAGCGGGACGGTCACCCGGGGCGACGGCACTGTGCTCAGCCTACTCTGCCGGACCTATTCCTACTCCGGCGGCGCGCACGGCAGCTACGACTACTTCGGCCAGACCTTCAGCACCGTCACCGGCGAGGCCATCTCGCTCGACGAGCTTGCAACAGACCCCGCCGCCCTGCGCGAAGCGCTGACAGAAGCCATTCTGGCCGACGCAGGGGAGGACGAGGAGGAGCTTTTCGACATTGAGGGCTTCACCGAGCGCGTCTTCGACACCGACGCCTGGTATCTCACGGACGACGCACTCGTCATCTTCGCCCAGGTGGGCGAGGTGGCCGCGGGCGCGCGGGGCAGGGTCGATTTCGCCGTGCCCTATGAGGAGCTGGGCGGCCTTATCCGCGCCGAGTATCTGCCCGACGGCTCGCACAGCGGCGGCAGCGGCGGGCTCACCATCGACTTTGCCGACGAGGCCGACGAGAGCGAGCCGCTCGCCTCGGTCGTCGTCCTGCCCGCCTCAGAGGACGCGCAGTACCTTGTGAAATGCCGCGTCACTGCGGTGGCGGACATGGGCTCCATCTCCCTGCGCAGCTCGACCCTCGCCGCAGGCGACGCGCTGGTGCTCTACGATACAGGCGGAGAGTATTTCTGGATAAACCGCCTGCCCAAGGGCGAGTTCATCGACCTCAGCCTGGTCTTCTACGACACGCCGCACTACTGCCTCGTCCTCCAGGACGGCACGGCGCTCCAGATCGCCCAGAGCGGCGAGGATGGCTCCCTGCTGCTCTACGAGGCCGAAAGCTGAACCGGAAAAACGGGCCGCGCCCCCCGGGCGCGGCCTTTTTGCGCGCTTTGTCGAATTCCGCCTTGCGGGGCGGGCGCGGCTGGTATATAATTACCTTCGTATTGGCTATGCTTTCCTGTGACGCCAAATCTGACGGTACGGAGCTTATATATGGTATTTTCCAGCCTCATCTTCCTTTACGCCTTTTTGCCCCTCTCGCTCCTGGTGTACGTGCTGTGCAGGGGCAGGGAGGCAAAAAATATGTCCCTGCTGGTCTTTTCCCTCATTTTCTATGCCTGGGGCGAGCCGAAATACGTCCTGCTGCTCATGTTCATGTCCCTCTGCTCCTGGTTCTGCGCGCTGAGGGTAGAAAAGGCGGACTCGCAGGGGCGCAGGAAGCTCTGGGTCGCCGTCTCCTGCGCCATAGACATCGCGCTCATCGGCTTTTTCAAGTATGCGGGGCTCGTCTGCTCCGTCTTCGGGCAGGTGCCGGAGTTCGTCGCGAACATAGCTCTGCCCATAGGCATCTCCTTTTACACCTTCCAGCTGCTCACCTACGTCGTGGACGTCTACCGCGGCGATGCCGAGGCGCAGCCGAGCTATCTGAACGTCCTGCTCTACGCTTCGCTCTTCCACCAGTGCGTGGCGGGGCCTATAGTGCGCTACAAGACCATCGCGCACGAGCTCTTTGTCGAGCGAGACAGCCGGGACATCCTGCCCGGCATCAGCCGCTTCACCGTCGGACTGGCAAAAAAGACCCTGCTCGCCAACCCCTGCGGCGCGCTGGCTGATCAGCTGCTGCTGACGACGGACGCGGCCTCCAACGCCTCGCTCTTTTCGGAGAACCTCGCCTCGCTCTCGGGCCTCTCGGCCCTCGGCGCCTGGGTGGGCGTCGCGGCCTTCATGATGCAGATCTACCTCGACTTCTCCGCCTACTCCGACATGGCCATAGGCATGGGCCGGATGCTCGGACTGCACTACCTGGAAAACTTCGACTACCCCTACCTCTCCAAGACCGTAACGGAGTTCTGGCGGCGCTGGCACATCTCCCTCGGCACCTTCTTCCGCGACTATGTCTACATCCCCCTCGGCGGGCGTCAGTGCTCCAAGGCGCGCTCGGTGCTCAACCTCTTCGTCGTCTGGGCGCTCACCGGGCTCTGGCACGGGGCGCACTGGAATTTCGTCCTCTGGGGGCTCTATTTCTTCGTTTTCATCCTCATAGAGCGCCTTTTCCTCAAGCGGCTCTTTGAAAAGCTGCACATCCTGCCGCACATCTACCTGCTCTTCGTCGTGTTCGCGGGCTGGATACTCTTCCACTTCACGGACGTGCGTCTGGGCTGGACGGTATTCCTCGGCCTCTTCGGCGCGAACGGCAACGCGGGCACGGACTTCGTCTCCGTCACGCTGCTCCGCAACAACGTCTTCCTTCTCGCCGTCTCCGCCATCGCCTGCACGCCGCTCGTAAAGACTATGGCAAACGGCGCGGCAAGGCGGCTCCGGCGGAGCCGGGCCGGGACGAGGCTGCACGACTTTGCAGCCTACGTCCTCTTCCCCATTCTCCTGCTGCTGCTCTCCACGGCCTCGCTCGTGGGCGACAGCTACAACCCCTTCATCTACTTCCAGTTCTGAGGTGCGTGAATGAGCCGAGACGACAAGAACAAGTCACCCCGCGCAAAGCGGCGCGAGGATTTAAAGCGCAGGCGGCGCCTTGCCCTGCCCTTTTTCACCCTGCTCTTTGCGCTCGCCATAGTCGCCTTCATCATACCCCTGCGGCCCACGGAATCGGCCAGCGAGAAGCGCAAGCTCACAGAGTTCCCCGAGTTTTCCGTGGACACGCTGCTCTCGGGCGAGTACTTTGACGGCATCGGCCTGTGGTTTTCGGACACCTTCCCCTTCCGCGACTACTGGCTGGCTGCCTCCGCGCGCCTGGGCGAGCTGCACGGGCTGAACGACGTCGTCATTTACGGCGAAATAGGCGAGGCGGATGAGCTGCCCCCGGCGGACGTGACGCCCGCCGCCTCCGCGGAGCCGACGCCCACGCCCGAACCCACTCCGACCCCCGCTCCCACGCCTACGCCCACTCCCCCGCCGACGCCCGAGGTGGTGCTCACCTCCCCGCCGGAGGAGTCCGTCGAGCACTGGGGCGGCCTGGAGGTGGACGACGAAACGGAGGTCATCTACGGCAACGTCCTGCAAATCGGCGACGCCGCCTTCGCCTACTACGGCTTCTCGCAGTACGGCTCCGACAGGCACGTGAAGCTCGTGAACTCCTGCGCCGAGATGCTCGAACAATACGACGCGAAGCTCTACGACATCCTCATACCGACGAGCGTCGGCGTCGTCGTCTCCTCCGAATACATGGAGAAGCTCAAATGCACCGACCAGGGGCAGACCATCAGCTACATTTTCTCCCAGGAGAGCGACAAGGTGCAGAAGGTAAACGTCTTCAACACGCTCATTGAGCACAACGACGAGTACCTCTACTTCCGCACCGACCACCACTGGACGGCCCTGGGCGCCTACTACTCCTACGAGCAGTTCTGCGCCGTCGCGGGCTTCGAGCCCGTACCGCTGGAGGACTTCGAGGAGCTGGACATGGGGCCTTTCCTCGGCTCCTTCTACGGCAGCTGCTCACAGAGCTCCAAGCTGCGCGAGGACAACGTTCTCGCCTACGATCCGCCGGGCGACATCAGCATGACCATCACGAAGGACAACGGCAGCTCCTTCCCCTGGCCGGTGCTGACGGATATGTCCAAGTCGAGCATCTACTCGAAGTACATGACCTTCCTGGGCGGCGACCACCCGCTCGTCACCATCACGAACAACGACCTTCCGGACGGCCCCAACTGCGTTGTCATCAAGGACTCCTTCGGGAATCCCTTCGCGCCCTACCTGAGCCAGCACTACCACAACGTCTACGTCATCGACTACCGCAAGTACAGCGAGATGACCCTGAGCTATTTCGTACAGTACTACGACATAGACGACGTGCTGCTCACGGAGAGCCTGGCGATGGCCCAGGGCAGCGGGACGCTGGACCTGCTGGAATGGTTCTGCAAATAACTTGAAAGGAAGAAGAAGACATGTCCATTGAGAGAGGGCGCGCGTATTTCCGCCAGTTCGGCATGGAGGACCGCGTCATAGAGTTCACGGTCTCCAGCGCCACGGTGGAGCTTGCGGCCAAGGCCCTGGGCGTCGATGGCGCGCGGATAGCCAAGACCCTGTCCTTCAAAAAGCCGGAGGGCGGGGCGCTGCTCATCCTCGCCGCCGGCGACGCGAGGATAGACAACCACAAGTTCAAGGAGAAGTTCCACTTCAAGGCCAAGATGCTGACCGCGGACGAGGTGCTGGAGCTGGTCGGCCACCCGGTGGGCGGCGTCTGCCCCTTCGGCATCAACGAGGGCGTGGACGTCTACCTGGACGAGAGCCTGAAGCGCTTCGAGACCGTCTACCCCGCCGTCGGCAGCGGCGCCAGCGCCATCGAGCTCAACATGGACGAGCTCTGGAAATACTCCAACGCCCTGGAGTGGATAGACGTCTGCAAACTGCCCGAGTGATATAAAAACCGCCGCCCGGCCGGGCGGCGGTTTATTCATGCCTCGATATACAGCTCCTCCGTGCGTCTCTGCGCCTCCATGAGCAGCCGCGCCGCCTCCAGCGGCTCGCCTGCCTCCAGCTTCCTGAGCGCGTCCGTCATCGCGTTGAAAAGTATGTGGTACAGCCTCTCAAAATCCGGCATCTCTCCTGCCTCCCGAACATGTTTTGACGTCTGATTGACGTCATAACTGCATATTAACACAATTCACACATAAAATGAACATAAATTGTGTGTAATATGAGGTTATTTTATGGCAATCAAGAGTTTGACGATAAGAATAGACGACACGCTGCTTGACAAGCTCCACGTCGTCGCCGATTATGAGGGCCGCTCCGCCAACAGCCAGGTGCTCATCCTCATCCGCAACTGCGTCAGGGAGTATGAGAAGGAAAACGGGGAGATCGAGACCAAGCGCTGAGCCGGGCGGCGCCATACAAAAAACGAAAAGCGCTTCGCATGCCTTGCGGCAGGCGAAGCGCTCTTTTTACTGGCTGAAGGCCGGCCAGAACTTGATAAGGGCCCAGCCCAGGAGCGTCATCTCCGCTATTATTATGGCGGAGAGCACGATGCCCCGTTTTGCCAGGAAGGAGGGCTTGAGCCCGTAACCCACGGGAATGGCCCGTATCGAGGTCGGCATGGTGAAGGACAGGTTGATGCCTATCGCCGTTATATACAGCAGCGGCGTGGCGTTTGTCCCAAGGGCGGACGCGATGGACATGGTGATGGGCAGGCACATCGAGGCTGTCGCCCCGTTGCTGGTGAGGTCGCTCATGGCAAGCGTGAAGGTCACTATGACAAACACCAAACCCGCTGTCCCGCTTATCCCCGCCCCGCCTATGAGGGTACCTATCGCCACGTCGGCGCCCGTTCCGGTCAGCAGCTTGCCCAGAGAGAGCGCGCCGCCGAACATGTACAGCAGGCCCCAGTCCACACCGCGCTCCACCGTCTTCCAGTTTACTATGCGGCGGCTCGATTTACCCGGTATAAGGAACAGGATTATGGCACAGGCGGCGAACGCATAAGCTGGCGCCAGGCCCGGCAGCAGCTCCGCATACAGGCTCCTTGTGAAAGCCAGGATTATTGCCGTCAGGAACACCAGGAAGCACAGCCCCTCGTCCCTCGTCATGCGCCCCATACCGGCCCGCACGCTCGCCAGATATTCCCGCGAGCCGGCAAGCTGCATGTTCTTGGGGCTTATGGCAAACACATAGAGCGTACAGGTGACGAGAAGCGTCAGCATTATGGGCGCAAAGCGTATCACCCAGTCCACATACATGTATTCCCGCCCCGAGACCTGTTCAAGGTACTCTATTACCACCAGGTTCGAGGCGCTGCCTATGGGCGTGGCCATCCCTCCAAGGCCCGCCCCCCAGGCTACGGACATGACCACCATACTGCCGGCCTTGCTGTTTGCTATGTCGCCCTCGCCGACGTATTTCAGCATCGACATGGCTATGGGCGAGATGGTCGCGGCTACGACCAGATTCGGCAGTATGGCGGACAGCGCCGTTGACAGCAGGAACCAGAACATGACCTGCGCCCGCACCGATGTGCCGACCAGATTCAAAAACGCCGTGGCTATACGCTTGTTCAGCCCTGTAGATTCCCAGGAGGCCGTGATTATCATCCCGGACAGCACCAGTATGATGGAGTCCGACGCATACTGGGAGATTATATCCGACATCGGGATCATCGGGAACAGGGCGTTGAGCGCAATGGGCAAAAGCCCGATCACCGGGTAGTCCACCGGCGGCAGCAGCCACCAGCAGACCATCCAGAGCAGCGTGCCGATCGCGCAGCGCATCTCATGCGTAAACACCTCTCCCGGCAGCAGCAAAAGCGCAAGGGCAAACGCAAAAGGGCCCAAAATACAGCTCAGTATTCCCTTGTATACCCCTTTTTTCATTCAGGAGACCTCTCACTTCGGAAATTGGGCCTCGGCTCTCCAAGGCGCGCGCCGCCCGGCCTCATACCAGACCTATCGCGGGCCAGAACAGCAGCAGCGTCAGCAGCAGGCAGACGCAGGCAATGAAGTTTATCATGACCGCGCTGAGGAACTGCTGCTTCACGGTGAAGCGCTCCATGGCGTAGAACAGGACGTTCGACTGGCTGTTGAAACAGAAGAAGTTCGCGCCGACGGCCACGCACATGGTGGTGATTATACCGACGGTATACGCATCAAAGCCCAGCGCCTCTGCAATGGCCATGCCAATGGGGACGAATATCGCGACCATGGCGTTCATGCCGGCAAAAACGATGTGGATAAATACGACAAGCACTATCCAAAACGCCAGGAACACGGTAAAGCTCATGTTGGAAATGAAAGCGGAGTTGAGTATCAGCTTGTCGGCCAGCCACTGGAAGCCGCCGCCGTTCTCGACCAGGGTGGACATGCCCAAAACGAGACCCATCCACACCATCGAGGCCCAGGGGATACGCCTCAGGATATCTCCGGCCTTCTTGTCCACGAAGGGCGGTATGAGCACCAGGACGACGGTGAGCATCGGCACTATATTCGCATTCATGCCGGTGAGGTCGCCCGTAGCCCAGAGCAGGACGGTCAGCACAAAGCAGAACAGCGTCCACTTCTCCTTGGCGCGCATGGGGCCCATCTCCTTGAGGGCCTCTTTTGCAAAGCTGACATCCAGCTTTTTGGCCTTTTCCTTGTCCACCGGCGGGTAGAGCTTATAGGTGACGAGGGGTATGCACGCTATTGTCAGCAGCGAGGGGATAAACGCCGCCAGGAACCACGAGGTCCAGGACAGGGTCTTGCCAGTCGCCTCCAGGACCAGGTTAAGGCCGATGACATTGGCGCCCGTAGCGGTCATGAACAGCATGGTCGTGGTCGAGTTGGCGAACATGCAGGCCAGGGGCATGCTCTCGCCGCCGCGCTCGCCTTTTTTCGCGCCCAGAGCGTCGCAGAGGTTGTCCACTATCGGGGCAAAGGTGGAGCTGCGCGCGCCCGCCGAGGGGATGAACGCCGACGACACCGTTGTAGTGAGGCACAGCGCGTAAGAGGCGGTCAGGTAATTGCTGCCCAGCTTGCTGATGACGTAGTAAGCCATGCGCTTGCCGAGTCCCGAGTCAACCATGACGAGGCCCAGCACGGACGCATACACCACGAGCCACCACCCGGCGTTGCCGAAGCCGCTGAACTGGGCGCCCGCACCGAAGCCGAAAAAGGTGACCAGGACCACCGAGGCCAGACTGCTGGTCAGCCATTCGGGTATCGGCTTGACTATCCACATCGCGATACACCAAAGGAATATTATAAGTGTGACTTTGCCGTTGGCCTCAAGGCCTTCAAACGGCACGAGCGAAAGCAGAAATGCCGCGAGAGTTATTATTGCAGTCTCAAGCAGCCACTTCCACCTTTGGAATGTACTGTCATTTGCCTTGCTGTTCAAATCTCTCTCCTCCTCCGTTTAGTCCGGGCGGACGGCGGGCTCAAGTGTCCGCAGTATTCCCCCCAGCTTCTCATCTTCCTCCCTAACAAGTTCCACGACCTGACCCGGCGTATAAGCTATTCTCACCCCCGCTTCGCTTAATCTGGCGATCTTCGACTTCGCCGTTCCCGTGTTACCCGATACTATTGCGCCCGCGTGGCCCATGTTCTTTCCTTCCGGAGCCTGAGTTCCGGCAATAAGGGACACTATGGGTTTCGGATATCCGGTCCTGGTGATGTACTCTGCCGCCGCTTCTTCGCTTCCGCCTCCAATCTCACCGATCATCACGATGAGCTTTGTGTCTTCATCTTCTCTGAACAGTTCAAGCGCCTCGGTGTGGTTCATGCCGATTATCGGGTCTCCGCCTATCCCTATGCACGTCGAAAGGCCGTATCCGGCGTATGTAAGATTCGACGAATTCTCATGCGTGAGCGTGCCGCTCCTGGATATGAGCCCGATATGGCCCCGGCCGTAGATATTGCCGGGCATTATGCCGACTATCCCCTTTCCGGGCGAAATTACGCCGATGGTGTTGGGGCCCACTACTTTCAGCCCTTTCTTCCGCGCAGCTGTAATGACGTCCAGCGTATCCTGCACCGGAGTCCACTCCGCCAGCAGAACGATGAGCTCTATCCCGGCCTCTACGGCCTCCAGCCCCGCCTCCCTTATGTGCCCGGCGGGCGTGAGAATGAGCGTGGCGTTTATCTCCGGGTGCTCGGCAACGGCTTCCGCAACGGTGTTGTAGACAGGCAGGCCTTCGACCTTCTGTCCGCCCTTACCGGGCGTCACGCCGCCCACCAGGTGGCCTCCGTAGTTGAGTATCCGCTTGGCATGCACCCTGCCGCCATTGCCGGTTATGCCCTGTATTATCAGGTAAGTATTCTCATTGACAAGCACGCTCATCTTCTTTCCTCCAGCTCGCTCACCATCAGTTTGACCAGGTCGTCGGTCGTTCCGAATCCGACATACGGCACGCCGTGTTCCTCAAGTATCTTCCAGCCGGCTTCCTGGTCGTTTCCGCGCACCTTGACGACAACGGGGATATCGCGGTCCCCCAGCTCCTCCAGGCCCTCAAGTATCCACGACACCATCTCAGGTGTGGTATACATGCCGCCAAAGCCGTTGATGATTATGCCTCGCAACGCCTTGTTCTGGAGCAGCAGCCGCACCGACAGCCTGACACATTCGGCGTTCATCCTAGAACCCAGGTCCGTGAAGTCGTAGGGGTCAAGTCCAAAGTAACGGACTGTGTCCAGGGTGGTCATGCCGAGGCCCGCGCCGCTTACGACCAGGCCTATGGTCCCGCCGCTGTCCACCTCCACGTAGGATATGCCCGCGTCCCTGACTGCGTTGACAAGCGGGTCCTCGTCCTTCTCACGCGGGATAAGGGTGAAGTCGCCGTGCCTGTACAGGGCGCTGCCGTCTATTACAACTTTTGAATCCGCCGCCGTCAGGCTTCCGTCAGACAGCTCCGCAAGCGGATTTATCTCCGCGGTCGTGGCGTCGCACTTCCTGTAGAGCTCATACAGCTTTTCGGCTATCTCTGCGATCGCCGCCGCAGTCTTCTCCGAAACGCCCATGCCGGCGATGGATGCGGCCAGCTCTTTCCGGCACACTCCGTCCGTTACGTCCAGCCTGAGCAACCTTTCCGGGGCCTCCCGGGCTATCTGCTCTATGTCCATGCCCCCGTCGGCGGAGTAGAGCAGCACCCGCTGCCTTTTCACGCTGTCCAGGGTTATGCTCAGATAGTGCTCATGGGCTATGTCCAGCACCGGGACGGCCAGGACTCCCGCCGCGGCGCTGCCGCCTATCGTCATACCCAGCAGGCGCTTGACTGCGGAATCCAGTTCTTCCCTGGTGTTGACCTTGACTATGCCCCCCGCTTTGCCGCGCTTTCCTGAAAGCACCTGCACCTTCAGTACACAGGGCGGAGCAGCCTGCGCAGCGTCTTCCTCCCTGAGAATAAGTATGCCGGCATCTGTCGGGATGCCAAAGTCTCTAAACAGTCTCTTCCCTTCAGCCTCATATAGGTCCATCAATCAATACCTCGCTCATAACCCGCCCTGAGGGCCGCCACATTCTGTTCATAAGCCTTCGAAGGAAGCTCCGAAGCTATTGCCTGCTCCAGGGAGCTGAACTTCACGTCTCCCAATTTGGCGGCCATAAAGCCCATCATCACCACGTTGAGCATGAAGGGCCGGAACTGATGCTCCGCTATGTAGGCCGCGTCTATGGCGTACACTTTCTGGGGCAGGTCTGCATAGACCTCCTCGCCTATGAAAGTGGAGTCCACGAAAACCATGGCATCTTCCTTGGCCTTGGGCAGGTACTTTTTCAGCGCCAGCTCGTTAAACGCCACGAGCACATCCGCCTTTTCAACCTCGATGTAGTCTATGGGCTCGTCAGACACTATCAGGCTGGACTGGCTGGCTCCGCCCCGCGCCTGAGCGCCGTAGCTCTGAGTCTGGGCGATCTCATAACCCTCGCTGATACCGTATGCGTTCGCCAGGAGCACAGACAGCATTATCACGCCCTGCCCGCCCGAGCCGGTGATTATAATATCCTTGCGCATCGTCAATCCTCCGTTTTATCCTGAACGTCGATGCAGAGGTCCGGGCAGAGCCTTTCACACATCCTGCACCCTATGCACTTTTCCGCATCAGCCACGCAGGGCACGCGATACCCGCTCGCGCTCCGCTCCTCGCTCATGGCCAGAACCTTTTTCGGGCAAAAGTGGACGCAAATACCGCAGCCCTTGCACCATTTCTTGTCTATGACTATTGTCATTTTGCGCTCCTTTCCCCCATTATCCGGTCCATATTGTCCAGGAATGTCGGCTTGGAGACGTTTATGAACGTACCCAGCCGGCCGGTAGTGTTCATGATATCCGGGGTCTCGCCCGGTTTGAGGGGAGTGTAGGTCTTTTTGAACATATCCATGATCTCATAGCCCGAGTCCGTGCCGAACATGTTCCTGCCCGCGCCGGTGGGACACTGGCTCACGATCTCGACCACCGAGAAACCTTTGTGCTGCATCGCCTCGACCATGGCCTTCTCTATCTGGACGGGATGCGCTGTCGTCCACCTGGCAAAGTATGTCGTTCCCGCCGCTATGGCAAGCCGCCCGACGTCAAACGGCTCCTCCTCGTTTCCGTAGGGAGAGGTCTTGGTCTTGCCGTCCAGAGGTGTGGTGGGGGCCTTCTGCGCGCCCGTCATGCCGTATACAAAATTGGTCAGCTGGACGCAGGTGATGTCGATGTTTCTCCGGGCCGCGTGAATGAGGTGGTTTCCTCCGATGCCCACGTTTTCGCCGTCGCCGGTGAAAGCGACGACCAGTTTGTCGGGCCTGGCTATTTTCACGCCCTCGGCAAATGCGATGGAGCGGCCGTGCAGGCACTTGAACACATCAACGTCCAAATTCATGCCCATCCAGGCGCCGCAGCCGCCGCCGGAGATTATGCCGATGTCCCCCTTCTGCACGTTCATCGTGTTCAGGGCCCGTATAAATGCGTTGAGGAATATTCCATAGCCGCAGCCGGGGCAAAAGATCTCAGGCAGGGTATACTCCCTTATATACTTCTTGAACAGTTCTTTCATTTGCCCAGCACCTCCCTTACCTTGTCGCACAGCTGCTCCGGCGTGAACAGGGCACCTCCGAGTATGGATGCGGAGCTTACCTTGTCTATGCCCGCCAGGCGCTGGATCTCCCGGACATACTTGCCTATGTTCATCTCCGGCACCACGATATGCTCCGCTTTGGAGCAGAAGCTGTTTATCTGCTTCTCCGGCACGGGCCAGATGGTGTTCAGCTTCATGCAGCCGGCCTTTATACCCTCTTTCCTGAGCTTCTCAACCGCGGATATTGCGGGCCTGAAAACGCTGCCGTAGCAAATTATGCCGACTTCCATGTCGTCCTCGTAATACGTTCTCACGTCGCTGATGGCATCAGCGTTTTCGGTTATTTTCATGTTCAGCCTGCGGACGAACGCGGCGCTCTCCTCAACGTTGCCGCCGACGCTCTTGCCCCTGTAATCGTGGCAGGTGATGTCCCACGCGGCGTTGCTGCCCTCGAAAAAGCTGACATGCGGCGGGACAAGGTCCTCTCCCGGCTTGAGCCAGTATTCCACGGGGCCGTTCACCTTGTTGTCAAAGACCTCTACCTCTTCAGGTATCACCAGCTTCTCTCGCAGGTGACCTATTATCGCGTCGCTCAGAATGACTACGGGCGTCATGTACTTGTCCGCCAGTTCAAAAGCCTTGATGGTAAAGTCGAACGACTCCTGTACCGAGGAGGGGCAGATGGCTATGAGCTCGTAGTCGCCCTGCGAGCCGTAACGCGCCTGGTATACGTCCATCTGAGACGGCATTGTAGCCTGTCCTCCGGCCGGGCCGCCGCGCATCAGGTACGCTATCACAACCGGCCTCTCAATGCAGGCCGCGGCGCCGAGGCCCTCGGTCATCAGGCAGAAGCCCGGCCCTGAGGTCGCAGTCATGGCCCGGTCCCCGGCAAGGCTGGCGCCTATACATGCGCAGATGGAGCCCAGTTCGTCCTCCATCTGTATATAGTACCCGCCCTCTTCCGGAAGCCTCAGCGCGGCGTGCTCGGCGATCTCCGTCGCCGGGGTGATGGGATACCCGGCAAAGAATTTGCAGTTTGCTGCTATCGCGCCCTCCATCATGGCCACGTTGCCCTGGACTATGGACATCCCGGCATTCTTAAGTTTTTTTCGCAATTGGCACACTCCCTTCCGTCTGCTCAAAGCCCGTTCACTATGTTCTCTGGCCGGCCGCCCTCCAGCACCTTAAGCGCGTTAAGGCAGGAGAAGCGGAAAAGCTCCCTCATGAGCTCGACCGTGGAAGACCCGAGGTGAGGAGTAATGATCAGGTTCACACCCTCAAGATGCAATATGGGCGCATCTGCCGGGAGCGGCTCCGGATAGACCACGTCAAGCGCCGCGCCCCATATCTCGTGGTTTTTGAGAGCCTCAACAAGCGCGTCCTGGTCTACGCACTGTCCCCTCGCGTCATTGATAAATATCGCCGTGTCCTTCATAAGCTTAAACTCGGCCTCGCCTATCATGTGATAGGTGCTCTTGTTGAGAGGCACAAGCAGGAACACCACGTCCGCCGTCCTGAGCAGGGTCTCGAAATCGACGTATTCAACGCCGAGCTCCTTTTCAAGCTCCTCAGGCATCCGCACGACATCATAATAGATGCCTTTCATTCCCATGCCGCGGGCCCTTTTTCAGGACCGCCCTGCCGATGCCGCCCGCGCCAATAACGCCCGCGGTCTTGCCGTACAGCATGTGCGTGTCGTGCCTGTAGGTCCAGTTGTGCCACTCCCCCTTCATCGTCAGCTCGGAGAGCTGGACGATGCGCCTGGAGAGAGCAAGCATCATGCCGATATCATACTCTGCCACACATTCCGAGGAGCCGTCGCGGCAGTTGCAGACGTAGATGCCCTTTTCGCGCGCATACTCCACGTCGTAGCTGTCAAAGCCTATACCCACGGACTGGATGAGCTTCAGGTTGGGCGCCTGGTCTATTATTTCCCGGGTCACCTTTCCGCCGTGGCAGAGCAGGCACTCCACATCCTTCAGGTCGCCCTTCCTGCCCCAGCTGGGAGCGTAGAAGCAGAGGTCGATCTCAGGCTTGGCACATTCGGCAAATATTTTCTCGATATGCTCCGGCCTTTTGTCAAAATACATGACTTTGTTGCTTATCATGACATCACCGCCTAAATATTTATCTGCGTAAATTGTACTTCCTCTCCCTGACGCGTACAATCAACCACAATTTTCGTACCGGCAAACAAATAGTTTATAACCGCCCCTGCACACAGACAGACCGACGCCGCTGCAAAAGCAGCGGCGTCGGTCTTGCCGTGGAGATCCGGCTTCCCGAAACAGCCGGTCGGCACGTAATTATGTGCTTCTGCCTGCTCTCAGTGCTGCGAATTTCTTGCTCAACGCCTGGATGAGATGCTGCTCAAGGCGTCCTATATAGGCATCTTTTCTGAAAAGTGCAGATATCCCCGCCGATGCCGAACCGCCTCTGATGCCGTGTATTTCAATAGGTCCACCAGGGTTTATCGTCTCCAGCGCAATTTCGGAGTTAATATCTATGCCCTGTCCCGCCGCGGCCATACGCAATGTGCTGCCTCGGCTGAAACACTCTATTATATTGGACGGTATGACTCCCGCAGATGCAAACAACCCGTCAATGACATCCCTGAAAGGGTCTCCAACCGGCGGGGCCAGGATGGGCATGTCCGCTATCTCCCTCACGTCTATATCCCTCGCCGCGTGGTCCGGGCAGACCTTGTCAAAGCAGCCGCTCTTTGCTACAATGAATACATCAGCCCTGTGCAGTTCAACCGAGTAGCAATCCGGGTCCTGCCCAGCCTGCGGGAGTATACAGACGTCTACGGCCCTGCCTGAGAGCAGCTGCTTCAGCTTTTCCCCGTTGCCCTCTATCACTTCGGCTTCGATATCTATCGAGTCGCCGTGCAGGACCTCGTTCCAGACGGGCGCAAGGTATGTAAACAGCATTTCCGACATCCCTATTCGCAGCTTTTCCCCGCCTCTCCTGCGATATTTCCTCTATCTGACGCTCCATCTTCTCATAGGTTGAAACTATCCTTTTCGCCGCCCGCACATACTTTTCTCCAGCGTATGTCAGCTCCAGAGCCTGGTTTCCACGCTTGAACAGTTTGACGCCGAGCGAGTTTTCTGTCTTTGAAATGAAGTTGCTGAGCGCCGGCTGCGAAATATATAGCTGCTGCGCCGCTGCAGTTATGCTGCCGCACTCAGCTACCGTCAGAATATATTTGAGCTGCCTGTACTCCACGCCTCTACCCCCCTGTCTTGCGATTCACGGTTGCACTGTTTCCATAGTCATTTCCATAATTAAACTTATATATGTGCCATGCAAATATTGATGTTAACTTGACCATTTTAATCAATATACACTAAAGCCGCCCGGATGTAAAGCCAAACAATATATACAATTTGACCATCAAGACCCATGCCTGCTCGGCAACAGGAGGAACCGGATTTTGAATCTCAACTACATGCAATACTTTGTCTGCGCTGTGGACCGCGCCTCTCTCTCGGCGGCCGCCGAGGACCTGTTCATAACCCCGCAGGGGCTGAGCCAGGCTTTGCAGCGGCTGGAAAATGAGTACAACACAAAACTGTTTTACCGCGACGGCAACGCTATACGTCCCACCAAGGCCGGAGAAAAGGTCTACGACGTGTTTTGCCGGATAATCGCCCTTAACGACGACATCAAGGAGGACCTTGAAGTCCAGGGCTTCTCCAATTCCGCCGACAGCAAGGACACTCTTACGGTTTTTTCCCCGCCCATTCTGACCTCCACGGTGCTTACCAACGTCGTACCGGTTTTTTGCAAACGCAATCCCAGGGTGCGGCTGAGGATAATCGAGATACCTTCCCGTGATTTGCACAACGCCATGGACGACCCCAAGAACATGATATGCCTTTTCGGAACCACTCCGGCCAATGTGGACGCATTTTCAAGGCGCTTTCCTGAGCTGCCTGAGCGGCATCCGCTCTATCGCACCAAAATACTTGCCTGCGTTCCAAAGCGCTCCCCCTTATCCGTCAAAAGCGAGATAACCGGGCTGGATTTTGCAGACCGGGACGTCGTGCTCTGCCGGAACGAGGAATTCTTTCTTCGCGCTCTCTATCCCAAATACAGCATGTCTCAGGTCGTCATGCGCTCCCAAAACAAGGCTCTGTGCTTTGCCGTCATCGCAGAAAACAGCAATACGGTAGGTTTCTCAAACTCCGCAGAACTGTATTACTGCAACCACAAGTCGCTGACATATATTCCAATAACGCCCACCATTGAAGTAGTATACGGTTATCTCACAAGCAGCGAAGGCATAAAAAATCCTACGATAGTCAACTTCAAAAAGCTGGTCGAAGCCGAGTTTGCAAAAATACGGCAGTATGACCCGCTCGCCTAGGATGAAAAAAAGCCCCCGTCCTGTTTCCGCAGGACGGGGGCTTATGGTTTATTTCATTATCGCCTTGTTGAAGTTCTTCTTGCCTCTCTTGAGGACGACGCCGGCTTTCAGGTCGGCTTCGGTGAAGGCCTTGGCTATATCGTCTACCTTCTCGTCGTTTGCCGTCACGCCGCCCTGCTGGACGTTGCGGCGGGCATCGCTCTTCGAGCTGCACAGGCCCGTCTTTACCAGCAGCGTCAGGATATCTACCGCGCCGTCGGTGAGGTCCTCGGCGCTTATCTCCGTCTCAGGCATGTGCTCCGTGCCGCCACCGCCGAAAATGGCGCGCGCGCCGGTCTTCGCCTTCTGCGCCTCCTCCTCGCCGTGGACCAGGGCCGTCAGCTCCGTGGCAAGTATCTCCTTCGCCTCGTTCAGCTGCGCGTCCTTCCACTTCGACATCTCGTCTATCTGCTCCAGAGGCAGGAAGGTCATCTTGCGCAGGCAGTTGATGACGTCCGCGTCGTCGATATTCCGCCAGTACTGGTAGAACTCAAAGGGGCTGGTCTTGTTCGGGTCGAGCCACACCGCGCCGGACTGCGTCTTGCCCATCTTCTTGCCCTCGCTCGTCAGCAGCAGCGTGATGGTCATGCCGTAGGCGTTCTTGCCCAGCTTGCGCCTTATGAGCTCCGTGCCGCCCAGGATGTTCGACCACTGGTCGTCGCCGCCGCACTGCATGACGCAGTTGTACTCCTTGAACATGTGGTAGAAGTCGTAGGACTGCATTATCATGTAGTTGAACTCCAGGAAGGAGAGACCCTTCTCCATGCGCTGCTTGTAGCACTCGGCGCGCAGCATGTTGTTCACGGAGAAGTGCGCGCCCACGTCGCGCAGCAGCTCGATATAGTTGAGACCGAGCAGCCAGTCGGCGTTGTCCAGCATGAGGGCCTTGCCCTCGGAGAAGTCTATGAACTTCGCCATCTGGACCTTGAACTTGGCGGCGTTCTCCTGTATCTTCTCCTGCGTCAGCATCTGGCGCATGTCGGTACGGCCCGAGGGGTCTCCGACCATGGTCGTGCCGCCGCCCAGCAGGGCTATGGGCCTGTTGCCCGCGAGCTGGAGCCGGCGCATGAGGTTAAGGGCCATGAAGTGGCCGATGTGGAGAGAATCCGCCGTCGCGTCAAAGCCTATATAGAACGTAGCCTTGCCCGCATTTATGAGCTCCCGTATCTCCTCCTCATCCGTCACCTGCGCGATCAGCCCGCGCGCCCTGAGTTCCTCGTAAATCTGCATCGATCTTTCCCCTTCATATTTCAATTTTTGCCTTTAGATTATTTGCCTATTATCTCCGCCGCCTTGTCGGCGCACCACTCGCAGAAACCATAACATACGCTGTGGTCATCATCGCTCATGGCCAGCAGATCTTCGCAGCGGATGGCGCCGAACTTCTCTTTGAATTCAGCGGCAAGCTGCTTCGTCGCCATGGCGACCCTGCCGCCCGGCTTGCCCATGCCGTCCGCGCCGACGGTCATGCCTATGGCCAGCACCGCGCCGCAATAGGCGCCGCAGGCCTCGCCGCAGCGCAGGCCGCCGCCCATGCCGGTGCTCAGGGCCTTCGAGGTCTTCTCATCCAGACCCGTCAGCTCATCCAGCGCCACAACGACGCTCTGCGCACAGTTGAGGGTATCCTTCAGCTCTTTTGCCTTCTCGCCGTAGGTCATTTCTATATTCCCCCTTTGTATTCGCTCGCCGCGTCGAGCTGCTCTGCAGCACTCGCCAGCGTCGTGTCCGTTATGTTCGCCCCGCCGTGGAGCCGAGCCAACTCGCGGATGCGGCCCTCGCGCTCCAGCGGTGTGACCTTGGTATACGTCCTGCCGTCCCGCTCCGTCTTCTCAATGCGGAAGTGCGTATCGGCCATGGCGGCTATCTGGGGCAGGTGCGTCACGCAAATGACCTGCTTCTTTTTCGAGAGCCGCGCCAGCTTCTCGGCCACGCGCTGGGCCGCGACGCCGGAAACGCCCTCGTCTATCTCGTCGAACACCATTGCGGGCGTACCGTCCCGCTCCGAGAGCACGTCCTTCATCACAAGCATGATGCGCGCAAGCTCGCCTCCGGAGGCTATCTTCGATATCCGCCCCGGCGCCTCGCCCGCGTTAGCGGACATGAGGAAGCGCACCTCGTCCATGCCAGTGGCGTCAAAGCCAGGCTCGCCCTCCAGGGGGACTATCTCCGTCTCAAAGCGCACGGAGGGCATGGAAAGCTCCCTCAGGCCCTGCTCTACGCGCTGCCTGAGCTCTTCACCCGCGGCGCGGCGGAGCTGCGAGAGCTCTTTTGCGGAATTATACGCCGCTTTCTTCCTTTTTGCAAGCTCGGCTTCGAGTTCGCGGCGCTTTTCTTCGGAGCCGTCCAGCTCCTCCAGGCCCCTCTGCGCAGCCTCCAGCAGCGCAGCGAGGCCGGCCTCGTCTGCGCCGTATTTTTTCTCCAGCCGCCGGAGCTGACTGAGGCGCGTCTCCAGCGCGTCGTACTCGCCGGGGGAAAAGTCCAGGCTCTCCCTGAAATCACGCAGGCGCTCCGCCGCGTCCTCTATAGAGGCGCGGGCGCTCTCTATTTCAGCCAGAGCCTCGTCCAGCTCCGGAGCCAGGGACGCCGCGCGCTCCGTCCAACCGGAGGCGTTTCCCGCCTGCTCCGCCGCGCTGTCCTCCCCGCCGTAGAGCGCCTCATAGGCCGCGTCCAGGGCCTCGGTCAGCTTTTCGGAGTTGCGCAGGAGCTCGCGCCGGGCCAGCAGCTGCTCCTCCTCGCCCGGGCGGATGTTCGCCGCCGCCAGTTCGTCGGCGGTCATGCGGTATTCGCGCTCCCGCCGCTCGCGTTCGGCCTCCGTCATCTCCAGCTTCCTGAGCGCCGAAAGGGCCTGCCTGTATTCCTCGTACAGCCTGCCCTGCCGCTCCAGCTGCGGCGCGAGCCCCGCAAAGCCGTCCAGGTAATCGCGGTGCCGCGTCTCGTCCATCAGCTGGCGGCCGTCGTTCTGGCCGTGGATATCCAGCAGCAGCGCGCCAAGCTGCCGCAGCTCGGCCGCAGTGACGTTCTCCCCGTTCACGAGCGCCGAGCTCTTGCCCTCGGCGCTTATGCGGCGGCGGATGACTATGCGCTCGCCCTCGCCGGTGTCCGGGTCGTACTGCCCCACGGGTTCGAGGTCGTGCTCCACCAGCCAGCGCGCGGCGCGCTCGTCGTCAAAGACGGCGGAGACGGCCGCGTTCTGCGCGCCGGTTCGCACGAGCTCCCGGCTAGCCCTCGCGCCGAGGATGGCCTCAAGCGAGTCTATGACTATGCTCTTGCCCGCGCCCGTCTCGCCAGTCAGGACGTTAAGCCCCGGCCCCGGCTCTATGTCCGCCCGCTCTATGACTGCGATATTCTCAATGTGGAGCTCCGTCAGCATCCCGCTCTTGCCTCTTTCCCTCTCAGAACAGCTTTCTTATCTCCTCGCAGAACTGCTCCGCGCTCTTCACGTCGCGCATGGCTAGGAACACCGTGTCGTCCCCGGCGACGGTGCCGACGAGCGAGGGCAGCTCCATGCCGTCCATGGCGGAGCTGGCCGCCGAGGCTAGGCCCGGGAGGGTCTTGAGCACGATGAGGTTCATGGCCGTGTCGCAGGACACGACGCCCTCTTTAAATATCTTGCGCAGTTTCTCATTGTGACTGGCGGCCTCGTCCTGCGCGGGCTGGGCGTAGCGGTAGCGCCCGCTGGGCGAGAGCTCTTTCACCAGGCGCAGCTCCTTGATGTCGCGGGAGAGCGTGGCCTGCGTACTTTTCACCCCGAGCTCGGAGAGCGCCTGCATTAGCTGGTTTTGCGTCTCAATGTCCTTGGCCGCTATTATCTCCAGTATGATGTTCTGCCTTGCTCTTTTCATTCCAAACCCTCCTATTTTCCGGTCATGCTGGCCCCTGGGGGGCTATCAGGCTCTTGTAAGTTTGCTGAGCGCGGTGTCGTAAAAACTTCTGACCTCCATATCGGCCATTATCAGCGTGTTGCCCGACCAGCGCGCGCGCACCTCATCGCCGCTGCCGAGGACAAGCCCCTCCGATCCATCCACCGAGAGCACGGCGCGGCGGCCGCGCAGGCGCTCAGGGATGACCGTGACCGTCCGCTCCGGCGAGAGCACGAAGGATTTTGCCGCCATGATATGGGCGCAGATGGGCGTGACGATGATATTGGCCGCCTCCGGCTCCACGATGGGGCCGCCGGCGGACATGGAATAGGCCGTAGAACCGGTGGGCGTCGCGATGATGACGCCGTCGCCGGCGAAATCCGTTATCTCCGTATCGTCCGCGCGGACGGTGAGGCCGATGCAGTTGACGTCGCTCTTCACCACGGCGTCGTTCAGGGCGCAGTCGCGGACTACCTCGCCGTCGGCGCGGTGGAGCTCGATGTCGAGCATCATGCGCAGGCTCTGCCGGTAGCCGCCCGCAGCGGCACGGCGGACGAGCTCTATGTCCTCCGCTCCAGCCTGCCATGAAGCCTTGGTGCCGACGTTGACTGCGCAGCAGGGGTGACTCCTGCCATGCCCCGAAGGGTCTGCCCTCGGCCGAACATCGAGGGAAGGGTTACCGTTCCCCCGGCCCCAGGAAGGAGTATTTATGAGCTCC
>ENA-OQCL01000217-OQCL01000217.1-human-gut-metagenome-genome-assembly--contig:-NODE-217-length-30843-cov-5.889764_pt1 | contig 30843 bp, 27 predicted proteins | sample MGYA00242502_ERZ504586 | MGnify/ENA primary metagenome ERZ504586 (study PRJEB26092, sample SAMD00036316) | human gut metagenome | host: Homo sapiens | study: EMG produced TPA metagenomics assembly of... | reverse complement strand
GTCTTCGACGGGATCCATATATGCCATGCGAATGAGCTGGTCTTCTGGGTCATCGCCCATCAGCTCTTCATGATGGTTTGCAATAGCCCAACGCAGGTCGTGCCCGGCCCACGGGCCACCCTCGATCTGGTTGCTGGGCGCCCCGGCATAGGCGCAGACCTCGCGCGCTATGCCATAGGGCTTGCCCTCTGGAGGCTCCAGCCCTCGGATACCCGATAGACGCCCTCCCGCCCAAATCGTCGATAGATAGTATGGCTCGGGATAGATGACATCGACCGGAGCATCCTCGGAAGACGCTCCCTGCGAGCGCTGATCGCCCATGGCCTTACGCCTCCTCCCACACGATCTTCCCGTCGCGCTTGAAGCAACGATACGGAAAGACCTGGGCCTCTACCACAGCGTGATCTTGCTTCGTTGCCGGAAGGCTGCACGCGGCGACCGCCAGCACGGTATCGCCCGTATTGATGAGCCTGTGCCCGTACACGCCGCTGATGTAATGAAGCGAGCCCGGATATACCTTCTCGGCGCAGAAATCGTCCTTGCCATCCCAAAACAGCAAGAAGCCCTCGCCCCCCAGCCCGTAGTAGTATTCGTCGCACGCGGGATCGATATGAAAATGCCCATGCGTCATGGCGCACTCGCCGTCGACCGTGAAGGGCTCTATATAGGTGGTTCCCCACTGAAGGTTGCCCATTACGAAATCCTCGCGATGAAAGTTCTGATTGGCGACGCGATAGGCAAGCTCGTCGCTGCCTTCGATGGAAGCGGGGTTCTTGTACACGCCCGTAAGAGCAGACTTCTTCTTCTCGCGCCAAACTACATGTTGGCCAGAGAGCTCGCACGCCCCGGTAAACTCCTGAATGCCTTTGGGCTCGCGAATGATATCCATAGTATGCCTCCTTGTTTGGCGATTGAAGCAACGCCAACGTAACCCATCCGAAGGAAGCGGGCGCTCAGACGGTCCGGACGCCGCGCAGAAACGTTACCGCTCGGCCTGCATGAGCTCCTGATAGCCCTCGCGAAGCATGGTTTTATGCACGACGCAGGGCTGATAGCCAGTATTCTCGATCACGTAATCGTCAATCGAGGCAGGCACTACCACAACGTCAAGATAGCGCTGGTCGTAGTAGAACTCGGGATGCGACTTGGAATACACGCGAATGTTCTCTCCGTCCACGAGCGTAAGCACCGTGAACTGTCCGTTGTTCGAGAACTCGGCGGTGGCGCCGGCATCCATGAACAGGTTCTTGGTCATGTAGTACATGAGGTCCGTCTTGCCTACGATGAACTGTTCCCAGCCCTCGCCCGAACCGTCGGGAATGGGCTCGATGGCAACGTTCTCATTCACCCACGAGGTGTCGCGCTCGAACTTGAGCGCCTTCTCACCCATGGCGAGGTGAATGGGGCGGGGCGCGCCATCGGCATCAATGCGGTTATAGTCGTACATCTTATAGGTATACGAGCCCATGGTGAGCGATCCGAGCTCCAAGATGAGCTGGCCGCGGCCGGAGGCGTGAATGGTTCCGCCGGGAATCATCACTTGGCGTCCAGGCACGGAATCAATGTGATTCACGTAATGCTCGTAGTCCACGTCTTCGCCCGTCTCTTGCGACGAACGTGCTGCTTCGATGAACTCATGCGGATCGATGCCCTCGTTGAACCCGATGAAGGTCTTAGCGCGATGCGCGGTAGCGACCACATAGTAGGCTTCGTCTTGGCTTCCGTGCTCGCCGTACATGCTACGGCACAGCTCGCCGTCTGGATGGCACTGCACCGACATGTTGCCGTTGGAGTGATAGGTGTCGTCGTAGTTGAAGCGAATGGGGAAATACGTTCCGAACGTCTTGACGCTTTCCTCGCCCACGATGCGCTCGGCCTTGGCCTGCACGAAGGTAGAGAACGGGAACTCCACCAGATGCTCGCCCGCCTCGATGAGCACGCTGACCTCCATAGGAATGAGGTCGAAAATCCATGCGATGTTCTTAGGGCCCTCGGGCAGCTTGCGCGCCTTACGCATGTATTCGCCGCCCCAAATTCCCTCAAGATAGACAGGCTTGGTACGGAAGGGCTGGTTGGCAAGGGAATCGAGCATCGCGAGAGCGGTCTCGCCCGTCATAAGCACGAAATCACGCGGCTGATTAGCGCTCACGTAGTAATCGATAAGGCCCTGACGCAGCAGACGCTTGCGGTTTTTGACGATAACCTCGAAGTCTACGTAGTAGTTTCTGCGCATGAGCTCCTTGAAGGGGCGCGGGGAGGTGTCGCCGATATTCACCAGCCTACCCTCACGAGCGCGGACCGCCGCGTTCTTCGGCGTGACATCCAAATAGATGCGCACGTCGGTAACCTCGTCGAAGGTGGTTGCCATGCTACCCAGGCCGTTCAACAGCAGTACCGTTCCCTGGGGAACATGCGCCATGCTCTCAGTAAGCTGGGCACCTCGCACGGGATCGATAAAATCGGCGATATCGCCCTCGTACAACCGGCCGAACAGCAACACGGGGTCAAGCTCGAAATCTTGGGGCAGAGAATCGGCAACCATCTGGTCGAGCTCTTCAACAGGCTTGTAGACCTCGGACATGCTATGTTGAATGACCGGAACACCAAGCTGGAGGAGCTCTTGGGCCACAGCACCCACGAGATCGCTGAAGCTTGCGGAGGCATAGCCATCAAACGCTGCGGTCACGCCACGCTCGCCGCTAGCTGCGCGAGCAGCCAGGTCCGCTGCAATGCGCTTGCCAGATGCAACCGTGCCAAACGTGAGGTCGTCGACGAGAGATTCATCGAGCTGTGGGCGGTTGATCGCAGTTTGGTCGTCGTAATCGAGCGGTTTAAACATAAAGCTCATGATGCACTCCTTTTATCGCGGACTTTTTGCATGCTGCTCCTCTGGGAACGTAACGCTTCTCCTCCGTTCTCTCCTGCGCTTCACCGTAAGGCGTTCCAAAATTGAAATTCTTAACTGTAATAATATTTCATTTTTGAATTACACGGAGCCTCCCCTGCGATAAAACCACAAACGGTCGATTCTCCCTGCCGAGCGGTAAGCTATGCGGGCGTGGGGCCCGCAGCGACATCCTGGCTCATGGAGGCGACGAGCTGGGAAGCTCTCATCTAGGCTATTTCCCGTTTTCGAGCAGAGCGATGAATGCCAGATCCACAACGACAAGGCCGTATATCACGGCTACGGGAGCCCAAAGCGCCAGCAAGCCAGCAGCGGCGAGCAGCAACACGAGCCCAACCACGGAGGTTACGCCAACGCGTATGAAGGTCACTTCGACACCGTCAAGCGCTGCAACAAGCGAAAATCCCGTACCCAAGAGCACGGAAATGGCAGCCTCCACCATCGTGAACGACCCCGGCGCACATGCATTCACCAGGAGCATAGTAATGAATGAGCATGCCTCGAGTATCCCAAGCGCCGGCAAGGCGTCGAGCACGGCGAGCACGAGGTTCGAAAGAGGAATCCGATCGCGAACGAGCGTTACTCGCATATCCTCACGAAACGACAGAGAAAGCTCGCGCAAGAAAGATAGGGAGGCGAGCGCCATGAACATGCCGTATGCCCAAGCGACAATCACAACAGGCGAGGACGCGTGAGCAAGCGTCCATGCGCTCAGCGGCACGACAAGCACACCCATGGCAACGATTCCCAGCAGGCTCTCAAACTGCCGCGCATGCGAAAGCGCAGCGCGCGTAATCGCCGCGGCGGGCCCGCTCGCAAGACGAAACGTCGGACGCAAGCGACGATGCGCGATACGGTAACGGCGGCGCAGCTCGCGATACTGGTCGGGAGCCTGGAACGCAAGGCGTCGCACGCCAAAAAGCGCGGCATCCGCTGCCCCCTCCTCGATCGCACAGGCCAGGTCGGCCCGATTTGCCCCGCACACAAGCGCAGCAGCGCTGCAAGCAACCGCAAGCGCAAAGACCCCCACAACCACCCCAGGAACTGCAGCGTGCACACCATTTGCTCCGCTGAAGGCATCGAGAGAAGCCCTCCATCCCGCGCCTGAAACAGCGAACGCGGCGCCTGCACACAGCAAAATCTCGAACGCAAGGACGCCTATGCTCCAAGCCGCTCGCCTGGGTCCGCGCTTTGCGAAGGCTAGGCGAACATAGCCAGCGGCGCGCGCAATCAGAAGAGCCACAGCAACGGCGCAGGCCACGGTGCTCGATAGCGCAAGCGCATGGAGCTGCATTCCAGCTGCGGCACAGCCGCTACACAAGATCCAAACGCCAAGCGAGGTTGCGAAGCTGAACGCGAGCGTCCGCGGCATCGCATCGATCAGGGCAACGAGCCCGACGGAGCGAACATAAGGAACCAGAAGCCATAAGTCCGGGCTGATAAGGCGCAGCGGAGAACGCCAGAGCGCCGAGACCGTCGAGCGAACGAGCACAGCCAGGAGAGCGAACACGAGCAACGCTCCCGTTATATCAAGCAGAATTGTCCCGCCAAACGCATAGGCTTCCTCGACACTCGACACCGCAAACATCCAGGCGCTCGCTGTCCACGCCCCGAGCAACACGAGGAGATATAGGTAGTACAGCTTGTCGATGAGATCGGGCTTGGACTCGATGTCCGCGCCAAACATGTAACCCCAATAAGCGCAGGCACTTCGTATGTGGCGAACCTTGAGCCACACCAGCAGCGATGCCTCATGCATGAGAGCCCCCATCGCCCGCAGCAGTCGCGCAAGGCCCCGCGACTCCACCGGAGCACGGCCCCGCGTCGCGTGCGTCTGGCTCCTCGTTGCAACCGTCCGGCCTCGCGTCGAGCTCACCCGGGGCCTCAACGTGCGCGCCCGGCCCTGAGGCCCCTCCCGCGACCACGCTGTCATGTGCGTCGACTTCACGCAAGCGGCCGTCGCGCAGGTTGTATACCACATCCGGCGCGACACCAGGAAGTTCGTGATGGCAGCTCAAGAGCACGGCCGCCCCGTCGCGAGCCGCCTCTTGCACCAGCTTTCCCAAAAGCACCCGCGCATCGGGGTCGAGTGGCCCCGTTGGCTCATCCATGAGCACGAGCTTCGGCTTCATCATGAGTGCGATGACCAGCGCGAGCTTCTGCCGCATGCCGCGCGAGAACGCAGACGGATAGGCATTGCAGAACTCTGCAATGCCGAACGCTTCCAGCATGCGCTCTGCCCTATCCGCCACCTCACGCTCCGCACGGTTTGCCCGCAGCACGAAGTCGATGTGCTCTCGCGCCGTCAGGTCCTCATAGAACGCAGGAACATCGGCAACGAAAGCAATCTGCCGGCGGATGGCGCGAGACCGCCCCGTAAAACGCTCGCCCAGCACATCAATCTGGCCGGAGCGCGGAGACATCCATCCCCCCAGGCACTTGAGCAGCGTCGTCTTGCCCGCTCCGTTCGGACCGGTAAGATAACCAATCTCCCCCGCATAGAGGGCTACATCAACCTGATCCCAAACGCGCTCGGAGCCATACCCGAACGAGAGGCCGTACGCGTCGAGAACCGGGAGCTCGGCGCGTGGGGCATCATCGGCGCGTTGGCCATCACCATGCTCCAAGGCCTCGGACCGGGCGCCCACGCCCTCCGCCTTGGCTGCCTTATCGCCCGCATCGACCACCATATTGGCTCCTCTCGACATCGTTGGCGCGATTATACTCGCCTATCGAGCAAGGAAGCGGGTTGTTTGCGTCGCCTCTCCCCGGACACAGAGCGAGCGCCTCATCAACCGCAACGGCTCAAAAACAGAGCCTCGACCAGGGCGCATTGAGCGTCCCCGTCTTAGCCGCGACGGCCTTCTTCAACTTTGCCCCGATCCCGCGCGAGCACGCCACCCATACGGCCGCGCCACCCATACAAGAACCGGTAAACCATATTCCAGCGAATTCTTTAGCATACGGCCCGCCCTGACGTGCAGAGCGGGCCGAAACCAAATCAAATTTGAAATACAGCGCGAGGCACAGAGCCCCTAGCCGAGTGCTTCCCTAGCGGATGACCTCCATGCCGCCCATATACGGACGCAGCACCTCGGGCACCGTGATGGAGCCATCGGCATTCTGGTAGTTTTCCATGATGGCCGCCATCGTACGACCCGTGGGCAGGCCGGAGCCGTTCAGCGTATGCACGAAGCGCGTACCCTTGAAGTTCTCGGGGTCGCGATACTTGATGTTCGCGCGACGAGCCTGGAAGTCGCCGCAGTTGGAGCACGACGAAATCTCCTTGTAGCTGTTGTAGCTCGGCAGCCAAACCTCGATATCGTAGGTTTGGCGAGCGGAGAAGCCCAGGTCGCCCGTGCAAAGGCTGATCACGCGGTACGGGAGCCCCAGCTGCTGCAAGATGTACTCGGCCTCGGCGGTCATGCTCTCGAGCTCGTCGTCAGACTGCTCGGGCGTCGCAAACTTGACCATCTCAACCTTCGTGAACTGGTGCTGACGGATGATGCCGCGCGTATCGCGGCCGGCGCTGCCAGCCTCCTCACGGAAGCACGGGGTGCCCGCGGTGTAGCGCAAAGGCAGCTCTTTCGCGTCGAGCACCTCACCGGCATGCAGGTTGGTGAGCGCGACCTCGGCCGTGGGAATGAGGAACTGGTCCTCGCCCGTGTGATAGGCGTCGTCCTCGAACTTGGGCAACTGGCCCGTGCCGTACATAATCTCGCGGTTCACGATGACGGGCGGAATGAACTCCTTGAACCCGCGCTCGAGGTGCGTGTTCAGGAAGAAGTTCTGGAGTGCGCGATCCAGGCGAGCGCCTGCGCCCGCGAGCACCGTGAAGCGCGCGCCCGACAGCTTCGAGCCGCGGTCGAAATCAAGGATGCCCAGATCGGTACCCAGATCCCAGTGCGGCTTGGCCTCGAAGCCCTCTGCAGCGAAGTCGCGCGGGGTGCCCCAGCGGCGACGCTCGGGGTTCTCGCTCTCATCCTTGCCCACGGGAGTAGCGGGGCAAGGGATGTTGGGCAGGTGCGCCATGAAATCCGCCACTTCGGAGTCGAGGGCGCTGCGACGGTCGGCAAGGCCTTCGATCTGCTCGTTCACGCGGCGAACGGCCTCTTTGGCTGCCTCTGCCTCTTCGCGCTTGCCCTCGCGCATGAGCTCGCCGATCTTTTTGGACTCGGTGTTGCGCGTGGCCTGCAGCTGCTCGACCTCGGCGATAACGGAACGACGCTCCTCGTCGAGCGCGAAGAAATGCTCACGGTCCCACGAGGTCTGGCGATTCGCCATCGCGGCATCCACCGCGTCGGGGTTCTCGCGTACGAATTTGATGTCGAGCATGATCCCTCCGGTTTCGTGCGTGCTCTATCGTGCTTCATGCCGTGCGACGCCAGCGCCATGCGTACCGGCTTGGTAAGCATTCGGCTTGAAACGCCCGGCCGTGCTTTGGCAAGTATATACTTATTGAACACCGTTCGTGGCGGGTTCGCGCCCGAAACGAGCGTAAGCACAGCATTCCAACCGATGATGCGAGAGAGCACAGCATGGATACCATCTTTTCGTTCCTGTTCGGTACGCGCGAGGGACTCGCGGTACTGTTCTTTGGCGGCATCGTAATCGTTGCCATCGTCGCCTTCCTGCTTGAGAAGCGCACGAGCAAGCTCTATGTCGATCGCGGCCCCAAGCAGGATGACGACGACGGCCTGTTCTAGCAGGCAGGACAGCGGCCGCTCACGTAGAGGAGGCGGCTTGTTCTAGCACGCCTCGGACAGTGTCCGAGTAAGTTCACCTCGCGGCATCTCGCGCCTCGCTACGCCCGCCCGCACGCCGAGCGACCATCCTGTTCGCAAGCGGCAGGCAACGCGCCCTGGAATCACCAGACTCGATAACGGAAGGTTGGCTGAACTCATGGCTTGGAAACTTCATCCCTCCGACGAGCCTATGATTGACCCGTTCAACGCCCCAGATCCGGTCATGCCAACCGATGAGCCCTCCCTCGAGGCGCCGGATTCGAGCGATGGTTCCGAGCGCCTGCGCAAGCATGAGCTGCAGCGGCGCCTCGAACGGGCGCGTGCGGAGGCATCCCGTGGCCATCACGCGCCCGAGCACCGGTCCTCCTCGTACACGCCGCCGATCGAATCCTCGCAGGGTCCCGTGGACGCCCCGGCGCCCTCATCTGCAACGTCCTCGGCAACGCACCGGACTGCACCGGATACAGCCGATGAATCCAGCTGGCTCGGCACGTCATCTTCTTCATCGAACCGGAAGCGTCGCTCCGGCCACCGCGATCGCCACACCTGGCACCGCACCGCAGAGGCCCGACGAGCCGCCGCGCGCCAAGCCAACCCGGGCAACCGTGCCCACGCTCGCAGGCTCATGATTTACATCATCGTCATCGTTATCATTCTGAGCGGCGCCATCGGGCCCCTCTTCGTTGCCTGCAGCGCGGTAACCGGGGACTTGTTCGACCAGGTTTTCGATAGCGGCACCGCAAGCGATGCCGACATCTACGACAACTACGACGACACCGATACCGATTCCCCAGATTACGAGATAACGGGAACGCTCGCGAGCGATGCCGAGGAGTCCGCGACGATGCTTACACAAGAACGGCTGGATTCCGCAATCGCAGGCACCAACGAAGAAACGCTCCAAATTGCAGAAGACGCCTTCACGCAAGCGTTCGAAACCTATTCGGGCCTCACGCCCGATGAGGCTGGCATCGATGCGCGCGCGGTTGCAGAGCGGGTGCTAGCGAACCTCTCATACAACGACCTTATCGCTTACGCCTACACCGAGACCTCTGATGCAGGCTACGATATCGATTGCACGGTCTACTACAGCATCGAAACGCCGCAGATAGACGATATCGCCTACGATCTGCGCTGGAATACCCCGAGCTCCATCTGGGACACGTACCGCGAGACCGGCGTGTTGGACGAGGAGAGCCGAGAAGCCCTCGCCGCAGAGCTGGAGAGCATCCTGGCTGACCTCGGGTCTAACCGCACGGCATATTCAACCTACCTCGAGTTCACGGGCACGGCGCAACAAGATGGATCCGGTCTTGAACTTGAACTCGACCAAGATGTTTGGGAGAGCGAAATGGGCTGGATCATCGGCTAACTCAGAAAGGCTGTAACTGCATGTCGACACTTCGTATCGCTCGCTGCGGGCTCTGCATTGCCCTGCTCGCCGTCGCGTCTTCGATAAGCATTCCCCTGGGGCCTGTTCCCTTCACCCTGCAGACGCTCGTGCTCGCCATGCTTCCCATCGCGCTCGGCGGCCGCGATGCCGTCGTCACCGTAGCCCTCTACCTCGTACTCGGCTCGCTCGGGCTGCCCGTGTTCTCCGGATTTTCGGGCGGTATCGCATCGCTCGTTGGCCCTACGGGTGGCTTCCTCTGGGGGTTCCTCGTTGGAACGGCTTCCGCCGCCCTCATCCTCGGTGTAGAGCGCATGCCCGAGCGGGCACGCGAGGCATTGGCTGTCACGTCGATGCTGCTCATCTCGTATCTACTTGGAACACTTCAGCTCATGGTGCTCATGAACCTTGACATCGTCGGCGCACTCGCCATTGCCGTCTTGCCGTTCATCGTGCCCGACATTGTCAAGCTCGTCGTTGGCGTGCAGGTAGGCCGCATCGTGCGCCGAGCGACCTCTCGCACGCGCAACGTGCAGGCCTAGGCGCCGATGCGCCCAACCCTGCAGTTCTCAATCCTAACCCCGACCAATTTCGTTGCTCAGAACGCCTTGCCCCTAACACTCTGACACCAGTTTTCAACTTTTGGGCACTCGAAGGGTATACACCGAACTATCCGGCATTATGGACAGAACAAAACCGCAGGTCACAAACGTCCGCGCTGTTTTTCTACTGCGCCGCAGGCCGTTCTAGTGCCCAAAAGTTGCAAAGTTGATAGCTCATGGCAAGGAAGCCGCCCCGGCACCACCGAAGATGGGGCTTCGCAAGCCGGTTTCGATCGGACCTGCCAAGCAGACACCGCCGTAGCCTCAAAGAAGCCGCAGGTCACAGAAGTAACCTGCGGCTTCTGGCGTAACGGTGTAATCAGAATCGTTCTAGAGCGGAACGGCTGCTTGCAGCACACTTCGGCCCTGCGGCCATTTTAGTACCGCGTGCCTCCTAGTCCTTCTTTACGGGCGTGGGCGGAACGTTGCCGGCATCGTTTGTCTCCGCTGCCGCCACCATCTGCTCGAACATGCTTGCGCTCTCCTTGAAGTTGGAGGGAAGCACCACCGTTGAGCTCTTGCCGGTACGCGCGAACTCGGTCATCATCTCGGTCCACTGCGTGTACATAAAGAGCAGGTTCGCCTCGTTGTTGGAGACGCCCGTCTCCTGGATGCTCTCGAGCGAATCCTTGATACCCACGGCAATCGCCTTGCGCTGGTTAGCAATGCCCTCGCCGGCCTTCTCCATGGCCTCGGCCTCGGCGCGCGCCTCGGTCACGCGGCGAATGCGATCGGCCTCGGCAAGGTCCTGCGCCGCCGCCTTAGTGCGCTGGGCGGCGTTAATCTGGTTCATGGAATCCTCGACCTCGGCGGGCAGCGCGATGCGCGTGATGAGGGTCGAGACGAGCGTGAAACCATAGGCGGCCATCTGCTCGGAAACCGTGGCATTCACGTCTTGGGCGATGTCGTCCTTCTTGGCGAAGACCTCATCGAGCGTATAGACGGGGATCGAGCTGCGCAGGGCATCGGTAATGAAGTCGCGCATCTGGGCGACCGGCTGCTGCAGCATGTAGTAGCTCTTGTAGACGCCGGAATCCGCCGGGCCCGCGCCCATCTCGTAGCTCACGTGGTACTGCGCCGAAACCTCGAGCCCGATGGTGACGTTGTCCTCGGTCTTGGCATCGATATCGAATCCGTTCTTCATGGTGCGCAGGCTCACCGTCGCTGCCTTGCGGTCGATGAAGGGAATCTTCGCATGCAGACCAGAGCCAACGATCTTGTTGAAGCGCCCAAGTCGCTCGATGATAACCGCGTGCTGCTGCTTGACCACGAACAGGGTATCGGCAAGAAGCACCACAACGATGATGACAATGACGGCAAGACCGATAAAGCCGCCGATGAACTCTCCCAACATAGGCCCCTCCTTGAGCAAGCCGGTTGCATTGCGCCTAGCATATCAGGTTTGTGCACTACTGCGGGCACAACGCGGTAAAGACTCGGAAATGAAAGCCAAGCGGCGCCGGGCACCTGCGGCAAAGCGGGCGGCGCCGGGCCCCTGCGACGAAGCCGAGCGGCACCGGGCCCTTTCGGTCAAACCAGATGGCCCCAGCACCCCTCCGTGCGGCAAAGCCGAGCGGAACCGCGCCCTATACTCCGCTAGCCCTCGATGGCATCAATTGCCTTGATGAACGCCGAGCGCATGCCCGTAGCCTCAAGCGCCGCCACGCCCTTGATAGTCGTGCCACCGGGCGAGCACACGGCGTCCTTCATGGCGCCCGGATGCTGCCCGGTTGCAAGCTGCAGCTTCGCCGTTCCGGCAACCATCTGGCTTACCATCTCGTACGCCGTAGCGCGCGGGATGCCGTACTTCACCGCGGCATCGCCAAGTGCCTCGATGACCATGGCGATGAACGCAGGCGAGCACCCACCGATCGTGCCCGCGATGGAAAGCAGGTGGCTATCGACCTCAACCACCGTTCCAAGCGCGCCGAGAAGCTCGTGTACGAGCAATGCCTCCTCACCCGAAAGCGTCGTCTTGCGTTCGCAGGCAATCACACCTTCGCAGATGGCAACGGGAGTGTTGGGGACGGTCGAGATATGGTGCGTGCCCGGCAGGATGTGCTCGTAGCCCTTGCTGTCCCAGCCAGCCGCGACCGAGATGATCGTCTTGTTAGCAAGCGCTCCGGCCAGCTCGGGCAGCACGTCTTCGATGAGGTACGGCTTGATGGCCACGACCACGACGTCAACGGCGCGCACGAGCTCCTCCCCCGACGCACACGCATGCATCCCGCGCGACTCCGTGCGCTTGCAGAGGGCCTCGTAGCGGTTCGCGCACGCATAGAGCCGATCGCCGAGAACAACTCCCGAAGCAATCCAACCATCCGCCATGGCGCTTGCCATGTTGCCAAACCCAATGAAACCGACTTTTACATCATCAGTTGTTGGCATGCTCTTCTCCATATCCCTTGTGGCGCAAAGGGCCTATCCCTCGCCCCCACTGAAACAACTACATTGAAACAACTATACCCGGTACATTTGCTTCTCGAGGCAACGCGCTGGTCGACTTGCCTCGCATTTCTCCCCATTCATCGCATAACGAGCTCCGGGTAGAGCGGGTGACGCTCGAGCAGTTCTGCGGTGCGAGCGTGAACCTCGGTCAAGGCCGCCTCGTCCTCGGCATGGAAGACTGCGTGCGCGATGAGCTCGCCGATCTCGCGGAACTCCTCAGCCGTGAAGCCGCGCGTGGTAGCAGCAGCCGATCCCACGCGAATGCCGCTCGTTACGAAGGGCGAGCGCGGCTCGCCCGGAATGGTGTTCTTGTTGACCGTAAGCCCCACGCTATCGAGCAGGCGCTCAGCATCCTTGCCGGTAACGCCGGCCGGCGTAAGGTCCACAAGGCACAGGTGGTTATCCGTGCCGCCCGAAACGAGGCGTAAGCCACCTGCCACGAGCCCCTCGCCCAGCGCCGACGCGTTCTCGACCACGTGGTCGATATACGCGTGGAATTCCGGCTGCAGCGCCTCGCCGAACGCGACCGCCTTGCCCGCAATCACGTGCATGAGCGGACCGCCCTGCGTTCCAGGAAACACCGCCTTGTCGATGGCGCGCGCGAGCTCGCCATCATTCGTGAGAATGAGGCCACCGCGCGGCCCGCGCAGCGTCTTATGGGTGGTCGAGGTCACCACGTCCGCATGGGGGAAGGGGCTTGGATGCGCGTCAGCGGCAACAAGGCCTGCGATATGCGCCATATCGACCATGAGCTTGGCACCCACGCCGTGCGCGATTGCGGCCAACCGCTCAAAATCGATAGTGCGCGGATAGGCAGAGGCGCCACCCACAATGAGCTTCGGTCGCTCAGCGCGCGCCAGGCGCTCGAGGCCTTCGTAGTCGATGGTCTCGGTCGCAGGATCGAGCCCATAGGACAGGAAACGGTAGAGCCGTCCCGAGAAATTCGCCGGCGAGCCATGCGTGAGGTGCCCGCCCTGGTCGAGGCTCATGCCGATAACCGTGTCGCCCGGCTCGATAAGCGCCATGTACGCAGCAAGGTTAGCGTTGGCACCAGAGTGAGGCTGCACGTTGGCAAAACTGCAGTTGAACAGCTCGCAAGCGCGTTCGCGGGCGAGATTCTCGACAATATCGACCTTTTCACAGCCGCCGTAATAGCGCTTGCCCGGATATCCCTCTGCATATTTGTTGGTCAGCACGCTGCCCATGGCCTCCATAACAGCGGGAGAGACGATGTTCTCGGATGCGATGAGCTCGATGGTGCCCCGCTGACGGCCAAGCTCTTGTTCAAGGGCCGAGAACACCTCGGGGTCGGTCTGGGCGACGTGGTCATAGGTCATGGGCGGGCTCCCCTCGGGTAGGCGATGCGATGACAGCAATGCATCCACCATAGCGCCGCCGCACGCGCAAGGCGAGCGTTATTCGGCCAACGTGCCCGCGCAGCCAGAACGCAAAAAAGATGCCTGGCCAGTTGCATAGCTCTGAGGCCAGCAACGGTGCGTTGCCGGCTTCCAGCCGTTTCGCCAGCGAGATGACACACGATTATTCGAGCCCTTGGCCAAAATAATGCGATTGGTGGTTGAAGAAGCGGACCTGCACCTGGAAAACCGGGGCTCAATGCCCCTCATAGAGATCATCGCCGCCGCAAAACGGCCATGCCGGCACTCCCTTGCTTCAAGATGTCCCGAAACCTTGCCATCGAAAGGTCGACGCTTACCACCAGTCGTACGTTTTTGGCCATGAACTCCGTATGACACGAGCCTTGCGGCAACAACGGTGTCGCACCTCAGCCCAAGCGGCTCGTCGAAGTGCCCGAGGTTGCCGCGAAAGAGGAGGGAGCACGCCTCGCGTGCGGAGACCGACGATTGAGCGTCAAGATTGGGTGCCTCGACGAGCCGCTACCAGTCGCCGACGCGGTGGACTTCGGGCTCGAGCTCCACCCCAAACTGCGCGCGCACCTCATCTTGGATATGCTCGATGAGCGCGGAGACATCGGCTGCCGAGGCTTCCCCCCGTGTTTACCACGAAACCGCAATGCTTCTCGGAGACCTGCGCCCCGCCCACGCGCGCGCCGCGCAGGCCCGCGTCCATGATGAGCTTGCCGGCGAAATACCCCTCGGGCCGCTTGAACGTAGAGCCCGCCGAGGGCATCTCGAGCGGCTGCTTCTCCTCGCGGCGGCGCTGGTAGTCGTCCATGCGTCCGCGAATAGACGCTTCCATATCCGGCATGAGGGCGAACGTTGCCTCGAGCACCACGAGGCCCTCGCTCGCCACGCGGCTCTTTCGATAGCCAAATCCAAGTTCATCGCGGGTGAATGTCTTGACCGTGCCCTTCTCACGGCTGCCGTCGGGCAGGTCGCAGCCCGGAACATAGGCCGTGAGCGACTCAATAAGCTCGCCCGTCGTGCCGTCGTAGGCGCCCGCATTCTGGTGGCAGGCGCCGCCGACGCTCGCGGGGATGCCCCAAAGCGGCTCGAGGCCCGAAAGACCCGCATCTGCCGCCGCAAGCGCCACATCGCGCAGGAGCGCGCCCGCCTGCGCCACCACGCGCGTGCCCTCGACGCTCACGTTGCTGTAATTCTTGCCGAGTAGCACCACCACGCCGCGGATGCCGCGGTCGCTCACGAGCAGGTCGGAGCCGTTGCCCACCACCGTCACGGGAACCCCGGCGATGGCGCACACATTAAGCGCACCAACCACGCCTTCGATGGCCCTCGGTTCAACGACCACATCGGCCGGCCCGCCGATCTTGAACGTCGTATGCGCGCTCATGGGCTCCGCGATGAGCACCGCGTCCTCGCCCGCCGCCGCGCCTAAAGCGCAGATAATATCGTCGCTGACCTCGCTGTATTCGTGCATGTCAACCATCCATTCCAACGGAGCTCCACCCGGCATTTGCCGCCGCGCTTTCGTTTGCCATTCGTTGTGCTAACGCAATCTTAAAGAAAAATGTCAGCCTGCTGCAAACCTGTGACATTTCGCGCAAAACGGGTATAGTAGGCACCGCATAGTTTCAGGGTTGGGTGCAATTCCCTACCGGCGGTAACTGGCAGGTCGGCGCGAAGCCGGCCGGACCGCGCGGCTGCACAAGGCAGCGCGCCAGAAGCCCGCGACCCGCGCAAGCGGCTGACCTGGTGAGATTCCAGGGCCGACGGTACAGTCCGGATGGAAGAAACGGAGGCGACTGCCATGAGCAGCTCATCCACCACACACGTTAATACCAAGAAGATCGCCCTTGCGGCCCTTTTCACCGCCGCGTCGCTCGTGCTGAGCTTCGTGCAGATTCCCATCTTCCCGGCGGCGCCGTGGCTCATGTACGATCCCTCGGGTATCGTCTGCCTTATCGCGGCGCTCGCCTTCGGGCCCAAGCTGGGCGCTGCGGTCGCCATCATCTCGTGGGTGCCGCGCGTCTTCCTCGACCCGTTCGGCGCACCCATGGGCATGCTCTCGACCTGTGCGTTCATCATTCCCGCCGCGCTCATCTACGCGCGCAGCCGCACGCGCACGAGTTCGCTTGCGGGCATGGTCGCAGGCGCAGCACTCTCCATCGTGGTCGCCTGCGTCGCGAACCTCTTCGTGACGCCGCTCTACGCAGGCGTGACCATGCAGGACGTGGTCTACATGATCGTGCCGATTCTCCTGCCCTTCAACACGCTCAAGATGGTCATCAACGTCGTGGCCGGCCAGGTACTGCTCGCACCCTGCATGAATGTGCTGGGCGAGCAGGCCGGCTCTCCCGGGCACGGCGGCTCCACGCACACCTCGGCTGCGTAGATGCTCGACGGGCGGCGTACTTCGGTGCCCCGCCCTCGGTGCCCCAAGATGGTGCACGTAGCGTGCGCATACGACCATTCCCTACCGTCCCTTTTGCTCAGGCGTTTCATCGTGCAGACTCACTCTTCGACAATCATCGCCGGATCCCCGGCCGACACCGAGGCCGACCCCATCATCGAGCTCCACAACGTGCACTTCTCGTATGCAGGAGCTGATGAAGAGGCCCTTCGCGGTGTCACGCTCAGCGTGGCGGCGGGCGAGCATCTCTGCGTCCTCGGCAGCAACGGGTCGGGTAAATCAACGCTCGCGCAGCTCATTAATGCACTGCTTGCGCCCACAGGCGGATCGGCTCGCGTGTGCGGTATCGACGCCGCAGCGCAACCGGAACGCACGCTTGAGCTGCGCCGCCAGGTCGCGATGGTGTTTCAGCACCCCGATGACCAGATGGTGACGAGCGTCGTTGCAGACGACGTTGCCTTTGGACCCGAGAATCTCGGCGTGCCTCAGCCGCAAATCGCCGCGCGCGTTGAGGAGGCGCTGGCAGCGGTGGACATGCTCGACTACGCCCAGGCAGACCCGGCCGACCTTTCGGGCGGTCAGCGTCAGCGTATCGCCATCGCGGGCGCGCTTGCCATGCATCCCCGCGTACTCGTGCTCGATGAACCGGCCGCAATGCTGGATGTTGCGGGCCGACGCGCCATTCAGCGCATCACACGCGACCTCAATGAGCGGGGCATCACCATCGTGCACATCACGCACTTTATGGATGATGCCCTGATTGCGGGGCGCGTTGTTGTCATGGACAGGGGGCGCATCGCCCTCGAGGGCACGCCGGAGGAGGTGTTTGCCCAGCGCGATGCCATTCATTCGCTTGGGCTTGAGCCGCCGTTTACCCTGCAGCTCGCCCACCGGCTGGAGGCCGTACTGCCCGAACTCCCCGCAGCGAGCGATGCCGAAGAGCTCACCCGCGCGATCGCGCATGCTGCGACAGCGAACACGTCAACACGGTCGGGCGCACCTCGTCCGACGATGCCCGCACGTTCTGAGGCGCATCGCACGGCAGCGCCCGCACGCTCGGGCGGAAATAGCTCATTTGGTTCCGATTTTTCACCTGAAAATTCGCACTTCACGCCCAAACGTGAGCAGAAGGCGCAGACAGCAACCCCGAGAGCAGCTCAAACGGCAGCTATCGAGTTCCGCGACGTCACATTTTCGTACGCAGATGAGCAAAACGCTCGCAAACGGCCCGGGTTCCTCGCGCGCCTGCGAAAGCGCCGCTGCCGCCGTGCAACCCCCCACGATCCGTGCGGACCACTTGCCCTCGATAGCGTCTCGTTCACCGTCCCCGCCGGCAGCCTTACCGCGCTCATCGGACATACGGGCTCGGGCAAGTCGACCACCGTCGAGCTCGCGTGCGCGCTCAAAGTTCCCAACACGGGAGCCGTGCGCGTTAACGGTATCGACACCGCCGACCTTTCGCGCCGCAGCGAGCTCAGATCGCAGGTGGGCTACGTGGCACAACTGCCTGAGCGCCAGCTCTTCGCTCAAACCGTCTTTGATGACGTCGCATTTGGCCCCCGCAACCTCGCGCTTTCGGATGCCGAAGTATCCGATCGCGTCAACGAAGCGCTTGCGCGCGTTGGACTCGCCGCTACGCCCGAACTTCTCGGCCGCTCCCCCTTCGCGCTCTCCGGCGGGCAGCAACGCGCCGTCGCCATCGCCGGCGTGCTCGCCATGCGCACTCCCATCCTCGTGCTCGACGAGCCCATGGCGGGACTCGACCCCGCCGGCCAGCGCCGCATGCGCAAACTAATCGCACAGCTCAAGCATGATGGCCGGACCATCCTTGTCGTCACGCACAACATGGACGACGTAGCCGAGCTCGCAGACCACGTTGTTGCACTCGAACACGGCCACCTCGCTGCAGTTGGCACGCCACGGCAGGTGTTCACCCAAGCCGCCAAGCATGTGCCCGGCGTGCCCGCCGCACTCGCTTTCTCACAACGGCTTGAGAAGCACGGAATGATGCTGGACGGCAATCCGCTTACCCTCGATGAGCTCGTAGATTGCCTCGTAAAGCACCTTGGCGGTGCTTTCCCCGAGGAGGTGCGCCATGGCCGTCCGCATTAGCATCGGCAGATATTATTCGGCGGATTCCCCCATCCACCGGCTCGACCCGCGTCTCAAGCTCATCGCCGCCATCATCTACATGGCGAGTTGCCTCTTTGTATCGAATGTTCCCACGCTGCTGCTCGCGGGCGTGCTCATTGTGCTCGCCATGGCACTTGCCCGGGTCCCGCTTGGCCACGTTCTTTCGCAGATCAAACCTGCCATGTACTTTCTCGTTATCACCTCCCTGTTCAACCTGTTTTTTGTGCACACTGGCACTGTGCTTGCAACCATTGGGCCGTTTTCGTTTACCACCGGAGGAGTTAGCTCGGCGGTTTTCTATACGCTGCGGTTCCTGTTGCTGCTGCTCATGGGGTCGCTGCTCATGCTCACCACGCAACCGATGGCCATCACCGACGCCGTCGAGCGCCTTTTCTCTCCGCTCGAGCGGCTCGGCGTACCGGTGAGCCAGGCAACACTTATCCTCTCGATTGCACTGCGGTTTGTACCGGTGCTCAGCCAGGATGCGCAGAATATCGTCGTTGCGCAAACCGCCCGCGGGGCACAGATCGAGGGCAAAGGGGCGCTCAGCTACGCACGGGCCTGCGTACCCCTCTTGGTGCCCCTCTTTGCAAGCGCCGTGCGTCACGCCGACAACCTCGGTCGTGCTATGGACGCCCGTTGCTACACCGGCGGGCCGGAGCGCACGCATTACCATGTCATGCGCTTGACCCGCCGCGACGCCGTTGCCGCCGCGGTGCTCGCGCTCTACCTTGTTGCGCTCGCCGCAGCAAGCGTCTTCGCCTAAACGTGAAAAACACCGCGCCGCTCGCCTCTGGTGCGACATGCCCGCGAGCGGCGCCTCGTCGCCAGCCATCGAGCCTGCCGCATCCATGCATTTGAGCACATCCCCGCTCAAGAAGAATCGGCCTGGCTGGAGTCAATCACAGCCAGGCCGATTGTCTTCCAAACAGAGCGCCGCCGTCTGTTAGCCTAGGTCTTCACCATTTGTAGCGATAACGCGCTGATACCATGCGAAGCTGTCTTTCTTAAGACGCTTGCCCGTGCCGTTGCCCTTGTCATCAAGATCAACGTACACGAATCCGTAGCGCTTGCTCATCTCACCCTGCGAGCAACTCACGATATCAATCGGACCCCATGCGGCATAGCCGAACACGCCCACGCCGTCGCGCACCGCTTCACGCATGGCCTCAATATGAGCGCGCAGGTAGGCGATACGGTACTCATCGTGCACATGGCCATCCTCAGTCACCTCATCAAGCGCGCCAAGCCCGTTCTCAGCGATGAAAATCGGCAACCGATAGCGATCCCAGTACTCGTTGAGGGAGATTCTAAAGCCCAGAGGATCGGTTCCCCAGCCCCAGATCGACTTCTCGATGTGCGGGTTCAGCACCTCTTCGCCCGGACGAGTCGAGTCCTCGACCTTGGTGAAATAGTACGAGAACGAGACAAAGTCCACTGTTCCCTCCGCCAAGATGCGCGCTTCTTCCTCGGTTATACCAAGGTCAATACCATGCTCGGCAAAGTAGCGCTTCGCATAGCCAGGATAAGCCCCGCGCACCGGCACATCGGTGTAGAAGAAGTTCCCAAGCTGACGGTGCTTGAACGCTGCATAGGCATCGGCAGGCTTGCAGGTGGCGGGATAGTGCAAGTCGTCACCGGGCATTACGCCCACACGCGCCTCAGGATCAATCTCATGGGCGAGCAGCACCGCCTGTGCATTTGCCACAAACTGGTTGTGCAACGCCCGGTATACCGTCGCATCACCCGGAGTGAACGAATCCGCCGTGAGCCCTAGGCGTTCGCAAGTCGCCGCGAAAAGGAGCACCTGTCGAAGGGCACCGGCCCCGGGCATGGCCACCCTCCCCGGGCGCGACAGTTCCTATTCGCCGCCGTCCTCGATGCGCCTAGATGCAGCCTCCGCCGAGTAGCCCTTTGAGGACCTGTTCGGGATCGGCCGAGCCGCCGCGCGGCACCAGCGCGGTAATCTTCTTCTGCATCTTAAGCTCGTGCAGCTGGTCCTCAAGCTCGCGAACGCGGCTGCGGAGCTTCTCGTTCTCGCGCTCGCGCTCCTCGGCACGCTCCTTCATATCGAGGATGCGCACCACGCCGGCGAGGTTGATGCCCTCGTCGGTAAGCTGGTTGATGAGCTCAAGCCGCTCGATATCCGCACGCGAGTACAGGCGCGTGTTGCCGCCCGAGCGCTTAGGATTCACAAGCCCCTTGGATTCATAGACGCGCAGCGTCTGCGGGTGCATGCCCGTGAGCTCCGCCGCCACGCTGATCATGTACAGTGGCTTATCTCGATCGGACTGAGCCATCGCACTCAACTCCTCCGGGTCTTTGAATCCAATGCGTTGCGCGCGCCCCACAACAAGCTTCGGGGCACGCGCAACGTGTTCTAGCTACATCTTAGCGCGATACCGATCAACATTCGCACGGTAGTCGCGGTGGTCGGCGTCGCGCAGCTTCTCAAGCGCAGCACGCTCATCGTCGCTCAGGCGATCGGGGGTGCGCACCTCGATCTTTACCAGCAACGCACCGGTACGTCCGCGGCGCTTCACATCGGGTGCGCCCATCTCGCGGAAGCGGAAGGTCTTGCCCGACTGCGTGCCCGCCGGAATCTTCAGGCGCACCGTCCCGCCACCGGGCGTCGGCACCTCGATCTCACATCCCAGTGCAGCCTCGTACACAGAGACGGGCAGCGTCATGGTAACGTCTGCGCCATCGCGCTTGAACAGCGGATGCTGCTCGACATGCGTGATCACCAGCAGGTCTCCACGCTCACCGCCGTTTGCCCCGTATTCGCCGCGGCGCTTCAAGCGAACGCGTCCTCCGTCAACGGCGCCGGCAGGCACCGGTACGCTCACCGTCTGCCGCTCCCCGGTCGAGGGGATGCGATAAGTGATCGTTTGGGACGTGCCGCGGAACGCGTCTTCGGCCGATATATCGATGGTGACCGTAAGGTCTTCGCCCTTGCGCACGCGGTTTGCCGCGCGCCCGCCCATGCCGCCGAAGCCCTGGCCCCAATCGCCACCAAAGGCACCGTCACCGTTGAAGATGCTGCTGAAGATGTCGCTCCAGCCCCCGGCGCCCGCGCCGCCGGTGTAGGTATACGCACCGCCCGCGCCACCGCCCGGCATGCCGCCGAACATCAGCATCTGGTCGTACTCTTTGCGCTTCTTCTCATCGGACAGCGTCTCGTACGCCTCGCTGATCTCTTTAAACTTGTTCTCGTCGCCACCCGCATCTGGATGGTATTTTTGAGCGAGCTTGCGGAATGCGCTCTTGATTTCTTTCTCGGAGGCGTCGCGCTTCACCCCGAGCACATCGTAAAAGGTCTTCTGCGCCATGGCGCTTGCCCCCTTTCGTCATTCATCTTCCCAAACGTGATAAAACGAACCGGGTTCGTTTTATCGCCCTGTCGCTAAATGATAAAGCGAACCCGGTTCGTTTTATCATTTCCAGGTTTCATGGCTCTATCAAATCGGGCCCCGAAACTGTCGCTTCGGAGCCCGGTTACTACTCAGCAGCCTCGTCGGAAGCTGCGTCAGGCGCTTCCTCGCTCGCCTCGGGTTCCGGCGCGGGGCGCTTCTCGCCACCATAGGTGACCGTCACCATCGCCGCCCTGAGCACGCGGTCGGCCATGCGGTAACCCTTCTGGTACACGTCGTTGACCGTCTCGTCGTACTGCTCCGAATCCTCCACGCGGCCCACGGCCTGGTGCTCGAGCGGATTGAACGCCTCGCCCTTGGGGTCGATCGCCTCGACGCCCTCATGGCCGAACACGTCGAGCATCTTGGCGCGCACGGCTTCCACACCATCGACGAACTGCGAGAACGCTTCGTTCATCTCCTGCGTGCGCGCATGGTCGATGGCACGCTCCATGTCGTCGAGCACGGGCAGCAGCGCCGTCACGAGCTTCTCGGTAGCACGGCTCTTCTCGGCCAAGCGCTCGCTCGCGGTGCGGCGGCGGTAGTTATCCCAATCCGCCTGCAGGCGAGCCACGCGATCTTGCGCCTCGCGCACCTTGGCGTCGGCTGTTGTGGCCGTCTCCTCGGCGGCAGCAAGCTTCTTGCGCACCTCGGCGAGCTCGTTTTGAGCCTGCTCGTACTTGAGCTTGAAGTCGTTCGCAGCAGCCTCTTCACCAGCACGGATTGCAGCCTCGACCATTTCCTCCTCGGTCATGGCCTGCGATGCCGCAGCCTGCTCGGGAGTGTCATCGCGGTCGGCGGGCTCTGCCGAAGCGGCCTCGGCAGCGGTCTCATCGGATGCAGCCTGGGCCTTCGCGACCTCGTCATCTGCTTCTACGGGAATCTTCACGTCCCTCTCCTCAGAGTCATCGGAGGCGGCAGCAGCGGCCGCCTCCGTGCGAGCTTTCTTGGCGAACATTACTTGTCCTGATCGTCGTCGACAACCTCGTAATCGGCATCGACCACGTCGTCATCGGAGCTGGCTGCCGCCGAGCCACTCGTTTCCTGCTGAGCATCGGCGTACACAATCTGCGCCAGCTTGTAGGCAACTTCCTGCAGCTTGTCGCCAGCGGCCTTGATGGCGTCCACATCGGTGCCCTCGAGCGCCTTCTTGGCCTCGGAGATGGCAGCCTCGGCCTCGCCCTTCACGTCCGCAGAGACCTTGTCGCCCAGGTCGGCGATGGTCTGCTCGGTGGAGTAGCAGAGGCTGTCGGTCTGGTTGCGGACCTCGACCTCCTCCTTCTGGCGCTTGTCTTCCTCGGCATGGGCCTCGGCGTCCTTGACCATGCGGTCGACTTCCTCGTCGGAAAGCGCGGTGGAGCCGGAGATGGTGATCTGCTGCTCCTTGCCGGTGCCCTTGTCCTTAGCCGAGACGGTCACGATGCCGTTGGCGTCGATGTCGAAGGTGACCTCGATCTGCGGCACGCCGCGGCGCGCAGCCGGGATGCCAGTGAGCTGGAACTTGCCGAGGCTCTTGTTGTCGCGCGCAAGCTCGCGCTCGCCCTGGAGGACGTTGATCTCGACAGACGTCTGATTATCGGCGGCCGTGGAGTAAATCTCGGTCTTGGAGGTCGGGATCGTGGTGTTGCGGTCGATCATCTTGGTCATGATGCCGCCCATGGTCTCGACGCCGAGCGACAGCGGGGTCACATCGAGCAGCAGGATGCCCTGGACGTCGCCGGTGAGCACGCCGCCCTGAACAGCCGCGCCGTCTGCCACGACCTCGTCCGGGTTCACGGACATGTTGGGCTGCTTGCCGGTCATGTTCTTCACGAGCTCCTGAACAGCGGGCATACGCGTGGAGCCGCCGACCAGGATGACCTCGGTGAGGTCAGAGAGCTTGAGGTTCGCGTCGCGCAGGGCGTTGGTCACCGGCTGCTTGCAGCGCTCGAGCAGGTCGTGCGTGATGCGCTCGAACTCGCCGCGGGTGAGGTCGTAGTTGAGGTGCTTGGGGCCCGAAGCGTCCGCCGTGATGAACGGCAGGTTGATGTTGGTGGTCTGCGCAGCGGAGAGCTCCTTCTTGGCGTTCTCGGCGGCCTCCTTGAGACGCTGGAGCGCCATGGGGTCCTGGCGCAGGTCGATGCCGTTGTCCTGCTTGAACTTGTCGGCCAGCCAGTCGATGACGCGCTGATCCCAGTCGTCGCCGCCCAGGTGGTTGTCGCCGTTGGTCGCGAGCACCTCGAAGATTTACGATCCCCTTCGACCGCCAGGGCCTCGCCGACTACCTGAACCTCGACCGGAGCGCCCTCTCCAAAGAACTCGGAAAAATGCAGAAAGAGGGAATCCTCGAATTTCATAAAAACAAATTTACGCTGCGTCATCCGTCTCTCTAGGCGGTACCGCAACGTAAATTTTTTACCGTTTCATCGTTTCAAATGCTTATTTTTCATAAACGAATATACACAAAAAGTATTTTCCGTGGTTATAACCACATACTTTTCCTGTTATATCCGATATTCTGTACGTGTAAATTATGAAACTCCGCGCAGATCTGTTTTTCCCTCTGCGCTTAACCCCTCGGAAATACCCTACAGGAGGAACTATTTTATGGAACAGAACATGTTTTGCTACCAGTGTCAGGAAACTGCCGGCTGCTCCGGCTGTACAAAATCCGGTGTCTGTGGAAAGCGCCCGGAGACAGCGGCGCTGCAGGATCTGCTGATCTGGACGACGAAAGGACTTTCCGCCGTGACGACACAGCTCCGCCGCGAAGGAAAAACCGTCGATGCCAGCGTCAATCATCTCATCACCGAAAACCTGTTTACGACCATCACAAACGTGAACTTTGATGATGATACGATCCGCGCACGAATTGAGGCAACGCTTGAGACCAAAGCGCTTCTCGCTCAGCTTGCCGACTGCTCCGCTCTGCCGGAAGCCGCCCTCTGGAACGGCACAACCGATGAGTTTGCCGCAAAAGCAGTAACCGTCGGCGTACTTTCCACGGAAAATGAGGACATCCGCTCTTTACGCGAGCTCATCACCTACGGTCTGAAAGGACTTGCCGCGTACACCAGCCATGCCAATGTTCTCTTAAAAGAAAACGAGGAAATCGATGCCTTCCTGCAGCGTGCTCTCGCCGCAACGCTCGACGATTCCCTCTCCGCAGAGGAACTGACGGCACTCGCACTCGAGACCGGCTCCTACGGCGTGCAGGGAATGGCACTGCTCGATGAGGCCAATACTTCCGCTTACGGCAATCCGGAGATCACCACCGTCGATCTCAGTGTCGGCACCCGCCCGGGTATTCTCGTCTCCGGTCATGATCTGCGCGACCTCGAGATGCTGCTCGAGCAGACCGTGAACACCGGCATCGATGTTTACACCCACTCCGAAATGCTGCCTGCACACTACTATCCGGCGTTCAAAAAATATGAACATTTTAAGGGAAATTATGGTAACGCCTGGTGGAAGCAGAAAGAAGAATTTGAAGCCTTCAACGGCCCGATTCTGATGACGACGAACTGTATCGTGCCGCCGAAGGACAGCTACAAAAACCGTATTTACACAACCGGAGCGGTTCGTTATCCGGGATGCCCGCACATCGACGGCGTCATCGGTGATACAAAAGATTTCTCTCTGCTCATCGAACAGGCAAAGCACTGCGCACCGCCGACGGAACTCGAGCAGGGAACCATTGTCGGAGGCTTCGCCCATGCACAGGTACTCGCCCTGGCAGACCAGATCGTCGATGCCGTGAAATCCGGCGCGATCAAAAAATTCGTTGTCATGGCTGGATGTGACGGCCGTGCAAAGAGCCGCAGCTATTACTCTGATTTTGCACAGGCACTGCCGAAAGACACCGTGATTCTGACCGCCGGCTGTGCAAAATACAAATACAACAAGCTGAACCTCGGCGACATCAACGGCATTCCGCGCGTCCTCGATGCCGGCCAGTGCAATGATTCCTACTCTCTTGCCGTGATTGCACTGAAATTAAAGGAGGTCTTCGACCTCGACGATATCAACGATCTGCCGATCATCTACAATATTTCCTGGTACGAACAGAAAGCTGTGATTGTTCTTCTGGCACTGCTGTCTCTCGGTGTCAAGAACATCCACCTCGGCCCGACACTCCCGGCATTTTTTAAGTCCGAATGTCGCAGCTCTTCTCGTTGAAAACTTCGGCATCGCCGGAATCGATACCGTTGAAAACGATATGGAATTGTTTTTCGGAAAATAATCGAAAGCCCTTGCTTTCTTTCATTTTTTCCACGTATACTGTATATGTTCAGACAAAAATATCTTTGAATTTGGGCATATCAGAAAAACGGACCGCAGATTCCATTTCTATCACGCCCGACACCGATGAGTCATCTCATCTTAATCACACATTTTTAGAACGTGCCTGGGAATTTTTTCAGACACGTTCTCATTCTATCACGGAGATTTATGAACTATGAGCATCATGAAAAATATCAATAAAGCCAAGGTTATGGTCTTAAAAGATCAGGTTTCCTACCAGGAAGGCCAGATCGTCAGCAAAACACTGGTACAGAATGAATCCGTCAGCATCACCTTATTTGCCTTCGACAAAGGCGAAGAAATCAGCACCCACGAGTCCGGCGGCGACGCCTTCGTCACCTGCCTCGACGGAACCGGTGAAATCACCATCGACGGCGTAAAATACGAACTCCACGAAGGCGAATCCATCGTCATGCCGGCAAAACATCCGCATGCAGTGTATGGCAAAGAGCAGTATAAGATGCTTCTGGTAGTGGTATTCTAACGTATCCATTTTTGAACCAATTATTGATATGCCTGGCAAAATAAGGCAGCATGTCTCAGGATTTCCTGTGATATGCTGCCTTGCCTTTTTATTCATTTACGCCTTTTCTTTTCTATCAGGCATTCATTCATTTTTGGTCATTTTTATCATAATTAATTCCAACCAGTAGAATATCTCCAATATACGGTTCCAATGATGCAATGTACTTTTTCTCTTTGATCTGATCCGTCTCCACCCACAGATGGGCTATGAGCTCCTCAGCAAATGGGATTCCACAAGACCATACGCCGAGGCGGCGCTCTACCACCATCTCTGGTACGACGAAAAAGGCGGCTATCCGCGCGAGTATACCCATAAAGGCAACGACAACGCCATTCTCTACCAGATCCTCACCTGCGCCGATTGTCTCGGTGCGGCAACCGATTCCGTCGGGCGGCTGATCACCGTGGAACGCGAACAGTTATACCGCGAAGTCTTCGGTAAAAACGTGGAGCTGGTTCTATAACTTTGGTTTCTGTTTATGGCGTTAATTCGTATATCCGTATATTGTAGTTCTTTTCAAGGTTCTGTCCGTCTCGCGTGGACACATTGTAGAATGCACAAATTTCATTCAGCTCACATGTTCATTTCGTTAATTTATTAATGAACGTGCTTTTTTCAAATTTTATGTTTGTGTTAATTTATGTTCATTATTATTCATCATTTGTGAACATTAAGTTGACATCATCAAAAGAAAATAGTTTACATTTGGAAAAAATATACTAAAATAACAGAAACGGTCAAATCTCCGCCCAAAAAACGGCGGAGAATTTTTCTGGAAAGAAGGGCGAAAAACGTGTTGGAAAGACGATCGAAAAATTTCGAAGAAAATGCGTAGAAAATCCGCCCGAAAAGGTGAAAAGCCAAGCATAAATCACAGGGAGGAACTCATACTATGAAAGAAATCATCCAGGGCTTCTACCAGAAGAAACATTTCTGGACCCGCCTGATTCTGGTCATCGCTGCCGTCATCCTGATGGGCTTTGCGCTCTCATGGCTGCTTCTCGTCGATCTCGGCACCGATCCGTGTACCTTGTTAAACCAGACCATCTCCACCCGCCTCGGCATCAGCATCGGAAACTGGCAGGCGCTCTTCAATACCGTCCTGCTCATCTTCGTTATCATTTTCGGCGGCAGAAACTTAGGCTTCGGAACCCTCGCAAACATGTTTCTCGTGGGATATTCCATCGACTTTTTCTCCTGGATCTGGGCGAAAGTCCTTCCGGCAGACCTCTTCACCTCGATGGGTGTGCGAATCGCCGTGCTGATCCCGGCGCTGATCCTGTTTATCCTTGCCGCATCCTTCTATATGGATGTTGATATGGGAACTGCACCGTACGACGCAGTATCCTTCATTATCTCCACCCACCTGCCGAACGTTTCGTTCCGTGTGATCCGCATCGTCTACGACTTCGTTGTCACCGCGATCGCCGTTCTGCTCGGCGGAAAACTCGGCATTGTTACCGTGCTGATGGTTATTACCCTCGGTCCGGTCATTGAATGGCTGGGAAATATCATGAAACAGCATCTGAATATTTTTGATGACTGAAATCATTGCTTTTCCGCGCTTTCTATACTACAATAGAACTACCAGATGATCTTTTTTTCCTAAAAGAAAAGCCTGCCTCCGGGACTCACATCTCTGTGGCAGGCTTTTTCTTCCCTAAAAATAGCCGAAAAAACGACTCAAAAATGCAGAAAATCATTTATATTAAGGAGGTTTTTCCTATGAGCAACACCCCAAACCCTGTTTACGAAAAACTGATGAAATGCTACGAGAGCTTCCGCTCCCAGATCGATTTCCAGCCGGAAGTCGCACTGATTCTCGGTTCCGGCCTCGGTGATTTTGCGAATGATATCCGCGTTACCGCAACCCTCGATTACCACGATATCGAAGGCTTTCCGGTTTCCACTGTTCCGGGCCACGCGGGCCGTTTTATCTTCGGCTACGTCGGCGATGTGCCGGTTGTCTGCATGCAGGGCCGCGTTCATTATTATGAAGGCTATCCGATGACCGACGTCGTTCTCCCGCCCCGCCTCATGAAGCTGATGGGCGCAAAAGCACTGTTCTTAACCAACGCCGCCGGCGGCATCAAACAGGGCACAAAACCAGGCTCTCTGATGCTGTTAAACGGCCAGATCGCCTGCTTCGTTCCATCTCCGCTTATCGGGCCGAACATCGACGAGCTCGGCACCCGTTTCCCGGATATGAGCCAGATCTACGACCTTGAATTCCAGAAAATCGCACGGAAAGCCGCAGCCTGCCTTGATATCGACCTGATGGAAGGCGTTTATCTGCAGCTCACCGGCCCGCAGTACGAGTCCCCGCAGGAAATCGCCATGTGCCGCACCCTCGGCGCAGACGCGGTCGGCATGAGCACCGCCTGCGAAGCCATCGCTGCACGCCATATGGGCATGCGCGTCATCGGTATTTCCTGCATTACCAATCTTGCCGCCGGCATCTCCCCGCAGCCTCTGTGCCATGCGGAAGTTCAGGAGGCAGCTGACATGGTTGCACCGCAGTTCAAAAAACTCGTTGCCGCAACGATTCAGGGCATCGCAAAGACACTGTAAACACACAGCGGCCGGGGTCTGTCAAAAAAGCAGGCCCCGGCCGCTGAAAACAGCACGTAAAATAAAGGAGAGATCTTTTTTGAATACACGTTTTTACAACGCCAAAATTCTCGTACTCGACGCTGAAAACCATTTTTTCCATCGCCGAAGACGAACTTCATGTCACCGGCGACACCATCACCTATATCGGACCTGGTAGAAAAGCAGATCCAGATGCCGCAGAGACCACTGTCTTCGACCGCGAAATTGACGCCCGCGGCAATCTCCTGATCCCGGGCTTTAAAAACGCACACACGCACACCCCGATGACCTTCCTCCGCTCTTACGCGGACGATCTCCCGCTCCACGAATGGCTCGAGCGCCAGGTCTTCCCGAACGAGGCAAAGCTCGCCGGGGACGACGTTTACTGGCTCAATATCCTCGGCATCATGGAATATCTGACGAGCGGCATCACCTCCAATTTCGACATGTACATCCAGCAGAAAAACAGCATCGCTGCCACGGTCGACACTGGATTCCGCACCGTTCTTACCAGCGGTCTCAACAACTTCGTCGACAGCCCGGAAATTCTCGAAGAGATGTATAACTATGTCAACGAACTCTCCGACCGCACCTCGTATCTGCTCGGTTTCCACGCCGAATATACGACCGGCGGCCCGCTTCTTGAAGCCGTTGCCAAACTCGCCGAAAAATACCATTCCCCTGTCTGGACACACAACGCCGAAACAAAAAGCGAAGTCGAGGGCTGTAAAGAGCGCTGGGGACTCACCCCGACACAGCTGATGGAACGCTTAGGCATGTTCCAGTACGGAGGCGGCGGCTACCACTGCATCTGGATGGAGGACCGCGATTTTGAGATCTTCCGTGACCGGAAACTGACGGCCGTTACCAATCCCTCCTCAAACCTGAAGCTCGCCTCCGGCATCTGCCCGCTGAAGCGTTTTTACGATAACGGCATCAACCTCGCCATCGGCACCGACGGGCCGGCCAGTAACAACTGCCTCGATATGTTCCGCGAAATGTTCCTGACCACCGGCCTTTCCAAAGTCCGCGAGATGGATGCCGCAGGAATCCCGGCCGACGCCATTCTCTACATGGCAACCGCAGGCGGCGCGCACGCCATGCAGCTTACTGACTGCGACCGTCTCGCTGCCGGCAAAAAGGCCGATCTCGTCATGATTGACCTCCATCAGCCGAACATGCAGCCGGAGAATAATCTGATCAAAAACCTCGTTTACAGCGGCAGCAAACAGAACGTAAAGCTTACCATGGTAAACGGTCAAATCCTCTACGAAAACGGCGAATTCCATATCGGCTTTGACCCGGAAGAAATTTATGCAAGATCCAACGCCATTATCCGAAGAATTTCCGGCTCGCATGCAGATAATTAGTGGATTTCACGCAGTTTTTCCTTTGCTTGACATACTTTTTTCTTTTATATTATAATGTAGCCATACACGCAAAAACGCTGTACCTCTTGAAAGGAGAATACTATTATGAAAAAGAAAGTAGTTAGCTTACTGCTTGCAGCCGCCATGACAACTGCTGCACTCGCAGGATGCGGTTCCTCCAACGGCTCCTCTTCCTCCGACGCATCCACAGGCGCCGATTCCACCAGCGCAACTTCCGCTTCTGCTTCCACAGACGGAGGAAAAAAAAGACGCCGCAGGTGAGAAAATTGCCATGATCACAGACTCCGGAGATATCACCGACGAATCCTTCAACCAGATCACCTGGGAAACTGTATGCGCCTACGGCGATGCAAACGGCGTAGAGTACGAGTACTACAAACCGGCAGAGGATACCGATGAAGAGCGTATCAACTCCATCGATCTTGCTGTTTCCGAGGGTGCTACCGTTGTTGTAATGCCAGGTTACCTGTTCGGACCTGCCATCGCTGAAGAGCAGGAAGCTCATGCAGGTCGAGAAGGGCAAGGATAAGGAGCTGACGGACGACGACGTCCTCGTCCTCGTGCGCCGCCTCATCAAGCAGCGCGTCGAAGCCGCCGAGATGTACAAGGCCGGCGGAGCGAACGA
>ENA-OQCL01000214-OQCL01000214.1-human-gut-metagenome-genome-assembly--contig:-NODE-214-length-31111-cov-5.133036_pt1 | contig 31111 bp, 25 predicted proteins | sample MGYA00242502_ERZ504586 | MGnify/ENA primary metagenome ERZ504586 (study PRJEB26092, sample SAMD00036316) | human gut metagenome | host: Homo sapiens | study: EMG produced TPA metagenomics assembly of... | reverse complement strand
ATAGCTCTGCTTTTCCTGCCATCATGTATTGCTCCATGCAGCAATATGTCTGTTCCATTGCGTTGAAATCTGCCATCCACCATTGACTAAAACAGCTTTTTGTTACGGAACCGTCATTAGCAGGCTGATGTCCCCAGAAGAAGCAAAATTTATGTCGTTGACCCTCTGCCGTTGTTCTCTGAAGCCACGGGAGCGTATACTTAGGATTTCCATCCGGAGTCCATAGTGCAGCAATAAAGTTGCCGTGCTCTAATATATTTGTATCGTCTGTATCATTCCACCAGCCTGCCCATGTGACTGGTTCAGGGAACATGTCACGATACTTTATTTGCCCCTCTTCCGGAAGCGAATAAAACCAATCTGAGAATTTATATAGATAATCTTCGCCGTATCCCATTCGCCAGCCAATGGAGTAGCGTTCTATTTCGGGGTATGCGAGCCACGGAGGCGGCAGCAGCTTTTTGTGGTTGAATGACATACTATATTTCCTCCCTGCACATAGCTAATGACGGCAGTTTCTGAAGTTATTTATCATTGCAGATATTATACGAGAAATTCTTATTGTTTTGCGGCGGGGCAATGACGTCGGCATTATTTGTTAAAAGAGGCCGTACACGGTTTGTGTACGGCCTCTTGTGTGTCTTGGTACTTTGGAAAGTTTTAGTACGCTTCGTCGGGCGCGGCGGGGAGGTTTTCCAGTTTTTTGCGGCTGTCGCGGACTTTCTGGGATTCCTTCGCGGCGTAGGCTTCGAGTTTTTTGGTGAGCTCGCAGTCTGTTGCAGCTACTATGCGCGCCGCCATGAGGCAGGCGTTTTTCGCGCCGTTGAGGCCGACGGATGCCGCCGGTACTCCGGGGGGCATCTGAGCTATCGAGAGGAGCGCGTCCATTCCGTCGATCGCGCCGCCTTTTACGGGGACTCCGATGACGGGGAGCGTCGTCGCGGCTGCTACGACGCCGGGGAGCGCGGCGGAGAGGCCGGCTACCGCTATGAGCGCCTGGATGCCGCGGGCGCGGGCTTTTTTCGCGTAGCCTTCGACGTCTTCGGGCGTGCGGTGGGCCGACGCTATGGCGACCTCGTATTCGATGCCGAGTTCGTCGAGAACGGGCGTTCCCTTCTCAACGACGGGGATGTCCGAGGCTGAGCCCATGATTATGCCTATTTTCGGAGAGGCCATGTTATTTCCCCCTTTTCAGCGATTTGTCACCGATGTCGTTTCTGTGATGCTCTTTTTCGAAGTGTATGCCGTCGACTCTCGCGTAGGCGCGTTCGCGCGCGGTCGGAAGGTCGTCAGCGAGGCCGACAACGGTCAGGACGCGTCCGCCGTTGGTGACGAGCTGTCCCGCGTCGTTTAGCTTTGTGCCGGCGTGGTAAACGAAGGTGTTGGGCACGTCTTCGTCGGTTCCGGTTATCGCGTAACCTTTTTCGAAGGCTTCGGGATAGCCGCCGGAGGCCATGACTACTCCGAGCGCGGTGCGGACTGCGCCGGGCCATTCGACGGAGGCGAGCTCGCCTTTGGCGCAGCCGAGGGCCACTTCGCCGAAGTCTCCGCCGAAGGCGGGGAGTACGACCTGGGCTTCGGGGTCGCCGAGGCGGACGTTGTATTCGAGTACGGAGAGCGAGCCGTCGGGCTTGATCATTATGCCAGCGTAGATGACGCCGTAGAAGGGGATGCCGTCGGCAGCGAGTCCGTCGACTGTCGGCGTGAGCACTTCGTCGGTGACTTTTTTCATGAAGGCGTCGTCCACCCACGGAACGGGCGAGTATGCGCCCATGCCGCCGGTGTTGTTGCCCTTGTCGCCGTCGAGCGCGCGCTTGTGGTCCTGGCTGGAGGGAAGGATGCGCACGGTCTTGCCGTCGGTGAGGGCGAGGACGGTCATCTCCATGCCTTCGACGTAGTCTTCGACGACTATGAGGTTTCCCGCCGTCCCGAGCTTCTGCTCTTCAAGCATCATGCGGCAGGTCGCGACTGCGTCCTCGTAGGTCTCGGGCAGGAACGCGCCTTTGCCGGCCGCGAGGCCGTCGGCCTTGACGACGAAGGGGGCGGTGCGTTTTTTGAGCGCCGCTTCACACTCGGCGAGGTTTGTGCAGAGGTCGAAGTCCGAGGTCGGTATGCCGTGCTTTTTCATGAAGGTCTTCGAGAAGGCTTTGCTTCCCTCGAGGCGCGCGCCGGAGGCTCCCGGCCCTACGACTAGGATGCCCGCCTCGCGCAGCGCATCTGCGGTGCCCGCGACGAGCGGTGCTTCCGGGCCGACGAATACGAGCTCTATGCCGAGCCAGGTGCAGAGCTCCTTCATCGCCTTGGGATCGCACGGATCGCCCGCGTGGCAGAGCGCGAGCTTAGCTATGCCGGGGTTGCCGGGGCAGCAGTGAAGTTCGGTCGTTATCTTGGATTTGGAAAGGGCGTGGACTACGGCGTGTTCGCGGCCGCCGCCTCCGAGTACCATAACTTTCATAGCTTTCACTCCTTTAGCCGTTAGTGGCGGAAGGTGCGGCTGCCGCCGACGAAGAGGCTGACTCCGAGCTCTTCGGCCTTTTTGAAGACTTCTTCGTCGCGTATCGAGCCGCCGGGTTCAATCACGGCGCTGACTCCGGCCTTGGCCGCGAGCTCTATCGAGTCGGCGAAGGGGAAGAATGCGTCGGAGGCCATTACGGAGCCCTGCGCCTTGTCTTTCGCCATCTTTATCGCGTATTCAGCCGCGTCGACGCGGTTGGTGAAGCCGCCGCCGATTCCTACCGCAGCGCCGTCTTTTACGAGGACTATCGCGTTGCTCTTGGTGATCGCCGCGGTCTTCCAGGCGAAGATGATGTCGTCCCAGAGGTCGGGGCGCGGCGTGCCGTGCCACTGGCCTGCGGATTCCTGCGGAAGCGCGGGGAGCTTGTCTTCCTCTACGAGCCAGCCGCAGCGGTTGGCCGATATCTGGAATTTCGGCGCGTAGCCGGGGAGTATCTTGAGGACGCGGAGGTTGTGTTTCTTTTCCGCGAAGTACTCAGCAACGCCTTCGTCGAAGTCGGGAGCTGCGACTATCTCGAAGAATGTTTCGGTTATCGCTTTAGCCGTCTCCATGTCCACTTTGCGAGTGAGTCCGATTATTCCGCCGAAGGCGGATACCGGGTCGCAGTCGAGCGCCTTTCTGAAAGCTTCGAGCGGCGTCGCGCCGTATGCCGTGCCGCATGGCGTCGTGTGCTTGACTATCGTGCAGGCGCAGACATCCTGGAATACGGAACAGCCGCGGAGCAGCGTGTCGAGGTCGAGCAGGTTGTTGAAGGAGAGCTCTTTGCCGGAAAGCTGCTCAAACGGACGGTGCTCGAGCGGCGGCATGAAGAGCGCGGCCTTCTGGTGCGGGTTCTCTCCGTAACGGAGCTCCTGCTCCATGCGGAGCGGGATGACTTTGTCGTCCGAGACGTTTTCTTCAACGCCGACCTCGCGGCAGAGTCCACGGTAGATCACAGCGTCGTAGGACGAGGTAGCGCGGAATGCCTTGAGAGCGAGCTGCTGTTTGAATTCGAGCGTGAATTCCTGATTTTTGTCGAGTTCTTCGAGCACGCGCTTGTAGTCGGCTATGTCCGTGACTACTGCGACGTGGTAATAGTTCTTAGCGGCGGCGCGGATGAGCGAAACTCCGCCGATGTCTATCTTTTCGATGAGCTGGTCGAGGTCGGCGCCGCTCTTAGCCGTCTCTTCAAACGGATAGAGGGTGCATACGACGACGTCGATGAGGGGAATGTTGAATTTCGCGCGGTCTTCATCGTCCTGCGCAAGGCCGCGTCTTGCGAGTATTCCGCCCATTATCGTCGGGTGCAGCGTTTTCACGCGCCCGCCGAGTATCGCGGGGACTCCCGTAAGGTCTACGACTTCCGTGACCTGTACGCCGCCCTCTTCAAGATATTTCGCGGTGCCGGAGCTGGATACTATCTCATAGCCGTGGGCTGCGAGCCCCTTGGCGAGCTCTAGCGCGCCGGTCTTGTCCCATACGGAGATTAGCGCTTTTTTCTTTTCCACCATTCCAAGCCTCCATTTCGGATTTGCGGGATTTTTTGCGAAAAATTCTTTCAGAGTCTTTTTATATAACTTGTGCTCGACGGCGTGGATCTTCGCCTCAAGCGTCTCTATCGTGTCTTCGGGCTCGCGCTTCACGCGTTCCTGCGCCAGTATCGGGCCGTGGTCGACTTCCTCGTCGACTATGTGGATGGTGACGCCAGTCTCCGGCACGCCTGCGTCCCAGGCGTCCTGTATGCCGTGCGCGCCGGGGAAGAGCGGCAGCAGCGCGGGATGTATGTTGATTATGCGTCCAGCGAAACGGCGCACGAAATCCGGCGAGAGTATGCGCATGAAGCCGGCGAGGACGATCCAGTCCGCGCCAGCCTCTTCAATCGCGAGAGCTATCGCTTCTTCCGCGTCGGCCTTGCCGAGCTGCTTGTATGAGAATACGCGCGTCGGCACGCCGAGCGACGCTGCGGTCTGGAGCCCTTTCGCGGTCGGCTTGTCACTGCCGACGAACACCGGCACGGCATCCAACTCGCCGTCCTTTATCGCGTTCAGGATGGCGTGCATGTTGGTGCCGGTGCCGGATATGAGTATCGCTATTCGCGGGGACTGCTGCATTTGATGACCTCGCCGATGACGGTCGGATGCTCTCCGAGCTTCTCGAGCGCATCTTCGAGTGTTTTCAGATCCTTCGGGTCTATTATGAATACGAAGCCGATGCCGAGGTTGAACACCTTGCGCATCTCTTCCTCGTCTATTCCGGCGCTCTGCACGAGGTCGAAGACCCTCGGGCGCTTCCACGAGCCGAAGTCCACGTTTATGTCGAGGTGCTTCGGTATGACGCGGATGACGTTGCCGTACATCCCGCCGCCCGTGATGTGCGCCATGCCGCGCACAACGCCGGTCTCGATAGCGGCGAGCGCGGCCTTGACGTAGAGGCGCGTCGGGCGCATGACGGCTTCGGCGACGGTCTCGTCCCATCCTTCGGGCGTCGAGCCGAGATCTACGTTCAGCCCGTCCTTGCCGAGCGCGCTGCGCACGAGGCTGTAGCCGTTGCTGTGGATGCCGGAGCTTTCGATGCCGACGAGCAGGTTGCCTTCCTGGATGTCGCTGCCGTCGATGATTTTGTCTTCGTCGACTATGCCGACCGCGAAGCCCGCGAGGTCGAAGCCGTCGGCGTCGTAGACGCCGGGCATCTCCGCCGTTTCGCCGCCGAGCAGCGCGCAGAGGCTTTCCTCGCAGGCGCTGATGACGCCGTCGACGATGGGCGCGAGTATCTTTTCGTCGAGCTTGCCGCAGGCCGCGTAGTCTAGGAAGAAGAGCGGGCGCGCGCCTACCGTGACGAGGTCGTTGACGTTCATCGCGACGAGATCCTGCCCGAGGCTGCGGTAGAGGCCCGTCGCCTTCGCGAGCTCGAGCTTCGTTCCGACGCCGTCGGTGCATCCGGCGAGGCATTTGCCGCCGCCTATCCTGTAAAGGCCGGCGAAGCCTCCGACTCCGCCGACGCAGTTCTTATCCTTCGGGTGTTTGGCGAGGAGGGACTTTATCGTTTCGACCCACGCGTCGCCGCCTGAGATGCTAACTCCTGATTTCTCGTAACTGAGCTTGCCCAACAGAGTTCCCCCTTAATATTTTTCGAGATATTTGCCGCTGAAGCAGGCCGTGCAGAGCCTGTCCGCCGGGAGGCCGATGGCCGCGACGAGGTCTTCTTCCGTGAGGTAGTCGAGCGAGTCGGCTCCGACCTTGCGGCAGAGCTCGTCGAGCGTCATGCGGACCGCGGCGAGCGTCTCTTCCTTGCGCGTGTCGATGCCGTAGCGGCAGGGATGGAGCACGGGCGGCGACGCGATGCGCAGATGCACTTCGCCCGCGCCGCAGTTGCGTATCATCGTGACTATGCGCTCCGCCGTCGTGCCGCGCACTATCGAGTCGTCGACTATGACGGCGCGCTTGTCCTTGAAGAGCTCTTCTATCGGATTGAGCTTTATCTTGACGCCGAGCTCGCGTACCTTCTGCGTCGGCTGTATAAAGGTGCGTCCGACGTAGCGGTTGCGCACGACCGCCATCTCAAACGGAGCGTGCGCCGCCTGGGCGTAGCCGATGGCGGATATCGTTCCGCTGTCGGGCATTCCCGCGACGAGGTCCGCGTTCGCGCACGGAGCCTTGAGCGCGAGGCGGCGGCCCATCTCTTTGCGCGCTTCGTAAACGGAGCGTCCGTCGATTATGCTGTCCGGGCGCGCCGTGTAGACGTACTCGAAGGAACAGTGCATGCAGCGCGAGGGACGCTCGTGGCGGACGCGCAGGCTCTTCATGCCGCGCGAGTTGATTATGACTATTTCGCCGGGCTCTACGTCGCGCAGCAGCTTCGCGCCGACTATGTCGAGCGCGCAGGACTCGGAGGCCGCGTAGTACGTGCCGTCGCGTTCGCCGAGGACGAGCGGCTTGAAGCCGTAGGGGTCGCGCGCGGCGACGAGCGCGTCTTCAAGGAGCACCGCTATCGCGTATGAGCCTTCGAGCCTTTTGAGCGCGTCGACTATCGCGTCGACCGGCTCCATGTGCGATTTCTGCGCGACCATGTGGAGGATGGCCTCCGAGTTCGTAGCCGACTGGAATATCGCTCCGCGCGCCTCGAGCTGCGATTTGAGAGAGTCGACGTTTGTGACGAGGCCGTCGTGCGCTATCGCTATCGGGCCGCGCGCGTAGTTCGCGCAGACGGGCAGGACGTTGTGAAGCTGCGAGCTCTCGAGCGGGACGTAGCGGACGTGGCCTATCGCGCAGTTCGCGTTCTCGAGCGAGAGCTTGTGCTGGTCTATTGCGTTGTGGAGAAGCCCGAAGCCGCGCGCCGAGGCGGCGTGGCCGTCGTGCGCCCACGCGATGCCCGCGGACTCCTGTCCGCGGTGCTGAAGCGCGTAGAGGCCGAGGTAGACTTCTTCGAGTACTGGTTGGTTCTTGACGCTGTATGCGCCGAAAATGCCGCTCATATTACGTTACGCGGATATCCTTCTCCAGATCTCTTCGTATGCGCCGAGCACGTTGCCGAGATCCTTGCGGAAGCGGTCCTTGTCGAGGTGGTCGCCGGTCGACTTGTCCCAGAAGCGGCAGGTGTCGGGCGAAATTTCATCGGCGAGGATGAGGTTGCCCTGCATGTCTTTGCCGAATTCGAGCTTGAAGTCGACGAGGACGACGCCGAGCTTCGCGAAGTAGTCCTTGAGTATCGCGTTGACACGGAGCGAGATGTCCTTGATTTTGTCGAGCTCTTCCTTAGTCGCCCAGCCGAAGAGCAGCGCGTGGTCCTCGATGATGAACGGATCGCCGAGGGCGTCGTCCTTATAGCACATCTCGAAGAGCGGGCGCGGAAGCTCCATGCCCTCCTGCACGCCGAGGCGCTTGCAGAGAGAGCCAGTCGTGATGTTGCGGACGATGACCTCGAGCGGGACGATGTTGACGCGCTTTACGAGCTGGTTCGTCTCGTCTATCTGTTTGACGAAGTGTGACTCGACGCCGTTGTCGGCGAGAAGCTGGAAGAGCTTCGACGAGATTTTGTTGTTGAGGACGCCCTTGCCGCTCATCGTAGCCTTCTTCTGTCCGTTGAAGGCGGTGAAGCTGTCCTTATACTCGACTATGACGTAGTTCGGGTCTTCGGTCGTGTAAAGCCTCTTGGCTTTTCCCTCGTAGATGAAATCCTTCTTTGTAAGCTCCATTTTTATTTCCTCCGTAAAATGTAATTTCCGGGACCGAAGCCCCGGATATAATGCTTAAAATCCCAGAAGATCGTTCTTTTCTTCTTCCTCTAAATAATTCCCGTCGAAGCAGGCCGTACAGAGCTCCTCCTGCGGAAGGCCGATCGCGCGGCATAGCTCCTCGCAGCTTATGTATTCGAGCGAATCCGCGTCGATTTTGCGGCAGAGCTCCGGTATATCCGTCTGCGCCGCTATCAGCTCAGACGAGCTCGGCGTGTCGATGCCGTAGTAGCATGGAAAGCGCACGGGCGGCGAGGCGATGCGCATATGCACCTTGCTCGCGCCGCTGCCGCGTATCATGGAGACGATGCGCCCGGCGGTCGTGCCGCGCACGAGGCTGTCGTCTACGATGACCGCCTCCCTGCCCTCGAAGATGCCGGGCTGCGGATTCAGCTTTATCTTGACGCCCGCCTCGCGCACGCGCTGCGTCGGCTGTATGAAGGTGCGCCCGACGTAGCGGTTGCGCACGACGCCGGCCTCGAAGTCAGCGCCCGCCTCTTCCGCTAGCCCTATCGCTGCGAGCGTGCCGCTGTCGGGCATTCCGGCGACGACGGCGTCTTTCGGGCAGCCCGCGCAGCGCGCGAGCGTCGCGCCGAGCTCCTTGCGCGTTTTGTAGACGGAACGTCCGTCGATGACGCTGTCGGGACGCGCGAAATAGACGTATTCAAAGGCGCATCTGTAATGGCGCGGCTTCTGCGGCCTTTTGCGCGAAATCAGCCCGCGCTTGTCGATGACGAGAATCTCTCCGGGCTCCACGTCGCGCACCATCTCGGCGCCGAGTATGTCGAAAGCGCAGGATTCTGAGGCGACGAAGTAGTCGTCGCCGCGGCGTCCTATTGCGAGCGGGCGGAAGCCCCAGGGGTCGCGCGCAGCGATGAGGCAGTCCTCTATAAGAACGACGAGGCTGTAAGCCCCCTCGACTTTCGAGAGGGCAGCTTCAAGCGCTTCGAGCGGCACGACTCCCGGCTGATGGGCGACGAGCTGGAGGATCGTCTCAGAATCGCAGGTCGTCTGGAATATCGCGCCGCGGTATGCAAGATAGGCGGCCAGGGCGCGCGCGTTGGTCAGGTTGCCGTTGTGCGCGAGCGCTATCGGCCCCTGCGCGTAATCTGCGCCGAGCGGCTGGCAGTTCTCTGGCCGCGTACCGCCCGCCGTCGCGTAGCGGACGTGCCCTATCGCTGCGTGTGCCGGAATCTGCGCCAGCTCGTTCTGCGAAAGCGCTTCGTGGACGAGGCCGAGCCCCTTCTTTACGTGTATCGTCCCGTCCGCCGTCCACGCGACGCCGGCGGAGAGCTGGCCCCTGTGCTGGAGCGCGCAGAGGCCGAGATAGACGTCTTCAAGAACGGGGCTTCCGTTCGTGCTGTAAGCCCCGAATACTCCGCACATTCTTTAATTTTCTCCCGTAAATGCCGCGGTCAGCCCGGCGACGGTCAGGGACAGAATTCCATCCCAGTCAAAGCAATTTCCACCGGCTTCGCCGATTTTGACGAAGCCGAGTTCTTTCCACGCATTTTCAAATTCCGCGGCCTTCTCGGGCGCTACGGAATAAATCGCGCGCGGGCCGCCCTCGGAGAAGAGCAGCGCTTCGACCGAGGTATCCGGCGCGAGCGCGAGCTTCATGCCCGTTCCCGACGCTATCGCTTCGTTAGCGAGCGCCGTGGCGAGTCCGCCGCCGGCGACTACGCGGCCTGATTTTGCAAGCTGTCCGTGAGCCGTGGCGAGCGCCGCGTCGCGGAATTTCTTTTCGTCTTCGTAGTCTGGGGCGCAGGTCTTGCCTAGAGGCTTGCCGTTTTTCGCTTCCTGATAGCGCGTCGCGCCGAGCGAGCCTTCCTTGTCACCAACCAAGTAGATGAGGTCGCCGGCTTCGGTTCTGCCGGCGCGCATGAGCTTCTCGCGGTCAACTGCGAGGCCCGCCGTCACGACGAGCGGCGTCGGGTATATCCTGTCGTTCGCCGTTTCGTTGTAGAGGCTGACGTTGCCCGAAACGACGGGGCAGTCGAGCGCGCGGCAAGTGTCGGCGAGGCCGCGCAGGCATTCTTTAAGTTCATAGAATTTCTCGGGGAATTCCGGCGAGGCGAAGTTGAGGCAGTTCGTCATGCCGAGCGCGTCGGCTCCCGAAAGCCACACGCCGCGCAGCGAAAGCGCCATCGCTTCCGCGGCTCCCGTGTATGGATCGGTCCAGCACTTGTAAGGCTCCGCCTCCATCGTAAGCACGCAGGCGCGCTCGGTCTGCGGAACTTCGACTATCGCCGCAGGCTCGCCGGGGCCGGCTATCGTGTGGAGCTGCACCATAGAATCGTACTGCTCCCATATTGCGTTCTTCCTGCGTCCGTTCGGGCATGAGAGCATGGAGAGAAGCTCTTTGCCTGCGTCTTCGCATTTGAGAGTCGAAAGGTCGAGCGCCTGGCGCTCTGGAAGGTCCTTCGGCTCTTCGGAGGGCCAGTATATCTCCGGCGTGTCGCCGAGTATAGAGGTTGGAAGGTCTGCTTCGAGAACGCCGTTCTTGTATACGCGGTAGCGTTTGCTGTCGGTCATTTCGCCGACTATCGCGCAGTCGAGGCCGTAATGCTTCGCCATGTCGAAGACCGGCGCGAGCTTCTCCTCCTCGACGATGAGGAGCATGCGCTCCTGCGACTCGGAGAGGAATATCTCCCACGGAAGCATGTCCGCTTCGCGGAGAGGAATTTTTTCAACCTGGATGTCTATGCCGCAGCCGCTCTTGTGTGCGATTTCGCTCGACGACGAGAGAATGCCCGCCGCGCCCATGTCCTGCATCGAGGCGATGAGCTTTTTGTCGAGCAGGTCCATGCAGCACTCAATGAGGAGTTTTTCCTCGAACGGGTCGCCTATCTGAATCTGCGGCTTGCTCGCGCGCGCGTCCTCGTCGAGCTCGCGCGAGGCGAACGACGCGCCAGCTATGCCGTCGCGGCCCGTCTTCGAGCCGAGCAGCACCGCCATATCCCCGGGCTTCGCGGTCTGCGAGCTGGCTATTTTATCGAGGCGGACGAAACCGGCGCTGAAGGCGTTGACGAGCGGGTTGTCGTTGTAGCAGGGCGAATAGAAGGTCTTGCCGCCGACGGTCGGGACGCCGACGGAGTTGCCGTAGGAGCCTATGCCTTCGACGATGCCTTTGGCGAGGTTCTGCGTCTTGCGCAGCGAAGCGTCGCCGAAGAAAAGGCCGTCCATCGAGACCGAGGGACGCGCGCCCATCGCGATGATGTCGCGGATGATGCCGCCGACTCCGGTCGCGGCCCCTTGGAAAGGCGCGACCGCGGATGGATGGTTGTGGCTCTCGACCTTGAATGCGAAGCCCCAGCCCTCGCCCATATCGACGACGCCCGCGTTCTCGCCCTGTCCCTGAAGCACGTACTTGCCCTTGGACGGGAAGGTGCGCAGCAGCGGGCGCGTAGATTTATAGCTGCAGTGCTCGGACCACATTACGCCGATAAGCTCAAGTTCGAGGTCGTTCGGCTTGCGTCCGAGCAATTCCTGTATTCTCTTATATTCGGACTCGGAGAGTCCAACTTCGCGGAAACCCATCAGCGGGCGCTCCTTTCTGCGAAACCGCGTGCGATTGAAAGCCAGAAGGCCGCTCCGTCGGAGCCGCCGTTGAGGTGAGCGACCGTCGCGCGCTCTGGGTGCGGCATGAGGCCGAGAATATTGCCCTTTTCATTGCAGATTCCTGCGATGCCGTTGAGCGAGCCGTTAGGCGCGTACTGCGCGCCCGCATCGCCGGTCGCAGGATCGGCGTAGCGGAAGACGACGCGGCCCGCCTTCTCAAGCTCTTCGAGTTCGGCGGGCGCCAGGAAGTACAATCCTTCGTGGTGGGCTATCGGGTACTCTACAATCTCGCCCTTCTTTAGCCCGTGTGTGAAGAAGTTGTCCGTCTGTTCGACGCGGATATAGCATTTTTTACATATAAATGTAGTGGTAGTGTTCGCGAGGAGCGCTCCGGGAAGCAGCCTCGTTTCGGTGAGCACCTGAAAGCCGTTGCATATGCCGAGCAGCAGCTTGCCAGCCTCGGCGTGCTTCTTGACCGCGTCTATGATCGGCGAGCGGGCCGCCATAGCGCCGCAGCGCAGATAGTCGCCGTATGAGAAACCGCCCGGAAGGATGACGAGATCAGGCTCGAAGGCGAATTCCGTCTCCTCATGCCAAACCATTTCGACAGATGTCTTTAACGTTTCGGAGACTGCGCGCTGAACGTCGCGATCGCAGTTGCTCCCTGGAAAAACGACGACGGCCGTCTTCATCGCTAGGCTTCCCTGACGGATATTTTATAAGTCTCTATCAGGTCGTTGGCGAGAAGATCCTGACACATATTCTTCACGGCCTCGGCCGCCGCTTCGCTGCTTTCGGCCTCGATGCGCAACGTTACGATGCGTCCTACGCGGACTTCCTGAAGCCCTTTGTACCCTAGGTGCGAAAGCGTTTTTTCAACCGCTTTGCCCTGCGTGTCGAGGACTCCCTCACGCGGAGTAATTATGGCCTCTGCATGGAAAATCATATGATGACATCCTCCTTGAGATGTTTATTTGAAATTTTGTCAAGTGGAATTGTCCACTCAGATATTCATAATATAGCGTCGGACACTGTAAAAGTCAATGTTTCAACTTTCGGAAAAAATCAGTGTTTGTAATTTGACGCAAAGTAAAAACCTAGTATAATTTTAACAGAGCAAATCATTCATTTCCCGCTCAAAACTTAAGGAGGTTGAAGTAGTTATGAGAAAACGTGTCGTCATTGCCGTTATGTCTGTACTTAGCGCGGCTCTCCTCGCCTCTTCCGCTTTTGCGGCTGAAGAGATCAAGATCGGAGCCCTCTTCCCGCTGACCGGTCCCGCCGCCGTTTCGGGACAGAACTGCATTAACTCAGTCCTTGCCGCCGCCGACTTCATCAACGAGGCCAACCCCGAAATCAACGCGCCGCTCGCAGCCGGAGAAGGGCTTCTCGGCGGAAAGTACGTTATTAAAATCGTCCAGGCCGACCATCAGGGCAAGCCTGACGTCGCAAAGTCGGAAGCCGAACGTCTTTATAATCAGGAAGGCGTTTTCGCAATAATCGGATGCTACAACAGCGCCGCTACGAAACCCGCCAGCGCCGTCGCCGAGCGCGCGAAGAAAATATTCCTCTGCGGCTGCTCCAGCTCTGCGGAACTCACCGAGCGCGGTTACAAATATTTCTTCCGCCACGCTCCGACCGACGCGATCGAATCCGTCGAATTTGTAGACTACATAGCCTACCTCAATAAAGAAAAGAACGCCGACATAAAGACCATCGGACTCATCTATGAGAACACCGAATTCGGTAAGCACGCCGCCGCCGAGGCCCAGAAGGCCGCGAAGAAAATCGATCTCGAAGTCGTCGCCGACATCCCGTTCAACAACGGCGCTACGAACCTCAACAGCGAAGTCCAGAAGCTTAAGGCCGCCAACCCCGACGCGGTATTCGGCGCGGCGCTCGGCGGAGACTACTCGCTGTGGGTCCGCACGATGAAGCAGCTCAACTGGCTGCCGAAGATAGCCCTCAACTACTGCACCGGCTACCAGAACCCCGCGGTACAGAAGGAACTTGCAGACGACGGCAACTTCTTCATGGGCGGCATGGGCTACTCGCCGGAACTTGCGAAGAAATTTATGCCTGAAGCGATAAAGATCCAGGATAAGTACTACACGCCGAGAAGCAACCAGCCGTTCGACAGCGACTCCATCCAGGAAGCCGTCATGCTCATGGTCCTCGCTCAGGCGATAGAGAAGGCCGGCGGCCCCGACACTGAAAAGGTCCTCCAGGTCCTCAAGACGGAAGAATTCCCGTCGATAATGTCCCTCTCCGGCTCCGTCAAGTTTGACGAAACTGGGCAGAACGCCAAGGCTCTCTCCGTCATCACGCAGCTTGAAAGCCAGAAGTACAACACCGTATTCCCGCTTAAATACAAAGATTCCGAACCCACCTACCCGATGACGCCGTGGGACAAAAGGTAACGCCGTCAATCTGAACAGGTAAAATTCAACACCGGCGGGGCATTATTCCCAATGCCCCGCCTTTTTAGAAGTATCAGCAAGGAGGTCTTCGCATGAGCAGTTTTCTGCAGGTCCTTATAGATGGCATATTGAGCGGACTTCTGTACGCGCTCGTCGCCGCGGGACTCAGCATGATATGGGGAGTAATGGACGTAATCAACTTCGCCCACGGGGAATTCCTCATGGTGGCGATGTACGTCTGTTATTGGTTAGGGTTCATCCTCGGCATCGACCCGCTCTTTACGTGGATCGCATCCGGCATATTCCTCTTCGTTATGGGCGCTCTAACCTATAAGGTCATAATCAAGCACAGTCTTGGCAAAGCGGCGATGGCTCCGCTTCTCGCCACATTCGGCCTTTCAATGCTTTTGAAGAACTTCTGCATGAACCGCTTCTCCCCGAACTTCCGCCTTCTCTCCGGCACATTGCTCGACGGCAAAACTTTTGAAGTCGGCGGAGCGATAGTATCAGTTCCGCAGCTCGTAACAGGCATATTCGCGCTTGTGATACTTGCGGCGCTTTATTGGCTCATCAAGAAGACGCGCCTCGGCTGGGCCATTCAGGCCACCGCCATGGACAAGGAGGCGGCGGAGCTTATGGGCATCAATACTGAAAAAATCTACCTGCTCGTCTTCGGCATAGGCGGCGCCTGTGTCGGCGTGGCGGGCGGGCTTATGACTACATACCTCGCCGTCCATCCTGAAGTCGGCGCGCTATTCAGCCTGATAGCTTTCGTCGTCGTTGCCCTCGGCGGATTCGGAAGCATACCGGGCGCGCTCGCAGCAGCTCTGCTCATCGGCCTTGTGGAGTCCTTTTCCGGCTTCTACATCGCCGCCGTCGTCAAATACGTCGCAGTCTTCGCCATCTATCTGATAGTCATACTTGTACGGCCTAAAGGCCTCTTTGGGTGGTGATGCAGATGAACCTCAGCAAAAAGACAAACTTTGGTATGCGTTCATCGCAATCGCAGTCATACTGCCCTGCATACCCGGGGTGATCGGCGGCTCGTTCTTCGGCCACGTAGCTACTATGGTGCTGCTTTACGCCTCTATGGCGCAGTCGTGGAACATCATCAGCGGCTACGGCGGGCAGGTGTCGTTCGGACATTCGGTCTTTTTCGGCATCGGCGCATACGGCGCGGGACTGGCGGTCGTAACATTCGGCTCGCTGCCGTGGTTCGGCGCTCCGCTAGGGATGCTCGCCGCTGCGGCCGTGTCGGTGATAATCAGCTATCCCTGCTTCCGTCTCAAGGGGCACTACTTTTGCGATAGCTACAATTCGCCATAGTTGAAATATTCAACAGGCTCTTTATGATATGGGACGCCGTAGGCGGCGCGCTCGGCCTCGACTATCCGATACTTCCAGACGGTTGGGTGAACTTCTCGTGGTCCACGACCAAAACGGGATATTACATCGGCGCGCTCGCCATATTCCTGCTCGTCTTCGGCATCGTCCGCCATATTGAAAAGAGCCGTATGGGCTACTACCTGCTCGCAGTCCGCGAAGGACAGGAGACGGCCGAATCGCTCGGCGTCAACAGCACGGTCGTCAAGCTCGGCGCCATGGCGCTCTCCGCCGCGCTCGCGGCGCTCTGCGGCGCCTTCTTCGCGCAGTACAATTACCGCGTCGACCCGCCGATGGTAATGTCCCTCGACATGTCTATGAAGTTCGTGCTCATTACGATACTCGGCGGACTCGGCACCTTCTGGGGGCCGTTCCTCGGCGCGCTCGTGCTGATACCTCTTCAGGAATATACTAGGGCCTATCTCTCGCATCTCGGCCCCGGCGTAGACCTTATTATCTTCGGCATCATCATCATCGTGGTAATGATAAAAGAGCCGCGCGGAATAATGGGACTCCTCGGCTACATTTCAAGGAAACTTAACAAATCGCAGGAAAATGCTGGAAATGGAGGGAATCGCTGATGGCGCTGCTCGAAGTCAGAAACCTTACGATGAAATTCGGTTCGCTGCTCGCTAACAGCGACGTCTCGTTCGACGTTGAAAAAGGGACGATCGTAGGCCTCATAGGGCCGAACGGTGCGGGCAAGACGACGCTCTTCAACTGCGTCGCCGGACTCTATAAACCGACGAGCGGCAAAATTTATTTCAAAGGCGAAGACGTTACGGACCTGCCAGCATACAAGATGGCCCGTCTCGGAGTCGCGCGTACTTTCCAAGTCGTGCGTCCTCTCAAAGAAATGTCGGTCTTCGAAAATATATTGGTCGGAGCCTATATGCGCACGAGCGATACGTCGAAAGCGCGCGCCGTCGCCGAACGCTGCATGGATCTCTGCTTCCTTTCAGAGCATAGGAACAAACTGGCCGGCGGCCTTACGATAGGCAATAAAAAACGTCTTGAAGTCGCGCGCGCCCTCGCGACGGAACCGGAACTGATACTGCTCGACGAGGCCGTAGCGGGACTCACTTCAACCGAAGTCAAGGAAATGGTCAACGTGATAGTCCGTCTCAAAGAAGAAGGGCTGACGATACTCATGGTCGAACACATAATGGAGGCCATAATGCCCATTGCAGACAAAATCGTAGTCTTGGCAAGCGGTCAGAAAATAGCCGAGGGCAAGCCGGCCGACATCGTTCACGACCCGGTCGTCATAACAGCTTACTTCGGTGAAAAATTCAGCAAAAGGCTGAACGGAGAGGGGGAACGCTAGATGGCCCTCATGCTTGAAGTCGACAACATTTTCTGCTCTTACGACCACGTTCCCGTGCTTCACGGAATATCGCTTCGCGTTGAAGAGGGCGAGATAGTCGCGATATTGGGCGCCAACGGCGCTGGAAAATCGACGACGATGCGCACGATAGCGGGCCTTATGCACCCGGAGTCTGGACGTATTTCGTTCTGCGGCGAGGAGATTTCCAAGAAGCCGGCGTTTGAGATAATCAAGCACGGCATAAGCTATGTACCTGAAGGGCGCAGGCTGTTCTCAAAGCTGACAGTGCGTGAAAATCTTGAACTCGGCGCATTCAGCGTCACTGATAAAAACGACGTCGCGCAGCGTATTGAAGAAATGTACGAGCTGTTCCCGATACTCAAAGACCGCTCGGATCAGACGGCCGAGACGATGAGCGGCGGAGAACAGCAGATGTGCGCGATAGCGCGCGGCCTCATGTCGCGTCCGAAGCTCATACTGCTTGACGAATTGTCGCTCGGCCTTCAGCCGAGCCTCGTCGAACGCGTCCTTGAGACGGTAAGCGAGATACGCAAACGCGGGGTAACAGTCCTGCTCGTCGAACAGATGGTGCAGGAAGCGCTTGAAATCGCCGACAGAGGCTACGTCGTTCAGACTGGGCGCGTGGTCTATGAAGGTACCGCGCAGGAGCTGCTTAACTCCGACGAAGTGCGCAAAGCGTACATGGGCATGTAGCTTCGATAAAATAAATCAACGGCCGGGGCTTACGCTCCGGCCTTATTTTTGCGTTTTATGCGTTTTCCTGTTCCAAGCAGTCGAGGCAGAGCAGACGTCCATCCTTCACCCTCAGCCACGGCTCAGCCGTGCGCTCGCCGCATACCGCGCAGTTGTGAGAAGAATAGATTTTTGCTTCCTCTGGGAGCGGGAACGGCGCTTCTCCAAAATCGAAGATTTCCTCTGAAGCCGCATTTTCCATAAAAGCCCGTTTCGCCTCTCTGTCCGCGAACTCAATATTTTTTAGGACGATGCGGAAAGACTCTCCGCTTTTGCGCTCGTAGAAAGTGAAGGCCTGTTTTCCTCGCAGCCGGAAAATTAAGTTCCCCTTTCCAGCCGTGCATCCCAGCAGCGCTTGGACGGCGTCAACTCCGCAGGCGTCGTTTTCCGCTACGCAGACCAGTTCTTCGTCCTGCGCGCGCCCGCCTATGCCGAAGCGCTCGATCGCGCAAAGCGCGGCCCTGAAGCCTATGAGCAGCCCTCCGCAGGAATGTCCGTGAAAATCCGCGCAATTTTTTGTATAAATCTTCTCTTATCATATTTTGCCGTCGCCTCCGCAATTTTTCAAGTATAATAATATTTATGTCATTATATGCCTATGTGCGAATTGTTTGCAAATAGGGACGAATAGAGACGCAGACACACAACAGCATGAGTTGGAGGTAAAGTTATGAAAAACGATGTTTTTGAACGCTCATTGGAAATGCATAAAAACATGAAGGGCAAGCTGAGCGTAGACTGCCGTAAAAAAATCGAGAGCATGGAAGACCTGTCGCTCGTCTACACCCCCGGCGTCGCAGAGCCGTGCCGCGCGATAGTGCGCGATGAAGACGAACTCTGGAACGTCACGATAAAAAATAATCTAGTCGCAGTCATCACGGACGGTTCTGCCGTGCTCGGCCTCGGCGACATCGGCCCCGCCGCCTCGCTGCCCGTCATGGAGGGCAAGAGCTGCCTTTTCAAACGCTTCGCGGGCATTGATTCGATTCCGCTCGCCGTATCGACGAAAGATGTAGATGAGTTTGTCGATACTGTTTCAAAAATTGCAGTCTCTTTTGGAGGCATCAATCTCGAAGACATTTCCGCCCCGCGCTGCTTTGAGATAGAGCGCAGGCTTCAGGAGAAGCTCGACATTCCAGTTTTCCACGACGATCAGCACGGCACCGCCGTCATTGCGCTTGCAGCTTATAAAAACGCCCTCCGTCTCACGGGGCGCAGTCTGGAAGATTCGGTGCTGGTCATAAACGGCGCAGGCGCGGCCGGTACTTCGATAGCGCGTTATTTCCTCTCCGCCGGCGTAAAGAACATAATCATGTGCGATATAAACGGCGCTCTCTGCGACGGCTATCCAGAGGGACTCAACCCCGCGCAGGTGGAGCTTGCCAAGATAACGAACCCGGAACATAGGCGCGGCTCACTCGCCGACGTCATAAAAGGCGCAGACGCATTCCTAGGCGTCTCCCGTCCCGGGCTTCTGACCGGCGACATGGTGCGCAGCATGGCGAAGTCGCCAGTCGTCTTTGCGATGGCGAACCCGACCCCGGAAATATTCCCCGACGAAGCGCTCGCGGCCGGAGCCGCGGTCGTTGCCACCGGCAGAAGCGACTTCCCGAACCAAGTCAACAACTGCCTCGGCTTCCCCGGAATATTCCGCGGAGCGCTCGACGTCCGCGCGCGCCGCATAAATGAAGAAATGAAGCTCGCCGCCTCGGAGGCGCTGGCTTCGCTGGTAACTGACGCCGAGCTTTCATCGGAATATATCATTCCGTCCGCGCTCGACGGGCGCGTCGTCCCGGCGGTTGCAGCCGCAGTTGCGGAGGCCGCCCGCAGGACGGGCGTCGCAAGAATTTAGTGCGGAGGCTAGTGTATGTTTTTAAATTATGACGAAGTTTCTGAAATAACTGCGGAGTACGGCTCTCCGGTATATGTTTACAGCGAAGAGATACTGAGAGACCGCTGCCGCAGGCTGATTAACGCTTTCGAGGGGCGGATACAGCCCAGTTTTTCTGTGAAGGCGAATACGAATCTGTCCCTGCTGAAAATAATACGCGAGGAAGGATACGGCGCAGACGCGATGTCGCCCGGCGAAGTCTACCTGCTGGAGAAGGCCGGATTCCAAAGCGACGAGATTTTCTATATAGGCAACAACGTGTCGGAAGACGAATTTCGCTTCTGCATCGACCGCGACATAACGGTGAGCGTAGACTCACTGTCGCAGCTTGAGACATACAGCCGCATGAACCGCGGCGGCAGCGTCGCGGTGCGTTTCAACCCCGGCGTCGGAGCCGGACACTGCGACAAAGTCATAACCGGCGGGAAAAAGACGAAATTCGGCGTCGAACCGAAATACTGCCGCGAGGTCAAGGAAATCCTTGAAAAATACGACATGAAGCTGGTCGGCATCAACCAGCACATCGGCTCGCTCTTCCTCGACCCGGCGCCCTACGCCGCGGCCGCGGCGAACCTGCTCGACATGGTGGCGGAGAATTTCCCGGATCTTGAATTCATCGATTTCGGCGGCGGCTTCGGCGTCCCTTACCGGCCGGACGAACCTCACCTCGATTTTGCGGCGCTGCGCGACGAGCTTTTCCCGCTGCTTGACGCTTTTACTTCGCGATACGACAATAAATTCGTCCATTTCAAGTGCGAGCCGGGCCGCTTTGTATGCGCCGAGTGCGGCGCGCTGATCGGCACAGTCAACGCGATAAAAGAGAATTACGGCGAAACCTACGTCGGCACCGACATCGGCTTCAACGTCCTCATGCGCCCCGTGCTTTACGGCTCTTACCACGAAGTACAGGTGATTTCGGACCGCGGCGGCGAGGAGCAGAGCGAGATGAAGAAGGTGAACGTCGTCGGCAACATCTGCGAGAGCGGCGACATCATAGCGAAAGAGCGCGAACTCCCGCATATTGAAGAGGGCGACTTCATCGCCGTGATGAACGCCGGAGCTTACGGCTACTCGATGGCGTCAAACTACAACTGCCGCCTGCGCCCCGCCGAGGTGCTGAAGACTCTCGACGGAAACTTCAAGATGATACGCGCGGCTGACACGTTCGAGAACCTAGTGGAAAATTTCTAGATCTTTACATAAAAACGCCGGGGCTTCGCTGTGAGGCTCCGGCGTTTTTTATATCCTTTCTTCGGTGGCTGGCGAGATTTAATCCAGCTCCGCGCGGCTGAATAAATCTGCAATCAGCTCTCTGTCCTCGCATGCTTCCTTGAATTTCAGAATAAATTCCCTGAGCGCCTCCGCGTCCTCGGAATATGCGCAGAACATACTGCCTTCTGGATCGAAGTCAACTTTGCCGAGCAGCTGCGGACATTTTTCATCGAGGAAAACCTGTGCGAGGCTCGCCCAGTCGTAGCCGTTTCCCTCAAATCCGTCGCCGGCGCGCCCGTCGAAAACGTCCTGCAAATATTCGCCCACGTTCAGACATACCGAGGCGGATTCGTCGTGGTCTACCCAAAAGAAGGGCGCTATCGTCCGTTCAAAATTTTCCGTTATTTCCATGATTTCCCGCTCCTTTCGGATTTATGCGCGCGTGAGTTTGATTTATCCGAGCGCGCCGCTTATTTGATCGAGAACAGCTCTCCCGCCGTCGTCGGTATTATTATCCTGCCGCCTGCTATCGCGGGCGTCGCCGTTATGTCTCCACCGAGTTCCAGCGTCCACTTCGGCTTGCCGGTGGCTTCGTCGAGCGCGAAGAATTTGCCGCCGTTCGCCCCGACGTATATCGTGCCGTCGTGGTACGCCGCGGAGGAGAATACCGAGCCGCCGGCGTCGAAGCTCCAGAGCTTCGCGCCGCTGCGGGCGTCGAGCGCCGTCACCTTGCCCGATATGTCGCCGAAGACGACGCGCCCGTTTGCGACGAGCGGAGAGGTTTCTATCTGCGCCTTCGCGTCATAGTTCCATATCACGGCCTCGTGCTTGATGCGCGCGCAGTAGAGCTTTCCGTCCTGGCTCGTGAAATAGAGCAGCCCGTCCGCTGCGGCGGGGGCAGATGTTATCGAGCCGCCGACTATCGCGCGCCATTTCTGTTTGCCCGTCTCGCAGTCTATCGCGTAGAGCTTGCCGCTTCTGTTCCCGACGTAGACGACGCCGTCCGCGACTATGGGCGAGCCCGTCACCGCCGCGTCGGTCTTGAACTTCCATTTCTGCCAGCCGGTCTTTATCGTCACGGCGTAAACATAACTGTCGTCGGAGCCGAAATATACGACGCCGCTCCGGCGGCGCGGGCGAGCTCTGCACGTTGTTCGAGGTCGTGAACTGCCACAGCTGGTCGCCGGTCAGCGCGTCGACGCAGTAGAGCCTGCTGTCGTAGCTCGTGACGAAAACCTGTCCGCCGTAAACGGCCGGGGCCGTCGATATCCAGTTCCCCGTGTCGAACTTCCAGCGCTCTTCGCCCGTCTTGAGGCTGTATGCGTACATCGCGCCGTCGTTCGTGCCGAAGTATATCGTACCGCCGTAGACCGAGGGCGACGACGATGTGTCGCGCGGCACCGGGGCGCTCCATTCGACCTCGCCTTTGAACGAGTACGCTGCGCCGGCGGTCAGCTGCGAGTTGCCGCTCCGCTCCGCGTCGTTTTTGAAGAACGGCCAGTTTTCGGCCGCCGCCGCTCCCGCGGTCGAGGCTATGAGCGCCGCCGCGAGAAATATTTTTAAGGTTCTGCGCATTTTCTGTTCCCTCCATGAACGGCCCGCGCGGGCCGCGTTTTGTCTTTATCCCTTGTAGTCTCCGCGGTCGGTCACGACGCGGTAGCCTATCGCCTCGACGCGCCGTTCGAGCGCCGCGCGCGCCTCGGCTGCCTCTTCGCCGCTGCTCAGCTTGTTGTCGTAGAGCATATATTTTTTACGTACCGACTGCGGCGAGAGGTTCGGCATCACGACGTTGCAGCCGGCGAGTATTCCGCGCTCACGTCCGTCGTCTTCGATCGTGCCGAGCGCCGTCGTCGCGGGCAGCAGCACCTTCGGGTTCATCAGCCGCACTGTTGCAAGCAGGAAGAGCGTCAGCTCCGCCGTGCCGGCCGGCTTGTCCGCGAACGGCGTGTCGTGATGCGGAATGAACGGCCCGATGCCGACCATCTGCGGCGCGAAGCTTTTTATGAAGAGCAGGTCGCGCGCGAGGTCCGCCGTCGTCTGATAGGGTGAGCCGACCATGAAGCCGCAGCCGACCTGATAGCCTATCTCTTTCAGATTTTGCAGGCACTCCATGCGGTTTGCGAGCGACAGCTCTTTCGGATGGAGCTTGCGTAATGTTCCGGCGTCGCCGTCTCGTGGCGCAGAAGGTAGTCGTCGCGCCCGCGTCGTAGTAGCGCTGGTATGTCTCGCGCGTTTTCTCGCCGAGCGAGAGCGTAATCGCGCAGTCGGGATATCCGGCGCGTATCGAGGCGACGATGTCCGTCATTATGCCGTCGGTGTAATATGCGTCTTCGCCGCCCTGCAGCACGAATGTGCGGAAGCCGAGCTCCCAGCCCTCGCGGCAGCATTCTAGTATCTCGTCCTTCGTGAGACGGTAGCGCTGCGCGTTTTGGTTGCTCCGCCTGATTCCGCAGTAAAGGCAGTCGTTTTTGCAGAAGCTCGAAATTTCGACGAGGCCGCGCACATATATCTTGTTCCCGTAATGTTCGAGCGCGCGCCGCCGTGCGAGCGCGAATAATTTTTGCGCCCTCTCTTCGTTTCTGTTGTCTATCAGAAATTCCAGCTCTTCGCGCGAAGCGTTGCCGCTTTTATATAGTTTGTCGATTATTTTATCCGCGTCCATGCGCGCACCTCCCAGGCCTTTGCGGCGTTTTGTAATTATAGCTCAAAGTTCGGCGGCGGGCGGCGCGCGCGGAATTTTATGGCGCGCGCGCGCCGCGGGTGATAATATTGAAACGGCGGCGCGCGTCAGGCCGCGCCGCGGAATTTATCGTCACGGAGCAGAATTCTGATGGAATCGCATAACAACGGAAACGAAGCAGACGCGGCGCGCTCGGTCAAGATTTACGGCGCGCGAGTGCATAATCTGAAAAATATAGACGTCGAGGTGCCGCTCGGCAAACTTGTCGCCGTCGCAGGAGTCTCCGGCTCCGGCAAGTCTTCGCTCGCGCTCGGCATATTGTACGCTGAGGGCTCGCGGCGTTACCTTGAAGCGCTCTCGACCTACACGCGGCGGCGCATGACGCAGGCCGCGGAGGCGAAGATAGACGGCATAGAAAACATCCCGCCCGCGCTCGCGCTGCGCCAGCGCCCCGCCGTGCCCGGAGTGCGCAGCACCTTCGGCACGATGACGGAGCTGCTGAACAGCCTGCGCCTCATGTTCTCGCGGCTCGGAAGCCACAGGTGTCCGAACGGGCATATCTGCCCGCCGTCGATAGAGACTGCAGCAATGGGGAAGATAGTCTGCCCGGAATGCGGCGCGGAGTTCGAAGGGCCGAGCGCCGAGAGCTTCTCGTTCAACAGCGGCGGCGCGTGCCGGACCTGCGGAGGCGTCGGCGTCGTGCGCGCGGTCAACGAGGCGGCGCTCGTGCCGGACGAATCGCTCACGATAGACGGAGGGGCCGTCGCGCCGTGGAACTCGCTGATGTGGTCGCTGATGACGGACGTATGCCGCGCGATGGGCGTGCGCACCGATGTGCCGTTCCGCGAGCTGACGCCGGAGGAACGCGAGATAGTCTTCCACGGCCCCGCGGTGAAGAAGCATATTCTGTACAAATCGAAGAACTCCGACGTTGCGGGGGAGCTTGACTTCACATACTACAACGCCGTCTACACGGTTGAAAACGCGCTCGCGAAGGTGAAGGACGACCAGGGGATGAAGCGCGTCGAGAAATTCCTGAAGCAGGACGTATGCCCCGACTGCGGAGGCTCGCGGCTCAACGAAAAGGCGCGCTCGACGCTTCTGCGCGGAATCGACCTCGCGCAGGCGACGGCGATGACTCTCGACGCGCTTGTAAAATGGGCCGCGGAAGTGCCCGCGGAGATGCCGGAGGAGATGCGCCCGATGGCGGAAAGCATCGTCTCGCAGTTCCTGAACACCGCGAAACGGCTTGAAGAGCTCGGCCTCGGCTACCTGACGCTCGACCGTGCGGGAGCGACGCTCTCGACCGGAGAGCGGCAGCGCGTCCAGCTCGCGCGCTCCGTGCGCAGCCGCACGACCGGCGCGCTCTACGTCCTCGACGAGCCGTCGATAGGGCTGCATCCGGCGAACGTAGAGGGGTTGCTCGGCGTCGTGCGCGACCTCGTTTCGCACGGCAACTCCGTCGTAATGGTGGACCACGACACGCGCGTGCTGCGCGCCGCGGAATGGATGATAGAGATGGGCCCGGGCGCGGGGGCGGGCGGCGGCAGGGTAGTCGCCGAAGGCACGATAAAGGATATAGAAAACAACCCCGCTTCGCTGATAGGCGGCTTCCTCGCGGAACGCGAGCCGGCGGCGGCGCGGAGGCGCGCGGCGCGCGAAGAGATGTTCGCAAAGGGGCGCGTCGCGCTGCGCACGAAGCCGCTGCACACCGTGCGCGCGCTCGACCTTGAGATACCGAAGGGGCGGCTGACCGTCGTTACGGGCGTCTCCGGCTCCGGAAAGACGACGCTCGTGCTCGAAAGCCTCGTCCCGGCGCTCAAGGCGTGCATCGCAGGCGAGGCCATGCCTGCTCATATAGAAGAGCTCGAAGCCGCGGGCATAAAGCGCGCGAACCTCATCGACGCGACGCCCGTAGGCGCGAACGTCCGTTCCACCGTCGCAACCTACTGCGGCGTGCTCGACGACCTGCGGAAGCTGTACGCGGCGTCGCCCGAGGCGAAGAAGCGCAAACTCAAGGCGGGGGATTTTTCATACAACACAGGTTCGCTGCGCTGTCCGGACTGCGACGGCACGGGGCAGATAACGATGGACGTGCAGTTCCTTCCAGACGTCGAGATAATCTGTCCGTCGTGCGGCGGCGGGCGCTACTCGGAGGCCGCGCGCGGCGTGACGCTGAACCTCGGCGGCGGGGAAATTTCTCTGCCGGAGCTTATGGCTCTGACCGTCGACCAGGCGCGCGAAAAACCTCTCCGGCGTCAAGGGCGCGGGCGAAAAGCTGCGCACGCTCTCAGAGCTCGGCCTCGGCTACCTGACGCTCGGCGAGGCGACGCCGGCGCTCTCGGGCGGCGAGGCGCAGCGGCTCAAGCTCGCCGCCGAGATGGGGCGCGCGCAGGACGACGCGGTCTTCGTCTTCGACGAGCCGACTATAGGGCTGCACCCGCTCGACGTGCGCGTGCTGACCGGCGTGCTGAGCCGCTTGATCGAACACGGCGCGACTGTCGTCGTAATCGAGCACGACCTCGACATGATAGCGAACGCCGACTACGTGATAGACATGGGGCCGGGCGGCGGTGACGCGGGCGGACGCATAGTCGCAGCCGGAACGCCCGAGGAGGTCGCCGCGTCGCCGGAGAGCGTGACGGGGCGTTACCTCGCCGAAGCGCTGCGCCCGCAGAGCATAAAATAAGGAGGCGGAGCGATGGGGATAACCGTCGGCAGCTATTTCAGCCTTTACGACAAACGCGCGGAGCTCGCGCGGATTTATAAAAAATACGGTGCTAGGGCTATCTTTATCGTCCCCGCGAGGCTCGACCGCGATTTCATGCTCGAGCTCATCTGCGGCGACGAGCCCGGCTTCGGCGCGCGCCCCGCAGTATGGACCGTCGGAGATCTGCTCCTCGAGCTGCAGCGCGCGACGAAGGAGTACGAGCGCATAATCGACCCGCCCGACCATAAGCTTATACTGCGCTGGCTGCTTTCGGTATTCCTCGCCGAGGCGGAGAAGAAGGGCGCGGCGCTCGAACCGGGCTACAGCCACGCAGGCTTCGTCTCCGTCCTCGGAGAAAACATAAAAGACCTGCTCGCAGAGGAGGTCTCGCCAGGTTCGCTTCGCTCGGCGCTCGGCGAAGAAGTCGGGGAATATTCGCCGGAGTCGGTGCTTATCGAGCTTTACGAAAGATATACGGAATACCTCGAGGATTACGGTCTCGCCGACGCGGCGCAGATTTTCACGCTCGCGCGCAGAAAGCTCCTGACCGACGCGGGGCGCGTGTTCGTCGAGGGAAAGAAGATAGTTTTCGCGGGATTTCTCTCGTTTACATCGTCGCAGCTCCGGCTCGTAAAGGCGCTCGGGGAGCTTGCGGATTTGACGATGCTACAGCCGGAGACGGGGCTCGACTGGTTCCACGACGGAATATTACAGCTCAACGAGGGCTATAAAGAGAGGCCGAAATGGGACGTCCCCGTCGTAAAAATCGACGCGGGCAATCCGCAGCTCGAGCTTGAGGCCGTCGCGCGCGAGCTCGCGCTCTGGGCCTGCGGCGAAGGCGCGCTGACGGCGCTCGGCGAGTTCGGCGGATACGGCTCCGTCGGCCTCATGACGAGCCCCGACAGGCTTCATATAGCGGAATACGCGCTCTCGCGCTATAAAATTCCATACAACGTCCAGGAGGGCGGCACGGCGGGCGAAACTCTGCTCGGCGGCCTGCCTTCCGCCATATGGCGCGCGCGGCGCTCAGGCTGGAACAATCGCGAGACGGCTCTGCTCGTCTCGAACCCGCTGCTTTTCGGATGGGGCGGCGAGCTGCCGCGCTGCGACGAAGGCTCGATGCCCGACGGCATGGATGCGTGGCTCAGCGCGCTGCCGGAGGATGCCGGCGAAACGCTGCGCCGCGCGGACGCGCTCTGCGAAGATTTTGAAAAGGGCGCGTCGCCGGAGGAGGCGCTGTCGCTCTGGCGCGATTTCCTGAAAGGCTGCCGCGCCGCGGAAAGGGCAGCGTCGGCGGCCGCGGAGCTGAGCGAGCTCGACGGAAGCGTGAAGCAGGCGGCCTCGGCGCTCGACGAGCTCGACAAAAAAATCAGAAAGCTCGCGGACGATTCCAAGGATATCGGCCCGGCCGCGAATATAACGCTGAAGGGCGCGGAGGCCGCGGCCTTCATAAACGAATGGGGCGCTACGGCGACGCTGCCCGTGCAGCTGCCGCAGAGCCGTTCCGTGACGGTCTACGCCGGCCCGCCGCCGACGCTCGCGTCGCACCGCTGCTGGATAATGACCGGCGTCGACTCGAACCGCTGGCCCGGCGTGCTGCGCGAGTCGATGCTGCTCGGCAACGACAAAAAGGCGAAATTCAACGCCTCGCGCCCCGAGGACGGCGAGCCGTCGCACCTTCCCGAGCTTCATGAGGAGCGCGAACAGAAGGAGGCGGTCTTCCGCCGCATCCTCGCGACCGGGCGCGAGTGCGCCGTAGTGACGCGCGCGCTGTTCAACGAGAACGGCGAAGAATGCGGCGAATCGCGCTTCGCGGCCTCAGCGCTGGACGGCAGGGGCGAGCGCTGCTGGCGCGTCGCGGGCTCGGCCCTCTATCCGGCGGAGCGCTCGATGCCGGACGGCGGCGGCCCGTGGTTCCCGCAGGCGGAGGTCGTCTGCACGCCCGTGAGCCACGGGCGTCCCGAGGCGCAGCCGGTGGGGCGCGCCGCTCCGTCGGAGCTCCCGAGAATACGCGTCAGCGACATAGACAGGTGGAACGTCTGCCCCTACATGTACTGGTGCGAGCGCGTGCTCGGCCTCGAAAGCGGACGCCCGTCGCTCTACGACAGCCGCAAGGCGGGGACGCTCGCGCACCTCGCGTGGGAGGCCGCCTTCCGCGAGAAGGAAGAGAATCCAAAGCTTTCGATACACCGCTACGTCATGGACAACTGGACGCGCTTCAAGACCTTCGGCTATCCTGAGCTCGGCTCCGACCCGCGGCTCGTGCGCTACGAAAAACGGCTGCGCCGCCAGGTGTTCGACATGGCGGCGGCTCAGGACGAGCTCGAGGAACGACTCGCCGCAGTCCCGAAGCTTGCGACCGAGACGGAGGTCCGGCTCGACGGCTTTGAATTCGCGGGCGCGCTCTTCACGGGACAGGCGGACAGGATAGACCGCTTCGAGGACGGAATAGTGGTGCTCGACTACAAGCTCGGCGGCAGCAGGCCGCACGAGAAGGAGCTTCAGGTCGCGGCCTACTGCGCGATGCTCGCGGCCTCGCGCGAGGAAAAAATTCTCGGTTTCGGCTGGCTCGGACACGCGGGGCCGTCGCTGAGCGGCTACTTCTCCGATGAAATTTTCGATCTGTATAAATTTAAGGACACCGTGAATAAGAGGGAATCCTTAGCCGAAAGAATCGACGAGGCCCTCGCGCTCATGGCTGATATGGCGGAGTCCGTGCGCAAAGGCGAATATCCGCCGAGGTACAACGTTAAGAACCGCGTCTGCCAGACTTGCGCCTACTTCACGCTCTGCCGCAAGAGGGAGAAGCGCGTCTATATTGAATCCCTTATCGAGGAGGCGGAAAACGATGACGCAGAATAACGCGCCGAAGTGGCATTCGCTCGTGACCGGGACCGCCGACCAGATAGCCGCGCTCAAGAGCGAGGCGCGCCTGACCGTCGTCAGCGCCGGGGCGGGAACCGGAAAGACGCAGACGCTCTCGCAGCGCTTCGCGTGGCTGCTCGCCTCCGACCCGTCGTGCGGCGCGGGAGAGATACTCGTGCTGACCTTTACGAAAAAGGCCGCCGCCGAGATGCTCGGAAGAATAAAGGAGACGCTAGCCGCGTGGCACAACGCCTATCCTGACGAGCTGGCGCACCTCGGCGAGCGCATCGAGCACATGGACGACGCCTATATCTCGACGATACACGCCTTCGCGATGAAGCTGATACGCGAGTCGGGGCTCGCGCTCGACATAGACCCGGCCGCCGCGATAATGCCGGCGCCGAAGGAGGAGATATGGTGGCAGGAGTTCGCCGCCGCACTCTCCTCCGCATCGTTCGCCAAAATCTCCGCCGCGCTGCCGGACGAGTGGCGCGCGCGTGCAGGCGAGCTGTTCCGCTCGCCGGACTTCGTCGACGCGCTCAACGCGCTGACGCCCGAGGCGTTTGCGGACGCGGCGCGCAGCTGCGCTGAGAAGCTCTACTGCGCGGGGCAGAGCGCGGACGAGCTGTGGCGCTGCGACGGCTCGGCGCTCGAGGCCTCCGCCGCGTCGATGGCCCCACTGCGCGCAGAGATATACGAGCTGTGGATGGGCGAAATTTTCCCGGCGCTCGCCTCGGATGGCCTGCTCGACTGCGGCAAGAAGGCGAACGACACGCAGAGGAAGCTCGCGGACTTTCACGCGAAATGGACGGCGCGCGCCGTCGGGCCAGACGACGGCGAAGCTCTCGCAGAATTCTGCAAAGGGCTGTTCGACGAGGCGCTGAAGCCCGCTCCTCGCGGAAAGATAAAAACGGCTGTCGAAGCGCTTCTCGGGCGTCCGCTCACTGAATGGCGCGGCGAAACGCAGGAGATGCTCGCGCTGCTCGAACCGCCGTCGGAGGCCGAAAAGAGGATAAACGGACTGCTCTGTAAAGCCTGCGCCGTAGGCTGGGCCTGCTGGGACGAGTTCCGCCGCCGCGAAGGGCTTCTCTCGATATCGGACCTCATATACTACGCCTCGAAGGTCGTGCGCTCGTCGCCCGAGTACCGGACGAAGTTCAAGCATATAATGGTCGACGAATTCCAGGACACCGACCCTCTGCAGAACGAGCTTATAGAATCGCTTTGGTGCGGCGGCGAGGGCGGCGCGACGCTCTTCGTCGTCGGCGACCAGAAGCAGTCGATTTACCGCTTCCGCCACGCCGACCTCGGCCTCTTCCGCGACTACACGGCGCGCGCGCTGAACAATCCCGAAGCTGCAAAATACATCGTGCTCGATCAGAACTTCCGCACCGCGAAGGGGCTTCTCGAAAAATTCAACGACCTCTTTGGCGAAATGTGGGGCGGCGCGGATTCTCCGGTCCTCTACGAGTGTCTCGCCGCGCCCGAGAACGACGAGGCTTCCGCGCGGCGCGACGGCGCGGAGGTGCCGTACCCGCGCTCGAAGCTCTGCGCGCCTTCGCGCCCTTACGTCGAGGACAAAGGCGAACGCCCAGACTCCGCGGCGCTGCGCCTGCGCCTCTACGCAGGTCTCGGGCGGAAATTCGCCGCTATGGTCGAAGCGCAGGCCCCTGTCTGGGACAAGCGCGCGAAAGTTTTCGCCCCGTCCGCTGGCGCGACTTCGCGGTGCTCGTCCAGACGCGCGCCGAATACTCTGACATCGAGCGAGCCTTCGAACGCATCGGCCTGCCCTACGTGCTCTCGACGAGCAAGGACTATTTCGGCCGCGGCGAGACCGGCGACCTCGTCAACCTCGTCTCGCTGCTCGCCTCGCCCGACGACCCGCTCTTCCTCGCGGGCTGGCTCGCCTCGCCGTTCAGCGGCGTCGAAAGCGCGGAGGCCGAGGCGCTCATAGAGGCGGCCCTTGAAAAGAGAGAACGCGGGAGCGCTCTGCCGCTCGCGGAGGCCGTGACGCGCGCGCGTCCCGACGTTATGGCCCGCCTCGAAGAAATGCGCCGCCGCGCGCTGCTCGGCGGAGTCTCCGAAGTTCTGCTCGGCCTGCTCAAAACGCCGCAGTTTCTCGAAAATTACACGGGAATGCGCCGCCTGCGCGTCAACGCGAACGTCGTCTACCTCGCGAACATCGCGGCGGAGTACGAGCGCTCGGAGGGGAAGTCGCTGCGCGGCTGCGCCGAATACCTGCTCACCGCGTCGTCCTCGGGCAGCGCGAAGGAGGAGCCGGAGCTCTTCGGCGACGGCGTCGACGCCGTGCGCGTGATGACCGTCCACGCCTCGAAGGGGCTCGAATTCCCCGTCGTCGCGATGACGCTCTCCGACAAAAAGGGCGCGGCGCTGCCGTCTATAATCGTCTCTAAAAAATACGGCGCGGCGGCGAAGGATTACCCCGAGTACCTCGAAGTAATAAATCTTAACATTTCACTTTTGGTGAAAGGAGAACTCTATGATCATCACCATCGCACGCGAGAGCGGCAGCGGCGGCTACACCGTCGGAAAGCTCCTCTCTGACTACTATCACATCCCCGTCC
>ENA-OQCL01000213-OQCL01000213.1-human-gut-metagenome-genome-assembly--contig:-NODE-213-length-31265-cov-5.958732_pt1 | contig 31265 bp, 32 predicted proteins | sample MGYA00242502_ERZ504586 | MGnify/ENA primary metagenome ERZ504586 (study PRJEB26092, sample SAMD00036316) | human gut metagenome | host: Homo sapiens | study: EMG produced TPA metagenomics assembly of... | reverse complement strand
GACTTGGAGTCCGCTCACGCAGTTATGCTGAAGGCGGCTTTCCGCGCGAAGGGAATTCGCGGAAGGCGCGGGCTTCGGCCCGCGGCCCGCCGGACGGGCCGCCGCCGCAGAAGCGGCTTTTTCGCGGCGCTCGCCGCAATCCCTTGACGAAGAATTTCAGCGCCACGAAGGCGTTATATCCGCGGGCCGGCGGTCCGCGCGGAGGTGTTGCAATGCGCTTTTTGCCGGCGTCAGCTGTCGGAGGCCTTGAAAAATTTTTCGCGGAAAATCCGCGCGCCGCTCTCGCCTTCTCAGGCGGCGTGGATTCCGCGTACCTATTGTACGCGGCTTCGCGCTGCGGCGCTGATTTCCGCGCCTATTATGTAAAGAGCGAATTCCAGCCGCAGTTCGAGCTAGACGACGCGCGGCGGCTCGCGGAGCGGCTTTCCGCGCCGATGACGGTGATTCCGCTCTCCGTCCTCGAATGTGCGGAAATCGCCTCGAACCCGCCCGAGCGCTGCTATTTATGCAAGAAACGCATTTTCGGCGCGATTGCGCGCGAGGCGGAGCGCGACGGATTCAGCCTGATAATAGACGGCACGAACGCCTCGGACGACGAGGGCGACCGTCCCGGGATGCGCGCGCTGCGCGAGATGCGCGTGCGCTCGCCGCTGCGCGAATGCGGCCTCACGAGGCCGAGATACGCCGGCTCTCCGCCGAGGCGGGGCTCTTCACGTGGGACAAGCCTGCATACGCATGCCTCGCGACGCGCGTTCCGGCCGGGACGCAGATCGACGCCGCGACGCTGCGGCGCGTGGAAGGGGCGGAGGCGGCGCTCGCCGCACTCGGCTTCACGGACCTGCGCGTGCGTCTCTTCCACGGCGCGGCGCGCGTGCAGCTCCCAGAATCGCAGATAATGGGCGCCGCGGCGCGCCATTTTGAGATAAAATCGGCGCTCGCGCCGTACTTCGACACGGTGCTTCTCGACATGGAGGGCAGATAAAAAATGGACAAGAAAAACTATAAGGGAGCTCCTCGTCCGCCTCGCAGCCGGGGTCCGCGACCGTCGACGAAGTAATGGAAGAGCTGCGCGCCGAGCCGTTCCGCGACCTCGGATTTGCGAAGATAGACAGCCACCGCGCGCTGCGCCAGGGGATAGCGGAGGTTATCTACGGCGCGGGCAAGCGCCCGGAGCAAATCGCCGAAATAGCCAAAATCGATGCTCGACGGCGGACAGAAAACGGTGCTCATCACGCGCATGGACGCGGCGGCGGCGCGCGAGGTCGCGCTCTCCGTCCCGCTAGCCTACCATGAAATCGGGCGCGTAGGCATAGCGGGCGAAATGCCCGAGCCTGACGGACGCGGCACGATAGTCGTAGCGACCGGCGGAACGAGCGATATGCCGGTAGCGGAAGAGGCGGCGCTCACAGCCGAGGCGCTCGGCAACAAAGTCACGCGCCTCTACGACGTCGGCGTCGCGGGGCTGCACCGCCTGCTTGCGCACACCGACGACATAATGGGCGCAAGCGCGATAGTAGCGATAGCCGGCATGGAAGGCGCTCTTGCAAGCGTCATAGGCGGCCTCGCCGACTGCCCCGTCATAGCCGTCCCGACCAGCGTAGGCTACGGCGCGTCGTTCGGCGGCCTCTCGGCGCTGCTCTCGATGCTCAACTCATGCGCGAGCGGCGTCTCCGTCGTCAACATCGACAACGGCTTCGGCGCGGGCTACCTCGCCAGCATGATAAACCACATAGGGGTGAAATAGGATGAAAACCTTATACATAGACTGCGGAATGGGAGCGGCTGGCGACATGCTCACGGCGGCGCTGCTCGAACTCCTGCCCAAGCCCGAAAAATTCGTCGAGCGGCTCAACGCGCTCGGAATCCCCGGCGTCGAATACCGCGCCGTCCCATGCGTCAAATGCGGCATAAAAGGCACGCGCATGGAAGTTTTGGTAAACGGCGAAGAAGAGGGCGCAGAAGAACACGGGCATAGCCATGAGCATACTCACGACGACGCGCACATACACGAACACCGCAGCGCGCATCTTCACGAAGAAATGCGCGAGCACCGGCACGAACATTGCCATGAAGAACATATCCACAACAAAGCTGGCGAACACGGCCATGGGCATGAACATAAGCACGAACACGCTTGTAGCGGCCATCACCATCACGCGGGCATGGCGGAGATCGAAGCGATATTCGCGCGCCTCGATATGCCCGAAGAGGCGAAAGCCGGCGCGCTTGCGGTATATAAAATAATCGCGGAGGCCGAAAGCGCCGTCCACGGCGTACCGGTGACGGAGATACACTTTCACGAAGTCGGCGCGATGGACGCTGTCGCCGACGTCGCGGCCGTCGCGCTGCTCATGCACGAGCTCGCTCCTGCGCGCGTGGCCGCCTCGCCGGTACACCTAGGCAGCGGCACGGTGCGCTGCGCCCACGGCGTGCTGCCCGTCCCCGCGCCCGCGACGGCGCGCATCCTCGAAGGCGTGCCGGTATATGGCGGCGAAGTGCGCGGCGAGCTCTGCACGCCGACCGGCGCGGCGCTGCTGAAACATTTCGTAAACGACTTCGGCCCGATGCCGCTCATGCGCCTCGAAAAAACCGGCTACGGCATGGGCAAAAAAGACTTCGGCGACCGAGCCAACTGTGTCCGCGCGATGATGGGCGAAGCATAGCGGCGCGCGAAATCATAAAATCAAAACGACAGAAAACCGGCGGCGCGGGGAAAGGCTCCTCGCGCCGCCGGTTTTGCTGATATGTATCTGATAATCTAATCATATCTAATAGATAATCAGCATAATCAGGCGATATAATCAGCGCCGGTGCGGCGAACATAGGAAGCCCCGCCGCCGTTGACCGGAGGCGGGGCGCTTTGAGGGAAGAACGGAACTATATGAGAAAGGCCGCGGCGTATCCTGCCGCGACGGCGAATGTCAGCGAGAAGGCTATGTAGAGCGCGAAGCTGCGCGCGCCGAGGACCGTCTTCAGCGCGCCGAGGTTCGTCAGCTTCGTCGCGGGGCCGGAGAGCATGAAGGCGACGGCGGGGCCGAGGCCCATGCCGCGGCCCATCCATTCGGCGAGCAGCGGTATCGTGCCGCCGCCGCAGAAGTAGAGCGGCACGCCCGCGAGCGCCGCGGCGGCGACGCCGAAGCCGCTTTCGCCGAACGCTCCCGCTATCGCGCGCGACGGGACGAGGCGCATGAGCGCGGCGGTCAGCGCGACGCCGCCGAGGAAGCCCGGCGCTGTGGCGCGGACGTTGCGGCCTATGTTTTTCAGCAGGCGCGCGGCGAGGTTCGGATCTGTGTCGCGGTTCTCCGCGCGCGCAAAGCCGTCGAAATTGAAGAACCCGCCGCGGAAAAATCGCCGGACGAGAAATCCCGCCGCCGCGCCGCAGAGGAAGGCCGCCGCCGTGCGCGCTGCGAGCGCCTCCGCGCCGAGCGCCGCGGTGTAAATCATCAGCTGCGGGTTGAGCAGCACGGAGCTCATCATAAACGCGGCCAGCACGCCGTAGTCCATGCCTTTTTCCGAGAACGAGGCCGCGAGCGGCACAGTGCCGTACATGCAGAGCGGCGAGGCGACGCCTATCGCGCTCGCCGCGAATATCGAAAAGCGCCCGCGCGATATGCGCGCGAAGAGCGCGTTGAGTCTTTCCTTCGCGAATACGGAGACGACGGAGCCGCCTACGATTCCCGCCGCCCAGAAGGGCGCGATGTCGCGGAGCACGATCCAGAAATGGCGGCAGAAATATACGAATTCTTTTTCCATGCGTCTCTCTCCTTTCGCGCGAGGTCCCGGCGGTTACTTTATATCTCTTTGAGCAAGGTTGAAGTCAAGCGCCGCGGCGCGCGCGGCAGTGGTAAACTTAGCGCCGGCGAATAAAAATTTCCGGAGGCGCGCGATGATTACGAAATACGAGCTTGGGCTGATTGCCGAAAAATTGTCAGAGGAAAATTTTTGCGAGTCCGACGCGGCTTCAGCGGGAGAGATAACGTCCGTCGTCTATCGCTGCGACGCGCTCGACTGCGGCGGGGCCTCCGCCTGCGTCAGATATATAGACGTTGAGTTCTCGTCGGGCGAGTTTTATGAAATCCGCGCAAGCTCGCCGCTCTTCCGCTTCGTCTGCGGGCTGAGCGGCTGTCCGCCGCTTGACGGAGAGTGGGAAGCTTTGCTCTTCCGCGCGTGATTTTGCGCTACGCCGCCGCGCCCGTGCGCGTACCGCGCGCGGCCCAGCCGCTCACGGCTAGCTCCGTTTCGGGCGTCACTGTGCTCTCGTAGTGCGCGAGCTGGTCGTCGGCGCGGCGCAGGCAGGCGAGCAGGCCGTCTATCTTTTTCATTATATTTTCGCGCGTTTCGAGGAGGAGCTCGCGGCGCTCTTCGCGCGTGGAGCTGCCGAGCATGGCGAGCCGCAGGTAGGCCTGTATCGTTTCGAGCTGCATTCCGGTCTCCTTGAGCCGCTGTATGAGCGCGACGAGCTTTATCGTCTCCGCGCCGTAGTCGCGCAGGCCGTTCTCCCTTCTCGGGACTGGCGGTATGAGTCCGATTTTCTCGTAATATCTCAATGTGTCCGCGCTCAGTCCGGTCTTTTCAGAAGCTTCGCCTATCGTCATTTTTTAACGCCTCCCCGTTGATTTGAAGCGCGCGGCCCGTTTCGTCCGGGCCGCGCTGCGTTTCAGTTCTTTTTCAGAAAATGTTCGTCGAGGAACATATCCATCAGCTTGTGGTGGTCCGCCGTCTCCGGCGCGTCGGGAACCAGATAGTACTGCGCGTGAGACAGCGCCTCGTAGACCAGCAGCTCCGCCTCGGCTCCGTTTATCAGCAGCAGCTTGTGCATACGGGCTGTGTTGCTGAGAAAGAGGTCGCGCGTGCCGGTGACGAGCAGCGTCGGCGGGAACTGCGCGAGCTCTTCGGCCTTTGCGTAGATGGGCGAGATTAGCGGGTCTTTGAGATCCGCGCCGTCCGCGTAGACCTCGGCCGAGGCCTTTATCAGATGGTCGTAAGTGCCGAGGATGTTGTCCACGCCTTCGTTCGTCACGTAGCTGTCGCCTATCTTGTCCATCTCGCTCCACGGCGTGCCCGATATGAGCGCGCCCGGGACGGGGACTCCGCCCTCTATGCACTGGAGCGCGAGTATCAGCGTCATCGCGCCGCCGGTCGATGTGCCGAGCACCGCGATGTTCTGCGCGCCGTATTTTTTGACGAGCTCCCTGTAGACCGCGAAGGCGTCGTCGATTGCGGCGGGGTACGGGTGCTGCGGCGCGAGGCGGTAATCGACCGCGACGACCCTGTAATTGTTGAACGCCGCCATCAGCGTGCCTTCGAGCGTGCCAGCGACGCCGTCGCCGAAGACGTAGCCGCCGCCGTGAATGTAGTAGATTATTTTATCTTTCTTGTCCTCGTCTATCGTTTTCGGCGTCAGGGTGCGCACCGTGACGCCCGAGATTTTTTCCTCCGTTATCGTCACGCCGAGCTGCTTCGCAGTTTCGACGGCGTGCGGCGCTGCCCATTCCGTGTAGCCGCCCGTTATTTTGTTCCATTCTTCGACGCTCTTCGGCTCGCTGTACCAGAGCTCGCCCGCCGTCTTGTCCACCGCCGCCGCCATCTCGGGGCTGACCGTCGAGGGCGCTGGGAAGTGCCTCGTTTCGTCCGCTCCCGCCGCGGAAGCCGCGCAGATCGCCACGATTGCGGCAAACGTCAGGATAAATCTCTTCATCTTCATCTAAAAGCCTCTCCTTTGCTTCAGCGGCAGACGCAGCCGCCGCTTTTGATTTTCCTTATTATACAGTCGAGGCAGTCGAGCGCCTGCTGTTTTGCGTGCAGCTCGTCGAGCAGGCGGAAGCGCTCTTTTTTCATAATCCTTACGCGCTCGTTGAGCGTCGCCGCGCTTTCGTCGAGAAGCACCGGGTTCTCCGCGAGCCTCTCGGGCGCGAGCCCCGCCTTCGCGAACGAGCTTATCCCGCCGAGGCGGCGCAGCGTCTCGTCCTCGCCCGCGTCGGGCAGAAGGCCGAGCTCTCTGTAATGTTCGAGCACCGCCGCGCTTATTCCGCAGATTCCGCTCATTTTGTCGATAGTCATTTTCTACGCCCTTTCGGTGAAGTCGTAAGCGCGCCGCTCCGCTTCGTGCGCGGCGGGCACTTCGTCCCCGGCGCGCTTACAATATAAAAGCTTTGCGCCCTCGCGTCTAATACCTGTCGTATATCGCTTCGCCATGCTCTGCGGGCATTGCGCGCGTCTTATGCGCGCGCCGCACGCGCGGGCCGTTCCTCCGCAAGCGCCGCGTTTCCGTGTTTTTCCGTTCAATCCGCCGCGCGGCGAAAAGTCCGAGCTCGAAGAGCAGCCACGTCGGCACAGCCATGACGAGCTGGCTTATCACGTCGGGCGGCGTCAGTATGCCCGCGGCGACGAGTATCAGCGTCATCACGTAGGGACGCCTGCGTCCGAGGCTTTCCGCCGATACGACGCCGAAGCGCACCGCGAGCAGGGCTATGACCGGCGTCTGGAACATGAGGCCGAAGGCTAGTGTGAGCCAGCCCGCGAGCCCCGCGAAGTTCGCGAGGCCGATGCTCGCCTCGAGCGTATCGTGCGCGAAGCCGCCCGAAAATTTTCATCACGGCGGGCAGCACGAGCCCCGCGCAGAAGGCCGCGCCGCAGGCGAAGAGCAGCGTCGAGGCGAGCACGGCGCGCGAGATGGCGCGGCGTTCATCCTTGTAGAGCGCGGGCAGGACGAAGCGCCATATCTGCGCCGCGTTCCACGGATAGGCGAGGACGAGCGCGATTACGAGCGCAAGCCGCAGCTGCACGAAGAAAACCTCCATCGGCGCGAAGTAGTGCAGCGCCGCGCCGTCGGGGAAGCACCAGGCCGTCAGCGCGGAGATGACGCGCGGCGCTAGAAAGTAGCCGAACGGGAAGAGCGCCGCCGTGACGGTTACGCAGCGCAGCAGCGCGCCGCGCAGGGCTTCGAGGTGGCTTATGAAGCTCCCCTCTCCGTCGCTCACGCCGCCGTCCCCCGCTTCGCCTCCTCGGCCTCCGCCGCGTTCTCCGCGGCGTTCATGAAGTCGCGGCTCTCCGCTTCGAGGTTGGCCTTCGCCTTCTTGAACTCGTAGGATGCGCGCCCCATCGCGCGCGCAAGCTCCGGTATGCGCTTTGCGCCGAAGACGATGAGGATGAAGAGCGCTATCAGAAGTATTTCAGTGAATCCGAGAGACATGTTTTCCAGCTCCTTCGCGTGATTTTTATATATTCTGCCCGAGGCGGTAGGCCTCGTCCATGAAGCGCGTGCCGTTCACCGCGCCGGCGGGCCAGAGCCCCGTGCCTACGACGTGGCCCGCGTACTCCCAGCCGAGATAGTCGTAGAGCCCCTTACGGAAGTAGTCGATTATCGGCTGCACGCGCTCCATGTCGCTGTTCGCGAGCGTCAGGATGAAGGCCGAGCGCTTGCGGTCGTGCACCGTGCCGTTGATCGCGTAGAAGCGGTCGATGACGGCCTTGAGCTGCGCGGAAATCGTGTAATAGTAGACCGGCGAGACGAAGAGCACCGCCTGCGAGGTCGCGATGTGCTCGCGCACGAACGGGAAATCGTCGTCGTCAAGTATGCACTCGCCCTGCATTCCGCAGTGGTTGCAGGCCGTGCATGGGCGGACGTTCTTCAGTCCCGCGTCGAAGCGCACCACCTCGTGGCCCGCCGCGCGCGCGCCGCGCGTAAACTCGTCAGCGAGCGTGTTGGAGTTGCCGTGAGCGCGCGGGCTGCCCGTGATTATCAAAATTTTCTTCTTCACGCCGTCTCCCGCGGGAGCCGCCTCCGCGGCGCGCGCCCCCGTAAGCCGCAGCCCGCCGAACATAGCTCCGCCCGCGGCGGCCGCGAGCGTCGTTTTCAGAAAATCGCGTCTGTTCATAAAAATTCCCCCCAGCGATAAATTTGTACGCGCGCCGCGAATTCACGCCGCCGCGCGTAACATACGATTAAGCGCCCCGTTCCGCGGAGCTTCGCTCTCGTGCCGGGGCGCTTACACTATAAATTTCGCTGTACGTTTATGTCTAATGCTTTGATTTTATCGCTTTTCAATGCCCGGGAAGCATTTTACGAACTCTATGAACTTCGTCACGGCGGGGGAGAAGGGCTGCTCGCGCTTCCACGCAAGCACGGATGTGGAGGCGAGGCCGTCGAGCGGGCGCAGCGCCAGCTCGTTCGGGTTGACGTAGGGCAGGCTGCCCTCGACCGCGAGCGCGCAGCCGAAGCCGTGCTTCGCCATAATCGCCGAGTTCGTGCTCATGTTGCTGACGCACATGACGCAGTCCGCGTCGTATGCGTCGCCGAGCCAGTTTATAAGCTCGCTCTGCACGTTGGGGCGGAAGGGGATTATCAGCCGCCGCCCACGAAGGTCGCCGGGGCGTATCGTTTCGAGCGCCGCGAGCGGGTCGTCAGGCGGCATGATGGCGGCCCAGCGCTCTGTGACGCCGAGGCGGATGAACTCATATTTTGAAATGTCCGCCGGCTCGAGCAGAAGGCCGACGTCGAGCAGGCCGCGGTCTATCTGCGTCTTCGTGTGGTCGGCGTTCGCGCTGTAGAGGCGGTAGCGCACGAGCGGATATTTTTCGCTGAAGGCGCGCAGCATCAAGGCGACGAGCTTCACAGACTCCAGCTCGCCCCAGCCTATCGAGACCGTGCCGTCGACCAGCTCCTCCTGTTCCGCGAGCTCGCGCTCCGTCTTGTCCATCAGCTCGACGATCTCCTCCGCGCGCCGGCGCAGCAGAAGCCCCTCGGTCGTCAGCGTCGTCCGCCGCGTGCCGCGCTCGAAGAGATGCACGCCGAGCTCCTCCTCAAGCTGCGCGAGCTGGCGCGAAAGCGTCGGCTGCGTGATGTGCAGCTGCTCCGCCGCCTTCGTTATGTTCTCCTCGCGCGCCACGGCGAGAAAGTACTTCAGCACCCGCGTCTCCATAAAGCCGCCCCCTTTTCTCCGATTGCAGATTCGTCCTGAAATTCACGGCTTTTATTATAACAGCGCGCCGCAGCGCAATCCATACGCCGAAGGCATGAGAAAGTAATTCAGAGCAGGTATTAGACATCAAGGCGCACGTCAAAATAGAATACGCGCATCAGGGCCGCGCGGAGAGACGGCGCGGCGAAACGGAAGGAGCGAATGAAAATGAAAATTTTGACTGCGGTCTGCGTTATGGCGCTGCTGGTAATCGCGAGCGCCGCGTGGGCCGATGCGCCGAAGCGCGTGAAATTCACGTGGAGCGGCGGCGAGGCGGTCGCGGAGCTCAACGGCAGCCTGTCGGCGGAAAGCCTGTGGGCGATGCTGCCCGTTACCGTCGATTTCAAAGATTTCAACGGCGTCGAGCGTATCGCCTACACGGAGAAAGAGCTCTCGACCGAGGGCGCGCCCGAGAGCTGCACGCCGGACGCCGGAACCCTCGCGCTTTACGCGCCCTGGGGCAACCTCTCGGTATTCTACAAGCCTTTCCGCGAGTCGCGCGGCCTCGTGCCGCTCGGTCGCTTCATCGAAGGCGCGGACAAAGTCTCAACGCTCGGCGAGGCCGTGCGCATCGAGCGCATGGAGTAGCGCGCGGCGCTTGACTTCGAGCGCGCTCTATACTGTAAGGTAAAAAGGAAGCTCGCGCCCCGCGCGCGAAACGGGGCGCAGAAATTAAAATCAACGGAGGCTGACGAAGGATGACACTGATGATGAAAATTTTCAAGGCGGGGATGCTGCCCGCGCTCGCGATGGCGCTCATGCTCTCGCTCGCTTGCGGCAGGAGCGAGGCGGCGGGCAAAGCGCTCGTCGTGTACTTCTCGTGGAGCGGCAACACCGAGGCGCTCGCGCAGGAGATACAGTCGCAGACCGGCGCGGACATCTTCCGCATAGAGACCGCGACGCCGTACCCCGAGAACTACAACGCTACCGTCGACCAGGGACGCGCCGAGCTGCGCGAGAACGCGCGCCCCGCGCTGAAGCAGGCGAAGGTCGAGAACCTCGCGGAATACGACACCGTCTTCATCGGCGCGCCGAACTGGTGGAGCTCGATACCGATGGCGATCGCGACCTTCCTCGAAGCTAACGACCTGAGCGGAAAGACCGTCGCGCAGTTCGTGACGCACGGAGGCGGCGGAGTCGCGAACTGCGACCGCGACCTTCAGCGGCTCTGCCCCGGCGCGAAATTCACCGAAGTCCTCTCCGTCGGCGGCAGCTCCGCGCGCGGCGCTAAAGACGAAGTTACGGAGTGGCTCGCCGCGATAGGCTTCGCGAAGTAGCCGCGCGGCGGTAAATCAAAAATTTCATACGTAAGACGCACAAGGCCGGGGCGAAAGCTCCGGCCTGTTTCATATATTCCAGCGCTGCGGCGCAGATTCGCGGCGTGTACGAAACGCGGCGGCCGCTTCACGCGTTTGCGGCGCGCGGCGTGAACTGCGCGCAGCGCTCACGCTTGGCCGCCGGAGAGAAAAAATCCGCCGGGGCTTTGCGCTCCGGCGGCTTGGTTTTTTATTTCTTTTTTCGCGTGATTAACGGCAGGCCGACGAGCGCGAGCAGCGCCGCCGCGCCGGAGACTGCGGAGCATCCGCCGCCGCTGCCGTGCGTCTCGGGCTTTTTGAATGAGACTATCGCGGTCGGGTCGACTATGCTTCCCGCCGTCGCGTCTAGGTCGTAGTCGCCGCCGTCTTCGATGAAGAGTGTGATTATGTATTTCTTATCCGCGCCGAATGGGCCGGAGAGCGCAGCGCCGTCCGCCTCGGTTACGGTGAACGTCCCGTCGCTTGGCGACGCGCCCGCTTCTTTGTATTCGAGCGCGGAGCCGTCGGGCTTTACCTTGCATATCGCTATGTCGGCGAGCGTGCTGCCGTCTCCGAACGCGTCGCCGCCGACCATGAACGCCACGGCCCCGAGCGGATTGTCCGCGAGCTCCGCGCTGTCCGCGGCGAATACGGGGAAGAGCGCGACGTCCTTGACGGCTTTGTCCGCGCGGAGATTTTCGACGGCTTTGCCGGCGATTTCGGCGTCGAGGTAGAGCATGCCGTCTATCTCTTCGAGCTCGCTTCCTTCAAAAATTCCGGAGACCTCCGCTTTTGTCAGTCCGATGTCCGCAAGCATCGCGACGGCTCCATCGACGCCGCCCGGCTCGCCGGGCTCGACCTCTTCCGCGTAGGCGCCCTGCTTCCACGCGCCGTACAGGTCGAGCGCGCCGCAGCGCGAGTAGCCGTCCCTCGCTATGCTTCCGTCCGCTCCGTCGAGGATCATCCTTTTTTATCTCCGCGGCGCTCTTTTCGGGCATCAGCGAGGCGAGCAGCGCCGCCGCGCCCGTTGCGTGCGGGGCGGCCATCGACGTGCCGTCCATCGCCTTATACCCCGACGGGTCGGACGCGTCGCCGAGCAAATCCACCTTGCGGCAGGTCGAGAGTATCGCCGTGCCTGGCGCGAAGATGTCTACCCACTCGCCGCTCGCGCTGTAGTTGCTGTAGCCGATGCCTCCGTTTCCCGGAGTGTCGGGCGCGAGCGTGCCGTCCGCGTTCCGCATCAGCGCGCCCACGGCTATCGTGTTTTCGTATCTGAACGAAGCCGGGTAAAAGCGCTGACCTGGGTAGCCCGCGGGGTCGTCGATGTTCTCGCGGTCGTTGCCCGCAGCCATGCAGACGACTATGTCCGCTTCGCTGAGTTCCTTTATCTTATAATCGTAGGCGCTGCCCTCCATCTCCGACGGCCTGTACCATCCGCCTAAGGATATATTCGCCGCGCGGACGTTGACGCCTGCGCGCTTCGCTGCGATTACGAAGTCTATGCCGCGGATGACGTCGCTGACGAGGGAACGCTTCTCATGTGGTATGAATGGACGCCGACGGCCAGTATTTTTACCTTCCAGTTTATCCCCGCTATGCCGAGCGAGTTGTTGCCCACCGCGCCGATGATGCCAGCGACGTGCGTGCCGTGTCCAGCCACGTCGCCTATGCGGCTCATCTCCTGCGCCGTGCCGGAGTTGATGACTGTGTACTCGTCCGCCTCCTCGTCGTTCTGCAGCGTCGGGGCCGGGCCAACCGGCACTCCGCTGAAGGGAGTTCCTTCGCCGTACAAATCGATATCAGAATGAAACCACGCGCCGTGGCTTCCAGCGAGCGGCACTTCGTTGGTGAGCATGTCGGGATTTTCGGAAATTATCGCGTTCGCGGTCGCTTCGTCAAATGTGTACATGTTGTCCGCGAGGTCCGGATGGTCGTATATTACGCCGCTGTCTATCACCGCGACTACGACTTCTTCGGAGCCAGTGCCGCGCTCCCAGAGCTCGGGCGCGTTCATAGCCGCGGGGCCCCACTGCTCGCGCCAGCTCTCGTCGTCCGGCGTTACGGCCTGCGTCTGCATTATGTAGTTCGGCATCGCGCTGACGACCTCCGGCTCGGCGCGCAGGCTTTCTATAAATTCCTCGGTCGTCACGCCCTCGGGCGCGCGCAGGTGCGCGACGGTCAGCGTCTCGCTTTTCGCGGAAGCGGCGCGGGCCGCGGCGTTCGCGGGCGCTTGGCGCTCTTCTATCGGATTGAAGTACTGTATGACGGAGCCGCCCGCGAGGCCGGAGCTTTGCGGCGCGGCGCTCCTCGCGGACGCCGCCGCGGGCGCGTGGGAGCCGCGCATTACGACGATAGCCTCGCCTTCGACGAAGCGCGGCGTCTCTTCCGCGAGCGCCGGATGCGCGCAGGCCGAGAGCGCGAGAATCATGGCGGCTGTAAAAATTTTCAGTTTCATGCGTTTGCCTCCGAATAAAAAACTAAGCGGCCCGCGTGTCTGCGGAGCCGCTTCATAAACTAGCACCCTTTTTGAACTCGTGTCAAGCCGCGCGCGCCGCGCTATTTGTCCGTGAAGAGCTCTGGATAAAAGCCCGCGGCGAAGCGTTCGACGGCGTAGGCCATGCGGCTGCCTGGGAGGACGCTTTCGAGCGCTATTGTGACGAAGCGCTCGTTCTTGACGCATTCGAGCTGCGAGAGCGCGCTGTTCGCCTTTATCTCGGCTATCTTCGCCTCGACGGAGGGGGAGTCGTAGTCGTGTATCACGATGACCTGCGGCTCGCGCGCGACGGCCTCCTCGTAGCTGACCGTTACCCACTGCTTGCCCGTTAAGCCGCCGAAGACGTTTTCGCCGCCCGCGCGCTCGATGAGCAGGCTTTCAAAGTTTTCGCCGGAGCAGGTGAATACGCCGCTGCTGCCGCTGTCGTAGACGAGGACGCGCAGCGGCTCGCGGCCCTTGATTTTGTCCGCGACGGCCTTCATGCGCCGCTCCTGTTCTTTTATGAACTCTTCGGCGCGCGCTTCGATTTTGAAAATTTTGCCGAGGCTGCGGATTTCGTCGTATGCCTCGTCGAAGCTCGACGCGCGCTCGACGAGGACGTTCATGCCGTTCGCTTCGAGCTCCGCTATGTCGAGGCCGCCTCCGCCGAACTCCCAGTCGATGCCGAAGACGAAGTCCGCGCCGCTCGTGAGCGCCGCCTCGCGCGTAGCGCTGCCGTAGTTCAGCTCGGGCACCCGCGCGTACTCGGCGGCGTACTCGGGCAGCGGGCCGCGGCTGTGGTTGTCGAGCGTGTTGCCGATGATTTTTGTCTCCGAGGCCGAGCGCTATGAAGAGCTCCGTGCAGTTCGGCCCGAGCGCCAGAACGCGCTGCGGCGTCTCGGTCACTGTCACTTTGCGCCCGTAGTTGTCCACCGTGACCGGCGCGGCGTCCGAGGCGCCAGCGCTCTGCTGCGCGGCGAAGGTTAGGGCGAGCGCCGCAAGCGCGGCGAAGATTTGCTTTTTCATCGAGGATTCCTCCGTTTGCGGAAATTATTTACTTTTATCAAGCGCCCATTCGGGCAGGTATGTGACGGCGGGCCTGTGCGTCGCGGGGTGGAGCTCCGCCTCGGCGGTCACGCCGTAGACCTCGCGTATCAGCGCGGGCGTCAGCAGCTCCGCGGGCGTCCCCTCGCGGAATACGCGCCCCGCCTTCATCACGTAGAGCCTGTCGCAGTAGAGCGAGGCCATGTTGAGGTCGTGAATCGCGGCTATGACGGTGAGGTTCAGCCGCTTTATGAAGTCGAAGATATCGAGCTGGCAGCTCACGTCGAGGTGGTTCGTCGGCTCGTCGAGTATCAGGAAATCCGTCTGCTGCGCAATCGCGCGCGCTATCAGCACGCGCTGCTTCTCGCCGCCCGAGAGGCAGGAATAGCGGCGGTGCGCCTCCCCGGCCATGCCGACGTGCTCCAGCGCGTGCGCGACTATGCGCTCGTCCTCGGCGGTGTCCCTGTCGAAAAATCTCTTGTACGGGCTGCGCCCCATCGCTACGATGTCGCGGACGCTGAACTCGAAGAGCACGTCGTTCTCCTGCCCGACGACCGCCGTGCGCCGCGCCGTCTCGCGGTAGCTCAGCCTTGAAACGTCCTCGCCGTCGAAGAGTATCGTACCGCGCTGCGGCTTTATCGCGCGGTAGAGGCATTTCAGCAGCGTCGACTTGCCGCTGCCGTTCGGCCCGATGATTCCGACGAACTCGCCGCGCTCCGCGCAGAGCGAAACGTCCTCGACCGCCTGCCCGCGCCCGTAGGAGTAGCAGAGGCCGCGCGCCTCGACGCGCTTCATCTCGCGCGCCCCCCGCCGCGCCGCCGCAGCATCCATATAAAGACGGGGCCTCCGGCGACAGCCGTCAGTATGCCGACCGGCAGCTCCTCGGGCGCGATGACCATGCGCGCCGCGACGTCCGTCCAGACGACGAGCACGCCGCCGAGCAGCGCCGCGACGGGCAGCACCTTCTTATGGTCCGAGCCGACCAAGAGCCGCGTGAAGTGCGGCACCATGAGGCCGACGAAGCCTATCGTGCCGCTGACCGCAATCGTCGTCCCCGCCATCAGCGAGGCGAGCAGCACGAGCAGCTTGTGCGTCCGGCGCACGTCCACGCCGAGCGTCGCGGCGCTCTCCTCGCCGAGCAGCAGCAGGTTCAGCGCCCTGTGGTTCAGCATCAGCGCCGCCATGCAGAGGACGAGCACAGCGAAGGGCAGCGTCAGATAGCTCCAGCGCGCGCCCGCGAGGCTGCCCGCCATCCAGAACGAGGCGTTGTGCAGGCCGAGCGCGTTCGGCGCGCTCAGCGTGATGATGCGCGTCACGCCGTCCATAATCATCGCGACTGCGACGCCCGAGAGCAGAAGCTGCGGAATGTTGATGTGCCCGTTGACGCGCGAGAGCGCGTAGACCGCCGTTATCGTCGCGGCGGAGCCGAGGAATGCGCTTATCGAAAGCGAGTACGCGCCGAGGAACGAAAAAACGCCGAAGAGCATCCCGAGCGTCGCGGCCGCCGCCGCGCCAGACGAGACGCCGAGGATGAACGGATCCGCCAGCTGGTTGCGCACGAGCGCCTGCATCGTCACGCCCGTCACTGCGAGCGACGCGCCGACCGTCATGCCGAGCAGCACGCGCGGCAGACGCAGGTTCATCACGATGCGCTCGTTCGTCGCGCTCCACGTATGCTCTATCAAATCGCCCGCGAAGGGCAGGCGCGAGGCGAGAATCCTAAGAGTCTCGCCCGGCGCAACCGACACTGGGCCGAGCCCCGCGGCGAGCGCGGCGGATAGAACCGCCGCCGCGGCGAGAACCGCGAGCAGCAGCGGCACCGCGCGCCCGTCTATAAGAAAGCTTTTTCCGTCGTCCATATTTACCGCCTTTCCGCAAATCCGGCCCGCGCCGGACAAAAAAATTCACGAAGACCTCTTCGAGAGAAAATCGGAGACCTTCGTGATCCGTTCTTACTTTTTTCGTAAAGCTACCGCGCTGCGCGCCTGCCGGACGGATGCCCCGCCCTTCCGCGCCTTCGTGGCGCGGAGATATTTTCGCGAACGCGAGTCAAAAATAGCGCACGCCGCCTCTTTTGTCAACGCGGCGCGGAACACGCGCCCGCGCCGCGCTTTTACGCGGGAATCATAACGCATGGAGCGGGCTCGAAGTCAACGGCGCGCGGCGCGAACGCGCGGAGGCACGAAAAAACGCCGCCCCGCGCCTATGCGGAGCGGCGTAAATTTACTGCCGCGTCGTAATCGCCGCGCGCGCCCTAGCAGGGCTCGCCGCCGACCTCTTCGTCCTTTTCGTTCTCCTTCATCACGGAGACGGAGGCCTTCTCTATTCTGTGGTCGACGATATCGGTGACGTTGATGGCCAGGCGCTCGGCCTCTATCTCGAAGGTCGTGCCGTCGTCGGGGACGGAGCCGTAGTTCGCGAAGACGAAGCCGCCGAAGGTGTCGTACTCGTCCACCGGTAGCGTCACGCCGAGCTCCTCCGCCACCTCTTCGAGCGGCGCGCTGCCCTTTATCTCCCACTTGTTCTCGTCTACCTTTTCAATCTCCGGCGTCTCCTGCGGCTGCGCGTTCTCGTCGTCGAGGTCGCCGACGAGCTGCTCGAGCAGGTCGTTCATCGTCACGATGCCCGCCATGCCGCCCTGTTCGTCGAGCACTATCGCGAAGTGGTCGCGCGTCTGCTTCATGCGCTTGAAGAGCACGTCCGCGCGCACGCCCTCGGGGACGAAGCAGGGCTGCACGACGGCGTTCTTCATCACGTTCTCGCGCGTCTTGTCGCGCAGGCGGAAATACTCCTTCGCCTTCAGCACGCCGATGACGTTGTCGACGCTCTCGTCGCATATCGGGTAGTTCGAGAAGCGCGTCTCGTTGATCGTCTTCTTCCACGCCTCGGCGCTGTCCTCCATCCAGAGCATCGCCACGTCGCGGCGGTGCGTCGCGAACTCGCCGACCGGCAGGTCGTCGAACTCGAAGATGTTCTGAATCATCTCTTTGTCCTCTTCGTCTATCGTGCCGCTGCGGCTGCCCGCGTCGACCATGAGGCGGATGTCCTCCTCGCCGACCTCTTCGTCGTCGGCCTTCGGGTCGATGCCGATGAGGCGCAGCACGCCGTTCGTCGAGACGGTGAGCAGCCAGACGAGCGGGGCGCAGAGCTTCGCGATGAAGGAAATCATCGTCGACATCGCGAGCGCGAGCTGCTCCGCCTTCTTCATCGCGACGCGCTTGGGCACGAGCTCGCCGAAGATGAGCGTGATGTAGGAAAGAATGAGCGTGATTATGACGACCGAGATAGTGCCGAGCGTCTTCTCGGGGAGCGGCACGCCGAGCGCGACGAAGACCGCGACGAGGCGGCTCGAGAAGTTGTCCGCGGCGAAGGCGCTCGCGAGGAAGCCCGACAGCGTTATTGCGACCTGTATCGTCGCGAGGAACGTCGCGGGGTTGTCCGTGAGCCTCTTAAGGCGTCCCGCGCGCTTGTCGCCGTTCGCCGTGAGCTGTTCGAGCTTGGCTCCGTTGACCGAAATGACCGCTATCTCCGCGCACGCGAAAAATCGCGTTCGAGATGATGAGCACTACCTGCAAGACTATCTGCCACAATAAGCTTTCTTCCAAGATGATTCCTCCCAGAGTTCAGGCCGCGCGCGGCGGCGGATAAAAAAACAAAAAAAGGGACAGGCCCCTACCGTCAAAATACAGGTACAGGCTTGTCCCGTGATTCCATGTTTGCTGCTATTTGTCGTTCACATGATCGGCTGCTGTCAGAGCAACTGTCCGCGTCGTCCATACGGCGTATTCTTCCCCTTTTCGCAAAGTTCCTCTATTGTAGGATAAAATCTGATTTTTGTATATACGGCGAAAAATACTGATTCTTCGTCAGCCCAGCGGCGCGAATAAAAATTCCGGCAGCCGCTCGCAGCGCGCCGCGCGTTCCTCCGCGCCGAAGTCGAGCGCGTAGACGCCGCCGTTCGGTATCTTCCAGTCGCCGTGGCCGACCGCCGGGTCGGCGAAGCGGTGCAGCACCGCGCGCATGACGTCGCCGTGCATGACTGCGGCGGCGCTTTCGGCCCTGCGTTCGCGGCAGATCTCCAGAATTCTGATGAAACCGTTCTCCGCGCGGCGGCGGAAATCTCCGAAGCTCTCGCCCTTCCACGGCGGTGTCTCCTCGGGCCTGCCTATCCACGCGAAATAGTTTGGGTCGTCGTCGAGGCTCGTGTAGGGCACGCCCGCGAGCTCGCCCATGTCGCATTCAGCGAGCTCCGGGAGTTCGAAGTCCGCGGCTCGCCCGTAGATTATCTCCATCGATTCGGTGCAGCGGCGCAGAGGCGAGGAAAAATACAAATCGCATCTCGGGTAGTCGTAGCGCGCGCAGACGGCGCGCAGCGCGGCGGCCCCCTCGTTGGAAAGGCCGGCGTTCGTCTGTCCCGTCCAGACCTTCAGTGAGTTCGCCGTCGATTGGGCGTGGCGTATCATGTAAATGCGCATCTTCATACCTCCGTGCCGCCCCCGCGGGAGCGCGGAAGCCTTAAAATCATAGCGCCCGCCGCTCCCTTTGTCTATCTCGCGGCGCGCGCGGCTGTTAAAATAATTTCGGGGTGATTCTGTATGCTGAAGATAACCGTGCTGGTAGACAACAACGCGCTCATCGGGCGCTATTTTCTCGCGGAGCCGGGTTTCTCGCTCTGGATTGAGTGCGGCGGAAGAAAAATTCTTTTCGACGCCGGCTACTCGGGGATTTTCCTGCGCAACGCGCGGCTGATGGGCATAGACGCGGCCGCTCCTGATGCGGTCGTCCTTTCGCACGGCCACAGCGACCACACGTGGGGGCTTTCCGCGCTGATTTCCGAGCGCACGTCGCGCGGGCTGCGCGGCAGGCCGGAACTCGTCTGCCATCCCGGCGCTCTCGGACGAAAGAAACTTCACGGCGCGGACGCCGGGATGATGATCGCGCCCGAAGTCCTCAGAAGTTTCTTCGATTTGCGCCCGTCGCGCGAAGTTCTGGAAATCGCGGAGAAGCTGTACTGGCTCGGCGAGATTGAACCGCTCGTCACGCCGCGCCGCGTTCTCGGAGAGATGCTGGACGAAAACGGAGGATGGCGGCCCGACGAATGCCTCGACGACTCGGCGCTAGTCTACGACGGCGCGGACGGGCTCGTGATAATCACCGGCTGCTCGCATTCGGGGATATGCAACATCGTCGAGCGGGCGAAGCGCGCGACGGGGCGCGAAAAGATAGCGGACGTCATAGGCGGTTTCCATCTGCGCAGCGGCTTGGACGAAGAAATGCGGCCCGTCCTCTCGTACTTCGAAAAGGCCGCGCCGCAGAAAATCCACGCCTGCCACTGCACCTGCTTCGCAGCGCGCGCCGCGCTCGCCGCGAAATTTGCGGCGGACGAGCCCGGCGTGAGCTCCGTCTTTGAATTTAAGTAGCCGCGCGCGTTACAGCTCCGCCTGCATATGGCAGCCGCCGAGCTGGTAGTAGAGGCACTTTTTGCCCGCGCAGGGCTTGCAGGGCTCCGATTTGAAGACCGCCTCGTGCTCCGCCGAGCCGAGCGCGACGAAGGAGCACTGCGATTTTCTCGGGCGCAGCAACGAGAGGCCGCTCGCGCCCACGCCTATTATCTTCTCCGTATCGCCGAGCGTCACGACCTTCTCCATGAGGTCCTGCCTCATGCTGCCCATGCCCGGATAAAATTCGCCGTTGACGAATTTCCCGAGTCCGGCGGCTGGGTTCGCCTTGACCCACAGGTCGAGCGCCGCGTGCATATCGTAGAGAGCCACAGACCCCGCGACGTCGAGCAGGAAGCCGGTCATGAGGCTGCCTGTCGAGTTCATCATCTCGCTGCACTCGCGCTCAAGCTCCGGCCCTATCGTCCACACGATCATGACGACCTCGCTGACGGAGTCGTTGACGCGCAGCAGCTCAGCGCCGAAGTTCTCTTCGGCGACGGCGACCGGCATCGTCACAACGCGCGCCGCGGGGTTGAAGAGTTTTTCAAAGCCCTCTGCCTCCCAGTAGGCCGCGAACTTGTCGAAATTTCTTTTGTGCTTGTCGCCCATCTGCGCGTAGAATCTTTCAAGCGCCGCAAGGTTCACGCCGACGGGCGCGCTTTCGCGTTCTTCGGCGCGCGACAGCCCGGCGCCGTATTCAGAGCTGAATATTTTTATCTTCTTTTCCATGGCTGCGTCCCGTTAAAACGACATGGCCTTCACGAAGCGCTTCTGAAAATCCGGCAGGGACGAAAGCTCGACATATTTCATCTTTTCCGCGACGGACTTAGTCCTTTCGTAGAACTCCGCAGAGGCGAGCGCGAGGCTCGCGCCGAGGCCGGAAGAATTTTTCACGCCGCGTATCTTCGCGCGGTCGATGTCAGGTATCAGCCCGGCCGCTATCGCGCTCTCTATGTCGATGTTGTTGCCGAAAGCCCCCGCGAGGTAGACTTCCGATATTTCGTCCTTCGTTATGCCCGCGCGTTCAAGCATGACCTCCGTTCCGACCTTGACGGCTCCCGACGCAAGCTGCACTTCGCGGACGTCTTTCTGCGTGAGATATATCGGATTCTCTTCGTCGGTGAGCAGAAGCTGCACCATGCCGTTCGCGTTCCGGCAAAGACGTTTGGCGAAGCGCGGGTCTTCGCATTTTTCGGGCGCGGTGAAGCGTCCGCTCGGCTCTATGACGCCCTCGCGCAGCACGACCATAATCGCGTCGATGAGCCCGGAGCCGCAGAGGCCTACGGGCTTCGCCTCCCCGATGGTCTTGTACCTGAGCTCTCCGTCCTCCATGTAGATTTTTTCAATCGCGCCGACGCTCGCGCGCATCCCGTACTGTATGCCGCGCCCCTCGAAGGCCGGCCCCCGCCGCCGTAGCGCAGCAGAAAAGGCCGTCGCGGCTGCCGATGACTATTTCGTTGTTCGTGCCGATGTCGACGAGCAGATTCACGCCCTCCGCCTTCTCCATCGAAAGCGCGGCGACGCCCGCGACGATGTCCGCTCCGACGTAGCCCGCGACGTTCGGCAGCATCTTTATGACGCCGTTCTCGTTTATATGGATTCCTATTTCGGAGGCCTTGAAAGGAGGGTAGAGCAGGAACTGCGGATTGTACGGGCTGCGTCCTATGCTCTCGGGCGATACGCCCGCGAAGAGATGCTCCATAACTGTGTTGCCCGCTATGACGATTTCTGTGATCTCCGTCTTTTTTATGTTATTGCGCCCGGCTAGCGTCCCGAGGCTCTTGTCCATCTCCTCGGTGAGGACGCTCTGGATTTTCGCAAGCGCCTCCTGCGAGGCCGACGAGTAGGCGATTCTCGAAATTACGTCGTCGCCGTATGCGACCTGCGGATTGAGGAAGGAAATTTTGTCGAGTTCGCACCGCTCTTCGAGGTCGAAGAGGTAGCAGACGACCGTCGTCGTGCCGATGTCTACCGACACTCCGTAGCCGTGCGCGTCGGGCGCCCAGTCGGAGATGTTGTCGGAGAATCCTTCGAGTATGCTGTGCCCCTTCGATTCGACGCGGTCGACGACCGTCACGGAGCCGCTGCGCACTACGCGCGCGCAGCACGAAAGGCGCATACCGGCCTTCACGTCAGATTCGCTCAGCACGTTCTTCTCCGTCTCGCCGATGGGCGAGAGCGGGTCGTCCGCGCCGGTCTTTACGCGGCATTTGCCGCAGACGCCCGCGCCGCCGCAGTGGCGGCCTATCCTTACGTCGGCCGCGTCCGCGGCCTCGGTGAGCGGCGTACCCGCCGCGACGCGCGCAGTCACGCCGTCGGGAAGAAATTTTATCTCGCACATTTTTTCATCCATTAAGCCCATCCTCTCGCAAAAGTCAGAACTTCGTCGCCAATCAGGCCGTTTTGATAATCTTCGATAGATTTGCGCAGTATCTCAAGCGCGCGCTCCGTCTCCTCCTCCGTTATGACGAGCGGCGGCTGTATCCGCAGCACGTTGTCGCTGAGGAAGGTGATTATCAGCCCGCGCTCCCAGCAGCGGTAGCATATCTTCGCGCACGCGCCGCGGTCCGGCTCGCCGTTTGCGTCCACGATCTCCTGCGCTATCGTGAGGCCGAGGCCGCGCGTCTCGCCGAGGAGCGGCAGAGATTTTTTCATCTCCGCGAGCTTCGCCTTTATATTCTCGCCCGTGCGGACGCTTTTTTCAATTAAATTTTCTTCTTCGATGATTTTTATTGTTTCGAGCGCGGCGCGGCAGCAGACGGCGTTCGCAGCGAGCGTTATGCAGTGGCCCGGGTCGCGCAGCGAGTCCGCTATCTCCGCGCGCATGACGACCGCGGAGAGCGGCATACCGGAGGCGAGCGACTTCGCTATCGCTATGATGTCCGGCTCGACGCCGAAATGCTCGATGGCGAACCATTTGCCGGTGCGCCCCATGCCCTGCTGCACCTCGTCGGAGACGAAGAGGATTCCGTGCCTGCGGCAGAGCGCGGCGAGCTCGCGTACCCAGCGCGCCGGAGGCACGACGAGGCCGATGTCGCCGCCTATCGGCTCTATGATGACCGCCGCCACCTCGTCTGGCGGAAGGTAGAGCGAAAAGGCCGTCTTTATCTCTTCAAGACAGGCGAGCGAGCAGCTCTCCGGCTTTTCATGCCATGCGCATTTCGCGCACTGCGGATAGCTGAAATGGTGGAAGCCCGGCAGCATCGGCCCGATGCCGCGCCTCATGTTGAGCGAGATCGCGGAGGCCGAGAGCGCGCCGTAGGTCGCGCCGTGATAGGCCGTCTTGAAGGTTATGACGTCGCTGCGCCCCGTGTACTTGCGCGCGAACTTTATCGCGCCGTCTATCGCGTCGGAGCCGGAGAGGCCGTAGGAAATTTTTTCGGGAAGCCGCCAGGAGTTATCTGCGCGAGCTTCTCCGCAAGCTCGACGGACGATTCCTCGTACATATAGCCGGTGGTGTAGCAGAGCAGCCGCTCCGCCTGTTCCTTTATCGCGGCGACTACTCGCGGGTGGCAGGTTCCCGTGTTGAGCGAGGCCGCGCCCGCAGCGAAGTCTATATATTCGTTGCCGTCCGCGTCGCGCAGCGTCGAGCCGGAGCCGGACGCGACGGCGAAGGGGTAGTATGGCGAACGCGACGACGGAGCTACCCATTTTTCATCGCGCGCGACGATTTCAAGCGATTTGTTGATGTCTCTCATATCTGCGGCCTCCTATTTTTCATAATTTAAAGAGAGGACGAAGCGCTTTTCTCAAAGGCTTCGTCCTCGTCTGCTTAATATATTCTGCGTTACACCGCGGCTGCGGCGCGTAAGGAACTACGCTTCCTTCGCAAAGGTGAGAGCGGTGCGCTTCTCGACCTTGTCGTGCTTGTCGGAACCCCAGTAGATTCCGATGCCGAGGTAGGAAATTATTATTGCGAATATCGGGTTGATGATGTTCAGGAAGCAGTAGGGCGCGTATTCAAGCGTAGGCACGCCGAGCGCGTTGGCCTGGAAGGCTCCGCAGCCAGTCCACGGGATGAGGACCGCCGTCAGCGTTCCGCTGTCTTCAAGCGAGCGGGAGAGCATACGCGGCGAGAGATCGCTCTTTGCAACGGCCTCTTCGAACATACGCCCCGGTACGACGATTCCGAGATACTGGTCGCCGAGGAAGAAGTTGCTGACGAAGCAGGAGACGAGTACGAGCGTGATGAAGTCTCCGACGCGGCGAACTTTGTAGAGCAGCGGGTTGAGCAGTACGCTGAGGTAGCCGCAGCGTTCCATGATGCCGCCGAGGACGAGCGCTATCATGATCATCGAGAGCGACCACATCATGCTGTCGATGCCGCCGCGGTTAAGCAGCTCGGCGACCATGCCGCCGACCTCGTGCGCGAGCTCAGGGTCGACGCCTGTGATGCCGTGTTCGGCGAGTATCGCGGGAACGGCGGCTATATCGGCGTTCCCGAGCGCAGTAGCTACGGTCGACTCGTATCCGTAGTGTATCGCGCCCATCGCGTCGCCGAGGCTTACTCCGTGGCAGAGCGCGATGACGGATGCTGAAAGCGTGCCTGCGACCATGCCGGGGATTGCGGGGCACTTAAGAAGTACGAGCCCGATTACGACGACAGGCGGGATTGCGACGAGCAGAGGGTTAAGGTCGAACTCGGCCGCGATTATCTGCTGGAAGGCGACGATGCGGCTCGTGTCGAAATTCTCTCCGCCGCCGGCATAGGACATACCGAGCACGACCGCTATCACACAGACGATGAGGTATGACGGCCCCGTCGTCCACATCATTGCGCGGATGTGGTCGAAGAGGTTCGAACCGGAAACTGCCGGAGCGAGGTTCGTCGTGTCGGAGAGAGGCGACATTTTGTCTCCGAGGTATGCGCCGGAGATGATGATGCCTGCGGTAAGCGGAGCCGGTATGTCAAGTCCGGCGGCGATGCCTATCAGGGCGACGCCGACCGTCGCGCCGACGCCCCACGATGAGCCGGTCGCGATTCCGACGATGGAGCAGATGAGCAGCGATGCTAGAAGGAAAATGCCAGGCGAAAGAAGATCAAAACCGTAATAGATAAGTCCGGGGACGACGCCGGCCTGCACCCAGGCTCCGACGAGCATACCAATCGTTATCAGTATCAGAAGAGCGCCGAGCGACGAGGTAATGGCGTTGAATACGGATACCTCCATATCCTCCCACGATATGCCGACGACGAATTTGCCTATGAGCGCCGCGGCGGTCGCCGCCATCGCAATAGGCACATGCGCGTCGAGGCCGAGTCCGAGAAGTCCGTAGGCGATTATCGCCGCTACAATGACAAATGTTCCAAGCGCGACCCCAAAGCTGGGTTTCTTGTCTGTTGTTGCCATTTCTGTTCCTCCGCTTCTTTAATTGGATTGTATAATAATATACTAAAATGATTCCTACGGCAAACCATTCGGAATGCCGGCGCCGGAAAAACTGAGGCGCGCCCCATGAGGGGCGCGCGGGCATACTACTTGAGTCTCTTGTCTATCTCTTTAATCAGAGCTTCGGCGGTCGGCGTGATGTTGTCGAATACTACCTCGTTGTTGATGAGGAGCGTCGGCAGCGTGGAGACGCCGAGGGCCTGCGTGCGCTTGATTCCAGCAGCGCTCTTGATGAGCGATTCGCGCCACGTGAGCTTGTCGCCGTAGTGCGGCGCGACGTTCTTAACCGCTTCGCACATATACTGGCACGGCGCGCAGCCTTCCGAGTCGAGCGTTACGATTTCGACGAAGACCTTGCCGGGCTCGATCTTGACGTCTTCGAAGACGTCGCCGCATTCTTCCGCATTTTGCAAAGCCTCTTCAAGCGACATGAAGCCGGATGTGTCGGAGGGCTCTTCGCCGGTCGCGGCGTATTTGCCGACGGCTTCAAGGTTGTAGAACGGCGTGTCGTAGGGCAGGTCGCATCCCGGCGAGAGGATGTAGCCGCGCTTGCCGCCGATCTCTATGCGCTTCTTGACGTCCGCGACGCACTCGCGCGGCGAACCGAAGAGCAGCGTCGTCGTGAGCGGGATATTGCCCTCGAAGGCGACGTTGTACTTGTAGGCGAGGTCCTTGACGAACTGGAGGTCTACCTGCTCGTCGAATGCGACCGCGTCGGGCTTGCTCTGCATCATGAGCTCGATGTTCTTCGTCGCGTTGCCGCAGCAGAACAGAGTTACGATGCCGCCCTTGCCGCGTACTTCGTCAATGACTGGCTTGACGTAGGGCGAAACGAAGGCCTCGAAATGCTTCGGAGCTATCTGGCTCGTCATCGGGTCGACGACCGCGACGACGTGCGCGCCTGTCTCCATGTACCACTCGCCCATGCGGCGCGTGATTTCGGCGCAGAAGGCGAGGACCTTGTGGGCCTCGTCGGGCTTCCTCATCATGTCCATGATGAAGGCTGAGCCGCGGAGGTGCAGCGCGAGCGTGAATGGGCCGCAGCAGAGGCCGAATACGGCGACCTCGTCGCCTATTCTCTCTACGAGCTTTTTCGTAGCTTCGAAGAACATCGGGAGGCGTCCCTTGTCCTTGGTAAATTCAGGAAGGTCTTCGAGCGTCTTGCCCTGCGCGAGCACGTGGCCCGTAACCGCCGGCGGGTTGTTCTTGCTCCAGTGCAGCGTGCAGCCAAGGACTTCGGCTTCGGCCTGGAGGTCGAAAGCCGAGCATACGCCGTCGGCGTAATAGCGCTTCGCCGCCGTCTCTACCGCATTGACGAGTATGTCTCCGTCTTTAAGCATCTCCTCAGCGTTTGAACCGACGAGCTTCGCAACATGCACGCCCGTGAAGGGCACCCACGGTACGCGGTCTACTTCTTCGAAGCGCAGGGCTTTGAGTACTCTCTCTTTGCCGTTCATAAGTTCACCTCTATATGTATTATTGCCGTGCAGTCGTCAACCGGCCTCTTTTATCACAAAGAGGCGCATACGCGCCTCTTTGATTCAGGTATCCGTTGTTGCTGCAAACGATTAGTAGGCGTACTCCACGCCGAGCTTGTTGAGCTCGTCGCGCATACGGTTGTACTGGTCGAGGTACTCCTGACGCGGTACGATGCGCTCCATGTCGTAGACTTCCTGGATACGGTGGCCGTAGTTGTCGATCGGGATGAGTTTCTCGTACTTCTCCATGATCTTCTGGCAGATTCCTCGGCCTTGGCTCTGGTGAGGCGCATCTTGAAGGAAGCCTCGGAGGTCTCGTGGAAGAAGCGGGACTCGAGCGGCGTCGCCATGTCGGTGAACTTGTTGCGGCAGGTCGCGGCTCCCCACGGGTTGCCGCCGGAGCACTCGAGGGCGAGGGCGTGGTTGGCGCACTCCCAGTAGAGCTGGTCGGTGCCGGGGCCGGCGTTTGCGAAGAGGTTGTTGAGGAAGATGAGGTTCGAGTTGCGCGACATAGCCTGGCTGAGTACGCTCTGGAGCCAGAGGAGCTCTCTCGTCGTGGTCGACTGCCACTTGAGGTGGAACGGGAAGTTCAGAGCCCAGCAGGAGCCGTAGAGGCACGCGCCTTCGATGTTGTAGGCCGTCTGGAGGACGAGGGTTCCCTCGGTGCCGCCCGCGTGTCCGCCGAAGATGGCGCCGCAGAGGTTACCGAAGACGTTTCCGTAGGAACGATAGTGGAGCGACTTGTTGAGCATCGCGTTGTTGGTCGTCATCTCGGTGAGGATGGAGACCATGCGGCCGTCGAGGTGCGACTGGCGGACGCCCCAGACCGGGTTTCCGGCGGCTATCTGAGCCTGCGCGGATTCGGCGGTTCCGACGGAGACGGTCCAGACGTCGGGCTTTCCGACGAGGCGCTGCGCGTCGCGGAGGTTCATCGCGTGCTCCATAGCGGCGGCGACTTCGGTCGGGTTCTGCGAGGTCGCCTTGCGGCCCATGAAGTCCTCAAGCAGAGGAGCGCAGAGACCGTCAAGGAGCGGTTCCTTCAGGTAAGCCATGCAGGCCTTCTTGTGGATGTCGGTGCTGAAGTTCGCGTCGGGGCTGAAGAGGTGGAACGGACGGCGCTCCTTGTCTTCTACCGCGCGGACGCGGAGCCAGCGCTGGTCGTGGCCGGCGCCGATGAGGTACTTCGGGCGCTTCGTGTAGAGAACCTCGTTGACCTCGCGCTCGGTGAACTGCATTACGCGGTGGGTGTCCTGGTTGTAGACGCCGGTCGAAACGAAGAAGTCCTTCGCGGCGGCCCATACTCTGTCGGCGAGATCGTCGTCCTGGTTGACGATCGTGTGTCCGTCGTACTTGATGTTGTATTCCTTAACGACTCTTCTGATGTTGGGGATGAAGGATTTGAGCATCCACTCTCCCTGGTCTTTATAGAAGGGGCCTTCGTCTGCCTTCGCGAATACTTCCCACATTCTGAACGTTGACATGTTATTTTTCCTCCAATCCTATATTCGTAGTACCGGTCTTAATTACGCAAGGAGCTTCTTGAGTTTCGCGGCGCACTCGAAAGCGTCGAACGACCATACGTCGGCGCCGATGCGCTCAGCCCATTCGACGGAGGTCGGGGCTCCGCCTACGCAGACGAGGTACTTGCCCTTGTCGCCGGCGTCGGCTACGAGCTTGATGAACTCTTCCTGTCCGGGCATCGTGGTGGTCATAAGGGCGGAGAGTCCGACGACGTCGGCCTTCTCTTTGCGGGCCGCTTCGAGGTAGGCGACCGGGTCGACGTCCGCGCCGAGGTCTACCACGTTGAATCCGTTGGCCTGGAGGACTATGCCGACGATGTTCTTACCGATATCGTGGTAGTCGCCCTTGACCGTTCCGATGATGACGGTCTTCGCTTCGCCTTCGCTGGCGGTGACGAGGTGCTCCTTAAGCACGGACATGATCTGCATGAAAGCGTCGCCGGCGATCATGAGGTCGGGGAGGAAGACTTCGAAGTTCTCGAACTTCTGTCCGAGGACGCCCATCTCTTCCGTAAGTCCGGCCATTATATCCTTCGCGGGGGTTCCCTTCTCGATGAGCTCTTTTACGAGAGCTACCGCCGCGTCTCCGTCGCCTTCTACCATGTACTGACGAACCTGCGCTATTGACATCTGTTGTTACCTCCGTTTTGTATTATTTTAAAAATTGTGGTGTTGCATTGCCTGACGCGTATAAGGTTAACAGCCGTCTGCAAAAGGTATGCAAAAATCGCGGGGGCCGCTCGCCCGGGTTCCGCGGCGGTTACAAAAAAGTCATTATTTTTTTTACGATTCTTTTGTTTGCGGAACTATAATTAAGGATGTTTTTACAGCCGTACAGGGCGGCAGCCCAATTCAGAGGAAAAGGATATGAGTGTCATGCCGGTCTTATTTAAAAAATTTTTGCTGGAAGCCCTTTCGATAGCCGTCAGCGCGGGAGTCGCGCTGTCGCCGCCGCCCGCGGGGCTTGAGACGGAGGCTATGTGGGTCGCGGGGCTGCTCGTCTGGACGCTGCTGAACCTCATACTGCGCTACATCCCTGACTTCGTCGTCCTTATGATGATGAGCTGCATGTGGGTCGTACTGCACATCATGCCCTTCCAGCAGGCATTCGAGTCGTTCACCGGCACGACCGTCTGGCTGCTCGTCGGCGCGCTCGGCATCGGAACGGCGGTCACTAAGTCCGGCCTTCTGACGCGCGTCGCCCTCTGCACGATGAAGCTCTGCTCCCCGACCTTCAGCGGGCAGGTATTCGCCATGCTCGCCTCGGGCGTCGTGCTATCTCCGTTCATCCCATCGACGACGGCGAAGGTCGCCGTCGCGGGCGCGCTCGCGACAGACGTCGGCGAGCGCCTCGGCCTCGAGGACCGCTCGTGGGGCATGAGCGGCATCTGGTGCGCGATGTACACGAGCTACTCGCTCATGTCGCCGATACTTATGAGCGCCTCGTACTTCTCCTACGTTATACTGAACCTCATGCCCGAGCATATACGCGGCGAGCTGACGCTCGTGCGCTGGTCCGTGGCGATGCTGCCGTGGGGCGTCGTCACCTTCCTCGGCGCGTTCGCCGCCATCTCGATACTCTACAAGCCGAAGCATAAAATCGAGATAAGCCGCGAGGATATAAACGAGATGCTCCACGACCTCGGCCCGGTCACGCGCGACGAGAAAATCACCATCGCCGTCGTCGGCGTCTGCATGGTCTGCTGGGTCTTCGAGCGCCAGCTCGACATTCCCTCCGTCGTCCCGGCGCTCATGGGTATGGGGCTGCTCATGTCCTTCGGCGTCATCAACAAGGTCGACTACAACACGCACATTTCATGGAGCCTCATAGCATTCGTTGGCTGCGCGATAAACATGACGCACGCCATCAGCGTGGTCGGAATAGACAAATGGATAGGCGACAACTTCGCCTCGTCGCTCGCGGGCGTAATCTCCAACCCGTACCTGTTCCTGACCGCCGTCGCGGGCGCGATGGTCGCGACGCGCTTCATCATCATCGACCCTCTGACCTGCTTCACGCTCTACATCGTCGTGCTCTCGCCCTTCTGCGAGGCCGGCGGCATCAGCCCGTGGATACTCGCGATGTGCACCTACATCTTCTGCCAGCCGTGGTTCGCGCGCTATCAGAACGTCAACTACCTCGCGGGCTTCGCCTCGGCGGGCGGCGACGACAAGCTCGATTTTGCGAAGAGCGTGCGCTACTGCTTCGCCTACAACCTCGTCGCGCTGACTGGCGTGCTCATAAGCGTTCCGTACTGGAAGCTGCTCGGCTTTATAAAATAACCGGAAGCGCGCGGCGGCGTTTTTTTCGATAATTTTGCAAGTGTATAAAAACAAGCCTCCGCGCTCGCGGAGGCTTGTGCCGTATCTTTGACGGTAAGGGAACGGCGTGATAAAATCCTCTTAGGTAGTCCTGCTACCGGAGGTACTTGAATATAAATTCAAGCATCCTCAGCAGTAAGCTGAACAGAGGGACGTAACGGAGCACCTGGGCGGTGAAGTTGCGTCCCTCTCGCTTTTTCAAATGTCGCCATTTGCTTCGGCGTTTCCGAGAGGATTTCCCATAGCTTATAGCCACGGTATTCACCTCCCTTTTGGGAGAAACTTCATACTTCGAGGCCCCATACCTCAAGAGTCCGTCGGAGAACATTATACAGCCTGTTGATGGCCGGCTGCGCATGATGCTCCTAAATCAATACGATTTTGTGGTTGGTGTTATTTACCCGTTTACTAAATATGCATAAACGAACAGAGGCGGCGGAAAAATTCCGCCGCCTCTGCCCGGCTGATGGGAAACAGAGAGAGTATTAGTCTTTGCTGAAATCGGCTTTTATGTCGTCGAGCAGCTTCGGCTCGGCGAGGATGTCCGCGCCGACCTCGGCCATGCACTGCGCGAAGAGGTACATGCGCTCTATCGCGAAGGGCTTGTCGACGTCCTCGAGGAATTCGAGCGTGTGCTCGTCGGAGTCGGGGCGCACCATCGCCATGCTCGGGTGTATCGCTGGCATCTCCTGGCTGACGTTGCCCATGTCGCTGCATCCGCCGCTCTTGAAATTCTCGATATACTGCGTTATGCCGTGCTCGTGCAGATGCTTTTTGTAGAGCTCGACGAGCACCTTGTTGTTCTTCATGCAGGCGATCGGCGGCTCGAACATCTCCACGTCGACGGTGCAGCCCGCCGCCTTCGCCGCGTATTCCGCGATGCCGAGCACCTTGTCGACGAGCTCGCGGAAATATTTCACGTCCTCGTGGCGTATCTCGACGCGAAGCTGCGTCTTGTCCGGGATTATGTTGACCGCCGCGCCGCCGTTGGTGATTATCATGTGGATGCGCGAGCAGTCGCGCAGCTGCTGGCGGAGCATCGCGACGGAGCTGTAGAAAATCATCGCCGCGTCGAGCGCGTTGACGCCGTTCTCCGGCGCGCCCGCCGCGTGCGAGGCGCGTCCGTGGAAGGTTATGTCGTAGCCCTCGAGGTTTATCATGCCGGAGGTGACGATGTTTTCCTTCGACGGGTGCGTCATCATCGCGACGTCGGCCTTTTTGAACCAGCCGGTCTCAAGCAACCCGGGCTTGCCGCGTCCCGTCTCTTCGGCGGGCGTGCCGAAGAGGTAGACGCTTCCCTTGTAATCAGAATTCAGCAGCCACTCGGCGAGCGTCACCGCCG
>ENA-OQCL01000212-OQCL01000212.1-human-gut-metagenome-genome-assembly--contig:-NODE-212-length-31321-cov-13.156504_pt1 | contig 31321 bp, 26 predicted proteins | sample MGYA00242502_ERZ504586 | MGnify/ENA primary metagenome ERZ504586 (study PRJEB26092, sample SAMD00036316) | human gut metagenome | host: Homo sapiens | study: EMG produced TPA metagenomics assembly of... | reverse complement strand
GGCGCACTCCGGATCGTCGCACTCGCCGTCGCCGTGGTGATGGTGATGATGCTCGTGCTCATCGTGGTCATGCTCGTGGTCATGCTCGTGGTCATGGTCGTGATGATGGTGCTCGTGCTCGTCCTCATCCTCGTCATGATCATGCTCGTGATGATGGTGATGCTCGTGCTCGTCGTGGTCGTCATCGTGGTCATGCTCGTGGTGATGGTGATGGTGCTCGGCCTCCTCGGCCTCGTGCTCGGCCCGCATCTTCTCCAGCAGCTCGTCGGCCAGAGACACCTTTTCCACGGCGGCCAGAACGGTCTTGCCGTCCAGCTGGTCCCAGGGGGTGGTCAGGATGGCGGCGGTGGGGTTCTTCTCCCGCAGCAGAGCCACGGCGGCCTCCAGCTTCTCCTGGGTCAGCTTCTGGGTCCGGGACAGGATGATGGTGCCGGCGGCCTCGATCTGGTTGTTATAGAACTCGCCGAAGTTCTTCATATACACCTTCACCTTGCCGGCGTCGGCCACGGTGACAAAGGAGTTCAGCTTCATATCCGGGATATCCGCCACGGTGTTTTCCACCGCCACGATCACGTCGGAGAGCTTCCCCACGCCGGAGGGCTCGATGAGGATGCGGTCCGGCTGGAACTGCTCCTTTACCTCCCGCAGGGCCTTGCCGAAGTCGCCCACCAGGGAGCAGCAGATGCAGCCCGAGGACATTTCGGAGATCTGGATCCCCGCGTCCTTCAGAAAGCCGCCGTCGATGCTGATCTCGCCGAACTCGTTTTCGATCAGCACCAGCTTTTCGCCCTGATAGGCTTCCTTCACCATCTTCTTGATGAGGGTGGTCTTGCCTGCGCCCAGGAAACCGGACACGATGTCAATTTTCGTCATAACAGTACCTTCTTTTCTTTTCCCGCCGTGCGGGACATATTATTTCCTCTATATCATAGCCTATTTTTCCAAAAAAGCAAGGGCAGCGAAAAAAATTCACATTTCTGCCCCGGTAATCTGCGGTTTGTCCCATTTTTTCCGGGAATTTTCCCGGTTTTCTATTGGGATGGGGCGGACCGGAGAATGGGGGTAGCCATTTGCCGGAAAATGCGGTATAATGGCGAAAATACACAGAAGCGAGGTACCCCCCTATGTCCGTGAAAGAACAGCAGACCGGCGCGTGGGCGCCGGAGTGGGTCCAGGAGACGGAGCCGGAATACACCCCCGGCCCGGCCGGCAGCCGGAAGCAGCGCCGCCCCCGGTGGCCGGGGATCGCCCTGGCTCTGGTGTGCCTGGCCACCATCGCCGCACTGGTGTGGCATTTTACCCGGCAGAAGGAGATCCCCCTGGAGACGGCGGCCGGTTATGTGGCCTCGGAAGCGGAGACGGCTCCGCTGTACGACGAGGAGGGCAATGTCCTGCGGCAGCTGGTCCGGGGCAGCCAGGTCACCTATGTGGTGGAGGAGGCCCACAAGGATCGTCCGGACCAGGTTCGGGTGCCCCAGGAGGACGGCAGCTTCGCCTGGCTGGACCGGGAGAACCTGACCGATGACCTGAGCGGCGTGGTGACGCTGAAAACCGTGTATGTCCGCCGGGCCCAGAATCTGACGGATGAGGGCGGCGACCCCACCGGCCCCCTGGTGCTGCGGGGCCAGGCCCTGACCGTTACCGGCTACCGGGACCTGGCGGCCGACGGCAGCGTATCCTATTACCGGGCCGACGGCGGGTACATCCCCGCCCGGTATGTCCGCCTGACGGAGGACCAGGCCACGGCGCCCTATGACGCGGACATGGCCCGGCTCCACGCCGACCGGGGCGACAGCTGGGGCGGCGGCGACGCGGCAGGGCTGGACTATGACGCCTATGAAAAACCCAAGTTCGAGAATAACGTCATGCCCGGCACCGTGAAGGCCCTGTATCTGAACAACGAGGCCATCCGGAATCCGGAGGCATACATCGCCGTGGCCGACGGGTGCGGCATCAACGCCTTTGTGGTGGACATCATGGACGGCGGGGCCATCGGCTACGCCTCGCCGGTGATGCAGAAATATTCCCCTAGCGCCTATGCGGATGCCTACAACACGCTGGAGAGCTATCAGGCGGCGGTGAAAAAGCTGAAGGACGCCGGGTATTACGTCATCGGCCGCATCACGGCCTTCAACGATCCCAACCTGGCCGCAGATCATCCGGAGTGTGTGGTGGCGGACCTGGGCGGCCAGCCGCTGAAGATCGGCGGCATGTACTGGCCCAGCGTATACAGCCGCCAGGTGTGGCAGTATAAGGTGGACCTGGCCCTGGAGGCCGCCGAGACCATGGGCTTCAACGAAATTCAGTTCGACTATGTCCGCTTCCCCGACGGCACCTGGGACTATGACGAGGCGGGCACCATCGACTATCACAACGACAATGACGAGAGCAAGGCCCAGGCCGTTCAGCGGTTTTTGCAGTACGCCGCCGACCGGCTCCACGGGGCGGGGGTGTATGTGTCTGCCGATGTGTTCGGCGAGTGCGCGGAAAAGTACGTCACGGCCTACGGCCAGTATTGGGCGGCCATCAGCGGCGTGGTGGACGCCATCAGCGCCATGCCGTACCCCGATCATTATTCCGCCTCCGGCAGCTGGCTGCCCTGGGAGCACCCCTATGAGACCATGAAAACCTTTGGCGAGAAGGCTGCCGCCCGGCAGCAGGAGACTCCTTCCCCTGCCGCGGTGCGCACCTGGATCCAGTGCTACAACGCCATCCGGGAGCCGTACAACACCTATGGCCCCGATGAGATCGCCGCCCAGATCCGGGCCCTGAACGACACCGGCAACACCGGCGGCTACATGACCTGGAATGCTGCGTCCAGCCTGGATAAGTACCGCTATGTCAGCGGCGTGCTGAACTGAACGCGCTGAAACGTGCTTCGCAGACTGTCAAAAAAGCAGGATTGCCTCTGCCTTCGGAAAGGAAAATAGTTACGAAAGAAACCCATCAGGGGTGTCTTTCGTTTTCAATCACCGCATTTTCAGAACTTTTATGAAAGTTCTGAAAATGCTTGCTCAGCTTGTCAAAAAGGATTTTTGACAAGCTGAGAAGCAGCAAAACCTCCGGGAAAACCGGAGGTTTTGCTGCTTCAGCTATTCTGCTTGCTGCCCCAGCAGCTGCTCCAGCTCCTCCGCCGTCAGAACCTGTCCGCCCACCCGCTGCATATCCGCCAGATTGGCGGCCTGCACGGCAGGGGTCACGGAGGAGGTGCAGTCCGACAGCACCGCCGCGTCATAGTCCAGGGACAGGGCGTCGTAGAAGGTGGAGCGGATGCAGTTGGGCGTGGTGGTCCCGGCCAGCAGCACCGTGTCCACCCCCAGCCGCCGGAGGATCAGGTCCAGCTCCGTGTGGAAAAATGCGGAAAACCGGGGCTTTACGATAACATAGTCCGTGTCCGCCCGGTGAAATTCCTCCGGCCACGCGTCGGACATGGACGGCGGGCACGTCTCGGACAGGGGCCTTCCGCCCCGGGCCCACACGTCGTACCGGGCCCGCTCCACGTCGGAGCCGTCCGCCCGGTAGTGCCGCACGGCGAACACCACCGGCACCCCGGCCCTGTGGCAGCAGTCGATGGCCCGGGCGCAGGCGGGCACCGTGTCCGCCGCCCCGGGGATAAACAGGGGGCTGGACGCGTCCAGAAACCCCCGCTGCATGTCAATGACCACCAAAGCGTATCTGTGCATGAGATGACCTCCTGAAAAGCGCAATAAAACCGGCGGTGCTCCGCCGGTTTTATTGTACCGTCTTTCCCGGGAAATTGCAAGGTCTACAGGCCGTAGCTGTCCACGGCGCTGTACAGGTACGCCAGAGCATCGGCATCGGATATGCCGCCTACCAAGGAGCCGTCCATCAGGATGGAGAGATCCAGCTGCACCACCACGGGCCCCTCACAGAACAGCGCCCGATAGTAGTTGGCATAACCGGGTGTGGTCTCCCGGAAAATATACGCCTTGCCGCCGCCCGGGGCCTTGTAGTCCTCCAGCTGCTCCAGGTTTTCCAGTTGTCCCTGAGAATAGATCCAGGAAACCACATCGTCCTCCGGGGTCACATCCGTCAGCACATACATCAGAACGTGCATGTAGTCGCTGTATCGGATCCCGCCGTCGGGATCTTGAAGCTCATCACAGTACGCAGTGCGGATATACATCCGCACCAGCTGTCCCTGCTGGTCGCACTGGGCTTCTATGGACACCTGACCGCGCTCGCGTGCCTCCTGCTGGGCGCTGCGGGGCAGAACGCCGCCGCCCAGGAACGCGTCCGCCGCCGCCATGTCCGGAAACTGCAGATCCTCCGTCGAAGTCCGCGCCGCCTCCTGGCTGGCCTGGGGAATATCTGCCAGCGGCAGCCGCCGGTCCGTGCTGTAGGTCCAGGTGCCGCCGTATTCGGTGCCGTCGTAGAACAGCCCCTCCACATTGAGATCGCCGGGGGTCCCAAACCGGGCAAACACCCCGCTCTCCGCCGCCAGCACCGCCCCCGTCAGCATCAGCACCAGGCAGGCTGCCAGCAGCACCGCCCGGGGGATCCTGCGCCGCTTCCGTGCGGGAAGCTGGGCCAGGGTCCGGGTCAGATTTTCGTCAAAGTTCTTGGGCACCGGGGTCTCCTCCTCCCGGGCCATATGCCGCAAACGGGTATCCAAATCGTTCATGTTCGTTCCTCCTTCCGCGTGACCTGCGGGTCCGACAGCGCCAGCCGCAGCTTATCCCGGGCCCGGCTGAGCCGGGATTTCACCGTGCCCGCCGGCACCCGCAGCAGCGACGCAATGTCCGCCACCGGCAGGTCCTCATAGTAATACAGCACCACCGCCGCCCGCTGGTCCCGGGGCAGGGACAGCACCGCGTCCCACAGCTCCGGCCGCGGGTCCTCCCGGGCTGCCGCCTGGGGCGGCAGGTCCTCCAGATACACCTCCCGGCGGCTGCGGCGGTTCAGCTGCCGGGCACAGTTCACGCTGATCTTCACCAGCCACGCCCGCAGGGCTTCAGGGTCCCGCAGCCGGTCCAGGGACTGCCAGGCCAGCAGCACCGCCTGGCCCACGGCGTCCTGGGCGTCGGCATCGCAGGGGGTCAGGGCCCGGGCGGCCCGGTACATGTCCCGGCTGTAGGTCTGCACCCCTCGAGTAAATTCCTCTTGTGACAGGCGCAAGGCCATCACCGTCCTTTCCTGGCGGCCCCGGGGCCGCCCATTTGTCATGACGTATATTAGATACTCCGGCCCGGCCTTTGGTTCCGCGGTCCGGAGAAAATTTCAGATTTTGAAAAAAGGACGCGCCCCGGCGCGTCCTTTTGCTCTTATTTGCAGCTCACAGCCACTTTTTCCACTTGAAGATCACCAGCTCCACGATGATGCACACCACGCTGATGATGCACACCGCCAGGTATCCGTGCTGTGCGGTAAGCTCCGGCATGTTTACGAAATTCATGCCGTACCACCCGGCGATCAGGGACAGGGGCAGAAACACCGTGGTGACGATGGTCAGGATCTTCATGATCTGGTTTTGCCGCATGTCCAGCTGCGTCTGGTGCATTTCCCGCAATTGCAGGGCGTACTCCTTTTCCAGCTCCGTGGCCGACAGCAGCCGCTGAGCCCGTCCCGTCAGGCGGTCAAACAGCCGGGAGGCGTGGGCGTCGCTCTCCTCCGTTTCGTCCGACAGCGCGGCAAACAGGTCGTCCAGCTGCTCATAATACGCCGCAAACACCGACAGCTCCCGGCGGATGCGAAAGAGCTTCTTGTCCAGGTCCTGGGCCTGATCCTGCATCAGGGCCTCCTCCAGAGCCGTCAGGCGCTTTTCATATTTTTGCAGGGTGGGCATATCCTCCTGCAGAAGCCGGGCAAACAGCTCCGCCAGCGCCTGAGCCGGGGTCTGGGACTCCAGGTCCCCTGCCAGCCCCCGCAGAAAGCCGCCCTCCTCCGCCAGCAGCAGCCGCCGGTCCGTCAGGTAAAAGCCGAAAAAATGCTTGTCTCCGGTGGGTGCCATAGGCCGGGGCATGGCATAGGTCCCGGCGGCTCCGCCGCCCTTGAGCCGCTCCGCCCGGCAGAAGGCTCCGCCGGTGGGGGCAATGCGGTGCTGCTCCAGCTGGGGATACCGCTGGCGCAGCTGGTCAAAGGTCACCAGCTCCACGCAGGAATCACTCATTGCGCCTCACCGCCTCAGATAAAGAATTTCCGGTGCAGGGACCGGCGCAGGGGCTTGCACACCGCGATGATCAGCAGCATGATCCCCAGCAGCACTCCCGCCGCCAGAGGGTAAAACGACCAGATAAACGTCCGATGGACCTGGAAAGTGATGTTCAGCAGGAACTCGATGAGCACCGCCAGGCCGCCGCCGGCCATCAGCGCCCCGCCGAAGATGTAGAGATACCCCCGGCTGAGATACCGCAGCAGCGTCACCACCGTGGTCACCAGCACCCCGATGGTCCCCGTCACCGGAAGGGCAAACGTCAGGAACCAATGCCCGCCGGTGGCAAAGTTGATATACAGCAGATACAGCCCGATGGCCGCAAAGTCCGCCGGAACAAAGATCACCGGGTTGGGCCTTCTGAACCACAGGGGCAGCACCGCCAGGATATACAGCAGCGCCACGCCGCCGGAGGCAAACCCGGACCACAGGATGGCCCCGTTGACGCTCCAGTCGCACAGGATGCAGATGACGATGGGCAGCACCGCCAGCATGGTCAGGATGAACAGCGCCCCGGAGCGGTTCACCTCCTCGGGGTGGGCCGACGGCTCCGGCGGGAAGGGGGGCTCCCCCTGCTGCCGGGGCAGATCCGGATGGAACACCCGGGTGCCGCACAGGGGGCACACGGTCTCGCTGTCAGACAGCTCCACGCCGCAATGGATACAATACATGGATAACGCTCCTTTCCCTTATCCCCGGCCCCGCTGGTTGCTCTCCACCTTCACAGGCAGACCCAGCCGGTGCAGGACCCGGTAAAAATGCAGCTCCAGCTCCGGCTCCTGGATGCTGCGGATACAGTTGATATACATGGTGCCGTTCCAGGACACCACGCCGCAGTCGTGAGGCGCGGCAGCCTGGACGCCGATGATGAAGTCCACCCGCCGGACATAGGGGGCCATGACCTCCGGCAGCTCCACCGCCCCCAGATTGGACAGGCACAGACAGGATTTGCGCTCGCCCACGGCGTTAAACACCGCCTTCATGGCAATGTTTTTGATGAACAGGGGCATCACCTTCAGCACAGGGGACTTTTCGCTGGCCACATTGGCGGCGAATTTGGCCCGCAGGGTGTGGGTGTTGTTCTCCAGTCCCATCCGATGGTGGACGGCGGCGCAGATCTCGGAGAAGGTATAGTCCCCGGTGCGGGGATCGATCTCCGGGGTGATATACGAGGCAAAGTTCCGCAGACTGCGGCTGGGGAACAGGTTCCGCAGGTTCACCGGCAGCAGCACCTTCACCGGCTTGCGCCGGCTGCGCCGGGGTACCTTCTCCGCCTGCAGGTCGGCAATGGCCTGCATCATGGCCGCGCCCAGCAGCTCCGTAACGGATACGCCGTACTGCCTGGCACAGGCGCGGACCCGGTCCACCGGCACCATCATGGTGATGAGGTTTTTATATCCGTCCTTTTCCGGCGTGCCGCTGAGGTGATAGGCAGTGCTCTCCGCCCGGCTGGCGGTAACGTCCCCGGCATAGCGCAGGAAGCTGTCCTCCAGCTCCTGCGGACTGGGCTCCTCCAGGCGGCCCAGCACACCCTTTTCCGCCGGGATGCTGATGCCGTATTTCTGGCACAGATACTCCGCCGTCAGGGTTTTCAGAAAAATCAGCCCGCCGGTGCCGTCGGTGACGGCGTGGAAAAACTCCACCGCCATCCGGTCATGGTACACCAGCACCCGGAAGGCGCACTGGCGCACCTGGCCGAAGGGCACATGGGCCAGGGGGCAGCTTTTCTCCGGCTGGATGTCCGGCGCCTTGGGAATTTCCTCCAGATAATACCAGAATGCCCCCCGCCGCAGCCGCACGGCAATGGAGGGGAACCGCCGCACCGTCACGTCCAGCGCCGCCCGCAGCACCGCTGTGTCGATGGGCTCGGTCAGGGTGACGGACAGGCGAAAGAAGTTGTTCCAGTTCCGGCGCTTGGCGGCAGGATAGATCTTGGCGGCGTTGTCCAGCCGCATCCACCGCAGGCTCCGGGCCGGGGACAGGGTCCGGTCCAGGAAGTGGTTGATGGCCTCAAAGTCCTGAGCCATGTTCTCATTGAGGCAGTACAGCACATAGGCGTGCCACCGCTCCGGGGCAATGTGCAGCTTGCTGCGGCATCCGGCGGACAGAAGCCGGTTATGCAGGGCACGGGTGTCGTCCAGCATCACCTCGTCCCCGCCCACAAACAGCAGAGACGGCGGCAGCCCCGTCAGGTCGCCGAACAGCGGCGAGCACAGAGGGTCCGTGGGGTCCTGCGTATAGCACTTGGCGTAAAATTGCAGCAGCTCCGGAGTCATGGAGGGGTCCTTCTCCCGGTTGTCCCGATAGGAGTCCCCGGACCCGGTCAGGTCCGTCCACGGGGAGATGCCGATCAGGCCGCAGGGCAGGGCCATGCCCAGCTGCTTGAGCCGCAGACACAGACAGTAAATGAGCCCGCCTCCGGCGGACTCCCCCGCCAGCAGGATCTGCCGGGGCTCATAGCCCTTTTTCAGCAGGTATTGATAGCTCTCCAGCGCATCGTCCAGGGCCGCGGGATACGGATGCTCCGGGGCCAGACGGTATGCCGGGCAGAACACCCGTACACCGCATTCCGAGGCCAGGGTGGCTGCAAAGCCCTTGGCATATTCCAGGCTGCCGCAGGTATAGCCGCCGCCGTGGAGATACAGGATCACGCCGCTGCGGCGCTGATCCTTGGGCATGACCCACGCCCCCTGAAAAGCGCCGAAGTCGTGGTCCCGCACCAGCACCTCCCGCCGGTGCAGGGCGGTCATCAGCTCCCCCAGCTTGTCCTGCCCCTTTCGGGTGACCTCCAGGGACAGACCGGCCACGAAGGGCTTGAAAAATGATAGCTGAGAACGAACCAGCTTTGCGTGCAGCTCCATGCAATGTCGTTCCTTTCCTGAAAATGTTCTGAATCATTTTATTATACCAGAAATCCTACCGCATAACAAGGTTTGGCCGGTAAAAAGCATATGAAAAAGGGGCGCTGCGATGCAGCGCCCCTTCAGACTGCCAGAAATACTCCAACGGGCTGTTAATTCGACTTTATACGATTATTGAATTTTTAACGGTATATTAATGTAACAAACCGCTGAAAATGGAAAAATTGTGATACTTTTACAAAATGATTGTTAATAATTCGGCGAAACATTAATTGTAAACAGGCCGCTCCTATTATACAATAGAACCAGAGACGTCCCTGCTCCGCACAGAGACCGGGACAGAATTGCGGAGGCGGGACACCCCTTCCGGACAAAATAAAGGAGAGTGAGTCTGTGTTCAAGAAATTCACCAACGGCTGCGTTCGCGTGGTCAACCGGTGGCTGCCGGATGCGTTCCTGTTTGCCATCATCCTGAGCATCATCGTTTTCATCGGCTCCATGTGCGCCACCAAGATGGGCCCCCTGCAGGTGCTCAACGCCTGGGGTGACTCCAAGGGCTTCTGGGGCCTGCTGAGCTTCTCCATGCAGATGGCCCTGGTGCTGGTATTCGGCTCCGCCATGGCGGCTGCCAAGCCCTGCAAAAAGGCCCTGCGGGCTGCCGCCGGCTTGTGCCACAACAACATGCAGGCCATCGTGGTCACCACCTTCATCTCCACCCTCTGCTGCTGGCTGAACTGGGGCTTCGGCCTGATCGCCGGCACGCTGCTGGCCAAGGAAGTGGTGCGCCGGGTCCCCACTGTGGACTATCCCCTGCTGATCGCCTCCGCCTACTCCGGCTTCGTCATCTGGCACGCAGGTCTGTCCGGCTCAATCCCCCTGGACCTGGTGGCGGGCAAGAAATTCGGCGAGGTCCTGTATCAGGCCCCCATCACCGACACGGTGTTCCACCCCATGAACCTGATCATGGTGGGCGTCATTCTGTTTGTCATGCCCCTTGTGAACTACGCCATGCATCCCGATAAGGCCCACACCGTGTGCATCGACCCCACCCTGCTGGAGGATGAGGCCGAGCGAACCTATGAGGTCAGGACCCCTGCCGATAAGCTGGAGCACTCCAAGCTCCTGTGGGCCATCACCCTGGTGGGCGGCTTCGTGTACATCATCTATTACTTTGTGCAGAACGGCTTTACCCTGGGCCTGAACATCGTGAACATGATCTTCCTGTTCCTGGGTATTCTGCTCCACGGCGACCTGCGCCGCTATGTGGATGCCATCTCCGACGCCGCCGGCGGCGCAGCAGGCATGCTGCTGCAGTTCCCCTTCTATGCCGGTATCATGGGCATGATGGTGGCAGCCAATGACCAGGGCGTGTCTCTGGCGGGTGTCATCTCCCAGTTCTTCGTGAGCGTCTCCAACAACGTCACCTTCCCCATGCTGTCCTTCCTGGCAGCCGGTGTGGTGAACTTCTTCGTTCCCTCCGGCGGCGGCCAGTGGGCCGTGCAGGGCCCCATCATGATGCCTGCCGGCGCGGCTATGGGCATCGAGAATGGCCGCACCGCCATGGCCATTGCCTGGGGCGACCAGTGGACCAACATGATCCAGCCCTTCTGGGCTCTGCCTGCTCTGGGCATCGCCAAGCTGTCCGCCCGGGACATCATGGGCTATCTGGTCATCGTCACCCTGTTTGTGGGCGTGGTGGCCTGCCTGGGCTTCCTGGCCTGGGCCGCGTGGTTCTGAGCGCTTGCATAAAAAATTGGCGGCCTTCGGGCAGCCAAATTTTTTTCAGCCTGTATTTATACAGTCTCCTGCGCCTTCCCAAAATCGCACAGATCCCGCAGGGTGCAGCCGGCGCAGTCGGGCCGCCGGGCCACGCACACCGCCCGGCCATGGAGCACCATCCGGTGGCAGAAATTGCTGGACTCCTCCGGCGGGATGCAGGCCCGCAGCTGCTGCTCCACCTTCAGGGGGTCCTTGGACCCGTCCGTCAGCCCCAGCAGGCCGGTGATCCGGATACAGTGGGTGTCGCAGACGTAGCCCGCCTGACCGTATACGTCCCCCAGGATCAGGTTGGCGGTTTTGCGGCCCACGCCGGGCAGCCGCAGCAGGTCCTCCATGTTGTCCGGCACCCGCCCGCCGTAGTCCGACAGCAGCATTTTTGCCGCCGCCACGATGTCCCGGGCCTTGGCCCGCCAGAAGCCGCAGGAGCGGACGTATTCGCCCACCTCCTCCGGGCTGGCGGCGGCAAAGGCCTCCAGGGTAGGAAACCGGGCAAACAGCGCCGGGGTCACCTGGTTCACCCGGGCGTCGGTGCACTGGGCCGCCAGCCGCACGGAAAACAGCAGCTCGTAGTCCTTATCGTAATCCAGGGAGCACGCCGCGTCGGGATACAGCTCCTTCAGCCGCCGGATGATGGCGGCCACCTCCTGGGGAGATTTCATAACAGATCACCTCGCCCCCTATTGTATCAGACAGCCGGGAAAAATGCAAATCGGGGGGTGCAAAGGGCGGCGGGATGTGGTATAATAGCTGTGATTTTCCCGGAAGGAGGTGCCGCTATGCGGCCATTGGCAGACGAAATACGCCCCCAGACCCTGGACCAGGTGGCGGGCCAGAAACACCTGCTGGGCCCCGGCGCCCTGCTGCGCCGCCTCATCGAGGGCGGGACCTCCGCCAACATGATCTTTTACGGGCCCTCCGGCACCGGCAAGACCACCATCGCCTCCATCATCGCCAAGCGCACGGAAAAGGCCCTGTACCACCTGAACGCCACCACCGCGTCTTTGCAGGATGTGAAGGCCATCATCGCCGATGTGGACACCATGCTGGCCCCCAACGGGGTGCTGCTGTACCTGGACGAGATCCAGTATTTCAACAAAAAGCAGCAGCAGAGTCTGCTGGAGTTCATGGAAAACGGCAAGATCACCCTGATCGCCTCTACCACGGAGAACCCGTATTTCTATGTATACAACGCCCTGCTGTCCCGCAGCACGGTGTTTGAGTTCAAGGCCCTGACGGCGGAGGAGACGCTGCCCGCCGTGGAGCGGGCCCTGGACATCGTCCGCCGCCGCAGCCCCCTGCCCCTGACCTGGGAGCCGGAGGTGCCGGGCCTCATTGCCGCCGGGTGCGGCGGCGACGTGCGCAAGGCCGTCAACGCCGTGGAGCTGCTGGATCAGGCCGCCCGGCCGGTGGACGGCGGCCTGCGCATCACCGCCCAGGACGCCCAGCAGGCGGCCCAACGCAGCGCCATGCGCTACGACCGGGAGGGGGACGAGCACTACGATCTGCTGTCCGCCCTGCAAAAGTCCGTCCGGGGCTCCGACCCCGACGCGGCGGTGTACTACCTGGGCCGACTGCTGGAGGCCGGGGACCTGCTGTCCCCCTGCCGGCGGCTGCTGGTCATGGCCGCCGAGGATGTGGGGCTGGCCTATCCCCAGGCCATGGCCATCACCAAGGCCTGCGTGGACGCGGCCCGGGAGCTGGGTCTGCCGGAGGGGCGGCTGCCCCTGGCGGAGGCCGCCGTTCTCCTGGCCACGGCGCCCAAGTCCAACTCCGCCTACAACGCCATCAACGCCGCTATGCGCGATATCCAGAAGGGGAAGGTGGGCCAGGTGCCCCGGCACCTGCAGAACGTCCACGCCGACAGCACCGGCAGCGGCAAGGCCCCGGCCTACAAATACCCCCACGATTACCCCCACCACTATGTGGCCCAGCGGTACCTGCCGGAGGCCCTGGGGGATGTGACCTATTACGAATACGGCGACAACAAGACCGAGCAGGCCGCCCGGCGGTACTGGGAGGATATCAAGAAAAATTGACCGGAAAGGCGGGCGATCCCATGGACCTGAAGCTCCACGATGTGGTCGAGCTGAAAAAGGAACACCCCTGCGGCAGCCGCCGGTGGGAGGTGCTGCGGGTGGGGATGGACATCCGCCTGCGGTGCGCCGGATGCGGCCACGAGGTGCTGGCCCCCCGGCGAAAGGTGGAAAAGAGCATCAAGCGCGTGATACCGAAGGAGGAAATCCAATGAAAAATCGCAAATGGACCCAGTATGTGGCCATGGGCGTGGCCCTGCTGATGGCCATCGTTATGCTCCTGGGCCTGATTATTCCGTATGTCGGCCTGTGAGGAGGGGCGGCTGTGAAGCACTGTATTCTGGCGAAATTCCGGCCCGAGGCCGGGGACTGGCGGGCCTATCTGCCGCAGATCCGGGAGATTTTCTCCGCCGCCGGGGACATTCCCGGCGTCCGGGGCGCAGAGGTCCTTCCCGGCTGCGTGGACCGGGACAACCGGTACCATGTGCTGATCCGGCTGGACATGGACCCGGCGGCCCTGACAGCCTATGACGCCTCCGCCATGCACCACCGGTGGAAGGATCGCTTCGGCCCCCTGCTGGAAAAGAAGGCCATTTTCGACTACGAGCCATAAGAATACCCCCGGTGCGGTTTACGCTGCACCGGGGGTGCTTTATTCAGACATGCTCCTGCCTGCGCTGGTGGTGGCGGCACAGGGCCCGGTAGATCAGCAGCCCCACGGCGGACACCGCCAGGGTGGCGGCAAAAACCAGCACCGCGAACTGGTAATCCTTCACGCCCAGGGCGTCGCCTCCTATGGTGGAGGTCAGCACCGACGGCAGGCGGCCCACGGTACACAGCAGCAGCCACTTGCCCCAGGACAGGTCCGTCAGCCCTGCGAAGTAGCACAGCAGGTCCTTGGGCGTGCCCGGCACCATGAATACCAGCCAGAACAGAGCGTCCCGCTTGGGGGAGCTCTGCAAAAATTTCAGCTTTTCCAGCTTCTCCCGGGGAAAGAAGATATCCACCAGCTCCCGGCCAAACCGGCGCACCAGGGCAAACACCGCCACGCTGCCCAGGAACGCTCCCAGCAGGCACAGCAGGCTCCCCCGCACCGCGCCAAAGGCGTAGCCGCCGCTGATCTCCAGAGGCTCTCCGGGGATCACAGCCACCACCACCTGTAAAAACACCATGCCCACATAGGCGGCGCAGCCCATCAGGCCGTGACCGTCCACCCACTGGCGGAACTGCTCCGGCTGGGATGCAAACCGCACCAGCGGGCGGCCCACGAACCATCCCACCACCGCCGACAGCAGCAGGAAAATGGCAATGGCGGCCCAGCCAATGAGCTTTTTCTGTTTGGCTGTGAAAACGTGCTTGTCCATAATAACCCTCGACTTGTTGATGGTATCATTATACCACGTTTTTCCCGCTGTTTTTGAACAGACCGTAAAATAATCCTTAAGCTGCCGGGGTGGAGGGAGAAGCAAACCAGGGGAGGGGCACGGCCCCTCCCCTGCCCGTTGCGGAATGCGCCTGCTCACTCCTTGGGGACCTGCTTCATGGACAGGCTGATGCGGTGCTTTTTCTCGTCGGCCTCCAGCACCACCACCCGCACCACGTCGCCCACGGATACGATCTCCGAGGGGTGGCGGATGAACCTGTTGCACACCTGGGAGATATGCACCAGGCCGTCCTGGTGGACGCCGATGTCCACGAACACGCCGAAATCCACCACGTTGCGGACGGTGCCCGTCAGCACCATGCCGGGGGCCAGGTCCTTAATATCCAGCACATCCGTTCGCAGAATGGGGGCAGGCAGCTCATCCCGGACGTCCCGGCCCGGCTTCACCAGCTCGGCCGCCACGTCCCGCAGGGTGGGCACGCCGATGTCCAGCTGACGGGCAACGCTTTCCTCCCCCAGGGCCTTGATCTTGTCCGGCAGGGCCGCAAGGCTCCCGGCGGACACGTCCGCCAGGGTATAGCCGCACAGGTCCAGGAGTCCCTGGGCCGCGGCATAGCTCTCCGGATGGACGCCGGTGTTGTCCAGCACAGACTTGCTCTCCGGCACCCGCAAAAAGCCCGCCGACTGCTGGAACGCCTTGGGCCCCAGCTTGGGGACCTTCAGCAGCTGGCGGCGGCCGGTGAAGGCGCCGTTTTCCTCCCGGTATTTCACAATATTCCTGGCAGTGGTGGCATTGAGGCCGGACACCCGGCCCAGCAGGCTGGCGGAGGCGGTGTTCACGTCCACGCCCACGGCGTTGACGCAGTCCTCCACCACGCCGGACAGGGTCTCGTCCAGCCGCTTCTGGGGCATATCGTGCTGATACTGGCCCACGCCGATGGCCTTGGGGTCGATCTTCACCAGCTCCGCCAGGGGGTCCTGCATCCGCCGGGCGATGGACACGGCGCTGCGCAGGTTCACGTCATACTCCGGGAACTCCTCCGCCGCCAGCTTGCTGGCGGAGTATACGGAGGCCCCGGCCTCGTTGACCATCATATAGCTGACGCCGCCGCCCAGCTGCCGGATCAGCTCCACCGCCATCTGCTCCGTCTCCCGGCTGGCGGTGCCGTTGCCGATGGCAATATGGGTGACGCCATGGCGGCGTACCAGCTGGGACAGGCGGCTGATGGCCTCCTGCCTCTGGCGGGGACCGAAGGTGGGATACACCACGGCGGTGTCCAGCACCCGGCCGGTGCCGTCGATGACCGCCACCTTGCAGCCGTGGGCATAGCCGGGGTCCAGGCCCATGGTCACATGGCCCTTTACCGGAGGCTGCATCAGCAGGGGCTTCAGGTTCAGGCCGAAGTTGGCAATGGCCCCCTCGCAGGCGGCGGCGGTAAGATCGGACCGGGCCTCCCGCTCCAGGGAGGGGTAGATCAGCCGGTCATAGGCGTCCTCGCAGGCGGCCTTGATAAACTCCATGGCCCGGGACCCGGGACGCACCACCGCCCGGCGCAGAGTCATCAGACCCAGCTCCCGGTCCAGCAGCACGGTGACGGTGAGGACGCCCTCCTTTTCGCCCCGGTTGATGGCCAGGATCTGGTGCCCGGCCAGCTTGGCGATGGGCTGGTCAAAGTCATAATACAGGCGGTAGACGGTGTCCTCCTCCGTGGCGGCCACACTCCGCAGCCGGCCCTGGCGGCGCAGCAGCTCCCGCAGGGTCTTGCGGATGGCGGCATCGTCCGACAGCAGCTCCGCCACGATGTCGTTGGCCCCCTGGAGGGCATCGGCCAGAGTCTCCACACCCTTTTCCGGATCCAGGAATCCGGCGGCGGCGGTCTCCGGATCCGGGCAGTCCCGGCCCTGAGCCAGCAGCAGCTGGGCCAGGGGCTCCAGGCCCTTTTCCCGGGCCACGGTGGCCCGGGTCCGGCGCTTCTGCTTATAGGGGCGGTACAGGTCCTCCACCTCCGCCAGGGTGGCGGCGCTGTCGATGGCGGCGGACAGCTCCTGGGTGAGCTTCCCCTGGCCGTCGATGGCGTTTTTGACCTCCTCCCGGCGCTGGGCCAGGTTCCGCAGATAGTTCAGCCGGTCCTCCAGGGTCCGCAGGGCCGTGTCGTCCATGCTGCCGTGGAGCTCCTTGCGGTAGCGGGCGATGAAGGGGATGGTGTTGCCCTCATCCAGCAGGTTGATGACATTCTGCACATGGGCCAGGGGCTTTTCCAGCTCCCGGGCCAGAATTTCCGCGATGCTTTGCATTTGCTTCTCCTTTCGCAGGCAACTGCCGGGACGGATATCCTCCGTCCCGGCAGATTTTTACTTGTGGTACAGCTTTTTCACCTCATAGCGGGGCTGGCAGGTGACGTTGATGCCCAGACGCTTGTAGAGCTTCTCGTCCTCCTCGGAGATGATGACGGAGAAGTGGGCGTCGCAGCCCCGGAGGCTGCTGAGCTGTTCCTGGACCATGGCGGCCAGAGGGTTGGTCAGGCCCGAGATGGCCAGGGCGATGAGTACCTCGTCGGAGTGGAGCCGGGGATTCCGGTGGCCCAGGTTGCCGGTTTTCAGGCGGCTGATGGGCTCGATGACCGAGGCGGGGATCAGCTTGAGCTTGTGGTCGATGCCGGCCATGGCCTTCAGAGCATTCAGCAGCAGGGCTGCGCTGGCCCCCAGCAGGGAGGAGGTCTTGCCCGTGACCACGGAGCCGTCCGGCAGCACCATGGCCCCGGCGGGAGCGCCGGTCTCCTCTGCCTTTTGCAGGCAGGCCGCCACGGCAGGGCAGATCTCCGGCGTGACGCCGGCCTGCTGCATAACGATCTCCAGCTTCCGCACCACCTCGTCGTCACAGCGGCCCCGGGTGCGGTCGGCCATGCCGGCGTAGTAGCGGCGGAGGATCTCCATCCGGGACGCCGCCTGACACACCTGGTCGTCCACAATGGCGAAGCCCGCCATATTCACGCCCATGTCCGTGGGGGATTTGTAGGGAGACGCGCCCTGGATCCGCTGGAACATGGCGTTGAGCACCGGGAAGATCTCCACGTCCCGGTTGTAGTTCACGGTGGTCTTGCCGTAGGCCTCCAGGTGGAAGGGGTCGATCATGTTCACGTCGTTCAGGTCCGCCGTGGCCGCCTCATAGGCCAGGTTCACCGGGTGCTTCAAAGGCAGGTTCCAGATGGGGAACGTCTCATACTTGGCGTAGCCCGCCCGGACGCCGCGCTTGTTCTCATGGTACAGCTGGCTCAGGCAGGTGGCCATCTTGCCGCTGCCGGGGCCGGGGGCCGTTACCACCACGATGGGACGCGAGGTCTCGATATAGTCGTTTTTGCCCAGGCCGTCGTCGGACACGATGTGGGCCACGTCCGAGGGATACCCGGCAATGGGGTAGTGGCGATAGCTCCGGACGCCCAGGGCCGTCAGACGCTTGATGAAGGCGTCCGCCGCCGGCTGACCGGCGTACTGGGTGATGACCACGGAGCCGACATAAAAGCCCAGGCCCCGGAAAACATCCATGAGCCGCAGCACGTCCTCATCATAGCCGATGCCCAGGTCGCCCCGGACCTTCTTCTTCTCGATGTCTCCGGCGCAGATGACCACCACGATCTCCACGTCGTCCCGGATGGAGGCCAGCATGCGGATCTTGCTGTCCGGCTGGAATCCCGGCAGCACCCGGGAGGCGTGGTAATCGTCGAACAGCTTGCCGCCGAACTCGATATACAGCTTGTCGCCGAATTGCTCCCGCCGGGCCCGGATGTGCTGGGCCTGGAGGGTCAGGTATTTGTTGTTGTCGAACCCGATCTTCATATGTGCTCCCTACTTTCTGGTGATTGCTTCAACCCGATTATTATACACGACACAGGCCCGGGAGAAAAGAGCTTTTTTGCATTTTTCCCTCCGGCAAATCTGCCGGTTTTTTCAGGAAGTTTTTGGGCGAATCGCGCCGTTGCTTTTTTCCGCCGCCGGGGGTATACTAAAGAATACACCACACATGCAGGAGGATGCGGACCATGCGCTTTCAGGTTTTGCTGAAAAAGGAAAACGTTCCGGGGATGAGCTTCTTCCCCTTTTTCGAGACCAACGACATTCAGGAGGCCAAGGAATTCGCCATGCGGCTGGCCTTTGAGGAGTTCAACCTGGTGAAGGTCATGGACACCAAGCGCCAGGAGCTGGTGCGGGACTTCGACGCCGCCGTGTATCGGGAGCAATAAGAGCCATAGCAAAAAAGAGGCGCTGCCGCGGCAGCGCCTCTTTTGATTTACAGGGCAGGGGATCAGGCAAAGAACAGGCCCCAGGCCAGGAAGCCCAGGATGGCCACCAGGCCGGTGAACAGCAGGACGATCACCAGATAGCCCATGATGTCCCGGGCGGACAGCTTGGCCACGCCCAGCGCAGGCAGCGCCCAGAAGGGCTGGATCATGTTGGTCCACTGGTCGCCCCAGGCAATGGCCATGGCGGCGCGGCCGGGCTCCACGCCCAGCTGGGGAGCGGCGGGCATAACGATGGGGCCCTGGACCGCCCACTGACCGCCGCCGGAGGGAACGAAGAAGTTCACGATACCGGCGGACAGGAAGGTCCACATGGGGAAGGTGACGCTGGTGGAAATGCTGACAAAGAAGTCGGAGATCACACCGGCCAGGCAGACGCCCGCGTCGTTGCGGACGGTCATCATGCCCATGATGCCGGCATAGAAGGGGAACTGCAGCAGGATGCCCGAGGCGCCGGCAGCGGCCTCGCCGATGGCGTCCACATAGCGGCGCAGGTCGCCGTGCAGCAGAATGCCCAGGAACAGGAAGATGAAGTTGACGATGTTCAGGTTCAGAGCGGAGGCGATGTTCTTGCCCTCCTCCAGGGTGGCGAAGTAATAAATGATATAGGCGAAGCCGGCCACTACCAGGATGATCCACAGAATGCGGGAGTGCTCCATCTTGTCGGCGGGCGTCTTGACCTCATAGGTCTTGTCCTCCTCATCCTGCAGCAGGGTGGGGTCGATGGTGATGGCGTGATCTCTGTCGGGATGCATGGCATAGTTCACGAAGGGCATGACCAGCAGAATCACACAGCACATGATGATGTTCATGGGGTGGAAGATGGTGTCGGCGGTGGAGGCGGTCAGGACCATTTCCTGCTCGGTGCCGGCAAACAGCTTGTAGCCCTCGGCCAGCTGCAGGGGGATGGAGCCGGACAGGCCGGCGTGCCAGATGACGAAGCCGGAATAGGCGGAGGCGATCAGCAGAGGATAATCCACGGTGGGAACGCGCTTGGCAACCTCGCGGGCCAGCAGAGCGCCGGCGATCAGGCCGAAGCCCCAGTTCAGCCAGCAGCAGATGGTGGAAATGAAGGTGGTGACCACGATGGCCTGCATGTTGTTGTGGCACATACCGGCCACGAACCGCAGCGCCTTCTTGCAGGGCTTGGCGGAAGCCATGGCGGAGCCGAACACCAGCACCAGAGCCATCTGCATGGAGAAGGCCAGCAGGCCCCAGAAGCCGCTGGTGGAGCCCCAGGCATTGAGCACCTTCAGCGGCCCCATCTTGGTGGCGATCATCGCGAACACATACACGATGATGGACAGGATGACTGCAAACAGGAACGGATCCGGCAGCCACCGGTTGACCACGCGAACGCAGCCATTGGTGAATTTCTTAAACACAGATTCACTCTCCTTTGTTGTTATCGGCCCGGCCCGTCACAATCGGTGGGCCAGCTTGTGTTAATTCTATAACAGTCACAGAAAGTTTACAATTGCCAAAGCACCGAAGTTTTAACGAACATTTTGTGAAGTGTTACAGATTTCTCGGATTTTTCATATATCGCGCTAAAATATCGCAGAAAAGCATAAAGAATCAATAAAGTAATGGAGTTTTCGCGTTAAGTTTTTGGTTGGAGTCACCGAGCGGCAGAGCGATAAGGACGGGTGGTATTTTCTGCCGAAACGGATATTTTTTCCTGATAAGAAACCCGCGCCTGCCGCGGCCGGCCTCTTGACAGACTGTCAAAAAAGCAGGATTGCCTCCGCCTTCGGAAAGGAAGATCGTTACGAAAGAAACCCATCAGGGGTGTCTTTCGTTTTCAATCACCGCATTTTCAGAACTTTTATGAAAGTTCTGAAAATGCTTGCTCAGCTTGTCAAAAAGGATTTTTGACAAGCTGCTCAAAAGGCCGCCCGGACGGGCGGCCTTTTGAAATATTTGAAGCGATTACTCCTGATCCAGGACCAGCTCCATGGTGTCCTGGGCGATCATCAGCTCCTCGTTGGTGGGGATCACCATGACGATGACGGGCGCGCCGTCCTGGGAGATGATCTGCTCCTTGCCCCGGCAGTTGTTCTTCTCCGGGTCGCAGGTGATGCCCATGAACTCCAGACCGTGGAGGATGTGGGCCCGGGTCTCGGGTGCGTTTTCGCCCACGCCGGCGGTGAATACCACCACGTCCACGCCGCCCATGGCGGCGGCATACTCGGCGATCATCTTGCGTACCCGGTACTCGAAGATCTCCAGGGCCACGGTGGCCCGGTGATTTTCCTTCTCCGCCGCCTGCTCCAGATCCCGGAAGTCGGAGGACACGCCGGACAGGCCCAGCATGCCGGATTCCTTGTTCAGCAGGTTCACGGCCTCGGAAATGGTCATGTCGTACTTGTTGGCGATGAACTCCACCACGCCCACGTCCATATCACCGGCCCGGGTGCCCATAGGCAGGCCCGCCAGAGGCGTCAGGCCCATGGAGGTGTCCACGCAGCGGCCGCCCTTGACTGCCGCCAGGGAGGAGCCGTTGCCCAGGTGGCAGGACACCACCTTCAGCTCCGCCGGGTCCTTGCCCAGAAGCTCCGCCGCCCGCAGGGACACATAGCGGTGGGAGGTGCCGTGGAAGCCGTAGCGGCGGATCTTGTCCTTCTCGTAATACTCATAGGGGATGGAGTACAGATAGGCGTGCTCGGGCATGGTCTGGTGGAAGGCCGTGTCGAACACCGCCACCTGGGGCACGTCGTGGCCCAGCACCGCCCGGCAGGCCTCGATGCCGATGATGTTGGCGGGGTTATGCAGAGGCGCCAGGGGGGTGCAGTCCTCCACCGCCTGCATCACCTGGTCGGTGATGAGAACGGAGCTGGCGAAGCTCTCGCCGCCGTGGACCACCCGGTGACCCACCGCGTCGATCTCCTTCATGGAGGAGATGACGCCGTTGACCGGGTCCACCAGAGCGGCCAGCACCGCCTGGATGGCCTCGGAGTGGGTGGGCATGGGCACGTCGGCCGCAGAAATCACGGCCTTGCCCTCCACCTGGGGCTTATAGGTGAATTTTCCGTCAATGCCGATGCGCTCGCACAGGCCTTTGGCCAGCAGATGGCCGGTTTCCGGATCCAGCAGCTGATATTTCAGAGACGAGCTGCCGGCATTGATAACGAGTACTTTCATGAAAGACCTCCTCGAATTTTGGTCCCACATCACATGTTGCAGGTTCCTTCTTTTTGTATTACGGGAAATATTGTATCGAAATTCCCTGGGCTTGGCAATGGTTTTTGGAAAAAAATGGAAGCCGTATCGCAAAATAGCGGTCAAGGTTTTAACAATGCCCGACACGGCAAACGCCTGTATTTGCGCAGTGTACAAATATGTGAAAAAATCGGCAAGCGCAGCAAATGGCTCGTCAGAATTTTCACGGAGTTTGCACACTATAGGCGGGAAATCAGCCGAAAATGCCAATGGAGAGGGTGTCCGTCATAGGGGGACAATGCGGAAAAGGCGCCCGGCCCGGAGCAGGAAAAAGCCCCGGCAGCGGCGCTGCCGGGGCTTCCAGTTATTGGAAAATTATTGCAGGATGCGGGCAGCAGATTCCTCGGCGAACTGCTTGCTGTACAGGTCGTGATAATAGCCACGGCGGCGCAGCAGCTCCTGGTGGGTGCCCTGCTCCACGATGCGCCCGTCCCGGACCACCAGGATCATGTCCGCCTTGCGGATGGTGGACAGCCGGTGGGCGATGAGGAAGGAGGTCCGGTCCCGCAGCAGGTGGTCGATGGCCTGCTGGATCAGCTGCTCGGTCTGGGTGTCGATGGAGGAGGTGGCCTCGTCCAGCACGAAGATCCGAGGATCCGCCAGCACGGCCCGGGCGAAGGAGATCAGCTGCTTCTGACCGGTGGAAAGGCGTCCCCCGCCCTCACCTACGTCGCTGTCCCAGCCCTTGTCCAGCTTTTCCACCACGGTGTCGGCGGACACGGCCCGGGCGGCGGCCTCCACCTCCGCATCGGAGGCGTCCAGCTTGCCGTAGCGGATGTTCTCCCGGACGGTGCCGGAGAACAGATGGGGGTCCTGGAGCACATAGCCGATGTTGCTGTGGAGCCACAGCTGGCTGCGCTGCCGGTAATCCACCCCGTCGATGAGGATCTGCCCCTCCGTGGGCTCAAAGAACCGGCAGGCCAGGTTCACCAGGGTGCTCTTGCCCGCGCCGGTCTCGCCCACGATGGCCACGGTGGCCCCCTGGGGAATGTGCAGGGAGAAGTGCTCCAGCACGTTGTCACCGCCGTCGGGATAGCGGAAGGTCACGTCCCGGAACTCGATCTCGCCCCGGATGGGCTCCCAGTTCTCCCGCTTGGGGTGGAAGGCGTCGCCGTACTTTTCCACCACCTCCGGGCTGTCCTGGATCTGGGGGACCTTGTCCATCAGGTCCGTGACCCGCTCGATAGACGCCTGGAGGGAGATAAACTCCGCGATGTTGGCGGCGGTCATCTGGATGGGCTCGAAAATGCCCACGGCATAGGTGGTGAAGGTGGATAGAGTGGCCAGCTCCAGCAGTCCCCCGGACACCATATACCCGCCCCGCAGCAGCACGATGGCCACGGCCATGGTGCTGGCAAACAGCACCAGCGGGATATAGATGGCGTTGAGCCGGGCCGCGCCGATGCCGGCGTCGTGCATCTCCTGGGTCAGGGCCCGGAAGGTGCGGACGGTCTGCTCCTCGGTGCCCAGGGTCTTGGTGGTCTTGGCCCCGGTGATGCCCTCGTTGAAGGACCCGGTGATGCGGGAGTTCAGCTTCCGGACCTTCCGGTTCCACCGGAGGATGCGGTTCTGGAAATACCCGGTGAGCACCGCCATCACAGGCACGATGACGATGACCACCAGCGCCAGCCGCCAATTCAGGATCAGCATGGCGGCAAAGGTCCCCAGCACATAGAACAGCGCCCACAGGATATCCGTCAGATTCCAGGCCACCATGCCGGCAATGCGGTTGGTATCGCTCATGACCCGGGTCAGCAGATATCCCACGGGGGTCACGTTGTAAAAGGAGAAGGACAGGGTCTGGAGATGGTGAAACAGGGTCCGGCGCATATCCCGGCCCATGTTCATCTCAATGGTCATGGAGTTGCGGGCAAAGGCCACCACGGACAGAGCCTGTAAAAGAATTACCAGCAGATACACCAGGGAGAAGGGAACGATGCCCCGAAGGGAGTCCGCCTGGATAAAGTTCCGGATGGCGTAGCGCTGGAACAGGGGAATGGCCACGTCCACCAGGGCACACAGACCGTTGAACACCAGCATCCCCACGAAGTCCCGGCGGAAGGGCCGCACAAAGGGCGCAAGCCGCCTCCAGATGCTCCAGTCAAAGGATTTTGTATACTCTTTCTCGTCGAAGGCAGCCATCAGGCGTTCCCTCCTTCCTCCACCAGCGCGCGGTCGTCGCTGCGCATCTGGATGTCATAGATATCCCGGTAAATACCGGGCTGTTGGATCAGCTCCCGGTGGGTGCCCAGGGCGGACACCCGGCCGCCGTCCAGCACCAGGATGCGGTCGGCCTGCATCAGGGTGGTGACCCGGTGGGAGATCAGCAGCACCGTGGCGCTGTGCAGGGTGTCCCGGAGGGCGGCGCGGATTTTGGCGTCGGTTTCGGCGTCCACGGCAGACAGGGAGTCGTCAAACACCATAATGGGGGCCTGCTGCATCAGCATCCGGGCGATGGCCACCCGCTGCTTCTGGCCGCCGGACAGGGTGACGCCCCGCTCGCCCACCACGGTATCGTACCCCTGGGGGAAGGCGGAGATGGCCTCGTCCACGCAGGCCACGGCGGCGGCCCGGCGCATGGCCTCGTCCCCGGCGTCCGGCCGCACGGCGCAGATGTTTTCCCCCACGGTTTGGGAGAACAGGAAGGGCTCCTGGAGCACCAGGCCGATCTGGCGGCGCAGGGACTCCCGCTTCATGCGGCGGATGTCCACCCCGCCGATGGTGATGGTGCCGCTGCCCTCCGGCAGGTCATACAGCCGGTCCAGCAGGTGGACCAGGGTGCTCTTGCCGGAGCCGGTGCCCCCCAGAATGGCAAAGGTCTCCCCTTGGTGAATGGTAAAGGACACGTCCTCCAGCACCGGCTGGCCATCGTAGGCAAAGCTGACGTGGTCAAAGACGATGTCGCCGTCCGCGGCGTCCACGGCGTCGGGCAGGTCCCGCTCCTCCCGGGCGTTGAGGATATAGCCCACCCGGTCCATGGACACCCCGGCCTTGCTCATGTCCGACAGCACCCGGCCCAGGGAGCGGACCGGCCAGGACAGGGCCTCGTTATAGGTGACGAAGGCCACGAAGGTGCCCAGGGTCATCCGCCCGGCTACGCATTCGCAGGCCCCGGTCACCACGATGACCATCACCTGCAGGCACGTCAGCAGGGTACCGGAGGCCCAGTATACGGACAGCAGCTTTCCCAGCCGGATCCAGAGCTGGGAGAAGCGCTGATTCTTGGCGTTGAACTTCTCATCCTCGTACCGCTCCCGGCCGAAGGCCCGGACCACCCGGACGGCGGTAAGATTCTCCTGGGCGCAGGTGGTCAGGTCGCCCTCCGCCTCGTCGGCGGCCTGGAACCGGCCGGAGATCTTCCTGTAGAATACCCCGGAGGACAGGCCCACGATGGGGATGAACAGCGCCGAGATCAGCGAGAGCCGCAGGTTCATGGAGAACATGATGCACAGGTACAGCGCGATGAGAAACACCGTGCGCACCACCTCCACCAGCTGATTGCACACGAACTGGCGGATCACGTCCACGTCGGAGGTGCAGCGCTGGATGATGTCGCCGGTGGGGTTATTTTTGTGCCAGGCGAAGGGCAGATACTGGATGTGGCGGTACAGGTCGTCCCGGATACCCTTGACATAGCTCTCGGAGCCCCGGGCCAGCTGGAGCCGCTGGCCGTAGCTGCAAACGCCCCGCAGCAGGGCCGTCAGCAGGACGCCGCCTGCCGCCCACCATAGGGCCGTCAGGGGCTGGGCCTCCAGCACCGGCCAGCTCAGCCACCGCATGAGGAATGCCGGCAACCGGACCGGCTCCGTTCCCAGGATGGAGTCCACGGTGATGCGGATGATCTGGGGCGTCAGGGCGTTGAACACCATGGCCAGGCATGCGCACAGCAGCGCCGCCGCAAAGTGCCCCCAGCAGGGGCGCAGATACTTCCCGATGAGAGACAGCTTCTCCCGCCGGGATAATTTTCGGGTGGTTTCCATGAAAGCGCAGACACTTCCTTTCTTTTTTTTACTCTCTCTTTTCTGATACGATTTCCGGGCGCAAAAAAAGCGCCCTCCCATGAGGACGCTCCCACAGCCGCAATGAGCCTGCTCCCTCCCCCGGCAGGCGCGTTACAGGTGCACGATGGTCCCCGGCACGATAATGACGGTATTGTTCTTCATGCTGGGCACCACCTTTCTGTTCAGATGGCTACAGTATACAAGGGAAGACGGTATTTGTCAAGGAAAACAGGCAGCTCTGTAAAAAACGTGTGTTTTTTCAAAATGTTGTGGCGCGTCGGGCGAAACTATAGTATACTGAAGCCATGACAACCTGAGGTTGCGGGGAAAACGTCGGATTTTTTCCCGGTGCAAACGGAGGTTGGTAGACATTGCGGCCCGTTTCCGATAGGATAAGGCCAAAGAGAAACGGAGGGACGGAGCCATGGCCTTTGGAGAACGGCTGCAGGAGGTACGCCGCCGGGCGGGACTGACCCAGGAGCAGTTTGCCGCGGAGCTGAACGTATCCCGGCAGGCCGTCAGCAAATGGGAATCCTGCCGGGGCTATCCGGAGATTGAAAAGATCCTCTATATCTGCAACCGGTATCAGGTGTCCCTGGATGAGCTGTTTTCCCAGGAGGTGCCCCGGCAGGCCCCGGCGCAGCCCGCGCCGGATACGCCGCCGCTGCCGGAGAAAACCCTGAAAACGGCGCTGTCCGCGTTTTTCGCCAATCTGTCCCCCCGGGAAAAGTGGCTGGGTCTCGGTGCAGTGGCCGGGACGCTGGCCCTGGCCTTGGCGCTGGGGCTTTGTCTGAAAGGAGGAACCACCGATATGATGACCATTATCTGGATCGCCGCCATGGTGATTTTCGGCGTGGTGGAGGCCGTCACCGTGGGGCTGGCGTCCATCTGGTTCGTGGTGGGCTCTGTGGCGGGACTCATCGCCGCCATCTGCGGCGGCCCTGTGTGGCTGCAAATTGCCCTGTTCTTTGTGGTGTCCATCGTGTGCCTGGCGGCCACCCGCCCCTTGGTGAAGAAGCTGCTGCACAAGGACGTTACCGCCACCAACGCCGACCGTGTCCTGGGCCAGACGGCCCGGGTCACCGAGTCCATCGACAACGCCGTGCCCACCGGGGCGGTGTTTGTGGGCGGCATGACCTGGACGGCCCGCAGCGAAAGCGGCCAGCCCATTCCCCGCAACGCACAGGTGAAGATCGTCCGCATGGAGGGCGTGCGCCTGTTCGTGGAGCCCGTGTAAGTCCGTAAACACTACTTATATTAAAAACAGGAGGAAAATCACATGCCAAGCAACATCTCTGTCCCCGGCGCGGTTGCCATCGCCATTCTGGTGGTGCTGGTGCTCATCGTCATCGTCCGCAACATCTATATCGTGCAGCAGTCCAAGGCCTATGTGGTGGAGCGCCTGGGCGCGTTCCACTCCGTGTGGGGCGTGGGCTTCCATCTGAAGGTCCCGTTCATTGAGCGGGTGGTGAAGAAGGTCAGCCTGAAGGAGCAGGTGGCGGACTTCGACCCCCAGCCGGTGATCACCAAGGACAACGTCACCATGCAGATCGACACCGTGATCTATTTCCAGATCACCGACCCCAAGCTGTATACCTACGGCGTGGAGTATCCCATGAACGCCATTGAGAACCTCACCGCCACCACCCTGCGCAACATCATCGGCGAGATGGAGCTGGACCAGAGCCTGACCTCCCGCGACACCATCAACGCCAAGATGCGGGCCATCCTGGACGAGGCCACGGACCCCTGGGGCATCAAGGTCAACCGGGTGGAGCTGAAGAACATCCTGCCGCCCCGGGAGATTCAGAACGCCATGGAGAAGCAGATGAAGGCCGAGCGGGAACGCCGGGAGTCCATCCTGCAGGCCGAGGGCGAAAAGGCCAGCAAGATCCTGGTGGCCGAAGGCGAGAAGCAGTCCGCCATTCTGAAGGCCGACGCCGCCAAGCAGGCCCGGATCATGGCCGCCGAGGCCGAGGCCACCTCCATCATGAAGGTGCAGCAGGCCCTGGCCGACGCCATGCGGATGCTCAACGAAAACGCCCCCAACGACCAGGTCATCAAGCTCAAGAGCCTGGAGGCCCTGCAGAAAATGGCCGACGGCAAGGCCACCAAGATCATCATCCCCAGCGAGATCCAGGGGCTGGCGGGCCTGGCGGCCAGCGCCAAGACGCTGCTGGAGAGCGATCCTCCCCAGGAGTAAAAATCTTTCGGGAAAATTTTACCGTTTGTTGCAATTGCAACTTATAGAACGGCTCCATCCGTGTTATACTGCATTCAGTCAATGAGGGAGCCAGCGGTTCCCAAAACCAATAAATGCTGAATAAAATGGAGGAAATTTACTATGAAAAAGTGGGTCTGTCCTGTTTGCGGTTACGTTCATGAAGGCGAGAATCCCCCGGCCGAGTGCCCGGTGTGCCATGTCAGCGGCGATAAGTTCACCCTGCAGGCCGAGGAAAAGACCTGGGCCGCCGAGCATGTGGTGGGCGTAGGCAAGGTGTTCGGCGAGGACGTTCCTGCCGAGGTCCGCGAGGAGATCATTGCCGGTCTGCGCGCCAACTTCGAGGGCGAGTGCAGCGAGGTGGGTATGTATCTGGCCATGGCCCGTGTGGCCCATCGCCAGGGCTATCCCGAGATCGGCATGTACTGGGAGAAGGCCGGCCTGGAGGAGGCCGAGCACGCTGCCAAGTTTGCCGAGCTGCTGGGCGAGGTAGTCACCGATTCCACCAAGAAGAACCTGCAGATGCGCGTGGACGCTGAGAACGGCGCTACCGCCGGTAAGTTCGAGCTGGCCAAGCTGGCCAAGAAGTACAACCTGGACGCCATCCACGACACCGTCCACGAGATGGCCCGTGACGAAGCTCGTCATGGCAAGGCCTTCGAGGGGCTGCTGAACCGCTACTTCGGCAAGTAAGGCAAGGATAACAAAAGAGGGAGAGGCTGCGGCCTCTCCCCTTTTCTGTCAATCTGTAAAAAAGGCAGCCCGCCCTGCGTCACCGCAGGGCGGGCTTGAGACTGTCAAAAAAAATAGGATTGCCTCTGCCTTCGGAAAGGAAGATAGTTACGAAAGAAACCCATCAGGGGTGTCTTTCGTTTTCAATCATCGCATTTTCAGAACTTTCATGAAAGTTTTGAAAATGCTTTTGCAGCTTGTCAAAAATCCTTTTTGACAAGCTGCAGCCCGCCCTGCGTCACCGCAGGACGGGCTTGTCAATGCTTGCCTTATTGATTATTCTCCTCGTTGTTGCTGTGGTTGCCGGAAACGACGTCCTTGGCCTTGTTGACCACATCCTCCACCATGTCGGGCTGGGTGTTGGTGTAGCTGCCGTCCTTATACTGCGCGCCGCCGAAGGCCAGGATCAGCCAGAACACGAAGGGCAGCAGCAGAAGGCCGATGCCGAAGCCCGCGCCCAGATTGAAGGCCTTGGCCAGGTCGATCATCATCTTGATGCCGAAATAGATGTTATAGAAGGGGATCAGGAGCAGGAGGAATTTCCAGCCGTTGCCGTACAGCTCCTGGCAGAGGACATAGGTGTTGTAAATGGGGACAATGCCCTCCCAGCCCTGACGGCCCATCTTCTTATAGACCATCCAGGAGCCTACCAGTGACAGAATCGTAGCGATGAGTTCCAGAATCATTTGTACATTCTCCTTATCTTTTTTTTTAAATCTCTCTGCAGCGAAACACACGCTGCACGTCCAGTAACTAAAGTTTTCGCGAAATGCAAGATGATTTACACAAAATCGTGCTTTTTCTCAGTCCTCACCGCTTACCCTCGTTATTTCCACAAAAATTTGCAGTCTTTTCACAGCGACTGTCACAATTCCCCGAAGAGAATGGCAGTCATTGGCGAAAATGGGGCTTGCGTGGACAAGGCCGGGATGGTAAAATGGACTTGCTGCACCCGGAAGGCGCAGCGGAAAACTTATAAAAGGAGAGAGTTTATGGATCGCTTCTTCCATGTAACCGAAAAGGGCTCCACCGTCCGGACGGAGATCATGGCCGGTATCACCACCTTTATGGCCATGGCCTACATTCTGATGGTCAATGCCGGTATGTTCTCGAACCCCTTTGGCGACGGCACCGATGTGCTGGGCGTCAGCTACGGGGCCATTTATGTGGCCACCGCTATTTCCGCCGTGGTGGGCACCCTGCTCATCGGCCTGCTGTCCAATCTGCCGCTGGCGCAGGCCTCCGGAATGGGCCTGAACGCCTATTTTGTCTACACCGTGTGTGTGGGCCTGGGCCTGAGCTATGCCAACGCCCTGGTGCTGGTGCTGTTTGACGGCATCATCTTCGTGCTGCTGACCGTTACCGGTCTGCGCAAGATCATCTTCGACTCCATCCCCCACGAGGTCAAGGTGGCCATCTCCGCCGGTATCGGCCTGTTCATCGCCTTCATCGGCCTGCAGAACGCCGGCATCGTGGTCAACGATTCCTCCACCTGCGTGAACCTGCACTCCTTCAACGTGTTCACCGGCGACCAGACCTGGGCCACCATCTTCCCCATGCTGGTCACTCTGCTGGCCGTGTTCGCCATCGGCGCCATGAGCAAGAAGAAGGTCCGCGGTGCGGTGCTGTGGGGCATCCTGGGCGCTGCCGTGGTGTATTATGTGGTGGGCCTGATCACCGTTCCCGGCTTCTATGCCTCTGCCATCGCCCCCAACCTGACCTCCGACTTCTTCGGCGCCTTCCGCGATTTCGGCACCCAGGCCTTCGGCGCGGTGTTCAAGTCCGGCTTTGACTTCTCCGCCTTCATTGCCGCCAACGGCACCGGCGCTTTCGTGGTGATGCTGCTGACCACCATGCTGGCCTTCTGCATGGTGGATATGTTCGACACCCTGGGCACCCTGTACGGCGCCTGCTCTGCCGGCAACATGCTGGATAAGGACGGCAACGTTCCCAATATGGACCGGGCCATGCTGGCTGATGCCTGCGCTACCTGCGCCGGCGCTGTCTGCGGCACCTCCACCGTCACCACCTTCGTGGAGTCCTCTGCCGGCGTGGCCGAGGGCGGCCGCACCGGTCTTGCCTCTATGGCTACCGCGGTGATGTTCTTCATCGCCATGTTCCTGTCCCCCGTGGCCCAGCTGATCCCCACCTACGCCTGCGCCGCGGCCCTGATCTATGTGGGCGTGCTGATGATGTCCAACGTCCGCAACATCGCCTGGGACGATCCCGCCGCTGCCGTGACCGGCTTTGTCACCGTGGCGTTCATGCCCCTGACCTACAACATCTCCTATGGTATCGCCTTCGGCCTGATCTCCTATGTGTTCGTGAAGATCTTCACCGGCAAGATCAAGGAGATCAATGTGGGCACCTGGATCATCAGCATCCTGTTTGCCCTGATGTTCTTCCTGACCCGGTAAATAAGTCCGCAAAAACAGTTAATGGAGCGTATCGACACAGATACGCTCCATTTCTTATGCCAACATACCATGCAGCAGGGTGCAGCCCCTTGGCTCTCCCTTTGGGAGAGCTGTCACCGCAGGTGACTGAGAGGGTCTTGCCGCCTTTTTTGAATAATAAGATCAATTTGTGTGCACACACCGTTTGCCCTCTCCGTCCTCGCC
>ENA-OQCL01000209-OQCL01000209.1-human-gut-metagenome-genome-assembly--contig:-NODE-209-length-31873-cov-8.578876_pt1 | contig 31873 bp, 26 predicted proteins | sample MGYA00242502_ERZ504586 | MGnify/ENA primary metagenome ERZ504586 (study PRJEB26092, sample SAMD00036316) | human gut metagenome | host: Homo sapiens | study: EMG produced TPA metagenomics assembly of... | reverse complement strand
GAACCACTATCAGGAGGAGCAGAGCGCAGAAGTTTCGGTTTGCTCCAATGTGGTTCTTTCAGAAACAGCATCCGTAGGGAGCACGCATGAGCTGGATGTCGTGTTCTCCATCAATGGGAAATTTTTCTGGGTAGAAGCCAAATCATCCAGTCGAAGCATTGATTATGGAAAGTATGCTTCTCTGTGCGAAAAGCTGAATGTGACACCAGAAAGCTTGCTTTTGGTCAACAGCGATTTGTCCGTGGAAGAGTGCGAAGGTGTTTCTTATTTCTGGAATTACCGTGTTGCAAATTGTGCAACGATCACGCAGGAACTGGAAAGCATGATTGCTAAACAAATCGAAAGCACCGGAAATGCTGTTCTGAGTACAAACTGAGAAATAAGCAAAAATGATATGTACCCCCAATACTGGACACCCAGTATTGGGGGTACATATCAAAACCGAAAAGCAGAAGCTGCCGCACAAAAATACGGTGCGGCAGCTTCTGCTTTTTATCTGCTGCGTCCCCTGCGCGTGCCGACAGTTCCGTTCCACCTTATTCTGCCCCCGCAGAAGGTCGTTTTTGCCCGCCGTATTTGTGCCCGTAGGGCCGCCCGGCTTTCCCGAGAATGGCCGTTTGTTTTGCCGAAAAGTCGTACTCTGCCCGGGAAAAAGCACCGGAAGACTGCTTCGGCCATTTATTCCGCTGTTTCCTACCGATTTTACAATGTTTTTTGCAAAAAAAGCTTTACAAATGAATTTCAAAAACATATTATATAATTATAGGTTCAACTTCTTTACGCAAATAGTTTCGTACCGGTTCGTATGGGGCAGCCGGGTCTGTGCTTTTTGCACTGCTTCTGCCTTACGATAGATCATTGGAGCCCGCCGGTGCAGCCCCGCTGCACCAGATCAAATACAGAAGGAAGGTTATGCATCATGCCTGAAAAGAAAGTTTCTACTCCCGCAGCCGATGCTCCGGCTGCCGAGGGCAAGACCCGCAAATCCACCAAGGCTCCCGCCCGCCGCGGCCGCCCGCCGCTGGCACCCGAGCTGTATGTAGAGATGGGCGGTGAGCAGTACAACATCACCGACATCATTGACCGTGCCAAGGCAGACTACCGCACCACCCACAAGGTCGGCGTACAGTCCTGCAAGGTATACGTCAAGCCCGAGGAAGGCGCAGCCTACTACGTCATCAATAAGTTCTCCGGCAAGCTGGAACTGTAACTTTTACAGGGCCGCAGACAGCACCGCACTGCTGCCGCGCCCGCCATTCCCACAATAAGGCTCCATCAACAAAAAAAGACACCGCACAGCTGTGCGGTGTCTTTTTTGCATAGGCAGCGGCTCAGAACCCCAGCATCCGCCAAAGGGTCTTACGCTCTTCGGCCGGGTTCGGGTCTGGGATCTCGAATACATAACGCTCGGTGGCGTTGATAACGGTGGTGTTGCCGCGGGTGCATACCCGGGGCAGCTTTGCATCGTAATTCAGGTGTACGTGCCCGTGGATGAACCATTTAGGCTGGTACTCGTCCAAAATCTCGTTGAAGCACTCAAAGCCCCTGTGGGCACAGTCGTCCCCGTCGTTCAGTCCCTTGGCCGGGGCGTGGGTCAGCAGCAGGTCGATGCCGCCCCTTTTGTGCGCCTGATGCTTCAGCTTGTGCACACGGCGGCGCATGGCCTTCTCGGTGTACTGGTAGGTATCCTCTTTATTATAGCGCTGACAGCCCCCCAGCCCCATGATGCGCAGCCCCTTCCATGTGTACACCTGATCGTCCACGCAGATGCAGCCGCCGGGTTCACCCTGGGTCTGGTAGCTGCCGTCGTGGTTGCCGTGCACATACAGGATGGGCGCAGCGGTAAAGTTTGTGAGATATTCCAGATACTTTTTGGGCAGATCCCCGCAGGAGAGGATCAGGTCGATGCCTTCCAGCCGGGCACGGGTGTCATAGTCCCACAGCGCCTTGGACGGAACATCTGAGATGGCAAGAATTTTCACGTTCGTATGCTCCATTCTGTTTCCGGTCAGGCCGGCTCATTTCTCCAGACCCTTTACGTTGTCCAGTCCGTTGATCGCCAGCACGGTACGGGTCTTGACGTCCAGTTCATCGTAATGGGGCAGCTTGCCGTGTACACAGGCATCCAGCCAATCCATCTCCATCAGCTCTTTGGGGCTGTAAACTCTATTCTCCGGGGAGTGCAGGTTGTCCTCGTTATCATACAGCTTTTCCGGGAAGATGTGCACATTGTCCGAGCCCTGCAGCGTTTCCAGCAGATCCAGCAGCTGTCGCGTACCGCTGGGCAGCGCTTCCTGATACTCCAGATCCTCTGCGCCGCTGCGCAGACCCCACCAGTAGTTCACTGCGCGGGTGGTGGCTGCGTTGTCCCAGCTGCCGTCAAAAATGGAGCGCACGATCTGCACATAAAAGGTATCCCACCGCCAGATCGGCAGACCCAGCGGCTGTAAGCTGCCGTCCGGCAGTTTGCGGCACAGGCCGTAGTCCCGGTTGGTGTCGGCAGGCTCCCGACTGTCCCGGGCGTAGACCATGTCGATCTCCGGGCAGTCGGTAAAATCCAGCGGATGGGCGGTATCGGGCTGGCAGGCCCAGCGCAGCCAGATGCGTCCCGCCGGGCGCACGCTCTTCAGCCCCTGCGCAAAGGCGTTGATTGCAGCGGGCACGCCGTACACGGGGTTTGCCGCCACATAGCCGATGTGCCCGGTCTTGGTCATGATACCGGCCAGCATCCCCAGCAGATAGGTCACCTCATAAGTGCGGGGGTAGTAAGTGCGCACCAGCGGGTGCGGCGCGTTCAGCGAGCAGTTCAGGATGCGGGTCTTGGGGTGCTGCGCCGCCACCTTCAGGCAGGCGTTGTACATCCGCACGCTGGTGGCGAACACCACGTCCGCATTGTTGTGGGCTACCTCCTCCAATATCTGCTCCGCGTCCACCTCCGGGTTCACATCCTCGTAGCAGCTGATATACACCTTGTCCGGGAAGACCTTGGCCAGCGCATCGCGCCCCTCGTCATGCGCACGCACCCATGCGCTGATCTTGGCGTTGTACTCGTGGAGGAACACCACCCGCAGCTCGCTGGGCTGCTTGCTGGGGCTGAAGATATTCAGCTTGGACAGCAGCGGCTCTGCGGGGCTCTTGGGCGGTTCCAGCGAAAGCTCCACGCCATGGGGCTCGGTGAGCACCTTCACCTCGTTCCACAGCTTTTCCAGGTTCTGCCGTACCTGCGCCGGGGTGGCGTCGTAGGTGTCGGAGTAGCGGTACACCGACAGGTACACCAGCAGCGCATCACCGGTGGTCAGCCCCAGGGATCTGCCGCCCAAGGCTTCGAACTGCTGGTGGAACATGGTGTAGAAGGCGGCAAAGTTCAGCCGGTCATCCTCCGACCATGCCTCGCCGCTGGCCTTGCACACCAGCGTCTGCAGCTTGCTGTAGCCGCCCAGCTTGGAGAAATGCACATAGTTCACCTTGGACAGCTTATAGAAATCCAGGAACTCGTAGTAGATCTTATTTTCCAGATCCTCGGTGCGGGCGGGGATGAGCCGGGTGACCGTGCCCGGGATCTTGACGGCGCCGTAATACTTGAGCACCGAGACCCGCTTGTTGCCCTCCTGCACATAGAACCGGTTCATGTACTCAAAGGCGATGATGGGAGTATGGATGCCCTCTTCCAAGTGCGCGTCACACAGGTTCGACCACTTGGCAGCAAACTCGGTATCCGGCTCCAGCAGGGGCATAAAATCATACGAAAAAGCGGTGTGCCGTCCGCTGGTCTTGGTGCCCACAAGACTGTCCGACGGGATCTCCACCAGCCCCAGCGGCTCCTGCGCCACGATATCCACACCCTTGAGCACATCGTCCAGAACAGCCAGATAGGGCGACTGGCCGCGGGCTATGCGGGCACGATAGGCGCGCTGCCCTGCGCGCAGTGCACTTTTATAATCTTCCAGCATAAGAACTCCTTTTTTCTGTAAGCGAAGCGCGGTGCCGCAGTCCCCCTGCCGCACCGGAACACCCCCAGTATACCACAAAAACAGAAATAAGGCAGTATTTTAGGGCTAAAACTGTTGATTTTCCCGGTAGTTTCAGGTACGATAAGAATGATATTCAAAACCGACAGGAGTTTACGATCATGCAGACCATTTCTCTGCCCGTGCTCGAGGCGGGCGAATACGCCGGCGGCATCTGGTATTACGAGCCCCACACCTACCAAAGCTACCGTTACGTTCTGGGGCGGGTGGGCAAGCACCCGCTGGTGTGCATCGGCATCAATCCCAGTACCGCCCAGCCCGGTGCGCTGGACCCCACCTTAAAAAGTGTGGAGCGGCTGGCCGCCGCCAACGGCTTTGACAGCTGGATCATGTTCAACGTCTACCCCCAGCGCGCCACCGACCCCAACGATATGGACAAAGTACCCGACCGCGCCCTGTGCGATGAAAACCTGCGCTGGCTGCAGGCCGTTCTGGCCCAGACCGAGCCTACCATATGGGCGGCATGGGGCACCCTGATTGAAAAGCGGGACTACCTGCCCGGTCTGATGCGGGAGATGGTAGCTCTGACGCGGGAGCGGGAGATCCCGTGGGTCACCTTTGGCAAGCGCAGCAAAAAGGGACACCCGCACCACCCGCTGTATCTGCGCAAGGATTCCACTCCGGAGCCCTTTGATGTGGAAAACTATCTGGACACCTGTTTTTAATGTCCGGTCTGACAGGAGGAGAGCTGCTTTGACCGCAGAACAGTATAAGCCCATCTATCACTGGTTCAGCGCCCACCCGGCCGTAAAGCGGCTGGTCGTTTTTCTGGACCGGTGGCTGCCGCTGGTGCCCTTTGTGTGCTACCCGGTGCTGCTGTGCCTGCTGAACATCCGGCTCTCGCGGCTGTTCCTCACCCAGAAGCAGGCCGCGCTGGACTTTATGGTGCTCATCGCCCGTTCCGTCTTTGTGCCGGGGCTGGTGTTCTGGGGCGGCACGCTACTGCGCAGTCGGCTGCACTTTCCCCGCCCCTACGAGCAGCCCGGCTTTACCCCGCTGGTAGCAAAGGAGAGCCGTGGACACTCCATGCCCTCCCGCCACGCGCTGAGCGCCGCCGTGCTGGCGGCGGTGTGGCTGTATTTCTACCCCGCTGCGGGCTGCGTGATGGTGGGCGTTGCCCTGCTCATCTGCTGCCTGCGGGTGCTCACCGGGGTGCATCATGTGCGGGACGTGGTGTGCGGCTTTGCACTGGGCTTTGCGCTGGGCGCCGCCGGGATGTGGCTGCTGTAAGGCCATTCCTACACGCTGGAACGGTCATTTTTGCCCGCAGCGCAAAAAAGTTGAAACTTTTTTCAGATTTTCCTTGACAGAATGCGATGGGTATGGTATTATTTTTCTCGCAGCCTGTGCCGACACAGCGCTGCCGCCATAATGGAACCCATTGGGATAACAACGTGCGCCCGTAGCTCAGGTGGATAGAGCAACTGCCTTCTAAGCAGTGGGCCGGGGGTTCGAGTCCCTTCGGGCGCATCTATGTGGTGCCCATAGCGTAGTCGGTTAACGCGCCAGATTGTGGATCTGGAGACCGTGGGTTCGAGTCCCACTGGGCACCCCACCAAAAAGTCCGCTGTTCAAAACAGCGGACTTTTTCTTTTGGCGGGATACTATAAAAGTACGGCACCCCGGCAAAGCAGCTGCTTTGCCGGGGTGCCTTTTCTCTTACTTATTCATCTCCTGCAGGATCTTTGCGATCTGGGCGGGGGTGTAGCCCTCCTGCCGCAGGGCAGAGGTGATGGCTACATCGTTCTTGCCCTGACTGCGCAGCAGCGCTGCCGTGTAGGGCACCCCGGCGCTGACAGTGCTGCGGCTGTCGCCGGAGGCAGAACCGCTGCTGCCGGTGGCCTTTCCGCTGCTGGAGCTGCCGGACTTTGTCCTCGCAGCCGCTGCCTTGCTGGCGGCCTGTGCGGCCTTCTGCCGGGCGTTAGCCTGCTTCAGTGCCCACTCGCCCTTCGCGATGTTCAGCTTCTGGGTGGTCACATTGTTGTTGAAGGCCTGCTGCTTCAGCGCATCCTGATAGGCGCGCTCGCTGGCGGTGTTGTCGTACTGCTGCTGGGTCAGTGCGTCCTGCCGCTGCTTCTCCTGCATCTGCTGGCTCCACTGGGTGTCAGCGCGCTCGGCCTCGTAGGCGCGGTTGCCGGAGTAGATGTTGTACCCGGTGTTCAGCAGGCTGCCCGCCAGCGTGCCCAGACCGGTGGTGCCGGTAATGGCCAGCTGCACCACGTCCCCGATGACCCCCAGCACCGTCATGATGTTATTGAAAGTCTGCTGGCGCTGGCTGATTTCCGCCTGCTCCTGCGCGGTGTAGTAGCCGTGCAGGGTGTCCAGCCGGTTCAGGTGCTCCTGATACTGGCCGTAGTCTTTGGCATAGGCGTCGTTGTACGCCTCGCCTTTCTGCTGCAATTGGGTGTAATAGTCCTGCAGCTGCCGGTCGTACAGGGTCTGAGCATTCTGCTCCTGTCCGTTCAGCTGGTCCAGCCGGTTCACCAGTTCTTCGCCGCCGCTCTGATAGGTATCCAGCGCCAGATTGTACAGGGTGGGGATGGCGCTGGCCAGCCCGCCGATCTGCTGCTGATAGGCCTGCTGCGCCGCACTGGTGGCATAGCTGGAACCATAGCCGCCGGTCAGAGCAGCGGCCTGCGCCGCCGCGTCCGCGCTGGCGTTGTGGGCGTTCTGGGTATACAGCTGCTCGTACTGGCGGTAAAGCGGGTCACGGGTGTAGCTATACTGAAAATTCTCCCGCTCCAGCAGCTGCCCCAGCAGGCTGTTGATCTTATCCTGATAGCTGCTCTGGTAGTCTGCAGGGCGGTTTTGCTGCCACTGCTTCAGGGCGTCGGCCGCATCGGTCACCTGCTGACCGGGGCGGTAGCTGACGTTTGCCATGGCCTTTTCCACATCGGCGCGGCTGTTCAGCCCCTCGGCGCTGTAAGTGGACTGCGCAGCGGGCTGTGCCTGCGTTTGCACCTCCGGCTGCAGCAGTTCCTCCTTCTTTTTGGATGCCATATAATTCTCCTTTCGTTCTTATAATCCCTGCAGCTTGCTGCGCAGGGTGTCGGACATATTTTCCGTATCCAGATTGGTCAGTACATACTGCAGCTGCTCCTGCATCTGGTACAGATAGCTGCGCAGTGCCCGGGCATCCTCCGGGTCCATGTTATCGCTGAGCTTGGGCAGACCCAGCTTGCTCAGGCCGTTCATGCTTGCCATGAGGTATCCTCCTCCCATAATTTTCCCTTTGCCGGGGCGATGGTGCGCACAAGACTGCGCAGGGTGATCTGTCCTTTGCCACGAAGCCGCAGCCGCAGCGACCCGCACCGCCGGGGTACAAAGGGCAGGTCATAGCTGCGGCGGCTGCCTTGGGCGGCAAGGGAGGCCACTGTCTCCCACGCGCCGCCGTCATAGCTTACTGCCACCTCCACCGTGCTTGTGCGTTCGGCGTCCAGACGCAAGGTCAGCCGGGAGAGGTACCGCTGCTCGGTGCCGTCCAGTCCCACATCGCCTGTGACCAGTTCAAAGGGGATGTCCGTCTCCACGCTATCGGTGCTCTGCCAGTCCGGCTCGCGGGTGGGGTCTGCCGCCCACAGCGCCTGTCCGTCCCACAGATAAAGCTGCCCGCCGGTGCTGGTCATATCGCAGGAGCAGACGTCCTCCTCGCTCCACAGCCCCTTCTCGGTATCATAGACCAGCAGCCGGGCATTCTCCCGGGAGATGTGCAGGTAGTACCGGCCATCCAGCGCGCCGCCCACAGCGCTTTGCACGTTGGAAAGCTTTGCAGCGTCCAGCGCACCGGACACCTTGGTGGGCAGACTGCCGTCCCACGCCATAACACCGTCCGGCGAGAGATAATACAACGTCTCGTTCAGCACGCACAGGCTGCGGGCGGCGTTTTTGGCTACGCCCCGGCAGCGCAGGCTGGAAAGCTGAAAATCCGAAGGCTTGGAGCCGTACAGCTTGTGCAGGGTGTTCTCCTTGAAGAACAGCGCATAGCCCATGCAGGAAGCCGCCCCGGTAAAGGCACCGTCGCTGCCCACAGTGACGGCGTAGCTGTCCGCAGCGATGCCCCGGTAGCTGAACCAGTTGGTGGGGTCGCCCAGCTTGCAGCCGTAGATAACGTTCTCCTTGCTGTTGCAGCCCCACACCCGGTTGTCGCACTCGGTCACAAAATCCAGTTCCGGCACCCGGCGCTCCATGGATACCGTCTGGGCGGCTTCCACACTGCGGTGCTGTTTGCCGTCCATGCTCTGCCACTGGGCGGCGGCGGCGTTCTGCACCAGTGTACCGTAGAAATACTCGCCCTGCGGGGTGCAGCGCACCCGTAGCCAGTCCTCGCCCACGTCATACACGATTTGGTCTCCGTTCAGCTCCGGGCTCTGCCCTGCCGCTTCGGCGGCTGCGCCCTGCACGGTCACGGTGTCCCACTGCCGGAACAGCTTGCCCAGCCCTGCCGCCGTGATGCGGCAGTATTCCAGCGGGATGGCTGCCCAGCTGCCGGAGTTTTTGCTGTACATCTCCAGCGTGCTGTCGTACCGCCACGGATGGTCGGCATCCTCTACCTTTAAAAACAGCTGCCCGTCTGCGGGTTCGGCGGGCTCCTCCCGGCCAAAGGCCTCCACCTGATAGGTCTTGCCTGCGGCATCACAGGGGGCAAAGGTCACGCTTTTGCCCGCTGCCGTCCACAGCGCCCCCAGTGCGGTCACACTGCCGTCTGCCGTATCAAAGGCCAGCTTGTCCGGGAAGATCAGGATCTTTGTACCGATGCCCACCAGCGCCTTGCGGCCGTCGGTCACGGCGTCCAGCTTCGCCACCGCCAGGGCGGCGGCATCGTCCGGGGTATAGGTGATATCCCGCCCGCAGACGGTCAGCAGACCGTTCAGGTGGTACATCCCGTTCAGTCCGGTCAGCGCCCGCAGTTTGCGGCGGGGCGTGCGGGTGCTCAGTGCGGGAAAATCCCGGGTGGAAAAGTTCACTCCGGCGCTGTATTCCGCCTCCGAGCAGCCGTAGGTCTCGTTCAGGCCACCAAAGGCCCGCAGCAGCTGCCGGGTGTTGGCAAGCCGTATTCTGTCTGCCAGTACCATCGCTTCACCCCCCCTTACCAGCGCACTGCGCCGGCTGCGGGGCGGGTAGTTCTGCCGCAGCCAGACCGCCAACTCTGCGTACAGAGCGTTGTACTGTGCCTGCTCCCCCGGCGTAGCGGTCGGTCTCGCCCAAGGCGGCATCCATCTGCGCACACAGCAGGTGCGGGTACAGGGCATCAAAGGGCGGCGGTGCCAGCAGCGTCTGGTCATCCTGTACCGGCTGCTCCCACGGACGGTCTGCGCCCACGGCGTCAAACGCCCCGGCGGCGCTGCGGTCAAACAGCTTTGTGCGCAGCAGGGCGTCCGTCTCCCGCAGCCATTGCAGCCGGGTCTCGGTTTCAATGCGGCAGTTCGGGCGCAGCTGCTCGGCACGCTCCAAAGCTTCTCCTACTGTCATCTTCATCACATCCTTTTTATAAAAAGCCCGGCCGGGGGCATTTCTCCCAGCCGGGCAGCGTTGATTTTACAGATTTTACTGTGCCGCGTTCTCCGCAGCAGCAATGCGGGCAGCGGTCAGCTCGTCCTGACGCTGGCTGTGTTCCAGCACCTCGGCCACAGCGGGCGGCACCTCCACCTCCACGCCCCGGCGGATCTTGTAATTCACACCGTTGACGCTGACGAACAGATCGCCCTTGTAGCGGCTGTTGTCCTTGAACAGCCGGATGCGCACGTTCTTTTCAGCCATGGGCACCTCCTTAGTTGGCGGCAGCGGTGGCCGAGTAGCTGGACACGCTCTCGATGCGCACCATGTACTGCTCCACCAGACGCTCGGCGGCACGCATCCCCTTCCAGCCCACAGAGGCGCGCTGGTTCAGCGGGTCGTCGCCGTAGCCCAGCTGCTTGACGATGTGCTCAAGGCCGCCGCCCTCCAGCTCGGTCACGCCATAGGCGTGGGCACCCAGCACCAGCGTGCCGAACACTGCAAGACCCGCCGGACAGGTATCATCCTTCCAGATCTTGGCCTCGCTGGTCTCGATAAAGCGGATGTTGCCCAGCTTGCCGATCTCGCCGCGGAACATGGTGTCGGGGTCGGCGTACTTGTGCACCTCCATGAACTCCTTGCAGGTCTTGAGGTCGTAGGCCGCATAGGGGTGGATGATGGCAACGTAGCTGTCACCGATGGGGTCGGCGTTCATTGCGCCCAGCTGCGCCGCAGCCTGAAAGAACAGCTTCGGGGTCAGGGTGCAGCTCTTGTCCAGCGCCTTGCGGCTGGTAACGGCGGTCTCGGCACCGTCTGCGCCCAGCTTCGGGGCGTAAATGACATTGGTGCCGCCCGCCAGCACATCGCGGGTGATGCTGTCCATGGTGCGGCCTGCCTGACTTGCCAGCACACGGGTAGCCTGCACCACGTTGTTGTCGATGGCAGTCATCTGCAGCACATCGGTCAGCGGGGTCCAGCCGCCGTACTGGTGCAGGTCGCTGGTGATACTGGTCACGTTCAGGGCCTGACCATTGGGGGTAACACCCTCGGTCAGCGGGGTGCTGGCCTTGGGCAGGCTGTCGTACTTGCGGAACTCGATGGTCTTGCCGCCGTTCTGGGGCACAGGGTAGTAATCCGCAAACTGGTCGTGCACAAGGCGCGGCTCTGCCTGATCGATCAGGCGCTTCTCGTAAAAGGTCTTCATCTCCACCGACATGGTGCCGGTGGTGTTGGTCTGCGCGTCCGCAAACAGCTGGATGTTAAAATTCATCATGCTTTTTTCCTTTCTCCTGTCAGGTTAAAGTTCAATTTGTGCACCGTGCAGCACACGGCGCTCCAAGGCCTCCCGCTGGGCGCGGGTCATGGCGGCTACGTCCGGCCGTACCGAGGCAGCTGCGCCGGGGCGCAGGCCGTTTTCCAGCGGACGCGCGGCGCGCTGCTGCACCCGCTCTACTACCCCCTGCTCCACGGTCTGTGCCGTGGTGCGCAGGGCATCCTCGTAGTGGGCAAGGCGGTAGGCGTCCTGCACCCGCATGCCGGGCAGCTGCATCAGGCGGCGCATCTCCGGGTTCTTCAGCTCTGCTTTCAGGTCAAAGCCCGGCTGGCTGCGGCGCATGGCGGCTTCCTCTGCCGCCCAGCGGGCGTGCAGGCTGTGCACCGTGTTCTGCACCGGCAGCGGCAGAGGCGGCAGCATCGGGCGCTCCGGCTGTGCGGGTGTTTCCGGCTGCGGCTCCGGCTCTGCCGGGGTCTGCCGGGGCGCTTCCGGCTGCGCGGCGGGGGCTTCCGGCTTCAGGGTGCCCGCAGCCACTGCCTGCCGGGTCTGTGCCGGGCTCAACGCAGGTGCGGCTTCCCCCTCCGCAAACAGCTGCAAGTCCATCATGCTCTGCTGTCCGCTGCGGCTCACATCCGCAAAGCGCAGATTGTCCGGGTAGCGCTCTGCCAGCAGGGTAAAGCCCGCCTTGGCCAGTTCAAATGCGCCCTGCACCCACGGCGCTACCGGGGCCTGTGCTGCCACGGCAAGGCGCGGGCCCTCCGGCTCGTCCCAGGCATCGCTGCGGGCGCTCTCCTCCCCTGCCAGCAGGTACACCAGCGCCTGCATCAGGGTGCTTGCGCCAGCGCATACGATATCCTGCCCGGCGGGCGCGTAGCCCGCGTGACCGGCGGCTTCCAGCCGCAGGCTCAGCCCCTTGGGTCCGTCCAGCTCGCTGTAACATACCTTGATCATCTCACTTCACCTCCTTTCCGTTCCAGTTCATGGCGCGGGCAGCCGCCGCCACCGGCAGCTGTGCCGTCAGACCGGCGGTGTCCTGCGCCGTTTGGGTGCCGCCGGGCTGCTGCGCAAGAGCGGCAGACAGTCTTGCCATCTGCCCCTGCAGCTGCAACAGCTGCTGCGCCAGCGTGCCGTTCTGCCGCACCCGGGCGCGCACCTTTTCCACCCCTTCAAAATCCATCATTTCCAGCGCCGCAAGGGCAGCGTCCGCGTTGGCGGGGTCGAAAAAGCCCAGCTTGTAGCACTCCTTGGCGGTCTCGTTCTGGGACAGGCGGCTGAAGGTGCTCTTTTTGGCGGCGCTGACCACGATGTCAAAGACAGGCTCCCGGCTGCCCAGCTCCACCCCGCCCACGGCGGGCACGGGCTTTGCACGCAGACCCTGCGCCGAGAAGGGCACGAATTCGCTCTCGCCGCGCTGCCCGGTGATACGGAACACCCGCTGCTCGTCGTAGAACTGCCGCATCAGCTCAATGATAAGGTAGCACTGCCTTGCAAAGGCGCGGTAGGCGCTCTTGAGCATATCCCGGCTCAGCTTGCTGCCTGCCTCCTGCAAGGCAGCGATGGCGCTGGCGGCGGTCACGCCGCCGGTGGTGCCGCCCTGCGTCAGGTCACGGTTGCCGCTGATCTCCTTCAGCTCCTCGATGCGGCTGTTGCGGTAGCTCAGACTGTTGCCCTGCAAGCCCGCCGTTTGCAGCGGACGGAAGCTGTCCTCGTTCAATCGGCCCACAACGTGCACAATGTCCCGGCTCAGGTCGGCAAGCTCCTCCTCATTCACACCGGCGGTATCGCTGAGCACATACCGCTGGCGGGAGGCCAGCAGCACGTTCTCGTCCATGGCGTGGTTCATCTTATCAATGGCATTCTGGCAGTCCTTCATCACGTCGATGTAGCCGAACCCGGCAGGGGAATCCTCCTCCACGAACAGCGGGTCGAACACAAAGGGGTACTTGCCGTGGTCGTACAATCCGCGCGCCGCCAGCGCCGGGTCGTTCTGGCTGGCATACAGCACCACGCCGTTGCACAACTTGCAGTAGTGCAGCCGCAATTTGCCGTTCTCGTCCGGGCGCTTATAGTACCAGTCCACCACCACGCTCTTGTTGGCGGTGGTCTGGCCGTCCTCGTGGATGTACCGGGGCACGTCCACCACCCCGGCGGCGTGCCCCGTCAGCTGCGGGTACTGCGCAGTCAGCCGGGCAGTGTCCTCTAAACTGAGGTGGAACAGATCCGGCGAGTCCTGAATATCCTGCACGCCGGGCTCCCAGTAGAGCATGAGCAGGTTGACGCTGCGCACCGCAATATCGCCCAGCCCGCCGCGCGCCGCCGGGTCCCAGAAGATGCCGGTAACGCCAGTGCCCTGCTTGAGCTTGCGCCACCAGACATCGCTGTACACCTGCTCGTAATCCGCCTGCTCCAGCACCACCGGCAGCACGCTGGAAAGTGCCTGCGCTGTGGCCTGATCGTCTGCCGCCCGGGGCAGCACCATGGGCTCGGGGTAGTTGTCCATGGCATCTGCGTGCTTGTTGGCAATGCTGTTGAACAGCCATCCGCTGGAGGGCTGCGCCTTGCCGGGCATCAGCGGGTCGCGATAGTTTTTCCAGTGTCCCATGCGGAACCACAATTCGTTATCGATCAGGCGCTTGTCCAGCGCCGCCTTGCCCGCCTTGTAGCGCTGCAGCGTCTGCAATGCAGCTGCCGCCTCTGCCGCGCCGATGGGCAGGCTCTCTGCTCTTGTATCTTCCATAGTTCTTTCCTTTCTGTCCTGTTTTTCAGATGCGGTAGAACCGCGCCTGCCGGTGCAGTTCCAGCGGGTCGTCCGGCCTTGGCGGCGCGGCAGAGGCCTCGGGCGGGCTGATGGGATGCTCCATCAGCACATAGCGGCACTCGTCGTAGATGTGATCCTCCTGCCGGGTGTCGATATCCTCCACATTGCTCTCATCGTACACAAGGTTCGGCAGGGTGCGGATAAAATGCTTGCAGCTGCTGAACACCTGCAGCATCGGACGCCCGTCCGGCGCAAACCGCAGCCGGTAGTGAAACTGCATCTTACCGGCCAGCCGGGTGTGGTCCCCGGGCTGCCAGTGCAAAAAATGCGGGCTGCGCTCCATCATGGCCGCAATGCTCTCGCCCCGGCTCTCGTCAAAGATGGCGGGGTCTGCCACTCCGTGGATCACCCTGCCCCGCAGCAGCGGGTCGTTCTGCTCGGCTTCCCGGATGCGCTTGGCCTGCTCCACCGGGTCGATGCGCAGACCCTCGTTGGGGCGGCCCGTGCAGCCGTACAGCTCCTTGATGCGGTACAGCCGCCCCTCCTCGTCCACCGCATACCACCCCACCGAAAAGGGCTTGGAAAAGCCAAAGTCGTACCCGCGCCAGATGGGCCAGTGCTTGGGGATGGCAAAGGGCGCGATGACGTGGGTCCAGCGCTGGTCCTGATAGTGCGCCGGGTCGTTGCGCCATTCGGTGAACACCTGCCCGGAAAAGCTGTCCCAGCTGCCGTAGAGCAGCGCCTGCTTTTCCGCCTCCGGCAGGCTGGCAAGGCTTGCCAGATACCCGGGGTCGTTGGCCAGCAGGGCAGGGTTATCGAACACGCTGGACGGGATGAATACCCGCGCCCGCTCCATCTGCTGGTCGGTGCCGTCCGGCAGGCGCACCGTGACAGTTTCCACAATGGGCGTACCGGCGGGGCGGGCGTGATGAACCGTGCCTTCACCCAGCCGTGACCGATGCCGCCGGGGTTGGTGGTGGCACGCATATATACCCGGGTGCCCGGCCCGGTGGGGCGGTTGCGGCTCATCATGTAGCTGTACTCGTCCCACTCAAAGTGGGTCAGCTCGTCAAAGCCGATAAAATCGTAGGCTTTGCCCTGATAGTTGGTGCGGTCCTTGGTGTACTGCATGGAGCCGAACCAGATCTTCGCCCCGCTGGGAAAGACCCATACATGGGAGGTAGCGTTGTACTGCGCCTCCGGGAAAGCCCGGCGGTAGTACATCTGGCTCTTATCCACAAGGTCGGAAAGCTGTGGGTAGGTCTTGCGCAGGATCAGCGCCCGGTAATGCGGGATGTGCACCTGCCGCAGCGCCTCGATCAGCAGCGCATCGCTCTTGCCGCCGCCCGCCGCGCCGCCGTACAGTGCCTCCGGCTCCGGTCTGCGCATAAATTCCAGCTGCCGGGGCTGCGGCTTCCACACAATGACTGCCCGCTCGGTCCTGTTCATTCCTTCTCCTCCTGTTCCACCGGCGGCAGCAGCACCACGCCGCACTCTGTTCCTTCCAGCTCTGTGCCCTGATCGTTCAGGGTCTTTACCACACCCGCCAGATCCTTGAGTACGGCGGTAGCCTCCTTCAGCCCCTTCATCATCCCGGGGTCGGGGGTGTTCTCCCGCCGGGCGGCCTTCTGCCGCTCGTTCAGCTCCTTCACCTCCTGCGCCAGCAGGGTGCTCAGGGTATCGGCAGCGCGGTTCAGGCTCTTCAGCCCGGCGGCGGGCTTTGTCTGCCCCATGATGTTTTTCCTCCTTTCGTCCGGTGTCCCGGGCTCTGTACACAGGATATCACCTGCCTGCCGCACCCGACAGTGTGCACTTTTGCAGGGCCAGCGGGTATTTTTGCGCAGTTGTTTTCCTCATTGTATATTTTACGCTTTCAAAACACAACGCAGTTTCGTCAGTTTTGTTATCCCGACTGGCGCGGCGCGCAAAAAACGGCCGCTCGTATTTCGGGCACTGCCACCAAAAACGTTCGCCGCGCACTGCCTGCCCTATCACTATAAAGGTACAGTGCCGCCCCACCCGGGGAGTAAACATTTTTCTCGACCCGTGTTGTTTTTCTTGCCCCGTAAGAGTGTATAAAAGGCGTTTTCTTTCCGCTGTGTAGTATCCCTGAAAATATCTTTCAAGAAATGTATCGCCCTTTTTCGCGGTTTTTTAGCAGTCATGCAACATTCAGTCATGCTCAAGCATGTTTTTTTACATACCTTCATCATATTTGTATGTTGGTTGCATCGGCATGAAAAGTTGTGATAATTCGCGAAAAGATTTTGTAACCTTTGGTCCGCTTTTGTAGAAACGTAACAAAACATTTGCACCAATATTGTGAACTTATTCTCTTGCGGAACACCCCCATACAAGGGTATAATACTGTCAGGGATTACGGACGTATGCGACAAATGCGTCTGTGAATATGCTGTGACACACAAATGAAGGAGATTACTATTATGAAAATGATTTCTCGTCGCGACTTCCTGAAGGCTTCCGCTGTTGTGGGCGCTACCGCTGCTATGACCGCTTGCGGCGGCTCTTCCTCCACCAGCACCGCTGCTTCCAGCGTTGCTTCTTCCACCGCTGCTTCTGCCGCTGCTACCAACGGCTCTGCCAACATCGGCGTTTGCATCTATCAGTTTGCTGATAACTTCATGACCCTGTACCGCGCTGATCTGGAAGGCTACCTGAAGGACATGGGCTACTCCGTCACCATCATGGACGGCAAAAACGACCAGAACACCCAGACCGAGCAGATCAACACCTTCCTGCAGCAGGGCGTGGACGTGCTGGTCATCAACCCCGTCCAGACCACTTCCGCTCAGACCATCGTTGACACCGTTTCTCCCTCCGGCACCCCCATCGTGTTCATCAACCGTGAGCCCGAGGAGAGCGTTCTGGATTCCTACAAGGGCAAGTGCTGCTACGTTGGTGCTGATGCTCGTCAGTCCGGTACTTATCAGGGCGAGCTGATTCTGGCTACCGATACCCAGGGCGATATCAACGGCGATGGCAAGATCACCTACATCATGTGCAAGGGCGACCCCGAGAACATCGACGCTCAGTACCGCACCGAGTACTCCATCAAGGCTCTGACCGATGCCGGCAAGGAAGTTGAGTGCCTGTACGAGTACCTGGACAACTGGGATCAGACCACCGCTCAGCAGGACGTTGCAAACGCTCTGTCTCAGTACGGCGAAAAGATCGAAGTCGTCTTCTGCAACAACGACGCAATGGCACTGGGCGCTCTGCAGTCCATCCAGCAGGCTGGCCGCACCGTTGGCAAGGACGTCTACCTGGTCGGCGTCGATGCTCTGGTAGAGGCTGTGCAGAACGTTGTCGATGGCAACATGACCGGTACCGTTCTGAACGACGACGTTGGTCAGGCTACCAAGGCTGCCGAGGCTACCAAGCTGTTCGTCGAGGGCAAGGATGTTGAGAAGTACTACTGGGTCGACTACGTCAAGGTCACCAAGGACAACGCTTCTCAGTACCTGAAGGAAGACTAAAGTTTCCCGGAACCAATGCAAGGTGCGCAGCAGGCCTTAACGGCTTGAACGAAAGCTAAAAAGCGCGTGCGTGCGAGAAATCTTCTCCGCGCACGCGCCTTATTTTAGAAAAAACCTGCCCGCCTGTAAACAACCATAAAGGAGGCTTTTGCGGAATGTCAGAATACCGTCTGGTAATGAAAGGCGTGGTCAAGACCTTCCCCGGTGTCAAAGCCCTGGATCATGCTCAGCTGGAGCTCCGTCCCGGCAAAGTCATGGCTCTGATGGGTGAAAATGGCGCCGGTAAGTCCACTCTGATGAAATGCATGTTCGGCATTTACAAGATGGACGAGGGCGAGATCGAATACGAGGGGCAGAAGGTAAACATCCCCACCCCGCTGGATGCACTGGATCGTGGCATCGCCATGGTGCATCAGGAGCTGCAGCCCATTCCGGCCCGTACCGTGGCTGAGAATATCTGGCTGGGACGCTACCCCACCAAGAAATACGGCATCGTCACCGTTGTGGATCACGCCAAAATGTACAAAGATACCGATGAACTGCTGAAGAAACTGAAGCTGGACATCGATCCCCATGCAAAGCTGGGTTCTTTGAGCATCGCCCAGATGCAGATGGTGGAAATTGCTAAAGCTGTTTCCGCCAACTGCAAGGTGCTGATCCTGGACGAGCCCACCTCCTCTCTGACCGCAAACGAGGTCGAGAGCCTGTTCCGCATCATGCGGGAGCTGAAGGAGCAGGGCGTTGCTCTGGTCTACATCAGCCACAAGATGGACGAGATCAAGGTCATCGCGGACGAAGTCACCATCATGCGCGATGGCCAGTACATCGGCAAGTGGGACGTTGCCAACATGACCAAGGAAGAGATCATTGCAAAGATGGTCGGCCGTGAGCTGTCCAACCTGTTCCCCCCGCTGGAGAACGTGCCCTCGGACGAGGTCATGATGAAGGTGGAGGACTTTACCTCCATCCATCCCCGCTCCTTCCGCCATTGCAGCTTTGAGCTGAAAAAGGGCGAAATTCTGGGCGTTGCCGGTCTGGTGGGCGCACAGCGTACCGAGCTGATGGAAGGCATCTTCGGCCTGCGTGCCCATACCTCCGGTAAGGTGTGGATCAAGGGCGAAGAGGTCAACATCAAGCAGCCCCGCGATGCCATCCGCAAGAGCGTTGCTCTGCTGACTGAGGACCGCCGTGCCACCGGCATTCTGGGCGTGCTGAGCGTTGCCGATAACATCTCCATCGCTTCTCTGGACGCCCTGCGCAAAGGCCCCATCATGCTGGACAACAAAAAGATCCTCGATCTGGTGGCTACCAACAAGGAAAAGATGGCCATCAAGGTACCCAGCCCCAAGACCCAGATCAAGAGCCTTTCCGGCGGCAACCAGCAGAAGGTGCTGATCGCCCGCTGGCTTGCCAACAACCCCGATGTGCTCATTCTGGACGAGCCTACCCGTGGCATCGACGTCGGTGCAAAGTACGAAATTTACTGCATCATCGCCGATCTGGCCAAGCAGGGCAAGAGCATTATCATGATCTCCTCTGAAATGAGCGAGATCATTGGTATGTCCAACCGTGTCATGGTCATGTGCGATGGCCGCATCACCGGCTTTATCAACGGTAAGGATGCCACGCAGGAGAACATCATGGCGCTGGCTACCCAGTTCGAGACCGCACCTGACACAGCTGCGGCAAATCAGTAATTAAGGAGGCTGTCTATCGTGGAAGCTACCAAAAAATTGAATGGCAAGGCTGTGGGCAAGTGGCTCAGCAACAACGCCATTATCATGATGATGCTGGCCGTCACCCTGATCGTTGGCATCATTCACCCCAACTTCTTCTCCGGCACCAACATGATCAACCTGTTCAAGAACGTGTCCATCCGCTACATCATTGCGCTGGGCATTTCCGGCTGCCTGATCACCACCGGTAACGACCTGTCCGCTGGCCGTCTGGCTGGTTTTGCCGCCTGCCTTGCCTGCATTTTTGCGCAGACCGAAGGCGCTTCCGGCAAGTTCTATCCCAATATGCCCACCCTGTCCACCCCCGTGGTGTTCATTCTGGTCATTGCCATCTGCGCCATCGTGGGTCTGTGCAACGGTCTGGTGGTCAGCTACCTGAAGGTGCAGCCCTTCATTGCTACCTTGGGTATGCAGCAGGTGGTCTACGGTATCTGCCTTGTGTACACCGGCGGTACCCCCATCGGCTCTCTGAACTCCAACTTCACCGCACTGGCAAAGGATACCTTCCTTGCCATTCCCGTGCTGATCTGGTTCGCCCTGATCGTGGCTGTCTGCTTCTGGTTCCTGTACAATAAGACCCGCCACGGCAAGTATATGTACGCCATCGGCGGCAACGAAGCTGCTGCCGAGGTGGCCGGTGTCAACGTCAACGCTACCAAGATCCGCATCTACATTCTGGCTTCCTGCATGTTCGGTCTGGCCGGCTGCCTGCTGGCTGCAAAGTCCGGCGGCGCATCCGTCAATACCGCACAGGGCTATGAGCTGGACGCCATCGCAGCCTGCACCATCGGCGGTGTTTCCACCACCGGCGGCGTCGGCACCGTGCCCGGCGTTCTGGTCGGCGTTCTGGTCTTTGAGCTGATGAAGGTCGCTCTGCAGTTCATGAACGTCAACTCCTCCTACACCTACATCGTTCAGGGTCTTGTCATTATCGTGGCTGTCGCCATTGATATCCGCAAGTATCTGGCTAAGAAGTAATCTCCTCATCATCCCCCTTTGCACCCGCAGTCTTTGCACTGCGGGTGCTTTTTTTGTCCACATTTTTGTGGTATCATAAGGAAAACATCTTATGCTTATAGGAGGGACTTTCCATGGCACAGCCCACCCCGGATACCCAAACCGAGCTTGAACGCCGCGAGGCCGCACTGGCCGCCCGCGAGGCAGAACTTGCCCGCCAGCAGGCAGAATTGCAGGCGCAGAAGGCCGATTTTGAGCAGGGCAAAAAGCGCCTGCTGGACAACGGCCGCAAGGACTTTGTAAACCCCAAGGAAAAGCTTTACGATAAATTTCCGCTCACGGTGCACCAGATGGACATCATCATCGGCGTGCTGTTCGCCCTGATTGCCCTTTTCCTTGTGCTGGGCGTAACGCACACCAGCTTTTTCGGCCTGTTCGGCGGCTGAGCCGCAGGCGCATCCTCTGTGAAAAACATCCCGTAAAGGAGAATAAAAATGGCACACTATCCCGGTTATACCGTCCTGCGCACCGAGGACTGCCCCGAGCAGCACGGTACTTTGACCCTGCTCACCCATGACGTCAGCGGCGCAGCCGTGCTGCTGGTGGAGAACGAGGACGTCAACAAGGCCTTTGGCATCGGCTTCGGCACCTTCCCCTCCGATGACACCGGCGTGTTCCACATTCTGGAGCACTCCGTGCTGGCGGGCAGCGAAAAATACCCCGTCAGCTCCCCCTTCGTGCAGCTGCTCAAAAGCAGCATGGCTTCCTTCCTCAATGCGATGACCTTCCCGGACAAAACGGTCTACCCCTTTGCCACCCCCAACGAGACCGATTTCTGCAACCTGATGGACGTTTACCTGAACGCGGTGTTCTGCCCACTGGCTATGGTGGACTCTGCGGTGTTCGAGCAGGAGGGCTGGCACCGGGATGCAGACGGCACGGTCAGCGGTGTGGTCTACAATGAAATGCAGGGTGCGCTGGCCTCCCCGGATGCTCAGCTGCAAAACGCCCTGCAACGGGCGATGTTCCCGGATACCGCTTACGGCTTTGTGTCTGGCGGCGACCCGGCGTCCATCCCCGCTCTGACCTATGAGAAATACCAGCGGGTGTACCGCCGCCATTACAGCGCCGACAACTGCTGCATCACCCTGTACGGCAAGATGGATATGGCCGATAAGCTGGCACGGCTGGATAAGGACTACCTGTCCAAGATGCCCAAGGCCGCTGCCCGTCCCCGCCTGACCATGCAGGACGAGCAGCCCGGCGCATTCGTGGAGCTGCCCTACTACACCGACCAGCCCAAGCCGGATGAGGTGCAGTGCGCGCTGGCATGGTACACCGGCGCATTTGCCGACCGTGAGCGGCAGCTGGGTGTGGAGATTTTGCTGGGTGCGCTGCTGAGCACCAACAGCTCTCCCCTCAAGGCCGCGCTGCTGGCCGAGCAGCTGGGCGCAGATATCGACATCGGCTTTGATGACAGCACCCTGCAGCCCACCTTGGAGCTGCTGCTGCGCGGTGCTACGGTGGATTCTGCCCGCAAGTTTGCCACCGCCGTGCGCAAGGCCGTGGACGAGCTGCTAAAGACCGGCATCCCCCACGACCTGCTGCTGGCCGCTTTGAACGAGGCCGAGTTTGCCTCGCTGGAGCGCCCGGGCAGCCTGCCGGACGGCGTGCTGGACGCCATCAACGCCGCCACCGGCTGGCTGCACACCGGCGATGCCGCCCTGCTGCTGCACACGGACAAGCTCTTTGCCGCCCTGCGCAGCAAACTGGAGGAGGGCTGGTTCGACACCCTGCTGCGGGAGCTGTTTGCCCCCGCCCCGGTGCAGGTGCTGCAAATTCCCACTGCACCCAAGACCGAGGAAGCCGCCGCCCCGGCACGCACCGATGGCAAGCTGGTGCTGGAGCACCCCCTCACCGCCGCCGACCTTGGCGCGGGCGATGCCACCCCGCAGGGCAGCGCCGAGCAGCTGGCCGGTGCCACCCTGCTGCGCCACCCCTCTGCCGGCAGCCTGTACCTGAATTTCTACTATGATCTTGGCACTGTCACCCCGGAGGAGCTGCAATACCTGAACCTGCTCACCGATGTGCTGGACGAGCTGGATACCCCCGCCCATACCGCCCAGCAGCTGAACACCCTGCGCAGCACATGGCTGGGCGACAGCCGCGCCCAGCTGGATCTCTGGACCGGGCGGCAGGAGGGCGCTCCCTGCCACGCGAAACTGACCCTCTGCCTGAGCCTGCTGGAACGCAGCTTGGAAAAGGCGGTGGAGATCGGCGGCGAGTGGCTGTACGATACCGTCCTTACCGGCGCTGCCGCCGAAGCCGCCTATGCCCGGGTGGTCAGCCAGCTGAAGCTGCGCATGGAGCAGCTGTTCATCCAGCAGGGCAACGAGTTTGCCTCCACCCGCGCCCGCGCCCATTATTATGTAGAGGGTGCTGCGGACGAAGCCTGCACCGGCGTGAGCTACTACCACTTCCTGTGCAGTCTGCTGGAAAAGGCCGACTGGTCCGCACTGGGCGCAAAGCTGGACGCTGTGCGCAGCCGGGTGCTGCAGACTGCCGCCCTGACCGTCAGCCTGCACGGCTCCGAGGACGCATTGGAAAAACTGCGCGCCCTGCTGCCGGAAAGCCGCTTTGCCGCCGCCCGGCGCACCCCGGCGCACCCCTACACCCAGCCTCTGACGCCCCCGGTGAACGAAGCCTTTATCATTGATGGCAGCGTGAACTACGATGTGCTGGCATGGCCCATGCCCCGGGACAGCCGCCGCCGGGTGCTGGCACGGGTGATGAGCTACGAATACCTGTGGCACACCATCCGGGAGGTGGGCGGTGCCTACGGCACAGGAATGCTCTGCGCCGACGGCATCGAGTTTTTGTACACCTACCGGGACCCCCACCTGCGGGAAAGCTACGAGATCTTTGCAAATGCCCCTGCCGCCCTTGCCGCCCGGGACTACACCGCCCGGGATCTGGACGAATTCATCGTGGGCACCGCCGCCAAGCTGGACACGCCCCGCAAGGCGCGTGCCGCCGCCCGGGAGCTGGATCACCGGTACTTCTGCGGCATCACGGACGAGATGCTCGCCGCCGACCGCAAGGCGCTGTGCAGCGTGGACGCTGCCCTGCTCAAAGCACAGGCCGCCGCCCTGTCTGATGTGTTGTCCGGCGGCGTACGGGTGGCCTTTGGTAGCAAGGACGCCGTGGAAGCCGCAAAGGATCTGTTCGACCGGGTAGAGACGCTGTAAGCGCCGGTAATTTGTAAAAAAATATTTTATTTGTAGTTCCGAAACACCCGCAGGGTGTTTCGGAACTACTTTTTTCCCTCACACATTTTTTCTGCACATATCGCCTGCATTCCGTCCAAATTACTAAAATATGCTAGATTTTTTGCGAGATAAGTCATACTTATTTAAGAAAATTTGAACAAATTGCGAAATTTGTGTGTTTCTGGTGTGGACAAAAACGTTTTCAACTGATAGAATGGGAGCTGTTCTTTCTCCGCCGTCCGCAACCGGCGGAGTGTTTTATTGGAAGCAGGAGGTTTCTCATGTTAGAAAAGTTCTTTCACCTGAAAGAAAACCACACCGATGTAAAGACCGAGATCATGGCCGGTATCACCACCTTCATGACCATGGCTTACATCCTTGCCGTCAACCCCAACATCCTGTCCGCAGCGGGCATGGATTCCAAGGCTGTGCTGATTGCCACCGCGCTGGCATCCTTTATTGCCACCGCACTGATGGCTGTGCTGGCCAACTACCCCTTTGCCCTGGCTCCCGGCATGGGCCTGAACGCCTACTTTGCCTACACGGTCGTGCTGACCATGGGTTACAGCTGGCAGCTGGCTCTGATGGCCGTCTTTGTTGAGGGCGTCATCTTCATTGCACTGTCCCTGACCAATGTGCGCGAGGGCATCTTCAATGCCATTCCCATGACCCTGAAGAGCGCCGTCAGCGTGGGCATCGGCCTGTTCGTGGCCTTTGTCGGCCTGCAGAACGCCAAGCTGATCGTCAACAGCGATTCCACGCTGGTCACCTACCAGCACTTCAAGGGCGCAACCTTCCACAGCGTGGGCGTGGGCGCCATCCTTGCTCTGCTGGGTGTGGTCATCACCGCCATTCTGCTGGTCAAAAAGGTCAAGGGCGGCATCCTGTACGGCATCCTGATCACTTGGCTGCTGGGCATCGTGTGCGAGCTGACCGGTATCTACGTCCCCGATGTGGATGCCGGCATGTACTCCGTCATCCCCACCGCCTTTGTCAGCTTTGACTTCTCCGCACTGGGCGAGACCTTTGGTCAGGTGTTCAAGACCGACTTCTCCGGTGTTGGCCTGCTCAACTTCTTCGCCGTGATGTTCTCCTTCCTCTTCGTGGACCTGTTCGACACGCTGGGCACCCTGATCGGCGTGGCCTCCAAGGCTGATATGCTGGACGAGGACGGCCGTCTGCCCAACATCAAGGGCGCACTGATGGCGGACTCCATCGGCACCTGCGTGGGCGCTGTGCTGGGTACTTCCACCACCACCACCTTCGTGGAGAGTGCCTCCGGCGTTACCGAAGGCGGCCGCACCGGTCTGACCGCTATGACCACCGGCGTGCTGTTCCTGCTGGCTACCATCTTCAGCCCGCTGTTCCTCACCATCCCCAGCTTTGCTACCGCTCCGGCTCTGATCATCGTGGGCTTCTACATGATGGGTTCTGCCATCAAGATCGACTTCAATGATCCCAGCGAGGGCATCCCCGCCTTCCTGACCATTCTGGCTATGCCCACCGCTTACAGCATCTCCGAGGGTATCGCCATCGGCATCATCTCCTGGACCATCATCAATGTAATCACCGGCAAGGCCAAGGAGAAGAAGATCAGCCCGCTGATGTATGTGCTCACCGTGCTGTTCATCCTCAAGTATGTGTGCCTCTAATTCCCTGCGCATCTGAAAAGCCAAGCACCCCCTGCGGTCTGCCCGTACAGGCCGCAGGGGGTGCTTTTTATGGTTTTGCTTTGTAATTTTACTCCGGAGCCTTCATGCTTTCCACCATGCTGATGCGCCGGACGTGCCGCCGCATGACAAAGCAGACCACCACGGTAAACACCATGGTCAGCGCCACCGCCAGCAGGTAGCTGCGGGGCGCAATGGTGCGGATGAACATGAGCTGATCCATCTCCACGGTCAACACAATGAACTTGTGCAGCGGCACCCCCAGTGCCAGACCCACGCCGGAGCCGATAAGCGCCAGCAGCTCGATCTCGCGGAAGATGTAGCGGTACACCTCCTGATCGTAGAAGCCCAGCACCTTGATGGTCGCCAGCTCCTTTTTGCGCTCCCCAAGGTTGACGCTGATGAGGTTATACAGCACCACTGCCGCCAGCGCCGCCGCGCAGATGATGATCAGCACCACCACATAGCCCAGACTGACGATGAGGTTATCGAACAGCTCGGTGGTGTCCTCGGTAAAGCTGATGCTGCTGACGTAGTTGCAGTCCAGCAGGTCGGTGCGCAGGGCGTTGTACCCGGCAGCATCGGTGCAGGTGGTCTGGCCATAGACCGTGTTCCACGGGATATCCTCCGTGCCCAGCAGGCTTTCCAGCTGTGCGCGGGGGAGGTACAGCCGGGTGAACATATAGTTTTCCGTGATGCCGGTCAGGGTCAGCTCCACCCGGGTGCCCTCGGCGTTCTCCACCCAGAAGGTATCGCCGGTGTGCAGCCCCAGATTCTCGGCGGTCTTTTCGGTCAGGATGGCGCTGCCGCTGTCAAAGCTGATGGCCTTGTGTCCCTTGCGGGTGCGGAAGGTGACGTAGCGGGTCAGGTCGCTGTCCTTTGCCGCAGCCACGATGCTCACGCTGGCGCTCTCACCTTCGGCATTGTAGATGGTGGTGGATTTGGTATACACCGCGCCCCAGTTCTGCACGGCGCTGTTGCTGTCCAGCTCCTCTGCCAGCCCCTGCTCCATGGTCAGGGCTTTGGGGTCGCTGAGGGTGATGGACATATCGTTGTGGGTCAGCTCCGTAGACTGCTTCGTGACGATGGGCAGCAGGGAATCCTGTATGCCGAAGCCGATGAGCAGCAGCGCGGTGCAGCCCGCCACGCCCAGCACGGTCATGAAGAACCGCTTTTTATACCGGAACAGGTTGCGGGCGGTGGTCTTTTGGGAGAAGGACATCCGGGACCACAGCGGGGTGATGCGCTCCATCAGGATGCGCTTGCCCGCCACGGGAGCCCGGGGCAGCAGCAAAGCTGCGGTCTTTTCGGCCAGACTGGAACGGCAGGCATACCATGTGGCAAAGCCGATGACGGCGGCGCTGATGCCCACGCTGGCGGCTGCCATGCCCGGGTAGAAGTACAGGGTGAAGGTAGGCAGGCTGAACACCAGCTGATAGGCGTTCCAGATAATGATAGGGAACACCACAAAGCCCACCACCATGCCGACGATACTGCCCAGAATGGTGGCCAGCATCGCGTAGAACAAATACTTGCCCGCGATGCTGAAGTTGGAGTAGCCCAGCGCCTTTAAGGTGCCCATTTGCAGGCGGTTCTCGTCCACCATGCGGGTCATGGTAGTGGTAGCCACCAGCGCCGCCACAAGGAAGAAGAACACCGGGAACACCCGGGCAATGGCGTCCATGCGGTCGGCGTACTGGGCAAAAGTGACGCAGCTCATGGTGGAGGTGCGGTCCAGCACATACCACTCGCCCTTTTTGATCTGGCTCACCTGCTCCTCGGCATCGTTCAGCTGGGCAAGGCCGTCCGCCAGCTTCTGCTCTGCCTCGGCTTTCCGGCTCTCGTACTCGGTGCGGGATTCTTCCAGCTGGGTCTGCCCGGCGTTATATTCTGCCCAGCCCTCTTCCAGCTGCTTTTGTGCGGCATCGAACTGGGTGTAGGCGCTGGCGGTGCCGGTGGTCAGCTGCAACTGTCCCTGCAAAAGCTGCAATTTCATCTTGCGCAGCGCAGCCTTGGCCTCGGTCACCAGCTGGACGTTGGAGAGGTTCGGCGAGGAGATGAGCCCCTGCTTGTACATCTGCCGCTTGCCCGCGTCCAGCTGCTGCTGATAGCCCTGCAGCTGGTTATAGATGTTGTCGTAAGCGGCCTGCGCCTTGGCCAGTGCATCCCGCAGCTCAATGTAGTCTTCGTCCTCCGGCTCGGCTTCGTCCAGCGCCTTTTCGGCGTTGCGCAGGGCGGCTTCCGCGTAGGTCAGCAGGGGGTCTGCCACCTTTTTCAGGTTGACCAGCATCTCGATTTGCTGTAACTGTTCCTCAAATTCCAGCACCTGCGCTTCGCTGCTCACCAGCTTGTCGGCACCGCTCTGCATGGTGTCCGGCAGGGCAGCCTTCTGGGCGGCAAGCTCCTTTTCCCCGGCTTCCAGCTGCGCCTTGGCGGCATCCAGCTGCTGCTGTGCGTCCGCAAGCTTTGCCTCCGCCTCGGCAAACTGACGCTCCGCTTCGGCCTTCTGGCTGTCGTACTCGGCGCGCGCTTCGGTCAGCTTGTCGTTGGCAGTGTCCATCAGCTCTTCCCGCCGGGCGGTGCACTGCACGCTCTGGATGGCCTTGAGCTTTTCGGCTACGGCATCCACTGCGGCCTGATATTCATCGGAATAATTATCATACAATCCGGCGTTTTCTGCCTTGATATAGCACACCGTATAATAATCTGCGGTCAAAGTGCCCTCCGGCACAAACAGGATGCAGTCCAGCTGGCCATCGCCCACGGTGCTGCTCTCGGAATCGGAGGAAAAATGCAGCGGATCCTGCACCGTGCCCACCACCGTGAACACCTGCCCGCTGACCCCCTCGGTCTCTTCCGGCAGGGTCAGCTGGGTGCCCAGCTCCACCGGGCTGCCGTGGCCCATCACATGCACCACGCACTCCCCGGCAGCTTCCGGCATCCGGCCGGACAGCAGCACCGGGCGGTTCATGTTCTCCGGCGTATCGGCCTGCGGGTCGGCAGGCAGCTGATACAGCCGCGCCACCGTGGTCTGCTCGTCCCCTGTCCAGTGGCCTTCCACGTCCTGATACTTCACCGCCTGCACGGCGTCTACCCCGTCCACAGCGGCAATCGCGCTGATATCGCTCTGACTGAGGCCAAGGGTGGACAGCACCCGCAGGTCGAACACATTCTGCTGCACATAATACTTCTGGGCAGCGGTGCGCATATCGGGGGCAATGCACATCAGGCCGGTGAGCATCATCACCCCCAGCGCCACGATGCCAAACAGGGACACCACCCGGCTGATGCTGCTTTTCATCTCGCGCAGGATATTTTTGCGGTAACTTTTCTGCACAGTACTCACCACTCGATCTGTTCCACCGGCACCGGGTGCTCGTTGACCTGATTGGACACGATGCGGCCGCTGCGCACCTGAATGATGCGGTCGGCCATACCGGTCAGTGCCGTGTTGTGGGTAATAACAATGACGGTGCGTCCGGTCTTGCGGCAGGTATCCTGCAAAAGGCCCAGCACCTGCTTGCCGGTGCGGTAGTCCAGCGCACCGGTGGGCTCGTCGCAGAGCAGCAGCTTGGGGTTTTTGGCCAGTGCGCGGGCAATGGACACCCGCTGCTGCTCGCCGCCGGAAAGCTGCGCCGGGAAGTTGTTCAGCCGCTCGCCCAGCCCCACGCTGCGCAAGGTCTCGGTGGGGTCCAGCGGGTCGCGGCAGATCTCACTGGCAAGTTCCACGTTTTCCAGTGCGGTCAGGTTCTGCACCAAGTTGTAAAACTGGAACACAAAGCCCACATCATACCGGCGGTAGGTGGTCAGCTCCCGGGCGGAAAAGCGGCTCACATTGCGGCCGTCCAGCCAGACGTTGCCCTCGTCGCAGTTGTCCATGCCGCCCAGAATATTCAGCAGGGTGGTCTTGCCCGCACCGGAGGGCCCCACGATGATGCAGAACTCGCCCTTGTCCACATAGAAATTCAGGTGGTCTGCGGCAGCGATCTTCACACTGCCGGTCTGGTAATATTTACAGACATCTTCAAACTCCACAAAATGCTCCATGGCGTTTTTCCTTTCTGTCAGAATGCAAAGTATTTCAACTTAAATATAGCATAAACCCACCGGGATTTGCAAAGCCCCCGGCACGAATTTTCAAAAACTTAACACAAGCCGCCGCAAAACATAAAAAGGGACACCGGAGCGTCCGCAGACGTTCCGGTGTCCCGAGATATAAAGCTTCTGTACCGCCGCGCGGCGGGCATTATCAGCTTATTTTGCAGCGTACCAGTCTGCGCTGGGCTGATGCTTACCGGCGGTCACGGCATTGCCCTGATAGTACAGGGTGCCGTCCGCACCGCGGCTGTAACGGGAGAAGAACTCATTCCAGATGGCAACGCTCTCCTCCTGCAGGTAAACGTGAGGGGTATCCTTGACCACGGTGTACTGCACCAGCGGAGCGTTGCCCCCCATAAAGCTCTTGGTCACAAAAGCGCCATCGTAGGAGGTGCTTTCTGCAACAGCTGCCTCGTTGGTGGCGTTGTGGGCGTTCCAGCCCTGCAGCGCCTTCACCGTCCCGTTATCCTCCACCAGCTCTGCCACACCTGCCGAGTCGTACTCGCCCAGGAAAGCCCATGTCGGCAGCAGAACAGCGGGGTCAAGCTCCGGCAGTGGGGCAAACATATAGCCGACGGGTGCAATGGCGGCAAAGCGGCTTGCGTAGCGGCAGGCGGTAGCCCAAGTCATCAGGCTGCCGTTGGAGTGACCGGTAGCATACACGCGGGTGGTGTCGATGCTGTAATCCCGCTCCATGCGGTCCAGCAGACTGTTGATGAACTCCAAATCCACGCTGGGGTCGGTATCCTTACCAGCCAGTGCGGCAAAGGGACCTGCCAGCCACATGGCGGTGGGAATGTTGCCCATCAGGTCTGCGGGACGCACCAGGCCCTGCGCAAACACCACGATAAAGCCGTTCTGCTCTGCCACATCGTACCAGCGGGACTCTTCGGCAATGGCGTACATGGATGCGGTGTAGCCGTGCATCACCAGCACCAGCGGCACCTTTTTGCTGCCGGTATAGGTGGACGGCACATAGACCATCCAGCGGCGCAGCTCGCCGTTGACCCACTCCTCATGGATATCAAAGCCCCGACGGGTAAAGTCCTCTGCCTTTGCTACGCGACCCGGCAGCTGCAGTGCCATAAAGCGCTTGAACTGACCGGAGAACTTTTCCCAGATGGCTGCCGGACACTGTGCTTTTTCGGTGACCCACACCTCGGCGGCAGAGCCTGTACGGTTGCTGACATACACGCCGTTCCCCTTTGACACGGCCTGATTGGCGTTCAGGTAGAAATCCAGCGCTGCCTTATTGGCAGTATCCGCCTTGGAGCGGACGAACCAAACGGGAGTATCCACTGTCTTTGCCGCAATGGCTTCCTCCTGCACGCCACGGGTGGAGTCGCCGGGGAAGGGCAGCACATACTCGCCGCCCACTGCCTCCAGAGAAGCTGCCGGGACCTCAACGGCATCCACGGCGCAGATGGAGCTGAAATCGCTTGCCCAGCGAGCGCCGAACAGCAGAGCGGCTGCGCCGCCCTCCTTGTAGCCCACCAGTGCAGTGTGGGACTTGTCCATGGAGAATGCGCCGGACAGCTTAACGCCCTTTTTGCGCATGAGCTGATACAATGCATCCAGCGCTGCTGCGTCATCACGACCGGCAGAGCTCAGGGAAAGGTTCCAGCTGCCGCCGTTTTCAGGACCGAAAAATACAACGGCGATCTTATTTTTGCACGCCACCGTGCGCCACATACGACCTGTGACCGAGCCGGAGAACGCCCTTGCGGTGGTGTTGTCCGGGGTCAGCACGATAACTGCCGGCGCCCAGGGATCCATGCCGTCGGGCAGGTAATAGGTAGCAGCACCAACATTCTGACCGCCCACCATTACCTGCGCATCATGAAACAGACCCACATTCACGTTCAGGTACGGGTTTTCCGGGTCATAAGCAAAGGTCTTGCCATCGCCCAGACCCATAGCTGCGGTCTTGCGATCTACGGTAGTGTGCAGATCTCCGTTGGTCTGGTCCAGCTCTGTCGCAGCCAGAGCCGAGGGTGCCATAGCGGCTACGGTAGCACCCAGCGCGGTAGCGGCGGAAAGCTTCATAAAATCGCGGCGTTTCATAGTGTTTTCTCCTTTTTGTAAGTGCCTGCGCACTTTGTTATGCCCGGCTTTGAAGGCCGGACTCTCTTGCTTTTTCTCCGATTTTTTCTCACGGCAGGTGCCTTCCTGCTTCAACATTGTACAAAGAATACCATTTATATCACAATTTGTAAATAGTATTTAGTGTTTTTTGTTTCAATTAATATATTAGTATATCATTTTTTGTAAAAAGTGCTGATCAGCGAAAGTCCCCTATACCACTGCTGTTTCTAATGATACACTTGCAACGGTGTACAAAGGGAACATAATAAAAAACTTAATAATGGACTGCCAATCTTACACAAAGTACCGCCCAAACGAGACTACGGGCGGTATTTTTGTATCATGGCGGAGAAAGGAGGAACTTCCCACGGGGGCTTGACTGAAAAGTTGAGCCCCTTTTTTCATGCCAAAAAACAGGAGGTAAATGCTTATGGCAGATGATAAAACCACAAAAACGCCGGAACAGCCGGTGACGGATAGCGGGCCGGGCAAGGAAACGCCTCCCGCTCCCCCAAAAGAGCCGGAGAAGGTTTCCGTTTCCTCGGAGCCGGGAAAAAAAGACGGAACCAGAGGTAAAGAACCCACAGGTTTCCGTCTATAACTTCGCTGAAATTATGAAGGAAAAGAAAGCCGAGGAACGGACGGCAACTCCCGGCGTGGAAAAGCCTGACCCGGCAAAAGTGGAGAAACCGGAAAAGCAGCCGGAGACTCCGAAAAAAGCAGAGGAAAAACCCAAAGATCCGGAACAGCCGAAGCGCCGGGGCCGTCCCCCGAAAGCAGATAAGGACAAGGCCGCAGCCCCGAAGTCCAAAGCCCCCGCACAGAAACCGGAAAAGACGGTCAAAAAGGAGCCGGAGCAAAAAAACGGCTCCAACGGTGCAGACCGCTCCCACTCCGAAGGAACCTGAAAAGCCGCAGGATGCACCACGCCGGGGCAAGGAGCAGATCGTCTATATCAAGCTGAATGAACTCCACGCCTTCAAGAACCATCCCTTTGAGGTTCGGGATG
>ENA-OQCL01000208-OQCL01000208.1-human-gut-metagenome-genome-assembly--contig:-NODE-208-length-32003-cov-7.615385_pt1 | contig 32003 bp, 35 predicted proteins | sample MGYA00242502_ERZ504586 | MGnify/ENA primary metagenome ERZ504586 (study PRJEB26092, sample SAMD00036316) | human gut metagenome | host: Homo sapiens | study: EMG produced TPA metagenomics assembly of... | reverse complement strand
GTATGAATACCTCTCCGCAGAAAAGCGAAAGCCAGAGGCGATTTGTTCATTTGAAGAACTTGGTGACTGTGTTTCTGGCAAGAGTATGTTGAAAGTGAAGCAGAAAATCGGCGCATCGAGCAGCTTATCGACACATTCCTTTGTCAGATAGGGAAGAAAAGCGCAACATTTTTTTATGCCGATACTGTATTTGCTATGGTTTTTATTGCCTTTATCTTATTTTTAATACTCTTTTTAGAAGATGTTTCCTCAAATGTCGATGCAATGAATGAATCTAATCTACCACTCTATATTTTGTTCTTTGTAATAGCAATGCATAGTATTTCTATTACCTTAATATATAGAGTTCTAAGACCAGCTGAATAGAGAGTGTGCAGATGTTTCAGGCTCTAATAGCTATAGTGTATAGAGCCCTCTCCAGCGGCCACAGAGATAGGACCTCAGTGGCCGCAGGAATAACTATAGTGGATTTTCAGAAAAGACCATGCCAACAACAAATGGACCTATATCATGAAGAACATTGTTTATATTCTTGTTCTTTCTCTGTACTGGTATATCCTCCGGTAGAGTAGGTTCTTCTGGATGCGCCATGATGACGCCACCCTATGGACAGATTTTTAGGAGAGAAAAGGTCACAGTCCCCCCTTGGCGGGAGACTGTGACTTTTTTGCCGCTGTCAGGCGGTACAGATTGCTGGTAAGGCTGCCGTTGGCGCGGTGGCGCTGCCGCTTCTCAATGAGCTGCCTGTGTTCCAGATCTGCCAAGGCCCGCTGGACGGTGCGGGGTGAGAGGCCCAACTCACCGGCGATGGTCTTGATCCCCGGCCAGCAGACGCCGGAGGCATCCGCGCGATCCCGGAGGTAGATGTAGACCGTCTTTTCCCGGTGGCTCAGATCCTCGGCGTAAATAAAGTTAAATTTGCTCATTTGCTATCCTCCGTGTTGTAAGGGCTGTTTTCGCGGCGGTTCTGAATATTGCGGGCCAGCTCGTCGCGGTTCACATAGGAGATTTTTCTGGCCGCCCGCTCCGGCATCCGGTACCCATCGGGATCGAAGGTGATGCCCCAATCCAAAAACAGGCGCAGTCTCGTCCGCATGGGATGTGTTCCTGTTTTCATCACCACAAATTCGCCCTTGGGGATGGACTTCAATTCGTCTGGCGTCATGAGCGGGCGCTCCATCATCTGCAAGGACTGGCTGCTCTCCTTGCCCTGGCTGACGGAGCCGGAGAGCACCGTGCGGCTGCCAAGGGCGGCGGAGAGTGCTTCGGCGGTTTTGCTCTGGGGCGAAAAGCCACCGAAGATGGTGTCCTGGCAGTTGTCACATATAATTTCCGCGCCCTCTTTTCCGTAGTTCTTTTCCAGTTGGGCAAGGCTCTGGATGATGGGCACCAGCGTCAGCCCGCGGGAGCGGCCCGCACTGAACAGGGGCAGGATGTCGAAGGGCGGCATGGTGCCCAGCTCATCGCAGAACAGCACCACGCGGTTCTTGAGCCTGCCGTCATGCTCGTCCGCCACGGAGAACAGCTCACGGGAGAGGTTCTGGATCATAAGTCCCGCGATGAAGTTCTTGGCGGGGTCTTCCTCCGGCAGAATGAGAAAAATGGCGCACTTCTCCGAGGCGAACATCTCCGCGTTGATGGGGCTGTCGTAGCAGATGACCTGCTCCAACTCCGTGTCCAGGAAGGCGTTCAGGCGGGAGAGGACGGTGGACATGACCGAGGCCATCGCCTGATCCGCCGCCGTCAGCGCCGCGCCCGCCAGCCACCGTGCTTTATGCTCCGGCGGCAGAATGTCCACCAGCAGCTGAAAGCCGTTCCTGCCCCGTGAGCTCGGCATCGCCAGCAGATCCTGCACCAGCTTGAAGGCCGACACGATATGCCGTTTTTCCGGCTCTCCGTCCTTTGGCGGCACGAATTCCGCCAGCAGCAGCACAACGGCCGTCAACAATCCCTCGGCGCTGTCATAGAAGTAGGCGTTATCACCATATTGGGAGGCGTCACCGTCCGGGCTGATAATCGTTTTGGCGAGGATCTTGGCGTACTTCTCCGCCCTGGCCCGCGCCGCCAAGTTGGACGGATCTGCTCTCGCCAGATCCATGTAGTGATTCATCAGCGTCAGGAAGTTGAAGCCGTCCGAGCGGGTGGGATTCCGCAGGTCGATGACGGATACCCGGTAGCCGTAGTACCGGGAGGCGATGGCACCGTAGTTCCTCGCCAGATCCCCCTTGGTATCCAACGCCAGATAGCTCATGCCGCAGGCACAGGCATATTCCAGATTGGGGTAGAGAAAAAACGCCGTCTTGCCCACGCCGGAGGCGCCGATCATCAGACAGTGGATGTCGTCGCTGTCCACCAGCGCCCGGATATCCCCCTGCTCCTCGATCATCTTTTTGACTTTTGAAAGCGCCTTTGATTTTTTCTTCGGCTTCCGTTTCTGCTTTCCCGCCACAGGACGGCGCAGCTTTTCCAGCAGCTTGCGGGAGGTTTTCCGCAGGAAACCTCCCTTACTTTTACGTTTTCCGCCGCCCACGCTGCCGAGGATGAGCCCCTGCTCCGTGGGCAGCTCCTTCCCCTTGCGCCAGCGGCGGGGCGGAAGGGTACGGTGTGGTAGGTCTTGCCGATCTCCTTGGGCGTTGCCCACCGCGCCGTGCCGTGCTGGCCGTCGCCCACCGTCTTGCTCTTGATGCGGTCAAGGGAGTAGCTTTTGGAGAGGAAGGATGCTGCCAGCAAGAACGCCAGCAGAGCGCCGCAGAGGGCGGGGAAGATCCATGTATCTCGGTTCATGGCAGGCTCTCCTTTTTCTCGAATTTGGCCCGGAGATCGTCGTTCCAGTCCTTGCGTACCGGACAGAGCCGCTGCACCTCCAAGCCCATGTCCTCCAGCGTATCCATCATGCGGTCGGAGGCGTCATTGCCCGCGTCATCGTTGTCGAGGCAGAGGTACACCGTGTCCAGCTTTGGATTCTGCCGCAGTCGTTCCAGCACCGGTTGGATGGATGTCCCGCAGCAGGCGACGTAGCTGTGCTCCTGCCAGCCGTATGGGTAGAGGGTGATGTGGGACAGGAGGTCGATGGGGGCCTCGAAGACATAGAGGGACTTATCCGTGCCGTTCTTATGAAAGCAGTGCTCGCTGGCGCTGCTCTCAATGTTCATACGGAACACCCGGCCCTCGCTGTTGGTGCTGCGGATGTGGGCGTGCTTTGCTTCGCCGCTGCCATCCAGCCCCACGAAAACGCAGTTGTGATGCTTGTCCTCGTAGAGCAGCTTTTCGTGTACGAAATAGGAGATGACCTCCCGGTCAATGTGGCGCTGACGCATGAGGTAGGCATACATACGCCTCATGGTCCCGTAAGGCTCCGGCAGCGCGAAGGGCTTCGGAGCCTCCTTTGCGGGCTTTGCCTGCTCATACGATTTTCCATTCTTTCTGCCCAGCAAAAGCAAAACCGCCTCCTGATAAGGGAGACGGTAATAGCGTTGCGCGAAGCTGACGGCATAGCCGCCCTCGCGCTTGGAGTGGTCGAACCACTTGTTGCCCCGCACGGTGATGCTGGGATCATTGGGCGTACGGAACTCCCGACCGGAGCGCACGGGTCGCTCCCCCTGGGCACGCAGCAGAGACACGAGGTCTGTGTTTTGCGCCCGCACCTTTTCCTCCGGCGTAAAATAAATATATTTGCTCATGATGTGTCCTTTCAAAATTCTGCTTTGCGCTATCTGAACGTCTGTTCTTCGTGGTCGTCCGGCTTGTGTCCCATCGCCAGCCGCTTGCGCTGCAATTCCTGACGGCGCTTGCGGTCGATCTGCAAGCCGCGGTGGATCTGATCGATCTTGCTGTTGTCCTCAAAAATTCTGCTCATGTGATGCAGCATCCGCACGACGGTTTCACCCACCGTGGGGGCACGATAATCTGATCCTGCCGGTGCGCTCCCTTTCTGCTGATTGGGGTGATCTGACCACTGAGAGAAAGCCGGTGCATCTTCAGCCGCAGGCGGTGTGGTACCCTCAGAAGCGGCATCATCAGCGGAGGCGGAATCTTCTGGTGCGGCACTCGTCGAACGGTCAGATTTGGGCTGCGCGGGAACGGCTGGTGCTGTGGATTCTACTTTGGCTTTTGTGGCCGCCGCGGAATTCTCAGGCGAGAGGGATTCCACCGATGTGGCAGAAACTCTTTGTGCATCCGCACACCTCTGCCGCTCAGCCATCCATTGCAGTGTTTCCTGAATGACCATGTTGCGGACACTCCGGAACTCCTTTTGCCGGGAGAGCGGCAGTCGCTTGGGCGGCTGCTGATCGTAGTCCAGACACACCTGCTCGTAGAGCGTCTGCCACGTTTCATAGGCGGCGGACACCCGCTCGTCCTTCGCCAACTCCTCCACGATGGCGTCCACGATGGCCTTGACCCTTGGCGGCAGGTAGCCGTAGACCTTTCGGCCCTTGACCGTCAGCAGACGTTCCGCCAGCTCCTCGGTGAGCTGCTCCAGCCGTGGGTTATCCACTGCACCATGTTTCAGTTGTGCGATGCATTCCACCATGGCCTTGCGTGTTCGTGTCTGGAGTTCCTGACGCGCGATGTCCTTTTGCTGGTAGATGTGCATCCGATCCGCGTGGTAGATCCGTCTGGCGAAGACGGATTTCATTTCCCGGATACCATCTTTGGTGAGGTAGCCCTCCTTGGGATTTGCGGAGAAGATGATCATGTGGATATGCACCTGATTCGGCTTTCGGTGGAAGGCGGCATACCAGTGCAGGTTGTTCGGCTGGATCTTATACGCCGCGGCGATGTCGCAGACGGAGGCGTTCACCAGAGCCTGCCAGTTTTCCGCGTTGTCATAGCCAAGCCGCTCCGCGTCCTCACGGCGCAGCGCAATCACCGGCGTCCACACATTTCCCGGATGCTCTGCCACCTCCCGTACCGCCTGCGCGAGATTTTGTACCTTGCCGTGAGCGTCCCACAGACCGTGTTCGCCGTCCTTCTGGACGCCGGGGCGGTGGGAGATGTAGTCGATGAAATTTTCCTTTTGATCCAGCGCCTCCATGTAGTCTTCCCGCACCTGCTGGATGAACGCAGAGGCATTGCCCTGGGTGGGATGCTCCAGATACTCCTCGTACTCAATGAGTTCCCAACAGGAGGGAAAGGACTTCAGCAGCCGTGCGATAAAGTCCTGCTGCTTTTTTGTGGCGGGGAGCGTACTGCGCTCATCCGCCAACAGCTCCACGCCGGGACGGGTAGCGACGTAGCGGGTGCGCTGGGCCAACTTCGCGGCGTTCTGTCCGCCCTTGAGGTAGGGGGAGATCAGTACGATCCGGGCCATGCGTCATCCGGCTCTATACGCCGCTGGCTCCGCACCGCGCTCTCAAAACTCACCTGACCGTTGGTGCGCTTCACCTCATCCACGGCGTAGGCCCGCAGCTCCCGCGTGTGGATGGGATCGGTACGGAAGTGGGCGGCGATGGTGTGGCACAGCATATTCAGCTCCACCGCGCACTTGAAAAGAATGCGGCAGAGCCGATTGTTGTTGTCGTCCAGCGTACCCTGAATGGCGGTGAGGATGGCTTGGGAGAGGTAGGCGGTGTTGTCCTCGGTGCCGAGATAGCCCATGTAGAACCGCAGGGCCTTGTTGATAAATTCACTGCGGTTTTTGCAATTATCCGCGGCCAGCCAGCCGTCCATACGGGGGATTAACTTGGCATCCAGCCATACCACCGTGCGCTCGATCCGCTTTTCGTCATTTTCCTGCATTTTTGCAGCTCTCCTTTCTGAAAAGGCGCAACCTCTTGTCACGCCTGCGTTTTTGCGGGTAAGGTGCACCTGTTTTCCATCAAGACCCGCAAAAGGTGCACCTTGTCCAAACCTCTGAAAGCCCCGCACTGCGGGGCTTTGTGGCTGAGAGGTGCCCAATTAGGGGCACCTCTCTTTATCTTGTGCTTTTATCGAACGGGCAAATAAGGGGCGAAACCCACCGAAACGGGGCATGGCCGGGAGGTGAACACCCATCCTCAAAGGCTCGGTTTCCCATCGCCGGAGCAGGATGCACCGGGCCTTTTCACACATCGCCCACAAACGCCGCAACGTTCGTTTCAAGGGGCTGCGGCGGGTACACACGCCACCCCAGCCCCGAACCGCGCACACAGCGGCTCACACGGCGAAACACGGGGCCTTCTCTCTCCCGGCCACAGCGTGGCTTTGTGCTGTCAGCAAAATTGCCACCGAAAGAACAGCCGGAGGAAGTGGACGCACGCCCTACGGCGTGTGTCCGCTTTCTTCGGCGCCGCGGCCCCGCTGGGCTGCGCAGCCTGGACGCTGTTGTTTCCGCAGCCGTGAGTGCTTCAGCCTTGCTGTGCCTGCGTTTGTACCTACAGCTTCATCACCGGCCCCTGCTGCTGTTCCGGTTCCTCGCGGAATTGCTGCGCGTAGTCGTGGAGACTCATGCCGGTCTGCTGTTGACAGTATTCCTCCATCTTGCGTAGCAGGACATCCTGCTCTGCGGCGTTGAGCTGGTAGCTCCAACTTTCCTCGGAACCGTCGCCCTTGCAGAGTGTCAGCTCCAATGTGTCGCAGGGCTTGCCCTGTGCGAGATCGTAGTTGGCGTAGACATTGAGCCAGTCATCGTTCTCGTCAGTACAGACGAAGGTGCCGAAGACTGCGTCCACATCGAACTCCGTCTGCACATAAAAATTGAGCTTGCCGTCCGACTCGATGATCTCATCACCGAAAGAAAAAATCCGCGCGGAGAGGTGTCCCGCCGTGGTGATCTCTTTGCCGCTCAGATGCTCCAGCAGCTTGCGCCACTGATCATCGCTCGACGCGAATTGTGACCGGGTGGCATGGTACGCCGCCACGGATACATCCCGCATCGCCCAGGTCTGCCAACCGTCCATGATGTGAACGGCGGAGAACAACCGCTTGTCGAAGTTGACGTCGAACACACCGCGCACCTTGCCGGTGTTCTCCATGCGAAAGGCGGTGAGCGCGTTGTACTCCTCCGCCGTGATGGATCGCCCGTCCGCGAACAGCTTGATGAACAGATCCGGTGCAGTATCCTTCTCGCCAGTGACATAGCCGCGCAGCTTTTCTGCGGCATCCAGCAGTTCCTCACCGGGGGAGGTCTTGAAGTACCACTCCTGCCCGTTCTCTACCATATGGTAGGCGGCGTAGGTACGGGCAGCCTCCCTCGCTTCACGCTCTGCGGCATCCTCCGCGTAGATCTCGGCACTGATGCGCTCGTACTCACGCTCCGGGAGTTGGTTGCACAGCTCATCCAGCACATCCTCCAGATGCTCCCGCAAGGTTTCATTCCTGAGATGCTTTTCAATGGCATCCTTCCATCGCCGGTCGATCCACAGTGTGATGTCTACATGATCTGCCATCTCAGTCACCATTCCTTTCGTCAGTGGGCTGTGCCAACGCGGAGGGAGGCTCCTCCCGCGTCTGCGGCTTCGCCGGTCTTGCCGGACGGCGGGGACGGGCAGCGGGCGCCGCGCGGCTGTCCAGATACTCCCGCACCGGCTCCGGCACCTCGGATTCATAAAGGCATTTGAGCAGCTCCTCCAACTGCGCCTGTACGCTGGTGTTCTTCTTTTTAAGTGAAAATTCGAGAGCTGCAAGCTGCTCGCTCTCGAATGAGATCGTGACATTTTCTTTTTTCATGATTGTTATTCAACCTCCTCGTAGTAGTCGCGGAGCTGGAAGCCCAGCGCCTCCATGTCGCTGTGCTCCATGCTTTTTTGGCGTTTTTGTGTTGTGGGGGTATCACTACCCTCCGGCGGTCGTGCGCGGTCTCAATTATCCCCGCGCGGGGTTTTCCGACGGGCAGAAACGGCCTTTTCACACGCCTTTCTGCTTGCCTTTTTTTGCGCTTCACTTGCAATCCGCGGCGACGCGATCCTTATCCATGATTTCGGGATGGTGTAGTCAACTGCCCGCCCGCTGCGGGACACTTTGACGAGCCTGCAATCCTCCGGTCTGTCCCGCGCCAGTGCTTCCAGCTTCTGACGCAGCACCTTGTTGTGAGTATAAATCCCGGCGGTCTTTTCTTCCTCGTTGAAGCCGATAATGGTCTCCTGCTCGTAGCGAGCCATGTTCATAATCATTTCCTTCCTTTCAGCCTTTCGGCAGATACGCCCTCGGATTCGTCCGCTCCCCATTGACGCGCACCTCGAAATGGAGGTGCGGCCCGGTGGAGCGCCCGGTGCTGCCGGAGAGGGCGATGATGTCTCCCGCTTCCACCGTCTGGCCCACTTTTGCCAGCAGCTTGGAGCAGTGGCCGTACAGCGTGGCAAGGCCATTGCCGTGGTCGATCATCACATAATAGCCGTAGCCTCCGGCGTTGTACTTGGAGACCGTCACCGTCCCCGGCAGCGCGGCGCGGATGGGTGTGCCGGTGGGAACGGCCAGATCCATGCCGCCGTGCCCCTTGCGCTTTCCGGTGATGGGATCGATGCGGTTACCGAATTCAGAGGTGACACGGCGCTCCCAGCCGGAGCCGATGGGCGAACAGAAACCGTCCGCGCCAATAAACGGCACATCCGCGCCGGGTATCCAGCCCTCGGTGCTACCGGCTATGCCATAGCGGACGAGGCTGTAGATACTGTCGGCGTTGGACTTCTGCTCCGCAGATATTTCCAAGTGAAGCACGTTTTCAAGATTACCGTACACGGCGGATATGTCCGCAACGGGAATCGCCACAGTGTAGCTCTCCTCGGTTTCCGTCCCATCCTCATCGGTGACAGTGCGGGTGCGCTCCTCGTAGGTCACAAAGCAGTCCACGAACTGTCGGTGCGCTCGGCGGCTGGGGGTGTCCTCCCCAAAGAAAATGGCATAGAAAACAGCCTTGACGCGGATACCGTCAAGGCTGTCGCTGTTCTCCGTCATGTCATTGACGGCGGCGATGGCATCGTCCAGCAGCGTGAAGCTGCGGCGCATATCTTCAATGTAGGCGACATATTCGGCAGGCGTTTTGTTCGGGATTGTTCCGCCGTTGAAACAGAGCAAAACAGCGGAGTTGTTGTGCTCCGCGCTGCCGGAGAGCAGAGCGCAGATCAGCGCCAGCGTCAGGATCAACGGTGAACAGATCGCCGCCACGATCCAGCCCAGCTTTCGCCGGGTGTCCTCATCCGAGAGCGCTGCAGCGGCGAGCTTCGCCAGTGCCGCGACGGGTACCGCCATTACCGTCCACCTGCCGTTCCGAAGAGAGCCTGCTTGTACTCTGGGGCCTGCACCTGCAAGAGATACCGCTCATTGCCGCACTTGTAGAGGCAGGAGCCGCGCTGCGGGTCCCGGATCAGGGCATACTCAGATTCCTCCAGTTGGAGGTTATCCATGAAGAATTTCTTGTCCACGTTGCCGCCGTTAAAGATGAACTGATGGACGGGGATGGAAAAGAGGGGGCGTGTCAGCTCCCGTATTCCCGGCTGGGTAAAGTCCTCCAGATTCTGGCTGGCAAGGAACAGGGCGGATTCCTTTTTTCGTACTCGCTTGAGGGCGTTGCGGATGTAGGTGATGACGGTGGGATCGGACAGCCACAGGTATAACTCATCGATAGCCGCTACGGAATTGCCCAGCGTCAGAAGCTGATCCGACATATAGGACAGCAGGCTGAACAGCAGGGTGTTCCGCAGGTTTTCCGCCATGTTATCCAGCCCCTTGACACAAAAAACGAGGAATTTGGAGTTTGTAATGTTGGTATGCCCGTTGAAGAAACGGGCGTCCGCGCCGCGGCACATGGAATGGAGCCCCAGCAGCAGATCCCGCAGCATTTCCCGCGGGTAGAGGCTGTCTGCGGCCTCGTAATGGTCGTAGCTTTCCTGAATAGCGTCATAGAGGTCGGAGAGGATGGGGTAATCCGCCGGCCGCATTCCGGCAGAGTCCGTGCGGTCGGTGATGTTCCACTTTTGATAGAGCCGCTCTACCATCAGTTCCAGCGTGTCGATGTGAGGCGTGTCGAAGCCTTTATACACACGGAACACATCCCGCAGGAAGGAGATGTGCTGGGAGAGCAGCGTCCCCCGGAAAGCGTCCGGCGCGTCCGGGTCTTCCGGCCCGCTGCCATCGTCCCAGCAGCGGGGTTCCAGCAGGTTGATGCGGTACTGCCCGCTTAAGTAGTCCAAAAAGCAGCCGCCCAGGGCGCGGCACTCGTCCTCCATCTCGTGCTCGGAGTCCAGAGAGATCACGCTTTTGCCCGCCTCCCGCACATTGCAGAGCAGGAGCTTCAGAAGATAACTTTTGCCCTGTCCGGTGTTGCCGAGGATGAGGGCGCTGGCGTTGGTCTTGTCAGAAGCACGGCGGTCGAAGTCCACAATGATGTTGGAGCCGAAGCGGTCACGGCCAATGAAGAAGCCCTTGGGATCGGTTTTGCCGGAATAGTTCATGGGGTACAGATTGGCAACGCTCCTGGCAGGCAGAACACGTTCCGCAAAATTGGCAAGCTGGCTGCCGCCTGCGAGGTTGGCGGAGAGAAAGCCCTCCCGCTGCCGCAGGAGCAGCGGATCGGCGCCCATGCGGGAGCGCACCAGTTGGGCGGATACGGTATCCCGCGCCGCACGCAGCTTTTCCGTATCCGCGGCGGCAATGTCCAGATACACGCCGCAGTGGATGAGCGGCTCCTTTTCCTGCCGCTGCTTCGCCAGCAGCTCCGCCATATCCCGCAGGTTGGCCTCCGCCGTGACGCTCTGCTTGTAATCGTTGGTGTTGCTCCGCTCCATGCGGCTTTTGTTGGTAGCGGCATGGAGGATGGCGTCCTCCTCGGCGGGTGTGACCTGCCGTGCCGTCAGGCGCAGGTCAACGCCGCCCATATCGCCAAGGCCCCGCAGCAGCGCCAGCTCATCCGTCATGGGCGGGTAGCTTTTCAGCGCCATCGCCGTGTGATACCGGCTGCCGAGGATGAAGTGATCTGTGTTGAACTTCACCGCCGCGGGCGCGATCATATCCAGAAAGTCCTTCGGACGCGGGGCCTGCTCCGGCATCTTCTTTTTCTTCTTCTGTTTCTTTTTAGCCATGTACATACTCCTCTCCATCGAAATCACGGAATACCTCCGTGGTGAGATCCTGCCGGTAGTAGATCGCCAGCAGGCGCTTGACATCCTGTTCCTCCGCCAGACGCACGCGGAGCCCGTGGTCGCAGATGGTCTTCTCCAACTGCCGCAGCGTGGTTTCCTCCGCGTTCATCTTTTCCGTCAGGGGAATGACCAGCACAAATTTGCGGGAGGAGGCGGAGGAGAACTGGATGGCGTCTAAATGGGCCATGTCCCGCTCCAGCAGCTCCCGCACGGCAGGCTCCGTTTCCTCCTCCAAGCGCCGCAGGTAATATTCCTTGTTCCGTTGGAAGGACTCACGGGAGTCCAGAGCCAGAATTTCCAAGGTCGGTTGGGTGCTCAGAAGCATGGTCAGGGAGCGGACACGGCTCCGGATGACTTCCGGGGACAGGACGGAGAGGTTGTCCGGCTGGATCAGGAAGAAGACCCGCTCTCCGGAATCTGTCACGACGCCGTGGGGCGTCACGCGGACGATGCCCATGAGCTGCCGGGTGGATTGCCGCTGGCGCAGTTCTTTTTTCTGTTTTCGGTTCATGGGTCCAGGCTCCATTCATAGTATTGCTGCCGCAGAAAGAGAAAACAGGCGGCACGGCGCAGGAAATCTAAGATACTGCTGCCATCCACCTGAATGGTGAGGAAGGCGTAGAGCACCGTGACCACCAGCAGTCCCATGCCGAGGCCCTGGGTCAGCGCCAGCACAGAGAGCAAAGCGCCGATGCCGATCACGCCGATGTCCCGCAGCAGCCAGAGCCACAGCATGGGCTTGGCTTTCAGGTTTTCAGGGTAAATAAACATTTCGTTCCTCCAAAGCAAAACCGCTGCCGAGAATCTCAGCAGCGGTCCGCGCGATGTATTTCTTATTCTTCGGCAGTGCTGGTGTCCTCCGCCAGCGCCTGCCGGATGCAGTCCAGGAAGAAGGCATTCTGCTTGATGCCGTTCCGCTTGAGGTATGCCTTGAGCTGCTCAAACAGTGCGGTGGGCACCTGAAACGCCACCGTCCTCACATTGTCCTTGTCCATCTTCATATTTTCCTCCATATCATAAAATTTTGTGATGAGCGCGGTCATGTACCGGCTCAGTGTCTCGCCGGATTCCGCCTGCCGCTGCCGCACCTTGGCATGCAGCTCCAAGGGAATTTCAGCACAGAGGTTGCGTGTTTTTTCTGCCATGGCAGTTCCTCCGATCTTTTTAATGGTAAAGCTAAGATACCCGAAAGCAAGTGCGAAAGCTATTACCAAAGCCAACGAAGAAGCGGCGCGAAACAGCGGCAATACCAACAAAGAGGCTATGCCGCCCGCATGGCCGCGGCGATCCGCGACATAATAAACTCCACACAGGGTATCGCCACACTGTTGCCCAAAGCTTTGTACCTTGCACTGTCCGACGCGCCGGGGATGTCTGTCCAGCCGTCCGGGTAGCCCTGGAGCCGTTCACACTCTAAAGGTGTCAGGCGGCGAATGAGATAGGCATAGGCTTCTGTCTGCTGGCAAATGAGATCGGTGGCGTCCTTATACTGACGGGCGCTTTGGGTACTTACCACATCATTCCTCCGAAAGTCATCCACACGCTGGCGGCTGTAGACCGCGTGGCGGTCTGTGGCGGTCAAGGTGTACGCCAAATCCTCCTGACAGCCAAGGCCGTTGCCGCCGTTCTCCGGCTGGCGGTCTACAATATTTCCGGCAATGCAGATGGCACCCGCATTCTGCTCGACAAGAGAAGTGTTGTTTCCGCCCATTCCATAGGCAGCGGACATGGTGGGCGCTACATCATGCGGCCCTGTGTATCTTCCGTCAATGCCATGGTTTTCATAAACTTTGGGTTCTGTCGGACGCAGGATCAGAGGCTGGTGCCCGTGTTCCTGTGCCCGCAGGGTTCCGGTGACGTTCTCACTGCACTCCATGATCTGCCACCTTGATCATTGATACAGAGGATGCTGGCATACAGTTCCCGCCGGGGCTGCCCTTGAGGGTTGGAGCAACTGATTCGTTGTATCCAATGCCGCCTGCGCTGGCGCCTGCTCCGGCGGGAAAAACCGGCTACAAAGGTCTGCTGCTTCATCCCCGGCTGTGCGCCCAGCACACCAGCTACATCGTGCAGGTCACGCACCTCGTCCCGCTGGTTGGCGGCAAAGGCCATGACGCCGTTATAGCCGTCAAAGCCCTCCCCGGCTCCATTTGGCTGTGTCACGAAGGTCTGCATCTGCATATTGGTGAGCTGACCGTCCGGCCGCATGAGCCCCGCTTGGATCTTCAGCGCACGCGCCAGCATCTTCGGCAGCTTCTTGCCGCGCTCAAAGGCGCGGCGCAGGATGCCCAGACAGGCGGTTTTCGATAAATAATACTTTAGAGACGGGTACGCTTCCAGTATGCCAGACAGTGAGACGCGGATCGGGCGGCGGGGCGCGGCCCCGGTATTGAGGGGCCGCTTGCCTTCCCGCCATGGAGATCGGAGCTCCCAATGGCGCTGTCCAAAGAGATCCACGGGAGAGGACAGCAGATCCAAGTGGAAATACGGGATCGAAACCAGTTCGGAGTCCGGCTTGCCCGGTCTGCGCTTGGGCGGTGCTCCGCCCCTTTCAGCCGTGTCTAACCCAAGCATCGTCATCTGCCCGTTCGTGTCGAATCGGTACATCTATGAGACCTCCTTCCCGCTGTTTTCCGTTTCGTCAAATACATCAAATAAAAGCTGGGGTGCAAGCGGCCCGGCGAAGTCCGCAAGCAGAAAAATGCGCTTGCGGCGCTGCGCGACGCCACACAATTGCGCGTCCAGACAGCGCCACGCAATAGAAAACATATCGCCTGCCGTGAGATCACCGACATCGGGCCATCCGTAAGGATAGGGGCCTGGGATAAGCTCGTTGGGAAAGCAGATCCGCACGATCTCCTCCAGCACGATCCGAAAGTCCTCATACTTCGGTTTTCCGCTTGAAAAGGCCCCCGGCACGTTCTCCCAACACATCCAGCGCGGCCGTATGTTGACGCTCTCCCGGCCACGGGCTTTCTCTGCCAACCGCATTTCACGCACAATGCGCATCTGCTCCATAAAGAGGCCAGAACGCGCGCCGACAAGACCTGCCCTTGCGCCAGCAACGGAGAGATCTTGACACGGGCTGCCCCCGCAGATGATGTCCACAGGCGGCAGCTCTTCGCCACGCAGCTTAGTGATGTCGCCTACATGGATCATGCCGGGAAAGCGCAGCTTTGTCACCTCAATGGGAAATACTTCGATCTCCGACGCCCATACCGGCGTGATGCCGTTGCGGACCGCAGCCAAAGGGAATCCGCCGATACCGTCGAACAGGCTGCCCATGGTGATTTGTGTTAACCAGGTCATATCATCACCCTTTCATTTGATCGCCGCGGCGATGGTTCGGGTGGTGTTGACGGCAGCCTGCGCCGTATACACGGCGCTCGTAATATTGGCCTTTGTTGTGGTGTCCAAGCCAAAGCTGCCGGCGATGCGGGGCACCTCTCCCGCCGAGAGCATGAGTCCCACGCCCATCAGCGCGTGATCCTTGAACACCATGAGTCCCGCAATGAGTATGGTGGACTGGAGAAAGGCGGTCAGGCACAAACCGATGACCTGCCGCATCCAGCCCATAAAGCCGTCCAGATAGCCCCGTGGGACACTGAACATATAAAGGCTTCCCACCGCGATTTGGATGAGCAAAATGCCCCCGCGTTTCAGATTGGCGAAAAACACCTTCAGCACCGCGTAGCCCATGAGGATCACGCAAAAGAGGAGCATAATGGGGCTGGTGATGATGCCGAGACCGAAGTGAGAGCTGTTTACCACGTCCGAGAGCGTCTGGATCTCGCTGAGCTCCGTTATGATGTCCTGTCCCACCTCACCGATGCTTCGTCCGTAGCCGGTAAGTCCCGCCGAGAAGGTGGCTTGGAGCGACACGGACAGGGCATAGAGCCGGACGGGGACGACGGTGAACAGGCTCACCGCCAGAAAGCCCTTGATAATGTTCATCCCGCACTGCTGGAGATTGCCCCTGCCGGCGGAGTATTCGATGCCGCATTCAAAGGCGCAGACCACCACGCTGACGGTAAACAGCGCCCACGCAAGGCGGGAGAAAAAGAGAATGATGGCGCTGACCCATTCCAGCTCGAACAGCTCTACGCCCATATTGCCCATGAGGGCAAAGAAGTTGCCGAGAAAGCCTATGGCCTGCCCATAGACCCAATCCATGAGCTGATCCAGGACTGTCGCGGCGACAAAATCCCAAATAAATATCTTCGTTCACCTCCAGAGACGCGACAAGGCCGCCGCCCTTTCGGGCGACGGCCTTGACTGCTGTCTTTACTTATTTCATTGTCTGTCCAAAGCTTTGGGTATCTTTGCTTTCCGGTTCATATCCAAGTTTCTGGCAAACAAAGTCTTGAACGAGCCTGCATTCCTTTAACGCGCAGACGGCGTCGGATTCATCCAGTTCTAAATTGGACGGATAGCGAACTTGAACGCCGTATGGCGTCAGTTCAATACAGGAGTCTGCCAGTTGCTCAAACTGCATGTCTACTTCACAGCACAGCTTACAAAGCTGGATAAGGTCATGCGTTTTGGGCGGCTCTCTGTCGAATTGAACAAGCGTGGCTTTTAGAAATTTTTCGGCAGCCTGTTCACAGTGATAGCAAATAATTTCCACAGGCAGCGGACGCATCGTCAGCAGATGTTCCGCGGCGCTGAGATCCATATAGGCAAAGTCAAGCCATTCGCTGCTCCAGCCGGTGCTCATACAGCAAGACCCCCTCTCTTGCGATTTTCCGCTCCAGAGAAGCGTGTTCCGCTCTCTGATGGAATGCGTTAGAGCGATAAACAATTACATCCAAGGGGACGGACTGCGCTGAAAAGAGCGCACGGCGGATCGCCTTGACCGCGTCTGCCGGACGCATGGAATTTTCCGGGATAATGACGCACAAATCGTAGTCACTATCATCGGTTGGTGTACCATAGGCGTATGAGCCGAAAAGATAGATCTTCTCTGTATCCACAGTTGCGTCAATGATCCGGCAGATATCAGAAAGCTCATTTTTCACAGATTCTGTCATTCGCGCCGCCTCCTTTCCTAATTTCCATTATACCCAGCACACAGAAAATAAGCAACTGATTTTTACCCTTGCGCCTTTTAGATCCCAATGATGCTCCAAATGTATTTCGGGGCCGTCAGGGTGAAGATGAGGCAGGCAAAGAGGATGGCGGGGCCGGTCCACTCAAATTGACCTCGCTGGCGAAAATCAAAATACGCGCCGCCAAGTTTTACGAAGAACGCGATGGCGAGGATCATATCCAGCGCCGGGAACACCACCTTCTCCACCACGCTTTTAATCTGCGTAGCGGCCTCCGTCCATGTCTGCTCCACAGCGCCTGCCACATCGCCGCCCGCGGCGAGGGCGGAGGTGCAGCAGAGCACGGTCAGGAGCAGGAGCGCCAACGCCAAAATCATGATTTTTTTGTGTTTCAAAATCTCAACCTCCTTAATTTGGGGATGCCGCCCCTTGCGGAGCGGCATCCGTTGTTAGACCTTAATAACCGGTGCGGGGCAGGGGCTTGCCGGGAGCATAAATTCTGGTGACCCAGCGGGAGGTGGCCATGATCCACTGCCCGTTGTAGACGCCGCCCGCGTCCGACGCGTTGACGAACTGCGTACCGCCGGTGAGCTTGGCAAGCGCCTTGCAGTCCACGCGAGGGGCTTCCACCTGCCGGAAGTTGGCGGGGACGATGCCGAACGCAGCCATAAACTCCGTCACATACTCGTTGGCGGCAAGTCCCAGCGCCGCGGGCGAAGCGTCCAGCACATAGTTTTTGGATGTGCTCAGGTTATCCGCCAGCGTGCGCCATGTACCGCCGCTGAGATTTGTGCGGTACACGATCTTATAATTTCCAGGGGTGTTCCACGTGCCGGTGTAAATGGTCTGAAGCCGCACCGCCTTGACGGGCAGGGTGTCACGCCAATAAAAAGATTCCAGCGCCGTGGTAGAGTTGTTGGCGATGCCGGTAAAGTTGTAGCGGACGAGTTGTCCCGGCATGACCTCCACATAGCCGGTTTTCTTGATGGAAACGTTGGTAGACAGGCTCTTGTTGGTCATGCTTGCCTTGACGATCTGACCGGCGTACTCGATCTCCATCTCAATGGGTGTCCTATCCAGTCCGTAAAACTCCGCCGCCTTGGATTCCACGATCTTGTACCGCGCCAGCGGCAGGGGTCTGCTCACCGCCAAGCCGTTTTTGTCCGTTCGGATGGTATCTACCAGCCGGTTGGTGCGGGCGTTGTAGATCTCAAAGACAGTGTTGGGGATGGGCGTCCCGGCAGGCCAGCCATTCATGGCGTTGTAGTCCGCACTGACCTTCGTCACTTGGATCTGGCCGGTGATGGGGGTATTCTTCCACTCGATTTCTGTGGTTTCACCAGACTTTACATACACGGTCTTTTTCTGCGTGTCGGGGATATAGCCCTCATTTTCCAGTTCCCGCAGATAGTAGCGGCCATCTTCCAGTCCCTCAAACCGGACATAGCCCCGGTCATCGCTGGTTTCCTGCGCGATGGGATCGTTGCCGCTGTCATAGAGGAGGAAGGACACGCCGGGGATGCCCTCGCCGGTGGTGGCATTGACCTTGTGGATCAAAATGCCGGAGATGGCCTTGTTGGTGATCTCCAGCGTGGCGGTCTGGCCGTCTTTGACCTCGATCCGGTGGGGCGTGTCATCCAGACGGTAGCCCTCGGCAGCCTTCAACTCCGTCACGGCGTACCAGCCGTTTTCCGCTCCGGGGAGATAGATCACGCCGTTTTCATCGGTGGTGCAGGTGTCGACGATCTCGCCATCCATTTTCCGGATCTCAAACTGGACGCCGGGGATGCGTTCTCCGGTTTTTTCGTCCTTCTTAATGACGGTAAGCCCGCCCGCGCGGACGTTATAAAAGCGCAGGGTCTGCACCTCACCCGCCTTGATGAGAATGGATTTCGGCGTGCCGTCCAGCACAAAGCCCTCCACGGTCTTGACCTCCCGCGCCGTAACGGTGGTGCCGGGGATCAGGTCATGGATAATGACGCGGCCATTCTCATCGGTGATGAACTCTCCGTTGGAGTTGCCCACCACCGCGCCGGAGCTGTCGGTGACAAGGAAGGTCACGCCCTTCAGCGGCGTCGTGGTGCCCTCGATATACTTTTCAATCACAAGGGTGGTGCTGGGCGTGTTGGTGAAATGCAGTGTCTGGGTGTCATTGGGATTGACCACCACCGTCTGGGTGCGGCTGGCCTCGTCGATGGTGTAGCCGGGAATGGTGGCCGTTTCCGTCACCACCAGCGTCCCCACCACACCATGGATGGTAATTTTTCCGTCCTTGTCGGTGAAGTACAGGCCGTTGCTGCTGATCTGTCCATTTTCAGCGGGTACAAACTCACCGGTAGAGGTCGTCACCTTGAAGGTTACACCCTGCAAGGGCTTCCCGGTGAGGGAATCCCGCTTGTCAATCACCAGTGTTCCGGCCTTGGAGTTTTTCACGATGACCGTCTGCGTATCGCCGTTTTTGCCGATGACCACGTTTGTGGACGCACGATCCATCACATACCCTGTCGGGGCCTTGATCTCGTTGATGACATAAGCACCGGGGGCCAGATTGGTGATCGTGATCTCGCCCTGCCCATCCGTGGTAAAGATACCGTTTTGCGTCAGGGTGCCGGTGCCGATCACGCCGTCCAGCCCCACCTCACAGCCAGCGGCAGTGGTCACCCGGAACTCCGCGCCGGAAAGGGGCTGACCGGTGGCGCTGTCCCGCTTCTGGATGATGAGCTTGCCCTTGGGCTGGTTCTTGAAGGTCAGGCTGATCGTGCGGCCTTCCTTGATCTGAACGGTCTGGCTCTGGGTATCAATGATATAGCCGTCCGGAGCCTTCGTTTCCGTCACAATGACGCTCTTGCCGGGTTTCAGGCCGGGGACGCGGATCTCGCCATGCTCATCCGTCCGGAAGATGCCGTTGGCGTCACCGATCAGCGTGCCGTCCGCGTAGGTGATCTTGAATTCCGCGTTGGCGAGAGTCACGCTGGGGTTCACGGAACAGACCTTGCGGATCAGCAGGATGCCGTCCGGGGCGTTGTCAAAGCGGACGGTGACAACACTCTGCTCACCGCTGTCCGCCAGGTAGATCGTTTCGGAGGCGTTGATGATGCTGTACCCATCGGCGGGGTCAACCTCCTCCACGATATAGGTACCGGCGGTCAGGCCCGTCCAGATGGCGGTGCCGTTCTTGCCGGTGACCTTCTGCCCGATGGTCGTGCCGCCTGTGCCGGAGGTGCCGCCCAAAAAACCGCAGCTGGAAGGTGCAGCCAGGGAGCGCCTCATGGGTCACGCTGTCATACTTCTCGACGATGATGGCATTCAGCGGAGTATTCTGGAAGGTCAGGGTCTTGCTCTCACTGCCGTGGAGGATGATCTTCTGGGTGGAGGGTTCCTTCATCTGGAAACCGGGAGCGGGTTCTACTTCCGTCACGGTGTACTCGCCGGGATAGAGCCGCTTGCCCTGCTCATGGAGCCGGATCTCGCCCTTGGCGTCTGTGAGGATATTTCCGTAATCGATGGTGGCAGGGGCCTCGGCGGATTCGCCGCTGCTGGTGTAAGTGATGTGGAACTTGGCTCCCTCCACAGGAGCGCCAGCCACGCTGTCCTCCTTGTAGATGGTGAGCTGGGGCATTTTCCAATTTTTGAAAGTGATATTCACCTCGTCACCGGCGTTCAGGCTGACGGTCTGCTCCCGGTCGGCGTTTTTGCTGGGCAGGTAGTACGGTGCGGGAACAGACTTTTCTGTAATTTTGTAACTGCCGGGGGCCACGCGGTCCGTCACCGTGCCGTCCGCGCCGGTAGTCCAATCGGCGGAGAAATCACTGTCGATGCCCTCTACGGTAAACACGGTGCCGGGGATGGGCTTGGAATCCTCCGCGTCGATTTTGGTGACGGTCAGCCGGGGCATTTTCAGATTTTCAAATACGAGGTTTTGATCGTCGCCGGGGCCGAGGTAAATGGTCTGGATCGTCTCGCCGCCCACCACATAGGGGTCAGGGACGGATGTTTCCTTTACCTCATAGCTGTCAACAGGGATCGCGGTGAGAACCGCCTTGCCGTCCGGCCCGGTGGTGACGTCCTGATGATAGCCGTAATGGATGCCCTTGATCTCAAAAACCGTGCCGGGGATGGGCTGCTTGGTCTGCTTATCCAGCTTCTGAATGGTCAGATTCGGGAGTTTCAAGTCCTTCGCCGTTACAGTCACGGTGCCGCCGCCATTGACGGTAGCCTGATCCACATGGGCGCAGACAGGGGCGGTCAGCTTGGCGTAGGGGGCGGGAGCGCTGACCTCCACAAAGGCGTACATCCCCTCCGTCACATGGGGGACGGTGATCTTGCCGGAGGCGTCCGTGGCCTCCGTGCCGATCAACTGCCCATCCCGGAGGATGTGGAATACCGCGCCGGGGAGGGGCGCGTTGGCGTCGGTCAGCTTGATGAGCTGGATCTTTACCTTCGCGTCATTCTCAAAAACGAGCGATACGTCCGTTTTGCCGTCCCAATAGAATTCCTGACGGACTTTGCCGGCGTCCTTGCTCAGAGAGTAGCCGTTGGGCGGCGTCACTTCTTCCGCCACATAGCTGCCGATGGGCATGGTATCCCAAGGCACATCCGTGAGTGCGCCGCCCGCTCCGGTGGTATAGGTACCGGTGAAATTGTTATCCGCGCCGGTGATCTTGATGACTGCGCCCGCAAGACCTCTGGTGGGATTGTCCGCGTCCACCTTGCGGATCTTACCGGTGGCGGTGACGGTGGGGGTATCCGTAAAGGTGATCGTCACGGTGCTGCTGCCGCTGTTCGGCAGGACTACATATTCAGGCCCCGCGTTGTCGATCTCGTAGCCGTTCGGAGCCGCCGTTTCCGTTACGGCGTAGGTTCCGGCGTCCAAGGGAGAGAAGGTATAGGTGCCGTCCGCGCCGGTGACGATGTCCTTGGAGAAGGAGCCATTGGTGGATTCCACGTGGAACCGCGCTCCGGCAAGGCCCTTGGTGGGATTGGTGGCGTCTACCTTCTTGACCACCAGCTTGTACTGCTCGTTTGTGACGGTAAGACTGCCGATCATAACGCTCTGGACAGTGCTGGCAGGGTGGACGGCAGAGCCAGCGCCGGTGAAGGAATACTCTTTTACGTCGCAATCGCCCCAAACATCCTGCTTGCCAAGATCCAGGATATATTTCGCCCGATCCCGGAATGTGGTGCCGTCGCAGGTCTGGTCGATGCTGGTATAGCTCGCGCCCTTCAGCGAGTTCCAGACATACATCAATTCCTCCGCGCAGGCGGTGGCGGGATCACCCAGGGAGCCGTCCTTATACCGCCACACGATTGCCTGCACCCAGGCGTTCATGTACCAGCTATAACCGGAATCCCAGATGTCATCCACGCCAAGGGCGTGGGCCTTGTCCGTGAAGATGCCGAGGGAGTGGGCGTAGTAATAGGCCATCATCATTTTGACGGTGGGATCGGTGACGGGCTTCGGATCGCCCCAGGTCTGCCCGATCAGGGAGGTGCCCATGCCGCCGCCCTTCGTCCCGCAGAAGCCCACGGAGGTCTTTCCGGCCACGCCGTAATACATCTGGTGCATTGTGCATCTGCCAAGGCTGGCGGACTGATAGGAAACGCCGCTCATGCCGAACCGCTCTAACTTGATGGTGTCAGCCCCCGCCGCCAACGCGGTAGCGGGGAGCAGGCCGAGAACGCAGATCAGGGCCAGCAGCATCGCGGTCACGCGATTTTTCAATGAATGCCATGTCTTTTTCATCGTTATTTGACCTTTCTTTTTAGATTTGCTCATAAGAAATGGCCTTCCGGCGATGAAACTGGAAGGCCATGTGAGCATATTGAGTTGCGGATAGGTTATGCGTAGGGGTTGTGCGCGTTGGGATCACCGACGAACAGGAAGCAGATCGTTCCACCCTCATCAGCTGAGATCCCGACGCCGATGGTGTCGCAATCAGGGTCAACCATCGTCTGGAAGTGGCCGGGAGAATTCCGCCAATTCTCCACCGCCCGCCCTGCGGTTTCAGAGGCGGGCACATTTGCGAACGCGGTGATGTTCGATCCAAATCCATGGGGATACCCGGAGGCCGCTACCGCCTCGCACTCCACCTTGTTCTGGTGATATGCGACACGCAGGGACGCGCAATGCTGCGCCGCGTCCATCAGAGCCGCGTTGACCGTCAGCTCCGGCACACCGTTTTCCCGGCGCACCTGGTTGACCAGCCGGACGATCTCCTGCCGTGCCGCGTCTGTCTGACTGGCACCGGATTCCGGAATACTCGCGCCTTGCTTGCCGTCAACTACCGTCAGCGTTAAAGTGGCGGTCTGGCCATGCTGATCGGTCACGACCACGTCGGATGTGCCGCTGCTGACCGCGATAGCGGTCCAGAGGCCGGAGGCATTCTCAACGCGGATGACATTGGGCTGCGTGGAGACCACACTTTTTATATCCGCGCTGGGACTGATATTCAAGCCGCTGCGGTCTCCGGGGCGGAGGGTGCTGCCTTTGTAGCTGCTGACGCGGATACCGGATGCGGCAGGGGCGATCCCCGTGTATGGATGCCCGGTGTCGATTTGGACTCCGGCGTTCCAATACACATTGAAACCGACCTGTTCGCCCATGTCCCGCAGCTTGACGTAGTTGTGTCCCGCAATGTTGTAGGCTTGCATTTCCACCTGTTGACCATCTACAAAGATGGGCTGCCAGGTGGGTTCCGCCGTGATCCCGGCCGCGACTGCGATAGAGCCGCCGGTCAGCGCCGCGCCGATCACCATGCCGGTGAACATCATACTGACATTCTTTCTCACATTTTTGCTCTCGTTCATCTTTCTGCCTCCATTCTAACTGTGTATGTGTGAAAATCTTCTTCGCAGCTTCACCATATCACAAGTGGAGAGCAGAAGTCGAACAGAACCGATTCGGCAAAAGGGAGAAAGATTCAGACCTCCGCTGCGGTAACGCACCAGCGCTGGTCCCGCTGGTTGCGGACGCAGGTGTAGAGCGTCAGCATATTTTCGCCGGAGTCTGCAAGGCCGCCGCGGTCTGTCTCGCTGACCTTGCTGACATCCGTTACCTTGTAGGTGCGGGTGCCCAGCTTGGTGGTCAACGTGATTTTATCCCCGATATCCAGCGTGTGGATCTGGCCGAAGTAGCTGTTGGCGCCCCGGTTATGGGCGGCGAGGCAGACGTTGCCGTTCCAGATGGAGGTGTCCTCAAAGTGCCCGACGCCCTTGGCAAGCGTCTTGCTGTCCGTCCCCTGATAAATGCGGACGTTCAGCTCCAGCGAGGGGATCTCCAGCCTGCCGAGGGAGCCGTTTTTGTAGTAGAGGTCGCCCGTCACCTCCGTGAACAGCACAGTGGGCTGATAACCGCTGCCGCCAATCACCGTGCTGCCGGGGGTGACAACGCCGGAGGCGCTGCCGCCAATGACCGCGCCGGACGCGGGAATACCACCGGGGGCCAGATTTGGCGTGAGGTATTCACCGGTGTGGAGGGCGTTCATGCTCTCCGAGCCGAAAGCAGGCGGAATAAGCGCGGCGTTCTTGCTCATGTCGGCGTTTTTCATAGCGCCGCCGTCCGCTGTGTGGATGACCTCGATAGATGTGTCCCTGCCGAAGTCATAATCGTCCGGCGCGTCAATGCTGTACTCTAACGCATACGCCGGAGCCGCCAGAGCCGCTGTCATGCAAAGGCTCAGGCAAAGGGTAATGATTTTTTTCATTCTGCCGTTTCCTCCTCATCTGCGTTTTCTTTTCTGCGCTTCACCAGCAGCGCGCCGCCGACGCCCGCGCCTGCCGCAGCCACGATCCCAATGGGAATGAGCACATAAGACCAGCGGAAAGCGGATGCCGTGGCGGGTGTCTCCGCAGGCTCAGTGGGCTGGATGGGCGTTCCCTCAAAGATGGCGACATAGCGGACACGGTTCAGGGCGATCCGGCTGACCGTGCCCACATAATCCGCCGTGACGGTATAGCCTTTCACATAGCTGCTGGTGGCGCTGCCGGAATAGGTGGCAACGGCTGTGTAGCGGTCTGCCACAGCGTAGCCGTCCAGATTGGCGGTGTTGTCCGTCTGCCACTGGATGTCCGTGAGCGTCAGGGTCTTGCCGTTTTCCGTAATGGTTTTGGGAAGATACTGCGTATCCTGCTCGGCAAGGTTAGGATAGCTGCGCTTGGAGGTGATTTCCCTGGTGGAGCTGCCGTAGCCGGACGGCTCCACCTGCACGGTATCAAGTCGGAGTGTCAGGGTCCCCATGAGCCCGTCGTCCGTGATGAACTCCCGCTCCTGCGGCAGCAGCGCCAGCACGGATTCCATATCCTTTTTAGCGATTTCAACGGAAATGTGCTCTGTGTGCTGGCGGCTCTCGTTTTCCGGAAGCTCCTGCTTCAGAAGGTCCGTCAGGGTGTAGTGGAAGCCGTCCTGACGGAAGTCCGAGCGGGGAATACCGGCAGGATCGTCTTCGGGGCTCAGATCATAGATCTTTTTCAGTTCCGTGCCATCGTCACCGCGGACGATGGCGGTGGGGTAGCAGACCTTGGCGTTCGGTACCGCAGGCTCAAAGTCCGCCGCCAGCGCGGTGGGCGTCAGCGCCAGGGTCAGGCACAGCGCCGCGGCGCAAAGGGAAAGCATTCGTTTCATTTTGTGTTCCTCCTTAATGTTTCTTCATTTTATAGTGATCTCTTGTCTGCTCCAGCAGGAGGTCATATTCCCAAGGCTCTACTTCTAAGGAGAGGTAGGCGCCATCCTTCGTCATGCCGTCCACCCGATAGCGCAGCACCAGAGGAAGCTGCCTCTGCTTTTTCACATCCTGGGGCGAGAGCCAGCCAGTGCCTTCTACAAAAACAGCGCGAATGGCGGAATCATAGTTTTCTTCATAGCCCTGCCAGAGAAGGGCCTCCCGCAGTTCTTTCCGCAGCTTCTTGCGCTGGGGAACGGGGATCAGGCGCTCCGGCTCCAGCAAAAAACGGGGACGCAGGCTTTCCAGGCAAATATCCAGCGCGTCTTTCAGGGCAGCGTTCTTTTTCGTCAAGCCGCCGCGCCAGTGATCTGCCGCCAGAACATCCTCGCCCTGGGCATCGCCGGGGAAAAGACGCACACAGCGGATGAGCTCATAGGCGTGGGTGTCATCCGCCATGCCGAGGACACGGGCCCCATCCATAGGGAGCGACCGGTAATGGGAGATCGCGTCATTCAACGCGGAAAAACGTTTCACACCCCAGCCGGATCTTCCGGGCCGAAGATCGTCCACGGTGTAATAGGTCATGCTCATGCAAGTATCCTCCTCACTTCATTTTCATACCGCCCATAGTGGGGGCGTCCGTCTGTTCCTGTGTCATCATCTCCTTCAGCTTTTCCCGCGCCCAGTCCGGTAGGTATTTTTCGTCCAGTACACCGGTGAAGTCCTCCCGGTTCCATCTGGCTGTTTCACCGTCCGAGAGGCAGGTGGCAAAGACTGCTCGGCCACTGGAATGCGGCTCGCATCCAAAACCGCTCCGAGCATACCAGAGCTGGTTTTCCTGCCCCCAATACTGCTCCCGCAGTGCCTCCGGCGACAGCACCAGCACTTTGCCGGTGAAGTCCTGCTTCGCACGGTCGCCAACGCAATGCTCCGTGCCGAACAGATCCAGTGCCTGCACTGCCTTGCGGTAGAAAGTGACGAAGCCATCCAGCACAGCCGGATGGCTTCGGACAACAAAATCGCTGTTGTGGTTGATGTCTTTGGGAATGCAGGCGCGCTCCGCCCACTGCTTGTTGGCATGGCCGAAGCGCCCGTCCCACTTGAGCTCGTGCAGGGTGTTGGCAAGCACCCACGCGGTGCGCTTGTAGCCGTATTCCTCCAGCACCGGCGTGATACAGTTCTTGTCCAGATGCATTCCGTCGAAGCTCTGACGGATGGCGTCCTCGATGGCGTTGCGGCAGGCGATGTTCGCCTTGTGGCTCTCCCGCCAGAGGGAAAGCTCGTTCCGATCTCTCGCCTCGGTGGAGGAATAGGGGTAGAGATAGGTGTCATTCGTCATGATCCAGTTCCTCCTTCAAAAGCAGGAAGAGCCCGGACAACGAAACGCCCGCGCTTTTCAGCAGCTTGCGGAAGTCATCATCCAGACTCTTCATCATTTCATATACATTTGTATCAGCGCCGGATCGCAGCACCAGCGTACCGTCCTTCACCGCGCATTCGAAATCTCCTTCCACCGGGTCAATGCCAGCCTCTGCCAGCATACACAGCGGCAGGACGTCCTGAAAACACTCCTTTTCCCAATGGCATCCATTGCACTCATCATTTTCGGTGCCGTGGGCCAGAGCGCTGCTTTTTGCCAGTCGGAACAGAAGCTCCGCGTTGATCGCCGTCAGCAGCTGGAAAGTTTTCAGCGTTTGCGCGACGGACAGCTTTTCCGGCAGTAGCAGAACACAGCCGTTTTCGGTATGGATCGCCAGATCGCTGGTTTCGGCAAGGCCGGAGAGCTGCAGCGCGGCGCGGGGAATGGTAAGGGTCTTGTTCGCGGGGTCATGGTTCAAATGGAATTTCATGTTGTTTGCCTCCTCTTTTTTGATTTGTTTAACATTTCAATGGGCACTTTGGCTCGTGGATCATCTCATAGCGGGTATCGCCGTCACCGCCCAGCAGGTTTTCCAAGGAGAGCTGCCAGCAAGCCTTACGGGGATCATAGTTCGTGATGATGATTTCCTCATATTCACTTCCCGCCTTTTGCGACATACTGTTTGGGCGTGAGGTTCGGAAAATAAAGCAACCATCTTGATAGAGATCGCAAATGTATTCCCGATAGTTATACGAAACAATAAAGTACCCCTCACTCCCGATGAGCACATCGTGAAGCCGCTGGTGATCCTCCAGCGGGAACTCTACCGGATAGCAGCCCTCTGCCATATAGTAGGGCGGATCGCAGTAAAGTACGGCATTCTTCCTGTCATATTGGCGAATCAGCTCCTCAAAGTCCTTATTCTCAATGACAACATTGGCCAGCCTGCGGGAACTCTCCCAAATCAGATGGAAGAAGCGGCGGATATCACAGGGCTTACCGCCGAAGGACTTGGCGCCGCCGCTGAAGCTGTATCGCACCAACTTGAAGTAATCCGCGGCACGGCGAATATCTCCGCGTGGCGCGCGTTCCAACATGAGGGCGCGGATGGCTTCCGCGTCGGGAGGATCTAAGAATACCTCAGTCAGATCCATTTCCTCCTGCAGATAATCATCCGTGATCTCATCCTTTGAGAAAAATTTATAGAGGACGTTGAAGTCATCCCGTGTGTTCAGCGGCAGGAACCCCAATTCCGCTAAGAGCGCCATGGTACGGTTTTTCACGCAGCAGAAGAGGTTCGTTAGATTTCCGTTGTAGTCATTGTAGACCTCCATACAGCCCCGCTGGATAGGACGGCTCATTGTCACTGTGCCGCTGCCGCCGAATACATCGATGAAACGCTTATAGTGGTCCGGCATCAGCTTGTTGATGATCCACAGCAGCTTGCCCTTGCCGCCTACCCAGGGGATAAAGCTGTTCAAGATGCACCTTCTTTCAAAGGAAAAGCATCCAGTGACCGCTCTAATCCGCGTCTTGCTGCCGCAAGTCCATTTTCCATGTTTTGAAGCTGCTGAATCGTGGAGTAGACTTCACCGGCAGTCGCCGCGTAGAAGTATCCGCATCGATCGCTCCCAATAGGAACACCCTTGCGTCTCATACGATTTACAAGTTTTCGAAGATCTGTTCCGCTAATCCCTATAGCCGCTTCCAGCGTAGCGCTGCTCGCACTGTACCTTCGCCCGGTACATGCTCCTTTCAGATAACTCAATAATTTTTCTTCTCGCATTTTTGCTCCTTTCCGGGGTTGTACTCCCGGAGGAAGGGACAATGCGCAAAAAAGAAGGGGCCGCTTCCCCCTCCGGGAATACGGCCCCTAAGTGTGATTGTTTTTCTGAATGTTCCGTTCTTACGGAACGGTAATCGCCCCGTGTGCTCCTGTGAAACAAACGCCATCTCCCATATAATTTAAGAACGGATACCGTTCAAAAGGAGATTGCGTATGGATCAGGTCGCATTGGGTAAACGGATCAAGGCCGCTCGCGAGCGAGTCGGCATGACGCAGGAAGATCTTGCTGCCGCTGTGGATTATAGCGTGGATCATGTGAGCGTTGTAGAGCGGGGCGTGAAGCCGCCAAAGCTGGAAAAGCTGGTTGCCATTGCCAACGTGCTCAATGTTGGGACAGACGAGCTTCTTCAGGACAGTTTGAACGCGGCGACGATGCTCCGAGCCACGGAACTCTCCGAGCGTTTGAAGACGCTCTCCCCGGACGGGCAGCGTAAGGTGATGAATGTGCTGGACGCATTGATCACTGAATTCCAGTAACAGTATGACAGAGGTTTGCTTTTTGCAGACCTCTGTTTTTTTCGACTGCGTTCGACATATTTCCCGTAGACTCCTGTGGTATTGTAGTTCCATAGGAACGATAACCGTTCTAAAAAGCAAGGAGTGAACAATATGAAACAAATGAATATTCGTGCCGAAGCAGCTCTGCTGGAAGTAGCCCGCAGACACCATACCACCGTGGAAGAGGTGCGCAGGGAGATCCGTCTGGCTATGGCGATGGCAATGTGTAGCCCTGACCCTGCTGTACGGAAAATCTGGGGTGAGATCCCCTGTGATGGAAACGTCCTCACGCCGGAGGATCTCATCACCTATGCCGCGATGCGATGCCGGGAAGGGGAGTTCTGAAAGTTTCTTGCCCGTTTTACGGGTCAAGGCGGTGTTATTTCATTTTCATCTCCATTTTCTGTGTTTCCTGCATTGGTGACAGCATGGGCTGATAGTCCGCACGGTGCAGCAGGCCGTAGGGTGAGAGTGTGGCGTTGTCCTCTCTGATGAGGTCGCAGCCGTAGGCGTAGAGGTTCACATGGGAGAGCAGCAGCTCCGCCGAATGGTCATCCGTCATGAAGCGTAGGTGGTCAATGGCTGTTTCCTGCGGGGAACTCAAGTCCGGCGTGAGGACGTAGTCCGCCAGATGCTCCGTCAAGAACAGGGCGGTTTCGATGTCCCGTACCTCGAACTGCTCCAACAGAGCCTTCAGCTTTGGCACCTCGGATCTCGGAATGTCCCGCGCGGCCTTGGCGAAGGCGTTAAATTCCTCCAGCTCCATGGGCAGGTCGGTGAAGTCCGCCGCATAGGGGATGATCCCGTCATAATCAATGACCGTGACGCCCTCCCAGCCCTCCACACCGAGTTGTTCCTGTGCGTCCAGCAGCTCTGCCTCTGCTGCGGGCAGATTCAGTGTCACCGTGCGCGCATCGCCAATGTCGGGATGCAGTCCGAGCGTGAGCCGGAAGAGGTATCCCGGCTTTCCCGGCAGCGCCTTTTGGACAGGCGGCGCGGTTGTCAGTTCGCCATCCCGCAGCACATACAGACTGCCCACAAAAACGCCGTTTTCACTGCACCGCATCATTCTTCCAATGCCGGCGAAGTCCAGCATCTCGAACACCTCGTTGGATACGCCGTCCAGTTCGGGGACAAAGTCGTTTTCCGCATAGAAGCGGCCAAGCTGGGCGTCATCCGCGGCATCCACCACATGATAGCAGTCTGTTCTTGCGCTGACCGCCAGATCTCGCAGATCCTGCAGCGTAATGACGCCGCCGTTGGCGTTTACTTTTCTCTGCACCTCCATGGAAAACAGTCCCTCAAAGGCGGCTTCCTGCACCTCGTCCAGCGGCGACAGCAGCGCGGCAAGGTCGTTGAGCTCGTTGAGGCCGATGTCTAATCCATCCAAATGAGGAGAGAGGTACTCAAAGGCAAAGTAGTCTTCGATCTCCATGTACAGGATGTCATCTGTCTGAAGGCGTACCTTGTCCATCGCGTCCCACAGCTCCCACGGGGAGGCGGGCAAGTCCAGCTTGGCATACGCCTCGTTGTTGGGTACGTCTTCTTTCGCAAGATATACCTCGAATATCTTCTTACCCAAGGGTCATTCCTCCCATTTTCATCCCGTTCTGCTCATAGACTTTCGGGTTCGCACCGGGGACGTCCCAGCCGAACATGGAGCCCGTTTTCATGGCTTTTTCCTGCGCAGGGGTAACGCCGAGCCGCTCGTTGTTGTAGTCCGCCAGTTCACGGTTATGCGTGGGATCGTCCGTGTTCCAATCACTGTGGTAGTAGCCGATCTCACCGCGCTTGATACAGATGAGCTCGCCGGTGCCGGGGAGCGTGGAGAAGCACAACTCCGGCAGACCCTCCGCCAGCTTGGGGGAGAAAAGCTCCTGCTCCGTTTGGATGCTCCACTCGTCCGAATTCCAAAAGTGGACATACAATTCACCGCCGTCATCCACGGAAATCTCCCGCTGCTCAAACCCCTCGCACCAGCCATCAGAAGCCTGTCCGGTGATAAACTCTTTCAAAGTATCCATTTCGGTATCCGACAATTTTCCGGCGACGCGGCATTCCGCCACGCCCCAGAGCTGCCGGTCACGTTCCTCTACGATGAAGACGGCGGAGCGCACCTTGCGGTCAACGCTGTCGGCTTCATCATACCAATGCATGATGCCGCGCTCCGCCTCCTCCGGCATCCGGTTTTTCACCAGCGCCGCCGTGATCTGATCCTGATAGCCCCGCAGCTCACTGCCCTCCAGAAGTGTGCTGCTGTCATCAAATTCGCCGTACTCGTTTCGCTCGTAGAGATCGGCGGTCAAGGGCATATACAGCTTGAGGGTGGTCAGCTTGGGCGGCAGCACGGTGAAGCTGTCCTCGCCGGGGATGAGCGGCAGCGTGCGGCCATTGTCCCACTTCATAAAAATTTGCCCCTCATTGTCCACAAAGTCTACTTCGCCCTCCGTGCCGGGAAGAATGGGATGATAAGGGTCCTCCATCGAATTGAGCCGGATGCGGGTGCCGGGGGGATACTGCTCCTTGATAAAATTCACCATTTTTCTGTCCATCACTTTATACCTCCCATTGTCATGCCCTGTTTGGGCGTTTTTTGATATTCCTCCAACTGGCGGGGATTCTCCTCGCCGTAGAAGTCGAAGATCATGTCATCCACCTGCTTGCGGACGCTGGGATCGTCGGTCAGCACCTCGTAACGGAAGCCTGTGGTGGGGTGATACGGCAATTCCTCCCGCACACACTTGAGAAAGGCTTCGGCATCGGTAAATTCCTGTGCATCGCCGTTGGCATAGGTGACGCGGCCTACCAGCGGCTTGTCCCGCGCCATATTCTGCCGCTGGACATCCAGATCATAGGCCGTACAGTAGCAGTTATAATCGCCCGGAGACGGATTACAGCGCAGGCAGTAGCGGTAGCGTTCCGTTTCCACGATGTAGCCGTAGTTCTGTACATAGCCGCCGTCGATTTTCCCGCCGTGGTCATAGCAGAAACGCTCCATGGCGAAGCGATTTTTCAGCACACTCTCCCGCAGCGTGTCCACGACCTCCTGCAGTTCCAGTTTGAACGCGGGGCTGTTCAGCTCCTCCGGGCCGCGGGGCCACCAGGTATGCCAGAACTCGTTGCCACTGCGCCCGAAGTCCATGCGGACATGACCAACGGTACCCAGCCGCTTATCTTCTTCGGGGTGCGGGGTATAAAATAAGCCCGCCTCCTCCGGGCGGGCAGGTCGGATATGAAATTGTGTTGCATCTTTCAAGGTTAAGATCTCCTTTCGGTGTAGAATTTGGCTTTACACATTTTTGGGGGTGTGCTATGATGTGGCAAACAAAAATTTGTGGCAGAGAAGACTGTTGCAGAGCAAGTCAGCACAAACACAGACGTCGAGAGACTCAATTTACATGATGTGGAGATACTATCTTAGTGAGGTTGTTTTGAGGTGTGACTTATGAGGGAACATACGCATACGAGAAATCGAGTTCGAAAAAAATGCCCATTTTTTTCGAATGTTTTCGATGATAGCATTTATTATTTCGTGGA